>Ga0326727_10006821_pt1 | contig 30888 bp, 18 predicted proteins | sample MB2enrmetagenome_FD_207643 | JGI IMG/M metagenome (GOLD analysis project Ga0326727, IMG submission 207643) | Lab enriched peat soil microbial communities from McLean, Ithaca, NY, United States - MB29MY | ecosystem: Environmental > Terrestrial > Soil > Wetlands > Peat | place: USA: New York... | reverse complement strand
GAGGCGCAGCGCTACGGCGTCGTTCCGGTCTCCAGCGAGATTGTTGGGCTGATTCCCAAGCGGGCTTTGGAACAGGCCGCGGAGTGGTTCCTGCAAGTCGAGAACTTCGACTCCTCGCTCATCCTTGAAAATCGTCTTGCCGCAGTGGTGAGCGGAAAGACAGCCGTCGGCGGCCTGCGCGCAGGCGTTGAAACCTTCATCGAACAACTGGCAGCTCCAACGGCAACTCCAGGGGGAGGCAGCGCCGCCGCCGCCGCTGGCGCCATGGCCGCTGGCCTGGCCGGAATGGTCGCGTCCATGTCACGCGGCAAGAAGGCCTACTTGCAGTACGAAGGCCAACTCAGCGAAGCCGTCAATCGTCTCGCTCAACTCCGTGAGGAAATGAAGTGCGCCATCGACGCCGACGCCGAGTCCTACAACGTGGTCATGAAGGCTTACAAGGCGGCGAAAGAATCTCCCGCCGGCGAACGGATGATCGTAGATGCGCTTCAGCAAGCGACTATTGTGCCTCTGGGAGTAGCCGAACGCGCCGTCGCAGTGCAACAGATTGCCTTGAAACTGAAGCCTATCACCAACCCGAACATGAGCTCTGACCTGACGACTTCGATAGCGCTGGCAAAAGCCGCCCTCGAAGGAGCCCTCGCAAACGTTGAGATCAACCTCGCGTCAATCAAGCTGGACGCGCCAGCGGATCAGACGTTTGTGAGCCAGACCCGGAAGAGTGTGGCGGCGCTGAAAGCGCAGGCTTGTTGGTAGAAGCGACCATCGCTCGAAAATGATTCAGATTTTGCCGCTTTCCGGCGAAATCCGGAGATCAATGCGGAATGGCGCCGTAGCAACTGGAATCTCGTGCGCAACTGCCTGCCGGAGATATGAGAAGGCTCTCGTAGACTGAGGCGCCGACGAGGGGTGATCACGACTGCGTCAGTTGTCCAGTTTTTGAATGAGATCTTAGACAGTTATCTGGAATAGAGCTTGCAGATAACAAAGGTGATACAGTCATAGCGAAAGCTGATTGCAGTCGGCATTTCACAGACTAACTACACGATTTATAAGTTCTCTTGCCGAAACAGTTGCAGGTCCCTATACTGAAGCGGCCAATGAAGGCAACCGGGAAGAGGAGGTATCATGTCCAGCGAATCGATGTGTCCGTTTACAGGCGCTATGCTCAATCACACAACAGCAGGGGCAAAGGGCAATCGGGACTGGTGGCCCAATCAGTTGAACCTGGCTATCCTGCATCAGCACTCCTCGTTGTCCAATCCAATGGGCGAGAAATTCAATTATGCAAAGGAATTCAAGAGCCTTGATCTCAATGCGGTGATCCAGGACCTTCACGCCCTGATGACCGACTCTCAGGACTGGTGGCCTGCCGACTTCGGCCACTACGGGCCGCTCTTCGTCCGCATGGCATGGCATTCTGCAGGTACCTACCGCATCCACGACGGGCGCGGCGGCGCCGGCAACGGCACGCAACGCTTCGCTCCGCTCAATAGTTGGCCAGACAACGTCAACCTCGACAAGGCGCGCCGGCTGCTTTGGCCCATCAAGCGGAAGTACGGCCGCAAAATCTCCTGGGCGGACCTGATGATCCTGGCCGGCAACGTGGCGCTCGAATCGATGGGTTTCAAGACCTTCGGCTTCGGCGGAGGACGTGCGGACGTCTGGGAGCCGGAAAATGACATCGATTGGGGTCCTGAGAGCAACTGGCTCGGCGACGAGCGCTACAAAGGCGACCGTGAACTCGCCAACCCGCTGGCCGCCGTGCAGATGGGTCTGATCTATGTGAACCCGGAGGGCCCCAACGGCAATCCTGATCCGGTAGCCGCTGCGCGCGATATCCGTGAAACCTTTGCCCGCATGGCCATGAACGACGAGGAAACCGTTGCCCTGATCGCCGGTGGCCACACCTTCGGCAAGACCCACGGCGCCGGCCCCGCAAGCCACGTCGGGCCTGAGCCTGAAGCCGCGCCCATCGAACAAATGGGGCTTGGTTGGAAGAGCAGTTACGGCAGTGGCAAGGGCAGAGACGCCATCGGCAGCGGCTTGGAGGTCATCTGGACCGCGACTCCGACCAAATGGGGCATGGGCTTCTTCAAGAACCTTTTTGACTACGAATGGGAGCTGACCAAGAGCCCGGCCGGTGCGCATCAATGGATACCGAAAGATGGCGCCGGCGCCGATACCGTGCCGGATCCCGAGGACCCCTCCCTGCGCCGCGCACCGACCATGCTCACCACCGATCTTTCCCTGCGGTTTGACCCGGCCTACGAGAAGATTTCACGGCGACTCATGGAGCACCCGGATGAATTTGCGGATGCCTTCGCCCGGGCCTGGTTCAAGCTGACCCACCGCGACATGGGGCCGCGTACCCGCTACCTTGGCCCGCTGGTGCCAAAGGAAGAGCTGATCTGGCAGGACCCGGTCCCTGCCGTCAACCATCCACTGGTCGATGACAAGGACGTCGAAACCCTGAAAGCCAAAGTCCTCGCCTCTGGACTTTCGATCGCTCAACTCGTCACCACCGCGTGGGCGTCAGCCGCGAGCTTCCGCGGCAGCGACAAGCGCGGCGGCGCCAACGGTGGGCGCATCCGCCTGGCACCGCAGAAGGACTGGGAAGCGAATCAGCCGGCCGAGCTGGCAAAGGTGCTCTCCAAACTGGAATCCATCCAGAAGGATTTCAATGATTCGCAGTCAGGCGGCAAGAAGGTCTCATTGGCAGACCTGATTGTGCTGGCAGGTTGCGCAGCCATTGAAGCCGCCGCCAAAAAGGCCGGTTGCGACGTGAAGGTTCCCTTCGCGCCGGGCCGCATGGACGCCACGCAGGAGCAGACGGATGTGGTCTCGTTCGCCGTGCTGGAGCCCATGGCAGACGGCTTCCGCAATTACGTCCGCAAAGGACTCGAAAAGTCCGCGCCTTATGTTCTGCTGGACAAAGCTCAACTGCTCACTCTGACCGCTCCCGAGATGACTGTCCTGATCGGCGGAATGCGCGTCCTGGGCGCGAACTTCGGGAACGCCAAACATGGCGTCTTTACGACGCGGCCCGAGACTCTAACCAATGATTTCTTCGTCAACCTGCTCGACATGGGTACGAAGTGGCAAAGATCTCCGAACTCAGAGGGAGTATTGGAGGGGTCTGACCGCAAGAGTGGCGAACTCAAGTGGACAGGAACCGTCGTTGATCTCGTCTTCGGTTCGAACTCTCAGTTGCGGGCCATTGCCGAGGTATATGCAAGCAGCGATGCGCAGCAGAGATTCGTGCAGGACTTTGTGGCTGCATGGAACAAGGTGATGAATCTCGACCGATTCGACCTTGTCTGATTTAAGAGTGCGGGTATGAAGCAGGTTTGACCTGAAGTTCCGAATGGCTGCTCATCCTTTTCTGACCATGGAAGTTGGGGGCGCCAATGCCCTTGACGCCCCAGTCAGGAGATAAGATGGGCAGCCATATTGGATCAAAACTCAAAGCACCTCTTTCGACGCTGAGTTCCGTACTGCCTTTTTCATGCTGCGCTTCGCCAGGCATGACGATCTGCTCTTAAGTCATGCTGAGGACAGACGCACCAGAATTAATCCTGAAGAGATAGCTGGTTCGAGTCCGCGTGAGCCTGACGCATTTTCAAAAACACCGACGCGAAAGACGTTCAAACCCTGGGTATATCAGCGTCTTTCGCGGCTGATCCTCTTTCGCGCATGCCGAATTTCCGAACAGGCTTCATCGTCCCTGCGTTGCCAGCGCATCGCTCAAAATGCCTTACTGCAGCGCACTCCGAATCGCCAGATTCAATCCGACCATCAGAAGCGCCGAGGCGGGAATCACAAGCAGGGCCTTTTTCAGACGCCGCGGATCATCGCCGGCGATGGCGCCGATGATGCGCGAGCTGACGGCCAAGCCGACCCATCCGCAGGTAATAACGAAGCCCATCGCGGTGCCAGTCATGCGCGGAAACGCCGTGCCGACGATGGCCAGGGTGGTCGGAAAGACCGGGGCCATGGAAAGACCGGCGGCAAAGACCAGTGCGAAAGCCGTGATTGGCTTCGTGGCCCGCAGCATGAAGAAGGTGGTTACAGCCATCGCGGCGGATGCGGCCAGGGTTACGTTGATTGCGGAAACGCGCGTGAAAACAGGAGCAACACCGACGCGCCCCGCGAGCAGGCCGAGCGCGAATCCCAGCGAGAGGATGTTAAGCGCGCTCGATTCCGGAACCCCCTGCGCGATGAGGTGGCGCGGCAGCCAGTTCCACACGCCAACTTCACAGGTAATGTAGAGGAAGAGGAAGAATCCGAGCAGAAATAGCAGCGGCCGGCCCAGGACCGGGACCGCGTCGGCAAGGACAAAGCCCGCGGCGCCCGTGGGTGCAGGCATGCTGGTGATGGCCTGAACCGCCAGCGCAACGATGGTGAGCGTGGCGACGGTGTAGCAGAGGCGGACCCAGTTCTTCTTGAAGAGATTGGCGGAAATGAAGGGCGTGGCAAAACCGCCCAGGCCGAAGAAGAGATTGACGAGGTTCAGCGCGGTGGCGCGATGCGCCTCGCTTACGCCGCTGGTCAGCGCATTGGCGCCGGTCACCACGATACCGCCACCGACTCCGAGCAGAAACAGAAGAACCAGAATGGTGCGGAAGCCCGGCGAGCGCGGCAGCACGTAGAGCGCGATGGCGATGAGGGCCAGGCCAAGAAGAAGGCCAATCTTGTAGCCTTCGCTGTCCAATAGCGGCCCCACGCCAACCGAAGCAATGATCAGCCCCAGCGCCTGCGCAAAGGCGATGGTTCCATTCTGCGTGGGCGTAAGGTGAAAGCGCTCCGACAGGTTGGGCAGGATGGTGCCCAGCATGGCGCTGATCATTCCGTAGACAAAAATGGCGACGATGGCGGCGAAGATCAACATGCGGCGGCCTTTCTTGCGAGTGCCAGTTTAGTTAAATCGCGGCAACATCCATCCAGCCACGCGTCCGATGGCTCTCGAGTTCGGCTTTGAGAATGGTCAGTTGCCGCAACCCGTCGGTGAACTGCGGATATTCGGGAGCGAGGCCGGGCGCGGCGATTGATGCGTAAAAGCGCCGCAGCATCTGCTTGGTGGTGTCGTCGTAGCCTTCGGTATGGCCGCCGGGCAGATCGGCATAACTGCGCGCCTCCGGCCCGAGCAGCGCGGGGTCCTTGAGGATGATCTGGTTGCCCGTGTCGCGGTGGCCGATCCAGAGTTCATTGGGCCGTTCCTGATTCCACGCTGCCGAAGCTTTGGTGCCGTAGACCTCGATGCTTAGCCGGTTCTTGCGCCCCACCGAGGCCTGGCTGGCAACCACGCTGCCGCGCGTTCGCTCGCCCATGTGGAAGAGCACCGCGCCGTAGTCTTCCGTATCGATGGCGCGTTCGATGTAATCTCCCGGCCCGAGCAGCTTGTTGGCAAAGCTCTCGACGGAGTGTTTCGGCTGCTTGCGCGTGGCGTGGAAGGTCTGCAGATCGGCGCACAGCTCAGTGACGCGCAGGCCGGTGACGTGCTCGGCCATGTCGAACCAGTGCGAGCCGATGTCGGCCATGCAACGCGAAGCGCCGCCGGTATCGGACTCGACGCGCCAGTTCCAGTCCGTGTCGTAGAGCAGCCAGTCCTGCGAATACCCGCCCTGCAGCGAAAGAATCTCGCCCAGCTCGCCGGCTTCTCTCATGCGGCGCATCTGCTGCACCATGGGGTAATAGCGCAGATTGTGGCAGACGCAGTTGCGCAGGCCTTTTTTTGCGGCCAAGGCTACAAGTTCCCCGGCCTCTTCAACCGTAATGGCCAGAGGCTTTTCGCAGGCCACGTGCTTGCCAGCTTCAAGGGCATCCTTCGCCATGGAAAAATGCAGAGCGTTGGGCGTGAGGATGTGGACCGCATCGACGGTTGGATCGCGCAGGATCTCGCGATAGTCGGCCGTGAAGGCGGAGATGCCAAAGCCCGCGCCCAAGCGCCGCGCAACCTCCAGATTTCTGCTGGCGATCGCGACGACCTCGACGCCTTCCAGCCGCCGCAGCGCGTCCAGATGAACACGGCCCATGAAGCCTGTGCCAAAGATTGCTGTTCTGATTGGATTCATCGTCTTCCAATTCTCCGTGGCGCTTACACCCACCAAGCAGCGCTGGGTTGCTCGCGAATCACGATGCTGTTGAGGAAGCAAGCCGCCTTGGTCAGGCCCTCTTCCGGTGAGAGCAGGCTGTCTTCGTGCTCGATGGAGAGCACGGAATCATAGCCGAACATGCGCAGCGTGGAAATGAACTCGGTCCACCACTCCGCGCCGTGCCCGTAGCCGCAGGTGCGGAAGATCCATCCGCGGTTGCGCTCTTCTGTGTAAGGCTTGGTGTCGAGCACGCCGGTGCGCGGCAGATTGGCCGTGTAGATCTGCGTGTCCTTGGCGTGGACATAGAAGATGGCGTCGCCCAGCACGCGGACGGCGGCGATGGGGTCGATTCCCTGCCAGAAAAGGTGGCTGGGGTCGAGGTTGGCGCCGACGCTGGGGCCGGCAATCGCGCGCAGCCGGAGCATCGTCTCCGGGCTGTAAACCACAAATCCCGGATGCATTTCGATGGCAATCTTCACGCCATGATCGGCTGCAAATTTCCCATGCTCGGTCCAGTAGGGCGTCACCACTTCGCTCCATTGCCAGTTGAGGACATCGAGATAGTCGGGCGGCCAGGGGCAGGTGACCCAGTTGGGAGCCGTCGAGCTGGGCGAGTCGCCAGGGCAGCCCGAGAAATCCACCACCACGGGAATACCCAGCTTCTCGGCGAGCAGAATGGTCTTGCGGCTCGTCTCGCGAGCCAGTTGGGCGCGGGCCTTGTCGGGATGCAGCGGGTTGCCATGGCAACTGAGCGCGCTGATGCTGACGCCGTGATCGGCCAGCACCTTCTGAAACTCGGCCAGCGCGGAGCTGTCCTCGAGCATCGATAGCTTGCAGTGCGCATCGCCGGGATAGCCGCCCGTGGCAAGTTCCACGGTGGTGATGTCGAGGGTTTTCAGTTTATCGAGAACGGAAGCAAGCGGAAGCTGCGAAAGCAGCGGCGTAAAGACTCCAACGCGCATGATGTGTTTTCTCTCTTCTCGGAACTATAACGCAACAGCCTGCAGGGCTGTCCAGCCACCATCGATAGGCAGGCTGAGTAGCGATGAGCGGCTCGACGGGCGAGGAATAACTTCCAGCGCCCGCCGCGTCCACAAGTCCACTTACTTTGTTGCAACCTCTTCAGCGGGCAGCAACTGGTAACTTACAAAAGCCACTTTCTGGCTGTCGGGCGACCATGAGGGAACATTGATGGTGCCTTGTCCGCCGAAGAGCCTGGCGAGAACCGAGATCTTGCGATCTCTCAGCGCCATCAGGCGAATCTGCACGTCCTTGTTGGGCGGGTGGCCTGTGACCTCCGGCCCATACGAAAGAAATGCCATCCACTTGCCGTCCGGGGAAATGTGGGCGAACCAGTTATTGAACTCGTCGAAGGTAACCTGCTCCTGGTTGCTGCCGTCGGCTAACATGCGCCAGATCTGCATGCGGCCGGTGCGCTCGGAGTTGAAGTAGATGTACTTGCCGTCGGGCGAGTATTCCGGGCCGTCGTCGAGTCCCTTGGCTGTGGTCAGGCGCATCTCTTCGCCGCCGGCCGCGGGGATGGTGTAGATGTCGAACTCGCCATTGCGCTGGCCAGTGAAAGCAAGGGTCTTGCCGTCCGGCGACCACCCGTGCCAATAAGATGGGGATTTCTGCGTCACGCGCCGCGGCGCGCCACCGCCGATGGGAACAATGTAGATGGTGGACAGGTGGTCGGCCTGCGACTGGTCGCTGATGGCCATCCACTTCTGATCCGGCGATATGCCGTGATCGTTATTGCAGTGAATGGCCGTGCCGGTATCGATGGTTTCCGGCGTGCCGCCACCAACGGGCAGGCGCAGGATGCGGCCTTCGCTGTTGAAGAAGAAGTATGCGCCGTCTTCCGTCCAGTTGGGCGCTTCGAAGTGGCTCGGAGCGACATAGACAACGCGGCGATCGGTCGAGGCGATGGGCACTGTTTCCAGCGTGCTGTAGAGAACCGGCGAAGCTGTCATCGGCGCGGGCGTCGATAACTCAACCTTGGAGAAGACAGCCTTCTCGACCACATCCTTGTCGTGCGAGCAGAGGCCGATGCCGATGTAAAACGTCCCCTGCATCGGAATCTTGATGGATGCGCCGGAGTTCTTCAGCGGCTCGCCCGCGGCCGAGGCGAGGAACAGATAGATGAAGTCGCCGCGCTTCTCGATGCGCAGGCGATGGGGCGCGGAGATATTTGACTGAATCTCATGCGTCACCGTGCCCTTGGCGTCGCGGTACTGAAGCGAAGTAAGTCCCACGCCGTGCAGCGCCACATCGGCATAAGACGAATCGGCATCGAGGCTCTGGCGGATCATCAACACAGCCTTGCGATGCGGGTTGCCGCCCGGCTCGGGGAAAGCAATGTCGGCGGCAAGAGCTACATCGCCGCTGACCTGCTTCCATGCGAACTGGAAGTCGTCGCCGGTGAACCAGATGTTCTCTCCGCTGCCGGTCAGGGTGTAAGTGCCGAGCGCGGCGTCATACTGCGCATTTCCGGCATGAAGTACCGTGCCAATGTCGGCATGATCCTGAAAGATGCCCAGCGGCGACGCGCCCTGCGCATCAGAAGCGCTGGTCGATGAGATAAGAGACATGACGACACTCCCTAACAAGAATATGGTTCCCAAGTTCCTTTTACGCATGATGGAACAAACCTCCGCAACAGTCCAGAAGATTGCCTTGCCCGCGAAGCAAAACGGCCTGCCACTAGCAGGTGGCAGGCCGGTTTGCTAGTTAGCGGCATGCTCTACTTCAGCGTCAGCTCCGCGCTGAGCGGCGTGCTTTCGCTGGAGTCGCCGACGCGGATGACAAACTTGCCCGGATCGACGGCCCACTTGTGGGCCGCCTCATCCCAGTAACTGAATGCGCGTGCGTCGAGACTGAGGGTTACGTGTTTGGTTTCTCCGGGAGCCAGGCGAACCTTCTCAAAGCCCTTCAGTTCGCGCTCGGGGCGGCTGACCTTGGTGGAGGGATCGGAAACATAGAGCTGGGCCACTTCAGCCCCGGCTACGCTGCCTGTGTTGGTCACGTCGAAGCTGACCGGAACGGTCGAGCCGGAGGCAGCCGTCGCAGGCACTTGCAGATTGGCGAAGCTGAACGTGGTGTAGCTGAGGCCGAAGCCGAAGGGAAACAGCGGATGCTTGCCGGTGGTGGTCCAGTAGCGATAGCCCACCATCAGCTTGTCCCCGTACTTCACGTGAGGGATAACGTAGTCCACCGGCGGCTTGTTGTCTTCGGTCACATGAAGAGAAGTATCCGCGCCCTCGACCGGGTAGTAGTAAGCCGCCGAGGGGTTCTCCTCCCAACTGCGGTCAAAGCTAACCGGCAGCTTGCCCTCGGGGTTGTGCTTGCCGAAGATGACCTCGGCAACGGCCGTGCCGCCCTCCTGACCGGGATACCATGCGTGCAACAGAGCCGGAACCTTTCCGAGCCAGGGCCGGACATCCATGCCGCCGCCACCGGTGACGGTGACGATGGTGCGAGAATTCGCCTCGGCGACGGCCTTGATCAGCGCGTCCTGGCCCCAGGGCAGCTCGAAGGTGCGGTCTCCTCCCTCGCTCTCTGTACTGCCATTAAAGCCAACGGCGACCACAACGACATCGGCCTTGGCGGCATACTCGGCGGCTTCAGCGGAAACCAGGTCCTTCTCCAACGCCATGCCCATGCCGAAGCGGACACCGGCAAAGCCAGGCAGATACTCGGCCACGATGTTTACCTTCTGGCCAGCGCTCAAATCGAGCGTCCAGAATTGCGGAGCCTGTCCCTCAACATTGCGAGAGGACGGCAGTGCGCGGCCGTCAACGAGAACCTTGTAGGTGTCACTGCCAGAGGCAGCGGCCAGAAGCAGATATTTTCCCGCCTTGTCCGCCTTGAAATTGGTGGAGTACCGGATGCAACGCGGACTCTTGTCTGCCGGTCCCCACCAATCCGGTTTCCAGTCGGCCATGATCTGTGTTTTGGCCGTTTCCGGCGTGCCAGTGAAGTTCCGGCTGGGATAGGTGGCGACTTCTACGCCGCCCTCCCAGCGAGATTTCCAGAAGACTTCATTCATGTCGGGCAGGCCGCGAGTGTAAAGAACATGCACATCGGGGCCGAGCAGGTTGGCGATCCCAGTCAGGATGCTGACCGGCTCGAAGGCCTGGGCCTCGGAGGAGCCGCCGCCGCCAGTTACCGCCGGATAAGCGTTGGGGCCGATGATGGCGATGGTCTTGATTTTGGCCGGATCCAGCGGAAGCACGCCGCCCTCGTTTTTGAGCAGCGTCAGGCTTTCGCGCGCGCCGTCCAGGGCAATTGCGCGGTCGGCCACTGAATAAGTCGAGTACGCCGGATTCCATTGCGGCCGGTCAAGGAAGCCATAGCGCAGTCCGGCGCGCAGCAGCCTTATCACCTTGTCGTCAATGGTGGATTCCTTCACCAGCCCATTCTTGACCGCTGGCACCAGTGTTTGGGCATCCATGAAGCGCGCGTTCGGCATTTCCAGGTCAAGGCCGTTATTAGCCGCCGCCACCCCGTCATAAGTCGCGTCCCAGTCCGACATCAGAATGCCCTGGAAACCCCAGTCGCCCTTCAGTACCTTGAGGTTGAGAAACTGGTTCTGGGTGGCATGGGCGCCGTTGATCAGGTTGTAGGAGTCCATCACCGCGTCAACATGGCCCTTGGTGACGGCAGCCTCGAAGGCCGGCAGGTAGATTTCGCGCATGGTGCGCTCGTCCACCTCGACGTCTGTGTTGTGCCGGTTGAACTCCTGATTGTTCAGGGCAAAATGCTTGACCGTTGCAATGACGCCCTGGGACTGGACGCCCTCAATATAGGGAACCACCATCGCGGCGTTCAGGAAGGGATCTTCGGAAAGATACTCGAAGTTGCGCCCGCTCACGGGCGAACGCGCGATGTTCACTCCGGGGCCCAGCAGGAAGTTGACGCTGCGGGCGCGGGCATCCCGGCCCAGCCCCTCGCCCAGCCTGCGGGCGAAGTCCTTGTCCCAGGTGGCGGCCAGTGCAGCGCCGCCGGCATAGGCAGTCGTTGGTCCCCATGTGCGCACTCCCACCGAGGCGTCGGACATTTTGAAACGGGGCAAACCGATCGCCGGCGCGGGATGAGTAAACATCTCATTGACGCCGCCCAGCAGCTCGATCTTCTGCTGCAGCGTAAGCTTGGCCACCATGGCGCGTGCCTGAGCCTCAATGGCGGGTGAATCGGGTACGGGCGCCTGCGCCGTGGCTTGCACAGTCAGGGTCAGCGCGCAACCAAGCAGCATCGGCAAAAGACACGCATTGCCGATAGAAAACAACGATTGAATTGAGGAAATCCGAGGCTTGTTCATCACCGGAAAAGGCTAACGCATTTGGCCTTTGAATGTATACCGGAGTCTTTCGTTCTGGTGTCGCTGGCGGATTCCGTCCGGCTACAGCTGGCTCGATGCCTGACGAAGGCATCACCACGGCTGTAGAATTCATTCGGGTCTCCCCTGGAGGGTGGCCCCGGTGCCTCCGATCGTCATGAGAGTGAACGATTCCGGGCCGGACGATGGTTCGGAATGGAAGAGCCACGACGGTGGTTTCAGCTTGCAACTCGAGGCCGGCTGAAAGCGGGGTTTTGAGCGAAAGGGAGAATCTCCATGAGATGTCTGCGGAAGAGTGCGGTGGCTTGGCTGGGAATGGGCTTGAGCCTGTCGATCACGGCTTGCGGCGGCGGAACTACTACAACCCCTCCTCCTGTCACAACCTATGTTCTGACGGTGGACTCGGTCAACCCGACCAGCGGCGTGGCGATTGTCGTGACTCCCGCGGACAACAACAGCGCGACCAATGGAACCACGAGCTTCACACGCACTTATAACGCGGGAACATCCGTCACGTTGACCGCGCCCGCCACCTCCGGCAGCAATAAATTTTCCTCATGGAGCGGATGCACCACTTCCACCACAGTCACCTGCACGGTGACAATGAACGCCGGCACGACGGTTACGGCCAACTACAACTTGCCAGCTGTGACCGTAACCCCCAATCCCGCAAGCGCCACAATCGGAACTCAGGTACAATTCGCTGCGGCATTGGGCGGCGCGGCGACTTCGGCCGTGACCTGGTCGGTGGCCCCGCCTTCAGGCAGCAGCCTGAGCGCCGGCACCATCAGCACAAGCGGCCTCTACACCACGCCCTACCCGGCCCCTACAACCGTGACGGTTACAGCCACCAGCACTCAATATCCAACCCAGAGCGGCAGCACGACGGTAACCCTCAGCTCGCCCGCATCAGCTTCCGGTCCGGCGCTGACGGTGGATGCAACCAATCAGACGCACGCTATCAGCCCGTACATTTACGGCTGGAATGCGTTTAACCTCGCCGCGACCGCTGGCGAATCGGCGAACATCACCGTCGATCGGTTTGGAGGAGATGCCACCTCCCGTTACAACTACAAGCAGGATGTAACCAACGCCGCCAGCGACTGGTACTTTGAAAACAGGAACGGCGCCACCGGTTTGCAGGATACGGGCCAGTTCAATGCCCAGGTCACCGCCGACGCTTCCATTGGCGCCAAAACCCTTGGCACGGTCAACGTGCTCGGCTGGGTAGCAAAGGACAGCACCTCGTGCAGCTTCCCGGCTTCGATTTATCCCAGCCAGTATGGCTTTGACCCATACAACGCCAACTGCGGCGATGGAGAAAAAACCGATAAGAGCAATATCACTGGTAACGATCCGAATCTCACGAGCATGGTGGTCGGCCCTTCCTGGGCGGGCGATTGGGTAACATATCTCGTGAGCAAATTCGGCACCGCTGCCAACGGCGGCGTGGCCTTCTACGACCTGGACAATGAACCCGCCTGGTGGGACGCCGTCCATCGCGACGTACATCCCGTAGCTTCAACCTATGACGAGGTGACGAACAACGGCATCGCCACGGCGCTGGCCATCAAGACCGCCGATCCGACAGCCAAGGTGAACGGGCCGGTCGTTGACTACTGGTGGAATTATTTCTATTCCAAGAAGGATATCGAGTCCGGCTGGGGCAGCGGTGGAGGGCCTTGTTGGGAGCCGTGGAGCAACCCTGTTGATCGCAAGGCGCACAACGGCGTTCCGTTCATCGAGTACTATCTGCAGCAGTTCAAAGCTCAGGAAGCCACGCATGGCAGGTTGCTCGATTACCTGGATCTGCACACATATTTTGCGGCAACCTATAACGGCAACGGAGTCGGCCTGACCACGGCGGGCGACACCGGCGCGCAACAGGCGCGGCTGAACTCGACGCGCGTCTTCTGGGATCCGACCTATACCGATCCGAATTTTCCTCAGCCGAACTACATCACGGACGCGAATTACACCACTAGCTGCGCGGTCCCATTACAAGCGCCGCAGCTGATTCCGATGGCGCAGGGATGGGTCGCGAAAGATTACCCCGGCACCAAGGTGGCCTTTACGGAATACAACTGGGGCGGGCAGGAAAACATCAACGGCGCCGTAGCGCAGGCCGACATTCTGGGCATCTTTGGAAGCTATGGCCTGGACATGGCCACTCTGTGGGGCGCTCCCGATCCAGCGACACAGGTTCCCGGTCTGATGGCCTACGAGATCTACCGCAACTACGACGGAAAGAACTCGACCTTCGGTGACACAGCCTTGGCCTCAACCAGCGCCAACCAGGGCACGCTCTCGGTTTATGGAGCGTTGCGCACCTCCGACGGCGCTTTGACCGTAGTTGTCATTAACAAGACCTATGGCGACCTGACCAGCACACTCTCGCTCGCGGGTTTGCCGTCAACTGTAACCACGGCGCAGGCTTATCTCTACAGCAACGCCAACCTAGCCGCCATTGTGGCGCAGCCAGCAGTGACCGTGACGCCGCCGGCGTCGGGAAGCACGACCAGCAGCATCAGCAACTACACCTTCCCGGCGCAGTCGATCACGCTGTTTGTCGTACCGATGTAAGCAAGATGGTCTTCAGGAAGAATTCAGCGCCTCTGCAAGCCGCCCGGCCGCGGCGGAGGCGCTGAATCTGAAAAAGCAGGGACCTGGATTCTTTTGGGAATTCTTGGTGAAACTGAGCGGGGTGGAACCGCCGACCTCGTCGATGAGAGTTCAGAGTGCGACTGTAATTGAAGAGACACCCGAGAGGAATGAGTGACAACGCAATTGCGGCACAAACCACGACATACGTTACTGCGGCAAAGCTGCGGTCTGTTTCGATGAGGAGGTACGCTTAGTCATGCTGAAAGGTATTTCACCTGTTATCAGTCCCGATCTGCTCAAGCTGCTGTGCGAAATGGGGCACGGAGATGAAATCGTTCTCGCCGACTCGAATTTTCCCGGAGCAAGCCTGGCCAGGCGCCTGTTCCGCGCCGACGGACTGAGTATTTCAACCCTGCTCGAAGGCATCGCGCCCCTGTTTCCACTTGACAGATATGCCGATCCGCTCATCATGATGGACGTTGTGCCGGGCGACAAACTGGACCCCGCTGTTGAGACTGACTACATGGAGGTGATCCGGCGCCACGAGCCCTCCGCGCCCGCACCACTTCGTATCGAGCGGAATGACTTTTATCAGCGCGCCCGTAATGCTTACGGAGTTCTGATGACTGGGGAAACACGCACCTACGGGAATCTGATTCTGAAAAAGGGCGTCATTGCTTGAGATGAACGCGACCCTATAAGGCACTGCTCCCGCTGGCGGCGAATGCTCAGAGATTTCGCAGGCAGATCAGGCAGTGCCCTGCGCGCCGCGGAGCTTCTCGTCTGCCGCTTCGGATTACGTCGTCCTGTCGTTGGTTTGAACCCGCAGTCCCTCCTCGGCAATCCGGTAAGACACACATGCGCCCCGCTCTGAAGCTGCTTGCGAAAGCTCGATGCGCAACTTTGCCGCCGCTTCCGGATCGCGGGCCAGCAGCATCAGAAACCCGCCTCCGCCTGCCCCCGCCAGCTTGGCTCCATAAATCCACGGCCTCGCACGGTCGAGAATCGTATTGATGGGGGCATTGGCTGTATGCGGATCGAGGATTTGATTCAATTGCCAGTGCCGGTCCAGCAGTTTACCCAGGTGTTTCCAGTCGCCCTCGGCCATCGCGTACGACATTTCCATGGCCAGAGTCTTGATGCTATGCAGCACCTGGATGGTCGGCGTCTCGCGCGCCAGATAGCGCGCCACCACCTGGCGAAGCAGGTCCTTCGCCATCCTCTGAATTCCAGTGTTGTAGAGCACCAGACGCTCGCAGAACTCCGCTTTCCGTTCTTCGCTCCAGGCCACCGGTTGCACGCGGATGCGCTGCCGCAAACCAGGCCCGGTAATCATGAGTTTGGCCCCAGGAAAGATGCCTCCGGCCTGATCTTGCCAGCCGCCGCCTGTCGTCATGCGCTGTTCGAGCTGCGTCACTGATTCCGAAAGAGCAGGGGCGCTGAGCGAGTGCCCAGCCATCTCGGCCAGCGCGCGAATCACCGTGGCGGCAAGGATGCTGCTGGTACCCAGGCCGGAGCCGATCGGCAACTCTACATGGCACCGGATCTCCAGCCCCCCGCCCAACTCCACCAGAGCTTGCTTCAGAAGCTGTCCCTTTTCCGGGATGCCGAGCATCTGCAATGCGGCGCGAGGAATCGAAAAAACGGACCCCGGCCCGCACGGCTCCATTAGTTCTTCTGCGTTGCTATACTCGGCTACCACTCCATGGCCGTCGGCAAAGCACCGTATCACAGGATCGTCAATTCGCCGGATGTCCGTCTTAATGGAATACGTCCCGTTGATTTCAAGCGCGCAATTGAGTACCGTACCGCCCCAGTCAATACAAAACGGAGGCGTGTCAGACCAGCCTCCTCCCAAGTCGATGCGGGCTGGCGCTGACACGTGAACCCGGTCGAAACGCCAGCGAGACGGCAGCGGTTTCACCTCGCTGGAGCTCCCTTCGCGCACTGCATCCTGAATGCAGGTAAACGCCTCGGCCTCAGCCGTCCCAGCCTCCTGCTCAAAGCCCGCGCGGCTCAGCAGACGAGATGCCTGCATCAGCTGGCTGGCCGCAAGAGTCAGGTTTTCCCTGTCCCTGTCGCGCAACTCTTGCGCATGAGTTCGCAGCAAACGGCCAGCCCTGGCAGCTGGCGCCAATCCTGGGAGATTTGCGAGCAGCGGCCGCAGGTCCGCGCCCGATTTCGACAACTCGACCGCCGCGCCTTGCCAGATGCCCTGCAACCTGTGACTGCGTGCTTCGGCCAGAGCCTTCCCGTCGACGCGCCGTGCACTCTCAGCGAGCGACAGCCGCTGTGCCTTGCGCCAGCGAATCACGTTGTAGGCGCTTTCTTCACCCATCATCCACCGCGCGCACGCCCATGCGTCGTCCGGTGTCGTCACCGGAAACAGAGAGGCGTTCCAAAGCGCCGGCGCTTCTCCCGCGCCCCAGACATCCTGGCTGCTCAGCCCAAGCCGCTGCAGCGTCTCCAGAATCGGACGGTTGAACCAGGTGGCGTTCTCAATCGTCAGTTTCGGGTCGTCCTCCACACCATAGGCTCGGATGACCCAGCCGTTTTTCGCGGACCCCTCTACCGGCAATTGGTGAACTACCGTGTCTTCGGGAACTTCTACCGCTCCCTTCAAGCCTGTCAGTCCATGCAGGATCGCACCACGGCTGGCGTAAACCGGTCCGTCAAGGTCGCATTCCAGGATTACGGCCTCATGAGCCGCCTTGCAGACGCCGCCGATCACGCTGTCAAGAACTCCACCCGCCCCCGCGGCCAGCGCCCTGAAAGAGTGAGTTGTCCCAACATGGATAAATTCACCGTCGACCACCGCGCAGTGGAATCCCGACGGCTGTCCAGGAGCGCGCAGGATTGTGGCCAGTTCCCGCCAGAACAACCCCGCGTTGCTCTCGGGCTTCCACTCGCCGGTCAGTCCACGCGTAATCTGATCATAAAGATCAACCGCCGGGAGAACCCTGAATCCCGCCAGCTCAGTCAATGCCGCCGTCAGGTCGGCATCAAACCGCAGCAACCCGATATCAACCGCGACGCGGCCATCGGCCAGCATTCCGCCGGCGGCCTTTACCTCCGCCGACGTGGGCTTTTGCAGAAACGTATAAACCTGGTCTCCCGCTCCGACAACATAGACGCCGTGATGGCTTCCGGTTTCCGCATCCAGGCGCATCGCGATACCCGTCACGCCCGGCCGGTCCCACAGCACCTGGCTCGCATCGAATCTCAGCACGACATCGCCGGAAGCCACCAGCAGCCCGTTGGGTATTCTCTCTGCCCAGGCCGTCGACAACTTCAGCGTTTCGTCAAAAACCGTCGTCGTCCCATGCGGCTGCGTGCGGGAAGGCAGCACCCCAAACAACTTGCCGACCGGCGAGTACTGCGGCAGACGGCGCGAGTCGCCGCCCGAGTGGATCAGCAGGGCCCGATGGCAGCTCCACCACTCCCGCTTTTTGCCCAAAACGCCCAGCGCATTGATCGTCGCCCCACCACTTCCCACTCTTCGCTCGCCCGGATCGGGGACCACAAGAAACTGCGTCTCCTCCGGCAACATCCCGGACAATCTCCGGCGCTGGATTTCCTCGCGGTACAGCCCGGCCTGCCGCTCGGAAGAGGCCGTGATCATCACAACGTCCCAATTCTTCACTGTGCTTCTCCGTGATCAGTGCAAATAAACCTCAGTCAATTGCCCTATATAAACCGACCTCAGCCGGTATTGACGCCTGGCCAGCGTCCGAATAACGCCATGGCTGGACCGCGGTCCTTATCGTCATAAAGCTGGCCGAAAGCTCCATACTACTGCAAGGAACCGTCAGACCGGACTTGCCCCCCAGTTCCATGGCAAAAAGGATGTGGCCGGAGAGCCGCCACTGGAGCGGACAGCAATGAGGAATGCTCTGGACGCGCTCGCGATAAAACAGAAACTGACGTGGGCTTCAATGGGCACAGCAGAGGGGCACAACGGAAACAGCTTCAAAAAACACCTGAATGGAATGCAAGGAATGACGCAAGATATTGATTTTATGGTGGAGCTGAGCGGGATCGAACCGCTGACCTCCTCGTTGCGAACGAGGCGCTCTCCCAGCTGAGCTACAGCCCCACGACCTTCATTGTATCAAATGCTTGCCATTGGGAATAGACACAGGGTGACCTGCCGGGAACATTCTCCACACCGGGATCGTATGTCGATTCTGGCGATGCGCGCCCATGCAGGAGTGGAATCGGGTTCTCGCCGTGCGAAGAAAGGAATGAGGATATGGAACCCGTGCGTCACACTGGTTTCTTTGAAAAACTCTCGCCTGCGGCTTGGGCCCGGCTCACCGGTGCCTTCTATCTGCTCAATTTTGTAACGTCGATTATTTGGATGAACGGAAAGGGAAGTCCCTGGCTTCTCGCCGTCTGCCGCCCAGGGGCGACAGTCACCTACGTCGCGGTTACGGCACTCCTCTGCTACCTTTTCTGGCCAGTAAGCCGCTGGCTCTCGCTTCTTGCGGCGTGCTTCAGTTGGGCGGGAAGCGTCTATGGCTATATCAACCCTGCCTATCTCCACCTCCAAATGGACTTCCTGGTTTTCTACGGGTTCTATTGCCTCCTAATCAGCTATCTCATCTTCCGCTCGAGCTTCATGCCCCATGCAATTGGCGCTGTGATGCTGGTGCCCGGCCTCAGTTGGATGACCTTTGCCTGGCAACCGCTGGCGCACGCTATTGCGCCCTACCAGGCCATCGCGGGAGGAATCGGAGAGGCCATACTCACCCTCTGGCTCCTCACGATGGGTGTGAACTCCGGTCAATGGGAATTGCAAGCCAAAAAGCAGGTTGTGTCCGCTGGCTGAAACGTCAGGATGAATAGAGACACGGTGCGAAATCACTTCAATAAGAGAAGGCCGCCTCCTTGGAAGCGGCCTTCTCTTATGACACTAGATGCCAGTTATAGCTGGTTCATGTTGGCCAGGAATTCGGCGTTGTTGCGCACCTTTTCCAGACGGCTGATCAGCAGCTCCATAGCCTCAACCGGCGACAGCGGATTGAGCACCTTGCGCAGAATCCAGACGCGCTGCAAATCCTCCTTGGGAATGAGCAGCTCTTCCTTGCGGGTGCCGGAGCGCTGGATGTCGATGGCCGGGAAGACGCGCTTATCGACCAGCTTGCGGTCCAGGATGATTTCCATGTTGCCGGTGCCCTTGAATTCCTCGAAGATGACCTCGTCCATGCGCGATCCGGTATCGATCAAAGCAGTGGAGATGATGGTCAGCGAGCCGCCTTCCTCGATGTTACGAGCCGCGCCGAAGAAGCGCTTGGGGCGCTGCAGTGCGTTGGAATCGACGCCGCCGGAAAGCACCTTGCCCGAAGGGGGAACGATGGTGTTGTAGGCACGCGCCAGGCGGGTGATCGAGTCCAGCAGAATTACGACGTCTCGCTTGTGCTCGACCAGGCGCTTGGCCTTTTCGATGACCATTTCAGCCACTTGCACGTGGCGGGCGGCCGGCTCGTCAAAGGTGGAACTGATCACTTCGCCCTTGACCGAGCGCTGCATGTCGGTAACTTCCTCGGGGCGCTCGTCGATGAGCAGAACGATGAGGATGACCTCGGGATGGTTGGTGGAGATGGAGTTGGCGAGCGCCTGCAGCAGCATGGTCTTGCCTGTGCGGGGCGGAGCGACAATCAGGCCGCGCTGGCCCTTGCCCACCGGGGTCAGCAGGTCCATGACCCGGCCGCTGATGCCCTCTCGCGTGGTCTCCAGCTTGATGCGCTCCTGGGGATAGAGGGGGGTCAGGTTGTCAAAGAGAATCTTGTTGCGGGTCTCTTCGGGCGACTCGAAGTTGATGGCCTCGATCTTGACCAGCGCAAAGTACTTCTCACCCTCGTGCGGCGGACGGACATTGCCGCTGATTGAGTCGCCGGTCTTGAGATCAAACTTGCGAATCTGCGACGGAGAGACGTAAATATCGTCCGGGCCGGGCAGATAGTTGTAGTCGGGCGAGCGCAGGAAGCCATAGCCGTCGGGCAGGATTTCCAGCACGCCCTCGGCAAAGATGTGGCCTTCCTTTTCGCTTTGCGCCTGAAGAATCTTGAAGATCAGGTCTTGCTTGCGAAGGGCGCTGGTGCCCTGGATTTCCAGGGTGCGCGCGATTCGGGTCAATTCAGTGATGTTTTTTTCTTTTAGTTCTGCGATGGTCATGTTCACCTGCAACAGGAAAGGATGGGTTGGAAGGATCCGGAACGGGGAGGTGTTCCGGGAGAAGAATGGGTGGGAATGCTGAGCTTGCGGCCGGCCCGCGCCGCATTGGAAGCCTCTGCTGGAATCAAGCGAAGCATTGAAGACCGGAATGTACGGCTAACCTCGACGGAAAGCCGCCATCCACCGATGCATGATTCAACTATACCCTTCGGAAAACACCGCCTAAGCGGCGCGGCGCTCTTCGACGGGCTGGTCAGTGGATGCCGTCACCGGCTCCAAAGACGCGGGATTGATGGTCTGAAAACGGGCAAGAACCTCATTTGCCGTGTCCTGCACCCGGGTGTTCGGTCTGTGCAGCTTGCGGGTTGCCTTGCTGGCCAGTTGGCACAACTGGTAGCGATTGGACACATGCGAAAGTGCCCCAAAAACCAAATCGGAACGCATTACGTGTTTCTCCTTCAAAAAATTGGCCCCGCCCTGAGCCCAACCGGCGCCGGCGGTGCAAACAGGGGAGCCAATGCGGCATGGGCTACCCCGTCTTCTCACTCCCAAGGGTTAGACGTACGAAAGGCGCGCAAGGCTCAAAAACTGGCGCATTCTCGCACATGTTGGAACAGGCATTAATCGGTATCAGAGATACGGATTACCGCCTTGGGAACCAACCGCCCTGTATTTCCATTCCAGCAGAAACCTAAACGCACCGAGGCATCGACCGATGATCCTCAACTCAGAACTCATGCAGGAAATAGCAGAGGGGCGCACGCCAAAACTTCACGCTCCGCCCTTGGTGGATGGCTCTTTAGAATGTATAACGAGTTGGCTGGCAGGTCAAGAAGTTTTTCAGGCCCAGTAGCTGCGGTCGAGGGTGCGGTACTGGATGGCTTCGGCCAGGTGGGCTACGGTCAGGCTCTCGGCGCCTTCCAAATCCGCGATCGTGCGGGCGACCTTGAGGATGCGGTCATGGGCCCGCGCGGTCAGGCCCTGCTGCTGCATGGCGCGCTCGAGCAGCCGTTCGGCGTCAGGGCCCAGTTCGCAGTGGGCGCGAATCTGGCGAGTGGTCATCTGCGCGTTGGAAAAGGTCTTTTCGCCGGACCTGTGGAAGCGGTGACGCTGGCGTTCGCGGGCGGCCAGCACGCGGGCGCGAATCTGGGCTGAGCCTTCGGCGGCTGCCCCGCCGCGCAGTTCCTTGTATTGGACCGCCGGAACTTCGATGTGAATGTCGATGCGGTCGAGAAGCGGCCCGGAGATTTTGGCGATATAGCGCTGAATCATCGGCGGGGTGCACTGGCACTCGCGCGATTTGTCGTTGAAGTAGCCGCAGGGACAGGGGTTCATGGCGGCGGCCAGCATAAAGCGAGCCGGAAAGCTGAGAGACATGCTGGCCCGTGCGATGGTGACCGTGTGGTCTTCGAGGGGCTGGCGCAGGACCTCGAGCACGTTGCGGGGAAACTCCGGCAGTTCGTCGAGAAACAGCAGGCCATTGTGGGCCAGCGAGACCTCGCCGGGACGGGGAATGATGCCGCCGCCGATCAGGCCGGCGTCGCTGATGGTGTGGTGCGGCGAACGGAAGGGCCGCTGGGCCACGAGGCCGGCCGCGGCGTCGAGCACGCCGGCGACGGAGTGAATCTTGGTGGTTTCCAGAGCCTCATCGAAGGTCAGCGGCGCCAGAATCGAGGGCAGACGCTTGGCCAGCATGGTTTTGCCCGAGCCGGGGGGGCCGATCATGAGAATGTTGTGGCTGCCGGCCGCGGCCACTTCCAGGGCGCGCTTGGCTGTCTGCTGGCCGCGCACATCGCTGAAATCGACGGAAAAGTGCTGCAGCTCGCCAAGCAGCGCCTCGGTCAAAACATGGTAGGGCTCGCGCTGAATCACGCCGACGACCATGGTGTTGAGCAACTCCAGCACATCCAGCAGCGAGTTGGCGGGATAGACGTTGACGCCCTCGACGACCGCGGCTTCGGCGGCGTTGGCCGCGGGCAGAATCAGGTTGGGAATGCCCTTTTCACGGGCCATGATGGCCACCGGTAACATGCCGGGAACAGCGCGCATGCCGCCATCGAGGCCCAGTTCGCCCACCAGCAGGAACTGGCTCAGGTCGTTGGCGTGGAGCGCGCCATAAGCGCCCAGAATGCCGACGGCGATGGGAAGATCAAAACCCGAGCCTTCCTTTTTGAGGTCGGCGGGCGCGAGGTTGATGGTGATGTGCGTGGGCGGAATCGTGTAGCCGGAATTCTTGATGGCGGCGCGGACACGGTCGCGGCTCTCGCGCACGGCGGCATCGGGAAGACCGACGGTGTGAAAGTGGTCCTGATCGCTGACGATGCCGCTATAGTCCACCTCGACATCAATGAGATTGGCATCGATGCCGTAGACAGCCGCGCTGTGGGCCTTGAAAAGCATGGTGGGAGAGTTGCAAGCGAGTGTAGCAGACGGGAGGGGAGGGGGAACAGGGGCGGGGATTTCACAGCGTGCGTGCTGCTGTGAAACCAATAGACGCAAATTATTGATTAGATATACTTTAGATCGGGCTTCACAGTTTCACTGGGCGAAAGCGGAAGATTTTATTCTGGACTCAAGAAATGTGTTTTGAGAATGGGGTTTACGTTGACGGGATTGGGGTTACGGGTTTTGAGCCAGATGCAAAAGTGGGTTTGGAAACGGACATTTTTGTGATTAGAGCGATGCTAACTCACGGCTTTAAGAGCGAAAATGCAGGAAATCATGGCTTTTGGGGCGAATCGGGGTTGGGGGCGGGAGCGGCGGGGGAAGGGTTGCGGACAGGAAAGGCGCTGATGGCACGATTGATGCCGGGCAGGGTCTCAAGGAGATACTTGACGATCGCGGAAACCGAGGTATCGCGCCGGGCTGCCCAGACCCGCGCGCGGCGGTAGGAATCGTCGGGAATGGTTACGGTGATGTTGCGCATGGCTGCTCCTTCCAGGGGTCAGAGATCAGTTCAAGCACCGATCTCCTGACTCTCTTTATTGTGCGACGACGGAGGGAAATCATCGGCAACCACCTGCGGTGGGGCCAGCCGCTCGCTATTCGCTCGCAGAGGTTTCGAGGTCTCCCAGGTGCCCCTCGATAAGGAAGAAGGCTTTGTCAAGAACGAAAACAAACAAACTATTCCTGGGCGGCGCGTGAGCGCCGCTTTTTGGGCCGAGAGAGGAGAGAGGACCACGGGTTCGGGCATTTCTACTCGGTCGCTACATCATCGTTTGGCGGGCACTCGCCTCACCAACCATCGATACGGCCGTCTGTTTCAGGCCATGATGCTTCCATGCGGACATCCCATCTTTATGGGATGCGAGAGCGCTCAATCGAATGCTCGGCATGCTGGTGCCAGCCATGGACACCTTCGAGCTGCTCTCGTTGTGGGCGATTTCCGGATAGCCCGTTTGTGTTTTGAGCATCCAGTAGAGTAGCACAGTTAATTTCCTTGCCGCCGCCACTTTGGCCACGCCTTTCGGCTTTTTGTGGCAACGCGCCTGATACTGCCGTCGAGATCCTTCATCCAGCCGATTCGTTGTCTGGACGGCTTCTACCAGAAGTTGGCGCAGGAAACTCCTGACATTGATTGAAGTCCTGAACCGCAGGTCCTTCGACTGCGTTTGGCGCAAAGAACGCGCCAAACTTCGCTCAGGATGACAGGACATTATTGAAGCGAACTTTAGAGGCGGGACACTGGAGCATTTTTACAGATGGTGCAGAGTGCGGCGTGGACCGGGAGGCCGGCGCTACAACTTTGCGGATGGGACACCCACCGGCGGTGGGGCCGGTCGCTCGCTATTCGCTCGCATGGGTTTCGTGACGCCCCTGATCTGCTGAAAGCACGAAGGGGGTCACCAATGGCCCTTCGGGCCTGGAGTTGCGGGTAGATACGATTCGTCCTTTTCGCGGCTGTGGACTGGCAGCCGCAGCCTGCTGTAGAGTTGCTCCAGATTTTGAACGGAAGGAGGGAACGCACCCGTGCGTAATATTGCTTTCAGCGGCGTCGCAGCGCTTCGGCTCAGGGGAGTTTGCAACTCACTGGCAAGCCTTCTGCTCGCATTCAGCGCCATGACGTTTCTCTTCTCAGGGCCCGTCTCTGCAGCACAGGATTCCAAGAGTCCCGCCGTGCTGCCCGCACCGTCCAACGGCAAGGCCATTGTCTGCATCTACCGCGTGTACAGATTTACCGGCTCGGCCGCGCACGACGAGATCTTTGTCAACGACACGCATCTGGGCAAACTGCTGAACGGGGAATACGAATTCACGGAAGTACCGGCTGGGCTCGTGGTCATTTCCGGATTGCCGAAGATGTACTACGGAGGAATCATCCAGTCCACCGGAGCGGCCCTGGCCGAGGCACGGAAGAAAGAGAACGAGCGGGCCCGGTTTGAGGCGGAGGCAGGCAAGACCTATTACTTCAAGTGGACCAGCGGAGCCATGGCAACCGGCATCAAAGTGACGCCTGTGGATCCATCGGCCGGAGCCAAGGAGATGAGCAAGCTGCATCTCTCGAAGCCCCCCGACGATACGGACGCATCGCAAGCCGACAAAAAGGATTCTGGGAAACAGGCCCCGCAATAGAGTCCGGGCGGGCTGGTTGAGAGTTGCGGTTTCCCACCCTAGCCGCATAAACAAAAACGCGGCGAGGGTGGGGCACCCATTCATTACATCATCAGTGAAAACTCTCTACTCGCTCAGCTCCTGAGTGACGACGGCTCCGCCCATGGCAGCAACTACGGCGGAGACCTTCACGAGCTTATGGGTATCGGTGGAGACCCAGGCTGTCTTCTTGTCTGATCCTCCATCGGCCGAAGAGATTTCGATTCGATACGCATCGAACTTTCCTGCCGGCACGGTGACGGATTCGACACCGGAAACGGTCAGTTGGAGCAGCTTCACCTTCTGGGTCTGGAAGTCGAAGTTGCGGAAGGTTGCGGTGTAGCCCGCCGCCAGCGGCAGGCAGCCGATAGCCTGCTCACCGCCAGCACCATCAGCAAAGAGCGGTCCGCCGAGATCGACGGCGATGGGCATATCCTGGCCGTTCATGCTCATCTTGCCCGCGGCCTTGTCGCCGGTGAAATCAACGTCAATCGTCATCGGGCCCTGCGACACATTCCGCTTGCGCGGAATCAAGGTGCTCTTCTCGATCGTTGCGGTGTCGACGGCCGTACCACCCGGCGTTTCCATCTCATCGATAGCTGTCCAGGCAGCGCCGCCGTCCTTGATGGTGGAGGTCAGCTTGAGGTTCATCTTCTGGCCGCCCATTTCGATATTCACGACATAATGCCAGACGCCGGGTTGCAGATCCATGGTGGGCTTGGGCAGACTGACGGCTGCCGCGTCGACCTTTTTGGCCAGCACGACTGTTTTGGGATCAACGGTGATTTCCTTCAGGCGAGTTACGGATTCGGGTGAACCGCCCGGCTGGAATCTGCCGCCCAGATGCTCGGCGAGGAACTTTTCCGACTCCATGAACAGCGCCAGGTTGTTGATAGGACGGGCAAAGCCGTGGCCTTCATCGGGGGCCAGGATGTATTCAACCGGGAAACCGCGATCGCGCAGGGCGATGACAATCTGCTCGGCTTCGCGGCGGTTGACGCGCGGGTCATTGGCTCCCTGCGCGACGAGCAGCGGCGTCTTGATCTTGCCGGTCGAGTTCAGCGGCGAACGCTCCGCCAGCAGCGCCTTGCCTTCGGCAGTGCTTACGTCGCCCAAGCGCACGGCAAAGACCTTGCGGGCAGCTTCCCAGTAAGGAGGAATGGATTCCATCAGCGTAATGAGATTCGAGGGTCCGACGATGTCGACGGCCGCGGCATACTGATCCGGGGTAAAGGCCACGCCGGCCAGGGTTGCGTAGCCGCCATAGGAAGCGCCGAGAATGCCGACGCGCTTGGGATCGGCGATGCCCTCGGCGATCATGTACTTTACGCCCCAGGTCACGTCGTCCTGCATTTTGCGACCCCACTCGAGGTTGCCCGCATCGAGGAACTTTCTGCCGTAGCCGGTAGAGCCGCGGAAGTTGGGTGTGAGGACAGCGTAGCCGCGATTGGCAAAGAACTGGGCCAGGGAGTTATAGCCCCAGTTATCGCGGGCCCAGGGACCGCCATGAGGAATGACGAGGGCTGGCAGGTTTTTGGCAGGAACCCCCTTGGGCAGCGTGAGGTAGGCGGGAATCTCCAAGCCATCGGAGGACTTGTAGGTGACGGACTTCATCTGCGCCAAATCCTGGCGCGGAAGCTCCGCCCGTATTTTGTATTGCGGCGTGATGGCGCGAGTTTTGCGGTCGAAGAGCAGGGTCTGGCCGGGCTCGGTATCACTGTGCGCGGTAAAGAGCCAGTATCTTTCGTCCCGCGTGCGCGAAACCAGCATCACTTCTTCGCCGGGATACTTCTGCTCAAGCCAGTGAACATCCGCGCCGAAGGCCTTGTCTTTGTAGTAGGTCTTGGCGCGGTCGTGGATGTACCAAGTCTCGACGAGTTCATCGGTCGCTTCGGAGAAGAGCGCTCCGCCGAAATCGACCTTGCTGAGCGGGTCCTTTTCCACGAACTCGGTTTTGCCCGTTGCCGGGTCCATCAGCTCCAGTTGAACCAGATCGACGCCCTTGTTGGTTTCGATGTAGACGCGGCTGTTATCGGGGAGGAAGTGCAGCGTGCCGCAAGATTCGAAGACGGAGCAGGAATAGATCTTGGTGAGCTTGTCGGCATCCACGCGGAGAATCTCGGTGTCGCCGTTATCCGCGTTGCGCTCGGCCAGCCGCAACTGACCCTTCAGGTCGAAGTCCCAACCGACGATGCGGTCGGTGTTCTTGCGCAGGAGGGTCTTTTCGCCGGTCGAAATCCTCAGCTTGTAGAGATCGTGCCAGGCCTTATCGCGGTCGTTGAGTCCGATATAGACAATATCCGGGTCGCTCTTGGGCGCCTCGTATAGAATCACGCGCACGCCCTTGAGGCCGGTGAGATCGCGAGAGGCCGGAGCCTGGGCGCCCGCGGCTGGAACTGCCGATGGGTCCACCGCATAGACGTTGTAATTCTCGTCGCCGTCGTTGTCTTTGACGTAGAGGATGTACCTGCTATCGCGCGTCCAGAAATACCCGGCGATGGGCCGCTTGCTTTCCGTGGTCAGCATCCGGGCGGCACTGAATGGCTCGCCAACAGCCTTCACCCATACGTTGAGGGTATCTTTCCAGGGCTTTACAAAAGCGATGTACTGTCCATTCGGGGAGAGCTGCGCGGCGGCAATTTCGGGATTGCCGAAGATCAGTTCTCGATCGATCAGGGGCGGAAGGCCGGTGGCCTTCTTATCCTGCGCTCCGGCAGCAGTTACAAGCAATGAAAGGCACAACAAGACATGAACGAAGGTCTTCATCGAAGTCAGTTTCCCTTTCTTGACGCAGTTTTTGCGTGAACGGAATGGAGTCCCTTCACAACGTTGACTCGAACAGCACCTATGTTACAGGCGTCACTCGCCTCTCATCACCATACTTTGTGAAAGATGTCGATGAAAAACAAGAATCCTATGTCGGCGACAAACAAAAAGGCGAGCAGCCAGGAGAGGAAGTTGGCAAAGTTCAGGGTGTAGCCCGGCCCGCTTCGCTTCTGAATGAAGATGGCAGGGTCGGAGGGGTTGCAATAGAAGAGTCCACAGCGCCAGAACTGATCGCCGTTTTGCTCGACTTGCGGCGGGGTAAACAGATTTGTGCGCGTCCAGGCATAAAGAACGCGGAGAATACCAAAGCCGAATATCGCCGCCAGGATAACTCGCTTCATGTTCGGAGTGAAAGCTATGTGCAAGGAGATGGAAAGAAATGTGGCGGCGAGAGCGGCGGCGCCGATCCAGGCCAACAGCACGCAACTGCGCACCGTGAAACGAGCCAGAGGAGTGCGACTTCGCGCCGCGTAGCGGAGAAGCAGGAAGAGTCCGCAACTGGCTGTCAGCAGGCCTGTTCCCAATCCGCTCAGAAATGCTCCTCCGTTTGCGTCGACGGCGTTTGCCAAAGCGGAAAAGCTCATGTGCATCAGGGCCAGGGAAGCAATCCACAAGAGGCCGGCGGCGCACAGGGGCAGAAGCATCGCCAGCAAGGCGGGCCTGCCGGAAGCGCTCATCGCGAGCAGCGGCGCGACGACAATGCGGCGATCCGATTCCGGAGAATCCGCGTCTCTGGCAACAGGATCCTGCGGAAGGTCAGCAAGGGCAAGGCCGGTGTCGCGATGGGCGAGGCTAAAAGCAATCGTATCGTTCAGAAGCTGGACGGTTAGAGCAATGACAAAACAGGAAAAGACCGGCAGGCGCACGAAAAACACCAGGGCAAGGAAGGTGAGTATCGATGCGGCAAGGCCTGCCAGGACGTTCCGTCTGTACCTTTGCGTAATGCGCAGCGCGCCAGGCGTGCTGGCAAAGCTGGAAGGAACCGTTCGCGCAAAGAAGTAGAACTGATTGATGCGCGAGGTCCATAGATGGAAGACGGAGATAGCGCAGAGTCCAGCGAGGAAGAGAATGGTTGAAGATTGCAAAGTCATGCAGAGAGCTCCCGAATGAGGCGTTCCAGTTCGTTGCGGATGGCGCGCACAGGCAGGCCTTCGGTGCGTGCTTGAGCGATGAGCTGGCGGAGGCTGTGGCTGAACTGCGCGGCTGCTTGGGGTTGTTGCTCCGGGATGGCTCGCTCGATGACGACGGCGCCGCGGCGGCGACGCAGGTCGAGCCAGCCCTCTGCGGCCAGCAGTCTGTATGCCTCCGCGATGGTGTTGAAATGCACGCCGAGCTCGAGGCCGAGTTCGCGCACGGTGGGAAGGCTGTCGCCCGGCTGCAGCGCGCCTTCGACAAGGAGCGAGCGAAGATTGTCGACGACCTGGCGGTAGACAGGTACGGGCGAGCTGGAATCGATACGGAGTGTGGGCTCGCGTTTCATTGTTGAATGTATATATACAATGTACAAATAACCATGTCAAGCCCCGATCGCGACAAAGGACAGGCTTCATTTTGGCGCCGATGGACAGATCCATGCGTTCTTGCGGCGGGCGTCACTTGCCGAAAGCAGAAGCCGATCAGGCCGGGATCGAGTTGGTTCCGACAAGCTGCGGCCAGCAAAGAGCCCGGAGTGTTCGAAGGGGAAAGCCCGTGCAATCTATGGCTTGAGCAAAGCGTACGCCAGGCGATCGGATATGCACTTTTTCATGGTTTCGCATCCTTGAATCAAGGAGCGATTCAGGGATGGGGAAATCTGAAATCAACTCTGCACCAACAGCCAAACTGGTCTAAATAGAATCGTCGTTTCTGCCGATAGGGGAATACCAGGAATGAAGCATAACCTGCGCCTTCAGCAGTTTGGTGGAAGTGGCATCTGTTTCGGCTTGCTATTGTGCAACCGGATTGTTTGCTTCTGCTTTCCCAGATACAAGCAACTGCCCTGAGCGGAGCCGAAGGGGGCTTATAGTACAACGAAATCCATTAGGGCCGTTGCCCCTAATGGATTTCTTGCCCGGAGGAATAAAGTTGTTCGGAGCTTCCATCAGCGGCTCAGACGGTCATAAAACGATGAAGGAACAAGGCGTGTCAGTTCAGAAACGGTATGGCGTTTGCACCAAGGCTGCTCTTCGTCTTCTGCCTCTGTTTGTTCTTCTCTTCGTCTCTCAGCCTGGCACCCAAGCTGCACCGGAGCAAAGGCCGTTGCGGACCGTTCGAGAGATTCAACAGTTGGGAACAAGCCACATCGGTCAGTCTTACCCCGTCGAGTTGCAAGGGATCATCACCTACTATGATTCCGTTTGGAAGATTCTCTTCGTGCAGGACTCCACCGGTGCGGTCTTCATCTCTCTTCCCAGCTCGTCGGCGAGCTATCCTCCCTTCTCCCGCATTCGCCTGGATGCGGATGCCGTCATTAGCCCTACGGGCCCTTACCTGACGCATCCAGCCGTGCATCTTCTCGGCTCGACCGAGCTTCCTCCAGCGCATTCCCTCAGCCTCTCCGATCTGAACGCCGGCGCTGCCGTAAGCGAATTCGTCAGCACCGAAGGCGTGCTGCGCCCCTGCTATCAATTCATGGACCGTGTCTGCTATCAAATCTATGACGGCAGATCGATGGCCTGGGTCATCATGCCTCACCCGCCGGACTTCGCGTCGCTGAGCCTCATCGGATCGACTGTCCGGCTGAAGGGCGTCTGCGGGATCCACGTTGACGCCTCGGGAAAGATGGGGGGTGTGCAGATCTACCTCAATCGACTCGAGGATGTTGAAAAGACGGACAATGCGCCGGTCGTTAACTACACCTCTCCGGCCTCGCCTATCTCCAGCTTGCGCCTGGCGGCCTTCAATCAGCGCTTTCTTCACCCCGTACATGTTCGCGGCAGGGTGACATGGGAGTCCCCTGGGCAAGCTGTGCTTCAAGATGCGTCAGGAAGCACAAGCGTAAAGGCTTTTGACACCAGTACGCTGCATCCCGGTGACCTAGTAGACGTGGTGGGCTATCCCGGCGATGGCGAATTGACTCCGGTTACGCTCTACAACTCGTTCGTATTCCTCGCGCCAAACTCATCGAAGGATTACATCGCCCCCAGGGATGTGACCGCTTTCGAGATTGTGCGACTCTCGCTCTACGGGTACCGGGTGCGTCTGAAGGCCCGTCTGGTCGGCCACGACAATCGTGCTTCCGAGCAAATCTACTATTTTTCCGCGGGGAAGGAGAGTTTC
>Ga0326727_10006820_pt1 | contig 30888 bp, 21 predicted proteins | sample MB2enrmetagenome_FD_207643 | JGI IMG/M metagenome (GOLD analysis project Ga0326727, IMG submission 207643) | Lab enriched peat soil microbial communities from McLean, Ithaca, NY, United States - MB29MY | ecosystem: Environmental > Terrestrial > Soil > Wetlands > Peat | place: USA: New York... | reverse complement strand
GATCAAGATCGACCGTTCGTTTGTCGCCGACCTTGATCGCAGCAATGATGACGCAACCCTTGTTGAAACTATTATTTCCATGGGTCACAGTCTGAACCGAAAGGTTTTGGCCGAGGGGGTAGAAAACGGCAAGCAATTGAATTTTCTGACGGCGGTGGGGTGCGATGAGGTTCAGGGGTTTTATCTGGCCATGCCTATGGCTGCCGAGGATATTGAGAAAAGGATTAGACGCACGCATGGAAAAAGAGCCGCCGCGCTTCCGTTATCCATTTGCTGAGCGAATGTGAATTTTTAATTAATCCTATCGTGCCGAAGAGTTGATAAAGAAAAACCCCGGAGAAAATTTCCGGGGTTTTTCTGCGAAAAGAGCACTGGCGCCGTCCTGAGAAGCTTTATACCAATCCGTCGGTGGAGAAAAATGTCCGGAGCCGAATTAACGCTCGTTTTCGACCCTCGATTCCAGCCTACCCTTTCACGCTCCCCTTTTTCAAGCGGTTGTACAAAATGCACACGCGCCTGACGGATGCCATATAACGCCTGCACGTTATCTCCACGGCGCCAGATATAAAACTGCTCCAGTATACCGTTGGCCGTCTGAGCAACTGTCCTCTGTATAGCAAGTATTTCCCAGGAAGACGTTTCAGGCGTCCTTCTCCGCGTTCCTGCGAAGGGATTGCACACCGCGCCCGGACCCGGGAATTATTCGTTTGGTGTCGACAGGATCCTCATTCTGCTGAAAACATGTACACCAGAGCATTTGTCAGAGAGCATCTTTCTATATTTTTATTATACTCCTCCAGGCACGATAAGTCAATAAGTGACATGAGTGACTGGGATACAGGTCTTGCGAGGGTCGCGGAACTTGCAAAAATAACCTGGACAAAGTTACGCTCAGATTTAGGGCAGATTTGCCTGGCAAGATTGTGAAAACCATCGGCGCAGCAAAGGATCTTGTGACTGAAGATCAGGCAAAGATGGGATGCAAGTGTTGACGAAAGGCTGGAAAAAAGCGAGAATGCAGAAAAAGCGCAAAATGCGTATTTCTCATCCGGAGACAAAAGCCCGTGACACTTCTTTCTTTTCGCAATATCAGCATCGCCCACGGCGGGCCGCCGCTTTTGGACGGAATACAGTTCCAGGTGGAGACAGGAGACCGGCTCTGCCTTTTGGGACGCAACGGCTCGGGGAAATCCACCCTGTTGAAGCTTATCAGCGGGGAAATCCCGGCCGATGGAGGAGAAATCACCCGTCAACAAGGGGTAAAGATAACGCTGGTTTCCCAGGAACTCCCGCCGGGTCTGAGCGGGTCTGTCTTCGACGTGGTTAGCGGGGGGATGGGGAATGCTTCGGCGCTTCTGGCGGAATACCACCATCTCGCCCACCGCCTGGCAACAGGGGGAGGAGAACCGCTCATGAAGTGTCTGGAGACTCTGCAGAAGACTCTGGAAGAGGCGGGGGGATGGCATCTTCACCAGGAGGTGGAACGGCTTCTCACCCGCCTCTCGCTCAATCCGGATGACGAGTTCATAACCCTATCCGGCGGGACGAAGCGCAGGGTGCTCCTGGCGCGCGCCCTGGTGGCGGCACCCGATATCCTGCTCCTGGACGAGCCGACCAATCACCTGGACATCGACACCATAGCCTGGCTGGAGGAGTTTCTGCTCAGGAACGTGAAAACCTTTATCTTCGTTACCCATGACCGGGCATTCGCACGCAGGCTTGCGAACAGGATTGCCGAGCTGGACCGGGGGAGGCTCTACGCCTTTCCCTGCGGCTACGATGACTTTATGGCACGGAGGGAAGAGCTCCTGGCGGCAGAACTCGCAAGACAGGCGCTGTTCGACAAGAAGCTGGCCCAGGAGGAGGCATGGGTGCGGCAGGGGATCAAGGCGCGCCGCACCCGCAATGAAGGGCGCGTCCGGGCGCTGAAAAAGCTGCGCGAGGAGCGCCGGGCCAGGCGGGATCGCGTCGGGAAGGCCCGCATGAAGTTTCAGGAGGCCGAGCGTTCCGGGAATCTGGTAGTCGCTCTGGAAGGGGTTTTCTTCTCCTACAATGACCTGCCGGTGGTCAAGGGACTCACGACCACCATCATGCGCGGCGACAGGGTAGGAATTATCGGCCCCAACGGTGCGGGTAAAACAACCCTCCTCCGACTCCTCCTCGGCGATCTTTTGCCACAGAAGGGATCGGTGCAACTCGGCAGCCGCCGGGAAGTGATCTACTTCGATCAGCTGCGTGAGCAGCTCGACCCGGACAAGACAGTCCAGGAGAATGTGGGGGAGGGGAACGACACCCTCATGATCAACGGCAAAAGCCGCCACATCATCGGTTACCTGCAGGATTTCCTCTTCACCCCGGAACGGGCCAGGACACCGGTCCACATCCTTTCCGGCGGAGAACGCAACCGTCTTCTCCTCGCAAAGCTCTTTACCAGGCCTGCCAACCTTCTCGTCATGGACGAGCCAACCAATGACCTGGATACCGAGACCCTTGAACTTCTCGAAGAACTTTTACTGGAATATTCCGGGACGCTCCTTTTAGTGAGCCATGACCGGGAGTTCCTCAATAACGTGGTGACAAGCACCCTCGTCTTTGAAGGGGACGGCCTGGTGCGGGACTATGTGGGAGGGTACGACGACTGGCTCCGGCAATCGGGAGAAGCCGTAACGGCCGCATCTCCCGCTACTTTGCCGGCGAAGGAGAAAAAGCGCATGCAGGCGGAGCGCCCCCGCAAGCTGACCTTCAAGCAAGAGCGCGAACTGGAAGCCCTGCCAGAGCGGATCGGGGAGTTGGAGGGGGAACAGGAAAAACTTCACACCACCCTGGCAGACCCCGAGTTTTACAGGAGCTCAGGTACAGAGGTCGTGAAACTCAACGCGCGCCTTGCGGTGATTGAGAAGGAACTGGCGAATGCGTATAGCCGATGGGAAGAACTGGAGGAGCTCCGGGACTAGGGCCCCGTTGATTAACGGATTAAACGGTATTTTCAGGAGTAAGCTTATGGCTAAATCTTTCGGACCACGCAGACCCCGGCCGATGCCGGCAAAGAGCCAGCAAGAGCTGGATGAGATGGTGCGCCGGATGCGAACAGCGCAGGCAGCGCCCGATAATTACCGGGAACGCTCCCTAAAGCTTCATGGCTGGATCTGCGCCAAATGCGGCCGGGAATTCGAACTTGTCAACCTCCACCTCCTCACCGTTCACCACAGGGATGGCAACCATCTGAACAACCCGAAGGACGGGAGCAACTGGGAAAACCTATGCATCTACTGCCACGATGACGAGCATAGCCGGTCGCTCCTTGCCGATTACCTGCAGGGAAACGGGAAGGAGTGATTACCCGTGACAACTTAAAGGACAAATGCAACTCAAAATGCTCCCCTTTTGCTGTTTCTCTTCTGTCGCTTCAGCATGCGTGTCGCTCTTTCAGTACCCTGTTCTCTGAGGCGGCCACGAGCAGGCCGGCCCTGGCATCAGTAGGCATACACGACGGAAAGATTGGCTTGCTCTGTGGCGTTGGTCGACCGCTCTGCCTGCACTTCCACCCTATAGATGTACGGGAAGTGCTGGGCGGTGACGGAAGTTTGCGCTTCGGCAACTCCGCCTCCCAAAAGCTGTAGTCCGCTCATGTCCGTATTGCCCTGCACTGTATCGACGATCTTGCTGTAGACGGTGTATGGATTTTGCCCGTTGGACTGGAGGGAGAACTGAAAATCTGGCATCTGTGTAGGGTTGAGCGAAGAGCTTGAACTGCTGCACGATGCCGCCTGCCACTTACTGGTGTTCTGGGTTAGCTTCGCTTGCAGACAGGCAAGTGATGACGTTTGGATCTGGAGGCCGATCGCCGACGCGAAGTTGTTGGTCACCAAGCTGATCATGTTGGGCGCAGTGAAGTTCTGCAGAAGCTGCGGGATAAGGTCCTTCACGACCATTTGGCCACCGCCGTAAGAGGCATCAAGGGCAGTTTTGTACCGCTTGGACGCTCCGGTTTGGATAGTGCCGGCGGTAATCAGGTAAAATGTCGCCATAATTACAGTCATGATTATAAGCGTCAGCATTAAGGAAGTGACTAGCGCTATTCCCTTGTCGTTCTTGAAGATGTTTGTCATCGTCACACCCTCTTTTCCCCTTTTTACTTGCTCACTGGTTAGCATAGAGGTTTTCCGGACGAACGATCACCCTGTATACCTTCCAGCGGTAATTCAGCATATTCGACGACAGCGTGAACGTTACTCCGGGAATGACTCCTTCCGCAGTGGCGCTGTTGTTGTACAGTTGGAAGGTGGGCGGGCTGGTGTATGTTGTGTCTTTCGTGCCGTACTGCGCAAGGAGATAGACCTTCACCACCTTCAGCTTCGTCTTGATCTGCCCAGGATCTGCAAGAGCTGACTTGACGAAGGAAGTTGTAACAGCGGAAGATGTGCTGCTTACGCTGCTTCCATCTGCATTCGTCCACGTGTCGACATTCCCCGCTCCTGTCTGGGTGTCGTCGGTCACAAGATTCCCGGTCGAGTCGAGCAAACTCCAGCCAAGGACCACGTGCATATCGGCAACGCAGTCAAGCAGGGGGAAGAACTTCATGTTGCCGTCCGCTTGGCTGACCATTGCCTTGTACAGTATGCCCGTGTTCGGGGCGCAGTACTGCGGGAGCATGGCGGAAGTCTGCGGCGTAGCCACAAAGAAATCGGCCCTGTTGAACGGCATTCTCAGGTTGCCGCCGCCGCTGAGAATCCCGTAGAGATAGACAATCTCATGCGGGAAATTGGGAGAAAATGCAGGGGGCATCCCTGTGGCGGAGTAGGTCGTCCAGTATGTGGCGGGGGTGCTCTGGTTGAACGTCAATTGGTTGGTAGCCCCAGTGGCGGTGAAAGAGCGGCGCAGAGCGATGATGGTGTCGCCGTTGTTCAGGTTCGCGTTTGTAGATGCCCACATCTTCGGGGGGTTGGTGCTGGTGGTGACGCTTGAGTATGTGACATACGCCCATTTCTGCGCGGCACTGGCGGTTCCCAGGGAGGAAGCCTTTATCGACAGGTAGTCCCCTAGGGAAGTGTTGGTGCCGATGGTGGTGTAGGTGGCGCCGGCATCGTCCGTTATTTGGGTGACGGGGAGACTGCTTATTGTCGCGAGCGCCCGCGGCACACCGCTGGGTGCGTCGTTAAGGGTGTTTGCCGGGGCAATCGCCGCCTCGGCAAACACCGGAGTTCCGGTTGAAGGATAGGAATCAGGGAGGCCAAAGCCCGCCTGCTCGATGTCATGGCGCAGAATCTCCAGGCCGAGAACTCCACCGAGGTCGCTTTCTTCACTCTTCATGAATCTTGATGAATATCTCAAAAGTGTTGAAAAGCAACTGCCTGCAATTACGATGACCATGACGAATATAAGCGTCACCACGAGAAGCTCAACCAGTGTGAAACCTCTTTCAGATTTGGCCTGCCGCATCTTATGCTCCTGACTTGTTTCTTTTCCCTCTTTCCCAAAACAACGGCTTTACATGCTTGCCAGGGACGACAGGGAGTGAGAATAATTCACCCCCTTGTATGTCCAGCTCACCGTCACCTGCACGCTTGTGGTGTTTGTTGTGACGGAAGAATTCACGCGATTCACGTTATAAGTCACAAAACCGTACCCAATCTGCCGCTGGGCGCTTTCCTGAATGCAGCCGTTCTGCGGCTGGCAATGGTAGGCGGTGGAAATGAGGGCAAACGGTTTTGCCAGCTCGCGCGCCATGATCTCGTCCCCGTAGGCAATCGCTTCGGTGCGCAGCTGGTTGTTCAAATTGTGGGACATGGCGAAATTGGTCGCCTGCAACAGTGCCAGCAACCCAACCATGAGAATCATGATGGCCACCATCACCTCTGCCAGGGTAAATCCTTTGTCATCGGAAAACACAATTCCCTCCCTGGATCACTCCGATATTCGTTTTCACATCCTGTAGCGTCAGGCAGTTCACATACGGGTTCCCCAGCCCGGGCGCCACGGCAATGGTCAATGGCGGCAGGGGTGCGGTGAGGTAGCCGAGTGGACTGATAGTGAGTGGCGTGTTGCTGAAGGCGCTATACTGCCCGGCAGACATCAACTGGATTTGATATTTTAGTGTCTTCGTGAATACCTGCTCGCCGCTTGGGTCGTTCAAGCTGCTGTAAATCAAAAAGACATATCCGTTCGGGTTGAGCAGGATGGCGTGCTGTTTTTTGGTCTGGATAGATGCCATCCTGACATCCTCGAAATCCGCGAGCATCTGCTTTACCTGCGATTCGATATTGTACTTTTTGCCCATCAAGTCGAAATTGAGGGTTGCGATGGCCAGCAATATGCCGATAATCGCAACTACAATAATCATTTCCACAAGCGTGAAACCTTTGGAACTGAGCATTCTCACCGGCAATGCAGACTGTACGCAACCTGCTCCGCGCATGTCACTGCTCCTGTATGTGCAATATTCTTTTGGTTGGTGGCGGGTTGAGAGTCGGCGTCATGCTGGTCCCCGTCGGGGGAACACCGGTCAGCGGAACAAACATGCGCCGCAGGTTGTAGCCTAGATTCGCAGAGTTACTGAACGCAGTACTGAGCGATACCTGTTGCGTCACCCCGGATGACACCTGGATCAGAATGTTCCCCTGCATGGTGGCCGGAATCGGCGCGGCACCGCTGTTGTAGTTGAGCGCCCAGAGATAGGATTCACCGCCGAAACCGCACACGTCCGCCGTCGGGAGAAAGGTAGTGAAAAAGACAGTGCCGGCCGGGGATGCCACGGGGTTGCTTATGACACGTTCGGCATTGAAACTGGTGCCATTATAGGTCTCGGAACTAGCAAGAGACACAAGCCATCCTTTGCTTGAGGAACTGAGCGAAGCTGCCGGGCCTGCCGTGATGCTGCCAGTCTGGTCTGTCAGCTGCGATTCGGCTACCGTGGTGCCGCACGTGGTGTCAAAGGCGTTGGTCGGGCCAGTCGGAGTAAAATTAGGGTAACCTGTGTTGTTTGAATAGCAAGGGTCAATTATTCCATAGAGACGAAACGGTGTGCTCGGTGTCAGATCGTCAGAGCTGTAGAAGTAGCGCCCAGTGCCGAAATAGATCCAGAGCTTGCCGATGGCGCCGCTGCCTGTCCCGTAGGTCGCATTGGGGTCCTGCAGCTTTGCCACGGTTGTCGTAACCGGGCCAATATTCTGGATGAGGGGGTTGACCTGCCATTGTGTGGGGTCCAGGTTATTCTTAGTGTAGACCCTAAGCACCCCTCCCTTTGTCCATGTTCCCGCGGACGTGTCCTGCTGGACATAACCGACATAGATGGCGTCGTCGCTGTAAAAGCTGGGGGAGCTGCTGTTGTTTTTGTCCACGTCGATGACAGCAGTCGCAAGCGTGCCTGCAAAGGCATTTGGGACTTGTGTATCTATCGTGGCTGCAAGCTGCCCGGTGCCGATGTCGACCACGAAGAGCTTAAGGTTTTGGTCTGATTTCCCGTAGAAGGTGTGAGCTGTCGTGTCAATTGGCCCGGTGGGACCCGAGCCGAACACTGCGAACCACCGACCGTTCTTGCCTGCCGACCCGATCCTGACTATAGCTGGGCCACTCAGCGTACTTCCCAGCTGTCCCTGGCCACTGAACTCCCAGAGGAACTTTATGGCACCGCTAGCCGGCGGCAGCGTATCCGGATTCGTTATGTCAAGGGCAAAGTATGAAGAATAGCCGACCCCGTTTACGGGGGTTTTGATGCACGTCCCCGCCGAAGTCCCGTCTATGCAGGTATCGGTGGAGTTGCGCGTGGCGCCTCCCAGCCCCATGCCCTCTATCAGGACGGTGCGCCAGCTGGTGTTGCTCATGTCGAGGTTGGTGGAGCTGGGAAGATAATTCGTCATTTTCTGGCAATTCCAGTAACCTAAGGCGCAATTAGCGCTGTTGTCCTGGGCTGGGGCGTTGATGCTCACGTCAACAGGTGTCGGGGTGCCATCGACATAGAACACGTGGCTGTAATTGGTGGCACCCAGGTACCCCAGGTACGGCAGGGAGTCCATAGGTATGAATGCCCACTCTTCCCGCCCCAACTCGCTCGTGGCATAAGAGGCCGTCGTGCCGTTCGGGTACATCATGCGGCCCTTTATGAGCGGATTGACATAAGTCTGCCCGCCTGAGACTGTTGTCTGGGGAGAGACATCCAGTATTCCCAGCCTGAACGCGTGGAGCATGCCGTCATTCCCTCCTGAGAACGCCATCCCCCTGTTCTGGTAGTTGTTCGAATTGACAAAAGAATTGTAAGAGCTGTCACCATAGCCACTGGGAGGGTAGAGCCCGTATGAGTTCAGGTTTACGGTAGACACGACCTTTGGGGTCGAGTCGATGATGTCGCTGAGTTTCCACTCCCTATTGCACCCTTCTGCGTCTGTCAGTCCGCAATTCTGCTTTGTTACTGTGCGACTTCGGAAGCCGGCCTGGTCTATGCCGTTTATGTAGTCAATCAGTGTGTTGGCACTGGCCTGACTGGAGACCTGCAGGTACTGCTGAGCCAAGCTGTTGTTGCTGAAGTTGGCGGAGCTTGCACTACTGAACGGGGTCAGGCTAACGCCGGAAATAACGGGTGCGCTCGGTGTCGGCGCGGGGGCAAGGACCGTGTAAATGTTGCGTGGGTCATAGGTGGCTGCAGTGCTTGGGTCTTTTATGTTGCGGTTCCAGAGGCCACTTCCGGCACGCCAGAGGCCATTTATCAGGTCGGGGCTTTCTCCTGTCGCCACTGCGACTAAATTGGAGCCGTTTCCATTCACATCATGCGTCGTATTAACCAAAGTCTGGTTCTGAGAGGTGTTGAAAAGGAAAGTGACGAGATTGTCCTGATTGAGTTCAAGTTCATAGTCCTTGTTGGTGTCTTCGCGGATGGAGCTGTTAGTGAAATAGGGGTCCAGGTAATACCACAGGCTCTGTATCTCGCCAATCCAGTTTGCCTGCGTCGGATTGCCCTGAGCGTTTATGTCAAACGACTTCTGCGGGTAGAAGACCCCTTGCAGGATGTTGGCGCCGCTTCCCTGGCTGTTGTTAAGGAGGGAGGCGGCTGTTCCCGATGACGTCTGCAAAAGGATGTTCTGGAAAATGGTGATCAGATCGTTTGACAGACTAGTTGCGTCTTTGGCGTAATAGGCCTGTCCATTGTTGTCCTCGCCGCCGGCAACTGCCATTTCGTTGAGCAGAGACTGGGCCTGTGGGATTACCCCCAGTCCGAGTACAAAGGTCTTAACGTCGAAGTTGTAGGGCGTACCGTTGAACGTCTGGGTGACGCCGCAATTCGGGCCCGTCGGGTTGCTAGGGCAGCGCAGCGTATTTAGCTGGGTCAGGACATTGGGCATCAATTCAGTGGCAGGTAAAGGGAAGCCATTACTGTCTAGGAACGATCCTGTAGAGGTCGTGCTGGGAAGGCCATCGGTCACATAGATGATGAAGTTCTTTTGGCAGCGGTACTGGATCGGGGTGGGATAAGAATTGTTACCCTGATTGAACGGTGCGTTGTTCTTGCTGTTGAAATACTGGACGGCACTCATCAACGTCCCCTCGGTCGGCTCCCAGCCGGCGTTGATTACGAATGGACACTGGTTGGGCTGTGATAGATTTGAGCAGCTCATATAGTCATTCATGTCGTTATAAGGTTTAACCGGTGGCAGCCAGGCGGTAGAGCCGGCTGTACCGAGCTCGGTTAACAGTGCGGTAAGCTGAGTATTGGAAGAGTCGTTACTAGCGACCGGCACGTTCAGGTATCCACCGGCAAACGGAGTGACCGCGCTGTAGGTGAAATAGCACTGGCTGGTCCAATACCAGTAGTTGCGCTCTCCAAAATTGTAAAAGCCCAACGCTTCATCGTCAGTGGTAGGTTCAAAGCCCCACCCCCACCCATTCTGGGCGGAATATGCTGCGGGACCGTCTGAAGTTCCGAAAAAAGAGCCATAGATGTTGTATGAGCTGTATGCTTGCGGCCAACCAAGTGTGTTGTAGGAACCAGGCGGAGCATATGCAAACTCTGTCCCCCAGTTGCCTGGGTCATAAAACGTTCCCTGCATGGCGTGATAAACGGTTGTTTGAGTGGCGGGATCCACGTTAGAATAGGTCTTCGGGTAGATCAGAGCACAGTATGATTGACGATTGCTGCTGCCGATTGCAGTTCCGGGTGTCCCGCCGGTTCCGTTTGTGGTTGTGATGGGCTCGCGGCCTGGCCAAAGCCCGGGGAAAGTGCCGTCGGGGTTAGTGCCGGAAGTGCCGAAAGGCCAGTAGTTTGCCATGAAGAGTGGGTTCTGGCTCTGGCAGGTGCTGTTGCAGGCCGCTTCATCAGCAGAAGGCGTGTATGTGCCTGGGATCTGCGGGTCTTCATTCACGCAGTAGTTGTTGCAGTGGTTGATGTTGTCTGAACTGACCGGATTGGGGCAGTAGTTGTGCGGGTCGTACGAGACGAAGTAGAAATTATTGTGGAGATTATACCGGCTTACATCGCCCGGAAGTGCGTATGTCATCAGGCCAATATTCATCTTGCTCGCGTATGTTTTAATCAGGTTGGTCAGTGCCAGCCTCCCAAGGACAGAGCGGCTGCATGTGTTCTGGTCGTTGGGGTTGGTGCAGTTGTAAGAGCCAATCGCGTTTTGGTCCATGTCCAGGTCCATGCTGTTCGAGTTGTCGAGGATAATGAGGACGTTTGGTACGACTTGAGACGTCAAGTATGCGGGGATGATGCTGTATGTGGCTTCACTAGCCCCCTGAGTGGTGAATGTCATGGTGTAGACCCCATTGACCAGGGGATAGGAGGCGCTGCTTGACAGAGGGTTGCCGGCCGCGTCTGTGATGTTCTTAAGAGTCAGCGTGTATTGCATGTTGAATGCCAAGTTATCTGCCGGAGTGATCGTCAGAGTCTTATATGGATACAAGCCGTAATTGATATTGGCAGCAATGACATTGCCATTGCTGTCAGTCAGCACCAGGTTATTTGGGGTAAAGGTATTTTGATTCATCGCGATATTTTCATTAAAAGTTATTACAATGCCTACTTCCGTGCTGACATTGGTAGAGTTGTTCGCCGGGGTTATGCTGCTTATCACCGGAGCTTGAGTGTCAACCGTGAAGTTGAAAGGAGGCGGCACAATCAGGGGGTTACCGTTCAAGTCTGTAATCCCACTGCTAAATGACACTTGATATGTTGATCCATTCGTCAGACTGGTCGGCGTGAAACTGGCAGACATGCCTTTACCAGAGGACGGAGTGAAATTTGCCTCGCTGACGGTTGTTAACCCGGTCTTCAGAATGATAGTTGAAGCTGACAAGTTTTCGACTTGCTCGCTGAAGTTCGCCGTGATGGTTGGGGTTGACGTTGTCACGTACGGCGTGCTTATCAGTGGAGTGCCGTTCGCTGTGACGCTTGTAACGCCTGGCGCAATATTCTCCACGACGAAAGTCCATGTCAGATTGCTTAAATAAGGATTTCCGTTCGGCTGCTCAAAGGGGAGATTGCAATTTGCAGGGCTGGATTCTATCCCACCCGGGATAACTGAAACTTTATAAGTGTCATATGGAAGTGGTGACGAAGGGGTAAAAGTGATCGAAGACGTTGTTGCCGAAAGAGTACCGGAAACTTGGGATGACTCTGAATTGGTCACATAGAACGTACTTGAACTTACAGTGCTGGGGTCAATGCCAGTGCCTGAGAAATTGACAGTAACTGCAGAAATGGACGTGTTGTACCCAGTCGGGGTATAAGAGGAAACTTGCGGAGGGGAGGGACAACTAGCAAATGAACTGGAAAAAGTGAACATAACGCAAATGGCAAAAGCTAGTGAGACAATTTGCTTCGTGGTCATTTCCCATTACCTCCTGTAGACATAATCTGTATTTCCACCAGTTTGTGTTTCTGCAATATCAGGGTGATCGGCATCCCTTCATGCAGCGTCCTGAACCCGCCTGTGATGCCGTTTGTCGTCACGGGTACCCTCCCAGCGTTTCGGTATATCTTGCCGTACATGCCCTTCTGCATCGTGACAACGATACTGCCGTCCTTGCGAAGTACCGAAAAGAAGCATTTCACCTCTTCCCGGCCAGAAAGTGCTTTTGGGCCCTTAGTTGCATAAGCTGAAGACATTTGAACAGTCCCCAACACTGACAGGACAAGACAGAAAATGATAAGTAGGCATTTTGCTGTGGCACCCATAGTGACCCCCTCTCGCGAGCAGCCGATGGACTCGGCAGTTACTTTTAAAGCATACGCAAATAAGTTATTAAGTAACGTTTCATTAAACAAGTCGCCTGCATACTGACACGGCTGTGCCGGCCATCAGGATGTATTGATGCAATATTTAAGTTCGTTTGTTATTTAAATTACTTGTTAGCAACGCATTGTCACGTCAAGCGCGACAGGTCAGAGAAATGTGCAGGCTATAAATATTTTTAATCATAGGGCAAAATGCGGCGAACGTGCAACCATTTTTTGCCAGGCTAAGACCGCGCCGCATATGTTTCCGTTTGCGAAACGGGGCAAATGGGGCAGGCTTTGGGTGGCAGATGACTGAAATCGTGGCAATCACATTCTTTGCTGGTCAGGAAAGCCAGCAAAACGGTCATGACCAACAATAATTTGTATAATGGCTGGGTGCTTCGTCATGTCTGCAACAGAGAATCTCTTTGCGACAAAAGTTTGCAGCCAACTTACGCCGAAACCATGGGCCAATATAACAGGTGGAGTACGCGCGCATGCCATTTATGCAGAAAAAGCAAGCAGCGTGCCACAATTTTCTTAATCCACATTTTAGTAAAAGATCCAGTAATTTAAATAGCTTAAACAGCATCGTCTGCGCAAATCACTTTTTTGACTTCACTGTATAGCATGCTTTTCTCAACAAGACTATGCAATTATTGCATGACAGCAACCGGAACATACGACTCTGCATCAGGTTCTCGCATGGCTTTGCATCGATGTTAAGCAGGGCATCGAGAGCTTGGCGTTATGCATTCCGACCTCGTCAACTTTTAGTCACGCCGGCATAGCCGGTGGTTTAATGACAGCTCTATTAAAACCCGCAATTTTTGAAGGCATTTTTGGGTTCTTCGCAGATTCCGGCCATGAGGCGCTTCACGTTCCCGGGCCGTGCCAGCAGACTTGTCAAGCTGCAGATATAGTTGTTCCCGGGAAAGGCGTTGCCCTGCTGTTGGAAAGGTTCAATTCGCTCAGTCACTTCAGCCGAGTTTGACCTGATCCAGTCATGGCAATGCGGTGCGCAGCGATACGGAGCCATGGTATAAACTTTAATTCATTACGCAGTGCCAAGTTAACGCATGCAAAGATTTCATTAAACCGCTATTTTGTTTTTAAATAAGACGGGTAAAATACTAATAGGAATCATGAGCAAAGTTGATCTGTAACCTGAGTTCCAGAACAGCGGGGTGGATGACATGACGCGGGGCGTAATTGACCTTAACGGGGCGAAGGGTTTTTTTAAAAAGTGCCATTTTAGCTGGTGAAGAGTTCCGGAAAATATGCTACATAGATAAAAAACTTTCGAGGTGGCGATATGGTCGATGAAACAAACAAGATCAATCCCTGGGAAATGGTGCAAGCGCAGATCGACAAAGCGATAAAGTACATCGATTGCGATCCGAACATGATAGAGAAGCTCCGCTATCCGGAACGTTCTCTTCTGGTGTCGGTACCGGTAAGGATGGATGATGGCTCTCTCAAGGTCTTCAAGGGATACCGTGTGCAGCACAGCACCGTGCGTGGTCCGGCCAAGGGGGGCATACGTTTTCACCCGAGCGTGGCCCTCGACGAAGTGACCGCGCTTGCCGCCTGGATGACCTGGAAGTGCGCAGTGATGAACATCCCCTTCGGTGGGGCCAAGGGGGGGGTGGAGTGCAATCCCACCCAGCTCTCCATTGGTGAGCTGGAGCGCCTGACGCGCCGCTACACCGCCGAGATCATGTGCTTCATCGGTCCCGAACGGGATATTCCTGCGCCGGACGTGAACACCAACGCCCAGATTATGGCCTGGATGATGGATACCTATTCCATGCAGATGGGGCACGCCGTGCCTGGCGTGGTGACAGGCAAGCCGATCGCTATCGGCGGCTCCGAGGGGCGGAGCGAGGCAACCGGCCGCGGGGTGGTCTATATGATTATCGAAGCGGCAAAGAAACTTCGGCTCAAGCTGGATGGCGCGACGGCAGCGGTACAGGGATTCGGCAACGTAGGAAGCTCAGTCGCCAGAAACCTCTTCCGGGAAGGTGTGAAAATAATCGCCATCAGCCGCAGTAAAGGCGGGTACTACTGCGGAGCCGGCATAAACCCTTTCGAGCTGCAGCGTCACATTGCCGAACAGAAGACCATGGATGGTTTCGCCGGTTGCGATTGGATCACCAATGACGAACTGCTCGCCCTTGAATGCGACATCCTGATTCCGGCCGCCCTGGAAAACGTAATCCACAGGGGAAACGCCACCAATGTTCAGACGCGTATCCTGGCCGAGGGTGCCAATGGTCCGGTCACCCCCATCGCCGACGAGATTCTCAAGGAGAAGGGGGTCTTCATCCTTCCCGATATCCTCGCCAATGCCGGCGGGGTAACCGTCTCCTACTTCGAATGGGTGCAGGACCTGCAGAACTACTTCTGGAATGAGGCGGAGATCAACAACCGGTTGCGGCAGATTATGACTACCTCGTTCAAAAAGGTGATGGCCATCGCCGATGAAAAGCGGATCGACAACCGTACTGCTGCCAATGTACTGGGAATTGGCCGAGTGGTGGAAGCGTCGCAACTCAGGGGGCTATATCCGTAAAAGCAGGTTCGAGGTTCAAAGTTTCAAGTTCGAGTTTAAATGCTCGTTTCGCATTAATCGGACCGTGTTTCCTGCAACACAGAGGCCATTTCTTCATGGACCAAACCGTTCGATGCCATGATCCGGCTGTGATAGATCGTATAGGGACCACCCCTATAATCGGTTACCTTTCCCCCGGCCTCCTTCACCAAGAGCATGCCGGCTGCCACATCCCACGGTTTCAGCTTGCACTCCCAGTAACCATCGAGTCGCCCGGCCGCCACATAGGCAAGGTCAAGAGCCGCCGCCCCCGCGCGGCGCACGGCGCGCGCCGCAATCTGCATTTTTTCGAAGTTGGTGAAATTGTTTTCATTGTTCCATGTCCTGTCATAGGGGAAGCCGGTGGCAAGGAGACAATTTTTCAGCGGCGCGTGGGTGGAAACATGGATCCGCCTTCCATTGAGAAAGGCCCCTTTTCCCTTGGTCGCGGCAAAGAGCTCGTTCATCATCGGATGGTAAATCACGCCGGTTTGAACCTCGGCGTCAATCTCCAGGGCGATGGAAACCCCAAACCAGGGGAAGCCGTGGGCATAGTTTGTGGTGCCATCGAGTGGGTCGATGATCCATTTGTGAGATGAGTTAAGCGTGGTGTACTCGCTTTCTTCGGCGAGTATGTCATGGTCGGGGTAACTGCCGCGGATTGCGCCGACAATCAACTCTTCACAGGCCGTATCCACCTCCGTGACCAGATTGCTCTCCCCCTTGAAGGTGATATCATGCTCAAGCCAGAGCCGTTCTCGCTGCAGCGCCCCAGCGGCCTTGGCAGCCCTTATTGCCGTATCGAGGTAATCCTGCATTTCATATATCCTTTTACCTTCAATAAAAAAGGCCAGTTCAATGAACAGACCTTCCGGAATTACCCACGACTCCGATGTAATTCAAGCATAACTTTCTAATATTCTTTCAGATTGCTGAATTCACTCCACGCCAGATAGTTCTCTGGCGCCAGCACGAAATCATAGAGATTTTCCATAATGTTGTAGTGCTTTTTCTCTTCGTTGGCAATCTTCAACAGGAGCTGCATGCACTCGTCGCTGCTCTCCTTCTTTGCCATGTCTTCGTATAGTTTGACGCTGTCCGCTTCGACATGCAGGGCGTAGCGGTAACCGTCCAAGTCTTTACGCAGGCCCCCAAGGAGCGTCTTGTTATCCATAAGCCCCTGGAATACATTTTTTGCCTCATCGAGGGCCTGAGAACCTGCCATGTCCCCGTAACCTCCTGCCTTCATGACCTGGATCGTTTCGTAGTGCTTCTGCTCATCCGCCGCCAGCCTGAGGAAAATGTTCTTGAGCCCTGCGATGAGGGTCCCCGCCGCCAGCTTTTCATAGTGCGCCTTGCCATCCAACTCCATCTCCATGGCAAAATCAAAAACATTCATAACTACCTCCGTCACTTCTGGAAAAAACTATTTCCGGTTTTTTGTTTTTCCAAAGAATAGCAGAGATTTTACTCTTGGCAAGGGTGGATATGAGACAATCGTGGGGAGACTACCTGAAATACGTTTACACGGCGGGAAATGTAAGGGTAAAACAGGTCCCTTCCCCATCGGTACTTTCTGCGCTGATCGTACCTGAAAAGGACTCTACAAGCTTTTTCGTTATGAAGAGGCCGAGCCCGGTCCCTTTGCCGATTTTTTTAGTTGTATAAAAGGGTTCATAAATATGAGCGAGGGTCTGCTTCGGTATCCCCGTGCCGGTGTCAGCAATCTGCACCGATATAGACCGGTCTTCCGTCGAATAAGTCCGGAGCAGCAGGCTTCCACCCCCATTCATTGCCTGGAAGGCGTTCATTATGAGATTAATGAAGATCTGTTTCAGTCTGTTAACATCGGCTGCGATCGGGCGAAGGCGGAAGTTGAAATCCTCGACAACTTTTATGGAACGCTTCTGCGCCTCGTATTTGAGAAAATGCATCACTTCCTGCAGAACCTGGACAACATCAGCCTCCCCAACTGTCCCGTCGTCCTTGCGGGCGAAAGAAAGAAGCCCTTTCGTGAACAGGGAAAGTCTCTGGACTTCCATGTCGATCCGCTCCACCATCTCCTTCACGGAAGAAGAAAGCTCTTCCTCACGGAGAATTAGCTGAGTGGCCGAAACAATCACGGAAAGCGGCGTATTCAGCTCATGGACCATCCCCACGGCCAATTGCCCGAGTTCCGCCATCTTCTCGTTCCAGGCCAACTGTTCAAGAAATTTTTCGTCAATCCGACATTCGTCGGTCAGGTTTTCGGCAAGAGAGCTGTTCATATGGCCCCGTAGCGGAACTTGAAGAAGCGATGACGGTTTTTTCTGTGATCCGGCCAAAAGGTGCCCCTAAATACGGAAACGGTGCCGGGCTTTTGCAAAGCCATTATATGAGGTACTCGCAAAATATTTTCACACCAATAAGAAAAGTGTCCAGCGGTTCTATAACTCCTTTCCATTCGAAAAAGGTCTTTTCCCGCAACAAACATTCTTCGCCGTATTTATTTTATAGGCATAAGCCGTGCCAGCCGGTCGATGGCCTCCAATCGCGCCATTTACGCACATTACCGGGATATCCTGTTGATTTCATGCTGAAAAACATGGCATTACTGCCTATAATTCTAGCAAATTATTTCAAAGAAAGCCGCCCGGTTGGGGCGGCTTTCTTTGATGCAATTTTTTTATCGCTTTAATATTTGCCTCTCTTTAATGGTTTACCACTGACCGCTAATTGTAAGCGGTTTCTGAATGCTGCGTCTGGTCGAGACCAATGATCTCATCCTCTTTTTCTACCCTGAGACCGATGGTCTTGTCGAGGATAAAGGCAATGATGATAGTGCCGATGAAGGCATAAGCCCCGGCAGCGGCAACTGCGACGATCTGGGTAACGAACTGATTCACGTTGCCCGACATGAGGCCGGTTGCGCCGACCGTGGCAAACACGCCGGTCAACAGGGCGCCAGTGGTGCCGCCGATGCCGTGCACGCCAAAGACGTCGAGGGAGTCGTCATATTTGAACTTTGCCTTCATCAAGACGCCCATATAACAGATGACACCGGCAATGAGCCCCATTATGATGGCTGCGCCCGGCTCGACGAAGCCGGCCGCCGGCGTGATCACGACCAGACCCGCAACCACGCCGGAGCCGAAGCCGAGGGCGGAGGGCTTGCCGCCATGGATCCATTCTGCGATCATCCAGGAAAGGCCGGCTGCCGCCGGGGCTATTGTTGTAGTGGTGAATGCCAGACCGGCCAATCCGCCGGCCGCGTCGGAACAGTTGGGGCCGACTATGGCGGAGCCGGCGTTGAAGCCGAACCAGCCGAACCAGAGGAGGCCGACACCCAGCAAGGTAAGGGGGACGCTATGAGGCGCCATCCGCTCCGTTGGAAAGCCGTGCCGCTTGCCAAGGAACATGATCGCCGCCAGGGCGGAAATACCGGATGAGAGGTGAACTACCGTGCCGCCGGCAAAATCGAGGGCCCCTTTCTTGGCAAGCCAGCCGTCGCTCATCCAGACCCAGTGGGCCAGCGGATCGTATATCAGAGTCGTCCAGAGAAGGACGAAAACGCACCATGCGGAGAACTTGATCCGCTCAGCGAGTGCGCCGGAAACTAGGGCCACGGTGATTATGGCGAACATGCACTGGTATAGGGAGAAGACATACTCGGGAATCGACCCAGGCTCGGTGGCTACGTTCTGGAACAGGGCATAGACCGGGTTGCCATCCTTGAAGGTGATCAGGCCGTGCAGCATCATCTTGCTGGTGTTCCCCAACAGACCCATGAAGGCGTCCGGACCGAAGGCCAGTGAATAGCCGATGACCGCCCACTGCACTGCGACGATCCCCATGGCTACGTAGGAGTGCATCAAAGTGGACAGGATATTCTTGGAGCGGACCATGCCGCCATAGAAGAAGCCAAGGCCAGGCGTCATCAGGAGGACAAGAGCGGCGGCAGCAAGCATCCAGGCGGTATCGCCGGTGTTGAGGACCGGATCAACGTTTTTAGGGGCCGCCGGGGTGGTAGCAACAGGAGCCGCAGCCGGGGCAGCGGCAGCAGGCATTGCAGACGGAGCGGCCGGGACAGCGGCAGGAGTTGTTGCGGCCGGGGCGGCAGACGGAGCCGCCGGCGATTTGGCCTCGTCAGCCAAAAGAGACATAGGGGCCAGGATGGTAATCATGAGTAACAGCAGAGTTAAGAACGACAGCTTTGCTGGCTTTCCTTTAATAAAAAAGCCGGCGTTTGAAAGAGGAGCCGCTGGCTTTGCGGCTCCCATAGCCTTGAAATGCGCGATACATCTTTGTACCATTGTAAACCTCCATATTTTGTTTGATTTTACTTCCCTATTTAGTTTCCCCCAAAGTTAGTTGGTTAAATTGCCTCGGTCCCCTTTTCGCCGGTCCTGATGCGCACCGCTTCTCCCAGCTGCAGGATAAAAATCTTGCCGTCGCCGATGCGGCCTGTTTTGGCTGTATTCACAATGGTCTCGACCACCTTCTCCACCAGATCATCGTTGATCGCTATCTCCAGTTTGACCTTGGGGATAAAATCAACTACATACTCTGCGCCTCGGTAGAGCTCGGTATGTCCCTTCTGACGGCCGAAACCCTTGACCTCGCTTACCGTGATCCCTTCGATGCCTATTTCATTAAGGGCATCCTTGACCTCATCCAGCTTGAATGGTTTGATAATCGCTTCGACAAGCTTCATTGCTTACCTCCGTTTTCGTCATTTGGGTTAGATGTTCCTGAGCATATTCGTTAACGCCTAGCACAGGGTATGCCACATTTATTCCTCAAGCATTCAAGCATGTTACACCGTTTTTATTTGTTCCGGCCTTGATGCCTGCTTACTTTTAGGGCAAGGCGCTGAAAAAACCGGCAGGCAGCGCCCGCAGGTTTGTTGCCGATAGCAGCGAAAAAGATGGTGGGTCTCTATCATCCGACCTGGGTTCACATATCTATAATATTAAAACGATGTCTTCCTCTGGTTGAAGTCGGGGTATGCCTCCACCGCCACCTCAGGACGGTCGAGACCTTCGAGCTCGACCTCCGGCAATACCCTCATGCCGATCGTCAGGTCAATGAGTTTGAAGATGGTGTAAGAAATTGCAAAGACGAATATTATGTTGGTTAGGGTACCGGTGCACTGGGCGAAGAACTGTCCCGAGTCGCCGTAGAAGAGCCCCTTGACAGTCCCCTTTACGTTGTTGAAGCCGTTGCCGTAGGTCCCGTCGGCAAATAGCCCGAGCGCCAGCACACCCCAGGCTCCGCAGACCCCATGGACCGAAATGGCGCCGACCGGGTCGTCTATTTTTACGATCCGCTCAAAGAAAAAGACGCTGACGCAGCAAAGCATGCCGGCAGCCAAACCGATGCCGACCGCCGCCACGGAATTGACAAAGGCACAGGGGGCGGTGATGGCGACCAGACCAGCCAGCAGGCCGTTGGCGCTCATGGTGAGATCCGGCTTGCCGTATTTAAGCCACATGCAGAGCATCGCGGCAAAAGCCCCCGCGGCGCTCGCCAGCATGGTGTTTACGGCAACCACGCCGATACGGAGATCGGTCCCCGCCAGGGTGGAGCCTGTATTGAAGCCGAACCAGCCGAAAGCAAGGATCAGGGAGCCAGTGATTGCCATCGGAATATGATGACCGGGAATGGGGCGCGCGGAGCCGTCCTTGGCGAATTTGCCGATCCGTGGACCGAGCGCCAGGACCCCCGCCAGGGCGCAGACCCCGCCGGTCATATGGACAACGGAAGATCCAGCAAAGTCGACGTGGCCATGGCCAAGGCCGAAGTTGGCGCCAAGCGCGGAGAGCCACCCCCCACCCCAGACCCAGTTGGCAAAAAGCGGATAGATGAGGCCAGCCATGAAAAATCCGTATATGCAGAAAGCTGAGAACTTGAAGCGCTCCGCCATCGCCCCGGTGGGGATGGTCGCAGCTGTATCCATGAATACCGCCTGGAAGAGGAAGATGGCAAAAACCGCAACGTCATAGACGCCGCCCGAGAGAAAAAACCCCTTGGTGCCAAACAGGCCGAATTCCCTGCCGAACAGGCTCAGTGTGAATTCTCTGTTCAGAACCTGTCCGCCGCCCAGGGTTGGAAGGCTCCCAACACCCCCCATCTGAATTGCAAAGCCGCAGGCCCAGAAGGCGAGGAGGCCGATGCAGTAAATCATCATGTTCATCGCCATGGTATGGCTGGCGTTCTTGGCCCGGCAGAGTCCGGTCTCCACCAGGGCAAAGCCGACCTGCATGAACATGACGAGGAAGCCGCAGACCAGGGTCCAGGCAAAGTTGATGGAGATCCTGTTGTGGCCGATGACGTCGGCGAGCTTCACCGCCAGCGGCTCGCTCTTTCCTGCCTGATCGATTTCCTCCCTGGTGGGGGCGTTGGCGGAGCCGCCTGGGATGTCGGCCAGCCCCCCGGTAGCGATGCCGCTAGGATCAGGCCTGGCCTCGGAAACGGACGCAACCGCAGGCGGAGCCATCGCCGGTTTCTCTGCCGCATAGAGCGGTGTAGCAATTGCCAGTGTCAGCAGCAAAACGCAAAGTTCTCCGTAGAATTTTCTGTAAATGCTCCTCATGGTATACCCCTTTCCAGGCGCCATCGACCCTCCCCTGGAATGTTCGTCACATCAGGCGGATTTGCTGAATTCCGCAGAGGATTTGTGGACAACTGTTTAATCAGACAATAACAAATTTTATTGCCGATACAACCTTCACTTATCATTTCAAAGGCAAAAAAACGCCTCTCACCTAGCGGTGAAGAGGCGCCTTTGCCTTACCCTGAATAAACTGACAGCACATCATTGTGCGTTGATTGTACTGTTTATGGAAAGCACAAGCTATGCCACAATTCTTTTGTAGAGTTGCTTTACCGCGTCAATGCGCGGGACCGCGGTGGATAATCAAGAGAAGCACCATGAGGAAGACGAGAACGAAGATCGCCACCCCCAGCACAATCCACAACACTTTCTTCCCTCTGCTCTTCCATGGTGCAGGCGTTTGCAGCCGGTCGCAGCGCCCGGTCAATTTAACTGCGTCTGGGTTCTCCAGCTCCGCCTTCATCGCCGCGGCTGTCGGATAGCGCTTTGCGGGCTCTCGTTCCATGGCGTGGAGTATGATTTCCTCGACCTGCGGCGAGACTTGCGGATTCCGTTTCCGCGGGGCCACCGGGTCACCGGTTACACGGGCGTTCATGACCACGAACATATTCTCGTTTTCCCCCTCGAAAGGGGTCATGCCGACCACCATTTCGTAAAGCATGGCGCCTAAGCTGTAGATATCGGTCCGCGCGTCCCCGCGCTTCCCCTTGACCTGCTCTGGGGCCATGTAATCAGGTGTCCCCATTGCCGGCGAAAAGCCGGCGAAGGTTATGCGTCTCCCCTCCGCCGCCTTGGCAATGCCGAAGTCCATGATCCTGAGCGACCCGTCGTAGCAGATCATGATATTCTGCGGCTTGAGGTCGCGATGGATGACATTGTGCTCATGCATGTACGCCAGCGCTTCGCAGATGCGGCCGGCAATGCTGAGCGCGTCCTTTTCGGGCATCGGCCGGACGCTGTTCAGAAGGTGCGCGAGGGTATAGCCACGCAGGTACTCGGTCACAATGTATGGCCGGCTGCGCTGTTCCCCTTCTTCCTCCGGAATGAATCTCAGGATGTAGGGATGGTGCAGCCTATTCCCGATCTCTTCTTCGCGCTGGAACCGTGAATAAGAGGCGGGATCGCTCTCGAACTCCATGAGCGGCACCTTGACCGCCACGGTTTCCTTCGTCTTCTGATCGGTCGCTTTGAAAATAGTGGCCATGCCGCTACGGCTTATGGTCTCGGTAATGAAGAAACGGTCGTCGAGGGTCTTCCCCGGCTGAAGCTCGTAACCGGTCGTCGGGTCGGGCGGTTTGTAATACATCGGCACGCCGCGATAATACGATATTTCCTCGACGTCGTTGATTTGCAGGACCTGCACGGAAAGGTTGTCGTCGGTTCCGCGCTGCTCGGCCAGGGCTACGAGCTGGCGGCAGGCCTGGGCCGGGGAAAGGCGCGAGACGATATCGGCTATCTCGCTGTCGGCGACATACGCATACAGGCCGTCGGAACAGAGCACAACCCGGTCACCCTTGTATGCCGTTGTCCCCTCCACGTCGACCCGGATTAGCGGCTCCTGCCCGACGCTGCGGGTCAGGACGTTGCGGTGCTCGCTGGTCTTGGCGTCCTGCTCGGAAATCAACCCGAACTTCTGCTGCATGCCGACGTAGGAATGGTCGGTGGACAACTGTTCGATTCCGGCCTTGCGGACCAGATAGACCCGCGAATCGCCCACATTCCCCACCACGATTTCATTGTTGCGCAACACGGCTATGGCCAGGGTTGTCGCCATGCGGGACTTGCCGTGGTTCTCCATGGCCTTGTCGTATACCGCCAGGTTGGCCTCGTTGAACATAAGCGTAAGGAGCTGCTGCGGGGTCTTCCCTTCCGGCGCCTCGCGGAACGTCTTCAGTGCAGTCTCCACCGCAAGGCGGCTGGCCACTTCGCCACGGTCCAGCCCTCCCACGCCGTCAGCAAGCACCGCGACCGCGCCGTGGCTCCGCTTTTCCTCCAGGGTCTGCGGTTGCCAGAAACCGACGAAATCCTCGTTGTTCTCGCGGGCCGGTCCGGGTGATGAAAGTTCAGCGTAGGTCAGTTCCATAGTCGAAGCACTCTAGCATTTTATTTGCTGAATTAAAAGCGTGTCGCGTAAAAAAACGGGGCGGGCGCCAGGTGGGCGCCCGCCCCGACATGCTGCTGTTGAGATGCGTTTTGGCCGCTAAATTACTACCTTGGCCGCCGACTTATTGGTGAGTATCACTTCCCTCCCTTTGGCCTTGCTGCTCTTCATGAAATAGATGGCGCCGTAGATGCCCCACGCCCCGCAGACCCCAAGCGCGATGTACGGCTCCTTCCAACTCATGCCACTTACCGTGAAGGGGCCTACCAGGTAGAAGAGCATGATCACCAGGTTCGCCAGAAGCCCCAGGACTGGGATGACCACGTGCTTGATCCCGTGGAAGGTGTGGTGTTCCTTGAAGGCCACCATGGCGATGTAGCAGGTGATCATGTAAAGGAGGAACGTGCCGAAGTTGCTGATCAGGGTGACGATGAGCAGGGTGTTGGGGAGTTTGGCGTAGGTGGCCGGATCGAAGATGCCGAAGCTGTACCAGAAATTGTGCTTGTCCAGAGCCGCGGGGGTCGTTCCTCCCAGGTAGACCGTTACCGTGATGATGCCGATGATAATCGAGATCACTGCGAGGGTCCAGATAGCCTTGTGGGGGGACATATGCTTGCCGTGCAAAAGGCCGAAATGGGAAGGAACTTCCTCGTCGCGCCCCATGGCGTAGGTGACCCGGGCGCCGGTATTGAGGCAGGAGAGGGTGGTGCCGATCAGGGCCAGGAAGACCGTGAACGCCTGGACCAGCATGAACGCCTTACCCGCTGCGTAGCTGCCGAACAGCCAGGTGCCGGTGATCACCATCATGTCGCCGATCGGGGCGCCCGAGGCCCCAGCCATCGGCAAGGTGTAGCCGTTGTGCAAAAAGTAGCTGGCGGCGAAGTACTCGATCAGGTAGCAGACCGCGCCCTGGATCACCAGGGAGAGGAGAACCGCCCGTGGAATGTCTTTCGTCGGGTGTTTCGCTTCCTCGCCCATGGCTGTGACCGATTCGAAACCGACCAGGATCAGGATGGCGATGGCCGCCTGGATGAATATGAAGTTGAAGCCGTGCGGAGCTACGACTGAGCTAGCCGTGGTATGGTAGTTGAAGAGGGGGTTCCCCTTGTCATCCTTGGTGATTGCGCCATCCGAGTAATCGACCGTGAACGGCGCGGCGAGTTTCGGGTCGGAGACCGGCTTGCCGTCCTTGTCCGCTGGCACCGGCTGGCCTGTCTTGTCATCGGTTGCATCCTGCATCTGGTAGACGGGCTTGCCATCCTTGTCCACGGTCGGTTTGTTGGTGGTGGCATCCATAACCGGCAGCGGGTTCCCCTTTTCGTCTTTTTGCGGTACCTGGGCAACCTGGTAGTTCACCGCGATGCCGTTGGAGAGGTGATAGCCGGTCGAGCCCTGCGGGTGCTGGGCGCGATAGCCGATAGCGATCACCGAGAAGACCAGGAGCGCTGAGATCTGGACGATATTGATCACCATGTTGACTGCAGTGGTCCCGTTTACGCCGCGATAGGCGATATATGCAACGCCAAGGGCGAAGACGGTGCAGAAGAGAATCATGAATAGCGGGCTGTTGTATGTGCCGCTGAAGGTGTCAGGCCAGAACTGGTTCATCAGGAACCCCCCCAGGATCGCCGTAACCCCGACCATGACTCCAGGATAGACCCAGTAATAGAGGTGGCTCGCCCAGCCGGTGATGAATTTGGCAACCCGGGCGAACTTGTATGCATGGGTCTTGGAGAGGAACGCCTGCTCCGCGTAAAGGTAAGACGAGCCGGGGCCCGGGTAGATCTTCGCAAGTTCCGCATAGCTTATCGCCGTGGCGAAACAGAGTAGCAGGGCGAAGAGAATGCCGAACCAGATGGCGCAGCCCGCCATGGGGGCGCCGTAAAGGGATTGCATCTGGTAGGTCAGCCAGAGGAAGGCGCCTGGCGCGATCAGCGCCATAGCGTTGATTGTGAGACCGGTCAAGCCCAGGGTCCCCCTTGTGGGTTTTTGTTCGTTTGCCATTAGTGCTCTCCTTTCAATGGGACTCGAAAGGGGCGCCGTTGACCCTTCCTTCATACTCCTTTATAAGTTGATTTAGTATCTTCCAGGAAAATTCGGGGGCTTTACAGCCCCCATAACATGGATGGAAGGTTATGGGTAGTTAACATCCAACTGGACAGTAAAGGTGTTGTTGCCGGCCAGTTGCTTTTCTTTCCATATGTCATAGCCAAAGATGACCTGCACGTTCTTGGCAAAATTCCAGCCTGCGCCGAAGCTGACCGCGCCGTCCACGTTGTTCCCGCCCTGGTAGTCGACCGCCAGCCAGAGCTTATCGGTGAGCTCGGTAATGGTCCGGTCCCAGGAGAGGAGCACGCCATCATTGGCGGAATGGCCATTGGGATCGACCAGCGCCCGCTGACTGCCATGATATCCGCCGGCGGATATCCTGCCGACAATCGGGAGGGTCCTGGCGACCAGGGCATACGCGATGTTCTGGCCCGAAGTTATGGCCGCGGCCCGCAAATACGGGTTAGGCACGCTAAAATCAACCTTTCCGTAATTGGATGGACCAATGTTGTACATACCGACAGCGAAGGCCGGTGAAAACTTGAAAAGAGAATCTTCGGGGGTGCCGACCTTGAAGTTGCCCATGACCGGATGATTGTCGTTCGGTGAGGTGGCGTTGAGCAGGATGTCGAAGCCGACCTCCGCCTGGATCTTGTCAAAGGGGAGGATACCTATGAGCGGGCCGATATCCCAGATGTTCGGGTCACGCCCGGTGTTGCCGTTCGACTTGCCGATTGACGATGCCCTGATGTAGCTGTCGACGTCGAGATGTAGGGTTTTGAACGCCTGGATGTCGGTGGAGGGGATCCAGATCTGGGTTGAGGGGGTCGCCAGGGCGGCGGCGGCGGCGACGACGACGATCATCATCGCCAGCGAAAAAATCTTTGCCATGTTCTTCATCACATCACTCCTTTGTAATTTGAATTCGTCAAACATCAACATTAAATTGTAAAAATTTTTTACACCGCTTGCAATTCTTCCACGCCTCCTTTCGCTAAATTTAAAAAAAATGCCTCTCACCCTGCGGTGAAGAGGCGCCTTTGCCTATTCTGAACTTCCGTGTAAATCATGATGTCGCAAATGTTACAATTGGCAAAAGCACAAGCCGTGCCACTGTTAACAATTTATACAATTAATACGTAATATCAATGTGTTGAGTGAAATGAAGGGGAAATAAAAAAGAGATCCGGCATCATTTTGCCGAGCCTCTTGTCTATTTTTTAAGCAACACCCCTGGCAATGGAGCGATTAAATGCATTAATAGTATATTGGTAGTTCGCTCCTTGAATAACATTTATACAGTTCAAAGTAGCCCCCTCCACCTTGACGGGAGGGTGACTTTACATATGTAATAAAGTACTGCGTGGGACTAGAGACCCTGAAGGCAACCCAGCATTATGCTGCCTTTTTGAACTTACCCGTTTTATAAAGCCTCATTAAATCTGCGTCGTCCAGAGAACGCTTGGTCCTTTGGGCAATGGCACGCACCTGCTCAATCATGGAAAGCGCTTCCTTACGGCTGATCATGATCCCCATCTCCCGGTAACGCTCCATAAGGCCGCTCGTCCCCGAATGCTTCCCCACCACCAGGCGCCGGCCAAGCCCCACCTCCGCAGGGTCGAACCCCTCATAGTTGCGCGGGTCCTTGAGGACGCCGTCTGCGTGCAGCCCCGATTCATGGGAGAAGACCCGTTCCCCAACCACTGGTTTCCAGTCGGGGACCGTCCGATGAGAAGCCTTTGCAACAAAGCGGGAAATTTCAACGAAACGATGGGTATCGATCCCTGCATCAATCCCGCAGGCATGCCGAAGCCCCATGACCACCTCTTCCAGTGCCGCATTGCCCGCCCGCTCGCCGAGACCGTTGACTGTGGTGCTGACGAACCTCGCCCCGGCTTTGATCCCGGCAATGGCGTTGGCCGTAGCCATTCCCAGGTCGTTGTGGGAGTGAACCTCGACGTCCAGTTCGGGTATGGCTCGGCGCATGGCCCTCACCTTGTCGTACATGGCGAACGGGTCGAGTATCCCCAGCGTATCGCAGAAGCGGAAGCGGTCTCCCCCCATTTCCTTTGCCAGTTCCATCAGCTCGATAATAAAATATATATCAGCGCGGCTTGAGTCCTCCCCGCCGATCGAGACATACAGGCCGTGCTCCTTGGCAAAGCCGACCGCCTTTTTAAGCTGCTCCTTCACCCATTCCCGGCTCTTCCCCAGCTTATTCTCGATCATCATGTCGGATACTGAAAGGGAGATGTCCACGGCCGTAACCCCGCACTCAAGGCTCGCCTGGATATCGGCTATCACGGCCCGGTTCCAGGTGATAAGCCGGGCTGAAAGCCCGAGACTTGCCAGGGTGCGGATGGAATCCCGTTCCTCTTCACCCATGGCCGGAATCCCGCACTCCAGCTCCTGCACCCCGATAGCATCGAGCATCCGGGCTATAGCGACCTTCTCTTTCTTGCTGAAGACCACGCCGGCGGTCTGTTCGCCGTCGCGCAGGGTAGTGTCGTCGATGATGACGTTGCCGTGCAGCCTGTTTTCCATTACCGCCTCCATTTAAAAGAAAAAGCCCAGGAACTATAAGATAGTTCAGGGGCTTCGTTGCCGACTGGCTGTTTTCATTAAAATCCTAAGCAATTGACATGCCAGTACACAAAATCGGGGCAAGTACAGCCATTGGGCGGCTTTTGCCTACCCTCTTTAATCCGGATAATCCGTGTCTTTATATCCGACTTTCCACTGTAAATGCACATTTTTTCAGCATGAGTGGCTATTTTCTTCACTTTCATTGAGAAAACCAGCATTTTCAGGTTGAGCCGGAGGTCAATGCCCGGTATAGTGGATGGAATTAGTATAAACGGGATTATTGTGGAAGCATCGGCAATTCACACAGCGAATCATATCCTCCTCATGGTCGGGATCATCCTTGCAGCCGGCACGCTGAGCGGGATCGTGGCCCGGAAGTTCATGTTCCCGGACGTGGTCCTCTTCCTTCTGGCCGGAATTCTGCTCGGCCCGGAACTGGCCGGGGTGCTCGACGTACGGGCCGATTCCGTTTTCAACCAGATCATTCTGATTTTTGGCTCCTGCTACATCCTCTTCGACGGCGGCGCGAGCCTGAAACTGAGTATTCTGAAAGAGGTCTGGATCACCATCCTGGTGATCTCCACCGTTGGGGTCCTCGTCACCACCGCAGTTACCGGCTTCGCTGCCGTCCAGATCCTCGGCATACCGATTATCACCGCGCTGCTTTTGGGCGCCGCCGTCTCCTCTACAGATCCTGCAACCCTGGTGCCGGTCTTTATGCAGGCACGGGTCAGGGAGCGACTCGCCCAAGCCATCATTAGCGAATCGGCCTTCAACGATGTCATGAGCGCTATTGTCACTTTTGCGGTGCTAGGCGTCGCCCTTGGATCTGGATACAAGTTCTCTCTAGGAAGGGCAGCCTTCGATCTCGGCTGTAACGCGCTTATCGGTGTGGTGGCCGGGATTGTCCTCGGATATGCTGCGGCATTTCTTATCGCCCACGAAAAATTTGGTTTCTTAGTAAAATACGCTCCGCTCATCACCCTGATGGCAGTGGTGGGCGCCTATTTAAGCGCAGAAACACTCAATGCGAGCGGCTTCATGGCTGTTTTCGTGTTCGGTATCATGCTCGGCAACAAGAAAGTCTTCGGCTTTGCCATGAAACCTGGCGAGCAAGGGAAACTCTACGATTTCATCGCCACCACTACCCTGATCATGCGGATGTTCATCTTCATTCTGCTCGGGAGCCAGGTAAACTTCGCCCTCATGGGGAAATTTCTTGGCAGCGGGATCGCCCTGGTCCTGGTTTTCATCTTCATTACCCGGCCGTTCACGGTCTTTCTCTGCGCCTTCCCCGACCCCAAGGCAAAGTGGAGTCTGAAGGAGCTCCTCTTCATGTGTTGGACCCGGGAGACCGGCGTGATCCCCGGTGCGCTCGCCGGCATCCTGCTCGGAATGAGGGTTCCCGGCGCGGAGGTCATCGCCTCGATCACCTTTCTTACCATTCTGATGACGATCATCATGCAGGCGACCACCACAAGGTGGCTGGCCAAAAAACTGGGGCTTCTTGAGGAGCATTAAAATCCTGAACGCGCCCGCATTAGAAGATCTGCTCTCCCTGTTCCCCTAACCTTGACTCTTTCTTGATACCTTCCCCCCACATTTTGGCACCCTCTTTTATACAATAAGGGACAAAACTGTCTGGTTCAGCGTGGATTGGACCTTTGCGCCGTATGTGGTGAATGCCCCCTCCAACCGATACGTTTGGTTGGGGTCTTCTTGAATGTGATGATAAACCGTGAGTAAAGAGGAAAGTTCATGGGGAAGGTTGTTATCCTCAAGCGTCACCTGGTCGAGCTAAAAAATGTATCCAACCCATGCAATGCATATCAGCTCCATTCGAAGATCCTTTACTGGTAGTTAATACCGTTTTTTGAGAACAAAACGGTAGCCTTCATTTGTGACGAAAATAGCCAAAATGTGCTGAACCGATTCGTATCCAACAACTCGAAGACAAGTTGCATCGCAAGCATGTCTTGAGGAGCATTATAATCCCTGGCGCAATACCCTCATTAATCCCCCTGGTTCCCAAATCTTGATACTTTCTTGACACCTTAACCCCTCATTTTGACCCCATCATTATGCGATTAGGGATTAAATATAATCTAAAGATACCGGATGTTACTTCGCAGTAAAAAGAGGAGATGAGCAAGAAGATCTACTCTGTTCAATCCTGCAACCGGTGTTTATTTTGGAGAAGACTTTGCCGATGAAGCAAGGAGGATTCTTAACGCATATTGACGCAACGACGATTGCGCGCCAGAGGTGAGCGTATCCAGATTTTGGTTATCAATTCCAATCAGGAATATTGGGTAGTTCATCCTGTTGGAAGCATGAGCAAAAAAATGTCTGTGGTCAAACATTGCAAAAATCGTTTTGCTAACCGCCCTTGAAAACGCAGTCAAGAAATGACGAGGAGAGAAATCGAATGAAAAAGCTCCCGTTTTTGCTCCTGTTAATAACTTCTCTCATCATGACAAGTTCCCTTCATGCCGTGTGGTACCTTTTTCCGGCGAACGAGCCGGCATATCTAAAAGAGGAAGCTGTCATGGAGGTCGGAACGAAACTGTATCTGTTTCACAGCTGCACGGAAGAGGTGAGGAAAACCATAAGGGTAAACGACGTGCTCACCGTCTTCCGGGAATATCCGGCCGACTTCCCCCTGGAAACCACTGAAGCCGGCAAGGTGAGAATCCTCTCTGCTTTGGGAGATTATTACTTCGAAGGTGAGGTGATTGGAGGAGATGTCCGACCCG
>Ga0326727_10006819_pt1 | contig 30891 bp, 27 predicted proteins | sample MB2enrmetagenome_FD_207643 | JGI IMG/M metagenome (GOLD analysis project Ga0326727, IMG submission 207643) | Lab enriched peat soil microbial communities from McLean, Ithaca, NY, United States - MB29MY | ecosystem: Environmental > Terrestrial > Soil > Wetlands > Peat | place: USA: New York... | reverse complement strand
CCAACTCTGAACATCCATTTTCCTCCAGCGCGAAAATGAGTTGATTTCGAAAGATTGACTGTGTTACTAATTATAATACAAACGAGCACCCATTCAACAGAAAATCAATGATAAGAAGGGCGAGAATAGTAGTGACGGGAATTGTCCAGGGCGTCTTCTACCGCCACAACACAAAACAGCAGGCTGACGGGCTGGGCCTTGCGGGCATGGTGAGAAACCTGCCGGACGGCTCGGTCGAGATCGTCTGCGAGGGCGATGAGAAGGAGATCGAGAGACTCATCGAATGGTGCAGGCAAGGTCCGAGGGGTGCCTTCGTCGAAAACGTCGACGTGCAATGGCACGAAAAATCCGGCGGTTTAACCCATTTTTCCATCTTCTATGGATGATCTATCTTTTCTTCCGCTCCACCGGCTCCACGTCCACCTCACCCTTGAAGGTCTCTGCAAGGTCCGCCTGGAGCTTCTCAAGGGCGTCCTGCTGCTCGAACTCGACAACAAGCTCGCTCTCGTCCAGCACCTTCAGGCGCCCGTATCTTTTTACCACCTCGATAACCTCCCCCGGATCGGTCGTCACCCAACCCTTCATCCGGCGAAGCAACTCCTCGCCGTTGAACGGCCTCTCGATGGTGAGATCGACCCTTCTCCTCTTCGCCTCCCAGCCCACGATGGCGGGCGCCACAAGAGTGGGGGTGACAGGGTCGTGCATGGCGGCGCACCGGAGCCACAGCTTCGCCCGAACCATTGATATGCTCCTTCAATAATTTCTCACAACATATCCGTAAAAAGCCGCAATGTCAAGGATGCCCGAAAGAACACACAGCAATCTTTTGACTTGCCCGTTGAAACCATATATCCTCACGTGAATGGGAGAACGGGCGCGCGTCAAAGCCGGTGTTGAGAAACGCCTCGGGTCGTGGAGCACCGGGGAGCTGGAACAGATGCTGGCTGCCGCGTCCGCAATGCCCGGTCTGCCCGCCAGGATAGACTTTATTTCCGGCCGTTTCCTGGGCGTGCCTTACGGGGAATCGACGCTCATCGGCTCGCCCGATGTACCCGAGGTATTTGTCATCAATCTCCAGGCAGTCGATTGCTTCACCTACCTCGATTATGTGGAATCTATGCGCTTATCGCGCACTTTTTCAGAATTCCGGCGTCACCTGAGGAGGCTGCGGTACAAGTCGGGTACGGTTGCGTACGAGACGCGGCACCATTTTTTTACCGACTGGGCCGCGTCGGTCAGGGTGCAAGACGTGACAGGCGTGATAGGACGCGAGAAGGCAGCGGCCGTAGTAAAAACCCTCAACAGGAAAGGCGGCGGCGGATCGATTCTGCCGGGGATACCACCGGTCGAGCGAAAGATCGTTTTCATACCCGCCGACAGGCTCGACGAGCAGGCGCTAGACGGGTTGAGGACAGGCGACTACATCGGCATATATGCGCCGGCCGAGGGGCTTGACGTCTCCCATGTGGGCATCTGCATCAGGCGAGAAAACCGCATCCTGCTGCGCCATGCGTCTTCGATAGCACAAAAGGTGATCGACCAGGACTTCAAGCCCTATATCGAAGGAAAGCCGGGGATAGTGGTGCTCAGGCCCCATTAATTGCGCGTCCGCTGCATCTGCTGCCCGGCCATCCTGACAATATCAGGGCGCAGGCGCCAGACAAGCAGAAGACCGGGGAGCCCCGTGACCGCGGCGAGGGAAAAAAAACCGGCCCACCCGATAGATTCCACCACGTAGCCGGACGTGGGGGCGATAAAGACACGGCCGAGGGAAGCAAGCGAGGAGAGCAGGGCATACTGGGTAGCCGTGTAGCGCTTGTTGCACAAACTCATGAGAAAGGCCACAAAGGCGGCGGTACCCATACCGCTGCTCAGGTTTTCAAAGCCCACTGCGAAGGCCATTGCGGCGTAGCTCTTGCCGATCCACGCAAGGGCCGTAAACGACAGGTTTGAAACGAACTGAAGCACCCCAAAGAAGAGGAGCGATCGAAAAAGACCGAGCCGCACCATGAGGGAGCCGCCGATAGCCGCCCCGGTGAGGAGCGAGACAAGGCCCAGTCCTTTATTGATCTTCCCCACATCGCTTGCCGAAAAACCGAGCTTGATGAGGAAAACCGAGGTCATGCTCCCCGCGTAGGCATCGCCCAGCTTATAGAGGACGATCGCCAGGAGCAGCATCCATGCCGATGGGCGGGAAAAAAAGTCCTCGAGAGGCCCCCACACCGCGTCGCGCATGCTCTTCGGAGCGGTCACCAGAGTATCCGGCTCCGGCGCGAATACGGCGCCCGCGATCCCCACAACCATGAAGCCGGCCATGAGCAGGTACGTGCTCTGCCACCCAATGCGGTCCGAGAGGACAAGGGCAAGAGCGCCGGAAACCAGCACGCCGATCCGCCAGCCAACGATGAAGGCGGCCGTTCCTGCCCCGCGCTCTTCCTCACGCAGAAGGTCGGTCCGGTAGGCGTCAATAACAATGTCCTGGGACGCCGAGGTGAAAGCAACGAAGAAGGCGAGCCCGGCAATTGCAGCGAGGGCGCGGGCAGGTGAGCTGAAGCCCATACCGGCGATGCCGATGAACAGGACAAGCTGGACCAGTATGATCCATCCGCGCCTTCTGCCGAGCCAGGGCGGCACAAAGCGGTCCATCAAGGGCGACCAGAGGAACTTGAGCGCATACGGCACGCCGACGAGGGAAAAGATGCCTATGGTATGGAGATCGATGCCCGTCTTGGCCATCCAGACCTGGAGAGTGCCCCCGGTAAGGGCTACCGGAAGGCCCGATGAGAACCCGAGCACCACCATAAGCACCATGCGGGGGCTGCGGTATACCTCAAGATAGGGGGAAAGGACACGGCGTATCAACACGTCCCACCAACCGAAAGCATGGAGAAGTGTAGCAGATTATATCGGGACCGGGCAATAGCCTTATGGGGGGGCGGCCGGGTTAATTTCATGCCTTGCCACCTGCGCCATCGCCGAGGAGCGCGGTGCGGCCCCTCGATATTACGAGATCCAGGTTGGCTTGCCGGTGCCGCCCGCCTGTGGACGGCAGGTGGCGACCCGGCAAAGCAACATGGAGCCGGGCGCCCCGCCTATGCCATTTTTGCCCGAGCAACCACCCAACGTAGGTGGCAGCCGCCTGTCAGGGGGTGGTACTATCATCGAAACTTCCTCCGGCCGCAAAAAATGACCTTACTCAGTTCGCCTGCCACTCGTTGACACTCTTCTTGAGAGGGAATTGAAGATTACCGCCGAAACTTACTACTTTGATTCTTCATACTATTTACTTCTTTAGTGAAATGGAGCAACCAGACAGCCAAATGCCGAAAGGCGATATCGGTCTGGTGCTCCATATTTGTTTCTTACATTCCGAACGGATGACGAATTCTTAAGGTAGCTCCTCATTGGCTGCCTTAAGCCGTTTAGACCTTTCTGAAAGGCTGCCCGATCTTACTGTTTTGGCAACTCGGACTCTACAATCCCCTTGAACTTTTCCATCATCTTTTGCATGAGATCCGGGTCCGAGGCTATTAGGGTGTATGTCGGTTTTGCGGCAGACAACGCATTAAAATACCTGACCACCCTTGTGCCGCCATCAGGCTCCGGGAAAAACGTCCAGACAGCGATCCAGCGTCCCTTTGGATTTACTACGCCTTTAAGGACCACGTGGCCCTCTATAGCCAGCAATCGACCCGGGGACACACCCGTCACGGTATAGTGATACTCACGTGGCGGCCCCTCACGTGTGAGGGTTTCACTCAAGACGTCGCCCACCCGAATCTCAGGCTGTGGCCCCCCTTTAATCCTCTTAAAACCAGCGCCTCCGGGGAAAAATTTATGCCAGTTCGCCATACCGTTGTCCGTTAACACTCTCCAAACCTGGTCGGCCGGCCTGTCGACCTTAACCTCGTTTGTGGTTGATTGGAAATACTGTCCCCCGTCAAAAAACATGCTTTCGATACTCAACTTACCCCCAGGCATGAGAGGTAGCTTCGTTTCCTGTTTTTCCTGGGCCATCGAAGTGGAGATCATGACCGTTACTACTACTAAAACCGCAATTGCCATCACGGAGAATCCGGTACGTCTTAAACTATCTTCTTTTCTCATTCCTACCACGATGAAACCTCCTTTGTGATGATTTTGCCGGGGAAGCTAAAGGGCAAGGGAGAAGAAGCTTTCAGTCAATTCCGTACTCTGCCCACCGCTGCCTGACCTTACTGAGAATGTGCTCTGACAGTTTAACCTCTGTCGGCTTGTCTTTCCATTCGAAAGGTATGGTCGCATTTAAGATGATTCGTGACGTGAGGAGCTTATCGCCAGCGGGATCGAGGGCAGGGTCGAGGGGTGTAGATCTCCCCCTGTTGAGAATCTGGGTGCCGCGGGCCGGATTGAACCGGGTACCGAGGGCCCACCACACACGGGGCAGATCATCTGCGGCAATATCGTGATCGACGATAATTATACCCTTGCAGCAATAGGAAGCGGTATTAGTCGCGGCAACTGCTGCACCCACCTGTTCTGCGTGACCGGGATACATCTGCTCAATGGACACTATTGACCAGAAGCGGCCCGCGGCTTCGGGTGGCATATAGACGGACTTGATGCCCGGGATCTGCATCCTGGCAAGCTCGACCCACAACATTGCGTTCTGCATGAACGAGAGGAGCATATGGTTGTCGGTGACGGGTTTCCCTGCGCTCGTCTCCCAGAGGATCGGATTATTCCTGTGGTAAATCTGCTTCACTTGAAGGGCAGGCTTGGGAATCGGCCTGATCAGCTCGTCAGTGTAATAGCCCGTGAATTCTCCGAACGGACCTTCCGGTCGCAGGTCGTTGGGATCGATCTCCCCTTCCAGCACAATCTCTGAGAATGCGGGAATCGGTAATCCGGTCAGTTTGCCTCTCACAATGTCAACCGGCCTGCCGCGTATAGCCCCCGCCACCTCGTACTCGCTCGTCTTGGCCACCATGGCGCTTCCCGCGAGAAGGAGCAGGGGATCACCTCCGATAACGGCACATGCAGGCATCTTCTTGCCTGCTTTCCGGTACTTCTCCAATATCCTGTCGCCCCTCTTCCCCTTCAGCATCTGCACGCCGACCGTTTTACTATCCAGGACCTGCATGCGGTACGTCCCGAGGTTTATGCCGCCGGTCTCGGGGTCCTCGACGACCAGAAAAACTGTCGTGCCGAAATAGCGGCCGCCGTCCAGTTCGTAAAACCGCGGTGAGGGGAACATGAAGATATCGACATCGTCCCCGCTCAGAATGTTTTCGAAGATCGGCCCGTCTTCCTGTTCCTTCGGCTGGATCAGTTTCTGATTAGCACGTTTCATCCATTCCTGCGTGAGCTCTACCATGGACAAATGCGTATCCTTCTCGAGAAGCAAGCCAAGTCTCCGGGGGGTCGCAAAGGCTCCGGTGAAAACCGGGCTCGCATACCCCTTTACCTTTTCAAACAACAGCGCCGGTCCACCTCGCCCTTCAACGATCTTTGACACATGCGAGAGTTCCAGGTCCCAGTCTACCTCGGTCGCGATCCTCTTCAACTGCCCTTCTTTCTCGCATATCCCTATAAAGTCCCTCAGATCCATACTACTCCTTTACCACAAAGCACTGCTGGATGTGGACGGCAAGGACATTGTTTCCTTCTGTACATTCTCATTCACCGGACCAGTGCGTCGGCCTTTCCGACTGCCATCTCCTTATCCTCCATTATCAGTGAAATACCGCAAGATTACAACAACTATATTCAGTGCCGAAAGGGTGGTGGGTCAGTCTCTTGTGTCACGTGTATGTCCTCCCGTTTGTGTGATGACGACTTTTTAGCCTTATGGCGTTTCTCGTACAAATCATCCGTCCCTGTCATGTCAACTCCCCTTTTGCTGTCCTTTCTTCGCTGTCAATCAAATCAAAGCGTCTTGGCTGCCGCCCTCGAAGAACGTGAGCGGGTCTCCCGGCCTTAGATAGCCCTTTCCGTCCGCGTCAGACCAATTCGAACTTGAGCTCGCCGAGCTTCTCCACGCTGCAGGCGATTTTATCACCGGGCTTGAGCCACACCTGCTGGTCCTTGGGCTTGCCGGCGATCACGCCCTCCGGGGTGCCCGTGAAAATGATGTCGCCGGGTTTCAGGGTGATGTAGCGAGAAATAAAGCTGATTATTTGCGCACTGCTGAAAATCATATCACTCGTGTTCGAGGATTGGCGTGTTTCGCCGTTGGCCCGGAGCTCGATCTTCAACTTGTCCGGATCGACCTGGTCCGCTGTAACCAGATAAGGCCCCAGAGGGGCGAACTTGTCCGGGGTCTTGCCGAGCAGCCATTGGCCGCCTGTTTCCAATTGCAGATCGCGCGCGGTAAAATCGTTGCCGGTACAATAACCCGCCACGTATGAAAGCGCCTCGGCTTCGCTTACGTTTTTGGCTTTACGCCCCATGACCATCACGAGCTCGGCTTCATAATCGAATTTCTTCGCAAGCTCGACCGGCAATTTGATGGTCCCATTGTGAGAGTTCAGCGCTGTATTGTATTTGTTGAAAAGCACGGGCTGCTTCGGGATGGGCGCGCCTACTTCCGCAGCGTGTCGCCGGTAGTTGAGGCCTACGCAGATTATCTTTTCCGGACGTGTCACAACCGGTCCGTATTCGATGGCCTCTTCCCTCAGAAAGGCTTTTCGTGCGGAGCCGGACTTGAGAGCGGCAGCAACCAGGGCATTCAGGCTCGGGCCTTCCTCGTTCTGAAGCAGGTCGTCCATCGTGGCGGGGGCATGCATACGAAGCAGCTTCGCAGCCTGTTGCACGTCCAGAACGCCCTTCTCCGTCTTGACGCCGAGCCGGTATTCCTTGTCGCGGCACATATTCAACAAGATCAGCCCGCTCGCCGCCCCACGCTTATGCCCGCGCCCAACTTTGGCCTCGGCGTGTCCTGCGGTCACTCCCCCCATCGCTGCGATGGCAGCGACGGCACCGGCCCCTTTCAGAAAGTTTCTTCGATTCTGATCCATGGCGTCCCCCTTTTTAAATTTGCATGACTACCAGCCTCAAGGGGAAGGTAGGACAAGCAAGGCTGAATGTCAAGCAAAAGATGCCTGTGGGATGCTATGTCCCCAAGGTCCACCTTGCCACGACGTCGGGGACATAGGTGACCAACCTGAATAGGGAGTGCCTACGAAACCACTCTACATTCTATCCCGACCACACAGAGCAACAGTTCGAGCCTGTACCGACAGAGACTGTCTAAAACCCGCGTCAAGTGATAGACTACAATAAGATGATCATTAGTGGATTTAATGGGGAGGGACTGTTATGGATACCTCAAAACAAAAGCACTACAAAGAGCAGTACAAGGCAAAAATTACGCCCTGGGATCCCGGAAGACCTGATTTTAATCTTGTAGATATTGTCAATAAAAGACCGATTGAGAGATGTAAAGCACTTGATGTTGGTTGTGGTTCCGGCCATAACTCAATATGGCTTGCCCGGCATGAATTTGTGGTAACAGGAGTTGATGTTTCCGAAATTGCTTTACGAAGAGCCAAAGAAAATGCGTCAAAAAACAACGTTAACTGTACGTTTCTATTACTTGACTTTTTTGACAGAGATGTTCCCGGTCTTCCATTTAATTTCATATTTGATCGTGGATGTTTTCACTCATACGATTCTGATAATGAACGAAAAACATTTGCGGAAAAGGTAGCATATCATTTAGGCGAAGCCGGACTGTGGTTTGCTATTGTTGGAAGTACCGATGAACCTCTTCGGGGTCCTGATCCGCTTGCCGGTCCTCCAAGACGGTCAGCAAAAGATATAGTCGTTGCAGTTGAACCTATTTTTGAAATTCTTTCATTAACTTCAAGCCACTTTGAGTCAAATGATCAAAACCCACCCAGAGCATGGGCTTGTCTTATGATAAAAAGATAGGAACAGCATTAGGGGGCAGATCTACGTTCGGTTTGTGTGCCTTCGGCACATTGAAGCGTTACCCGAATACGGCTTTCCACTCGTCTTCTGCCGGCGGCGTTCGCAGCCTAAGCCTGGAAGAATCCACCCCGGTCCTATGCTTTGTGGTATTTCTCCCGCAGTTCCCTCTTCAATATCTTTCCTGCCGGATTCTTCGGGAGTGAATCTATAAATTCAACCGTCTTCGGGGCCTTATACTTTGCCAGCCTGTCCCTGCAAAACGAAATCAGCTCCTTTTCCGTGACCTCTTTCCCTTCCTTCACGGCCACTACCGCGTGCACCCTTTCGACCCAGTGCTCGTCGGGCACGCCGATCACAGCTGCTTCCCGTATTGCCGGATGTCCGTAAAGGACTTCCTCCACCTCGCGGGGAAATACATTCTCCCCGCCCGTTATGATCATATCGTTTTTCCGGTCCACGATATAAATGTATCCCTTCTCATCATAATAGGCTATGTCACCTGTATACACGAAACCATCGCCGTCCATGTACTCGGCCGTCTCCTCAGGTTTCTGCCAGAGTGCCACCATCGTATTACCTTTTACTATTATCTCCCCCGGTTCATAAGGGTCCGCATCGTCGCCTGATTGATTCACGATCCGTACGTGCACACCCAGGTTCGGCCTCCCGCACGACATAAGCCTCTTCCGCTCCTCCTGAGACAGGCCGACAACCTTGTGCTCCTCATTACGCAGGCAGCAGACATTGGGTCCCGTCTCCGTGCTTCCGTAACCCTGTATAAAGATGGATCCCCACAAATCAAGGCCCTGCTTCAGCATTTCCTGGGGCATGGGCGAGCCTGCGTACCACATCCTCTTCATGCTCGACAGATCATAGTTCTTGAAGTTCGGAAGGGCAAGGAACGCGGAAAGATGGGTGGGAACGATGTGAATGTCGGTCGCCTTCTCCTTTTCGATAGTCGCCAGAGTCGTTTTGGAGTCGAAGGTCGGCAGCACAACGATGCTTCCCGCAACATAGAAGTAGCTCCACATCACCTTCGTTCCACCGATATGGAACAAAGGCATGATCATGAGAAACTTGCTCTCGGGCTGAATCCCCGTCATCAGGACGTAGGTCTTCATATCCCCCATGAATCTCCGGTGGCTGTAAAGGGCGCCCCGGGGCAGGCCGGTCGTGCCGCTCGTGTAGATGATCATAAGAGGGTCGTCCTCGTCTATGGGTACACTCGGTTCGCCCGGGGATCCCTTGCTCAAGAGCTCATCGTAAGAAGTCATCTCATCGTCGTGGCCGTCCATGGATATGTACTCTTCAGCGCAGATGCCCACTCCCCTCAAGGTTTTGGCCATACCCATATGTTCTTCGCCCACAAAAAGCGCCTTCGCCCGGGAGTAGTTTATGAGGTAGGTAAGCTCCTGCTCGTTGAGCCTCGCGTTAAACGGGGAGACAATGAAACCACCCTTCATGGCCGCGGCCGAGATCTCGAGATATCTACCGCTATTCCACGACAGGATGCCGATAACATCCCCTTTTTTGAAGCCCATGGTCATCAAGGCGTTAACCAACCGGTTGACCCTCTCATTAAAGGCGCTGAAGGTCATCCGCGTATCGCCGAAGACAAGGCACTCGTGATCCGGATAAAAGAGGGCGTTCCGGTATACCATTTCCGCGCAGGTACCAAGCTTGTAGCGATTCAATTCCTGCAGCACCTTGACCTTGATCATCAGACATTTACCTCCCTGAGATAGTATCCACCATCTGCTTCACCACGTCAGCCTTTTCCTGAAGAACCCCCCGGACGACCCTTCCGCCGCGGTATGCCATTCACCTCACACCCGGCACCCTCAAATATCACTCCGTCTTCTCCGATTTCAAAACCTCCGGTCTTCGCGTGCCCATTCCGGGAACCACCGGTAGTATTCCTTCGGATGTGCTTTTTTCAGGCCCTCATAGGTGGCCTTGATCAGCCCTATGCCCCTCTTGGTACGGTATATCTTGGCGAGCCCTTGTTGCTCGAGTGCGACAAGGGCTTTGTCTATTGTGACGTCATCCGCCGTAAACTGCGCTGCGACGTCCTCTCGCGCCATGTAGAGCCCTGGGTTTATACGATAGTCCTCTGCCAATACGGCAAGGATCTTTTCCTCGTTTACACCGGATTGTTTCTCAACCGGTCCTGCAGCGGGCACCGGCACACCCAGTTCTTTGTGGATGACCCGGCGCGGCATGGTGAGGTCGTCTGCCATGAGCTTGAGACCGCTCTTGAAGATAACCTGCCTGCACGCCTCCATGGTGCCTCCTGCGATGTTCTCAACCTTGGCGACCTGCATGAAAGCCTGGAGCGGATAAAAGGGCGTCACACCGTCGCCGCCTATTACCTGAATGGCATCGAGGCTCGACTTTTGTGCGCTCTCAGCGCAGAACACCTTTGTTGAATTTGACTCCAGGGTGATATCCAGTCCCAGATCCCAGAGATATGCCGTATAATAGGCGGCAATCCTCGTCAGCCTGAGCCTTGTGATGAGGTCCGCGATCTTTGTCTGATTGGCGGGGATGTCGACGGTAGGTTTCCCAAACTGGACTCTCCTCTGGGCATAGGGCACGGCATTTCTTAACAACTCTGCCTGCCAGCCCAGGGTCATAGCACAGATCAGGGTTCTCTCAAAATTGAGTCCCGCCGTCATGATCTTCCATCCATCTCCCTCTTCTCCGATCCGGTTTGCGAGGGGGACAGGCACATCGTCGAAATCGAGGACCCCGTTCTGGATATTCTCAAACCCTATAATCTCATTTATTTTCTCTACGCTGAAACCCGGCGCCCCTCTCTCGACCACAAATGCGCTAAGATGACGGTGCTTTGCCACTTCATCGGGGTTATCGCTTGTTCTTGCGTACACGAAATACCGGCGTGCAGTACCTGCCGAGACGATAAAGCGTTTCTTTCCGTTGAGAACGTACCTGTCTCCATCCCGTCTTGCCGTCACCGCTATGGCGGCGGCGTCGGTGCCTGCCACGGGCTCGGTGATGACCACAGCCCCCATCTCACCCTTTGCAATCCTGGGGAGAAAACGGCTTTTCTGTTCCTCGGAGCCGAATTCTATGATCTGTCTGAGGCCCCCTATCATATTTCCCACAAGGATTCTACCCGGCCCGGGCATACGACCGAATTGTTCCACGACGATGCACGCCCCCGTCGCACCCAGCCCCATTCCGCCGTATTCCTTCGGGACCGCCACCCCCGTGTATCCCCTCTCTGCTACCTTTTCGAAAATATCCCACGGGAATTCACGCTTCCAGCGGGTCTCCGCATCCCGGGGCATCACCTCTTCCACAAATATCTTTATTTCTGTCGCCAGTCTTCTGTGGTCTTCCGACCACCAGGGGAAAGCTTCCATTTTCCATCTCCTTGTTTTTATGTGTCCACGCCCTGGTCCATCCCCGTTTTTACCACTTCGGCATGGGAAGCTCGTCAGGCGTCTCCCAGTCCTTCGTGGACTTCATCCATTCGGCCCGTTCGACGAACTCGTCATGGGCGAGTGGAACAGGAGGATGGCATATCCATGCAGGATCGAATTCACCTTTTATCTTTAGCAGCCACTCGTGATAGTTCGGACCATACTTCGGCCCTGTGAGGTAAAGGGGTTGGTGAGAACCCAAGAGGGACGTATAGTACCTATCCTTAATGTTCATCTTGGACGTTTCCACGTAGAATTGATCAACCGGATTGGTGTCCTCGTCGGGGTCCCAGTAGACGAGATATTCCGAATATCCCTGATGACCGGCCTCGCAGACCATGGTCCACCCCGGATCACCGTAATCGGGCATGAACGGCGGTGTATAGCGGGCCTTCAGTTTCGCGTAGGTAGGACCGTGTGTATCCGCATGGGGAATACTCTCGATGATGTAGTCCACCGATACATACGCACCGCACATGAGCCACATACCCGCGGAATCTGCGTTCTTAATCCAGGACTGGTCTATCGGTTTGGTTGGCCTCTGGACACCGCCCACTTCTTTCACGATGTCGTTTAAGACGGCCTCGTCATAGCGCATCTGCGCTTCCGAGGTAAACCCGATGAGAAGAACGCGAACGATGTGAAAGTTCTTGATGGTCTCCTCACTCTCCTTACCCCATTCGTCCCAGAACTCTTCTTTCCCCTCTGTTTTTGCGATAGCGCGCCAGAATAGCGGCACTTTGGTGACGGCGCCTGCGATCTCAGCTTTGCCGATCTCATACATAACCTGAGTTTCAGCCTCTTTGCTCGGCACCTGAAAGTTGAGCCATTTTACTCTATTTACAGGAAGGGCAAGACCGGTGTTGGGGGAAATACCGGTCGGCTTGAGCTCTTCAGGCTGAAAGGGCAATATCTTAAGGGCCAGCTTCGTGACAATGCCGAGGCAGCCCAGCACGCCTGTGTAGCCGCGCAGCATGCCTCTCAGGTCGGGCCCGATACCTTCACCCCAGAAGGCGTCGTCGTGGACCGCCAGAGAACCCATTCTTAAGATCTCACCGTCAGGGAGCACCACCTCCACGCCGAGAATGCGGCGGTGAGGAAAACCGATCCTGAGGCTCAGAGGAGACCAGCCGTCACAGATCATATTGGCAACAACCGATACCTGGGCGCCACCGCCGCCGACGACGACATAGCCGCCCCGCTTGAGACATTCCGCCTGCAGCGGCGAGTAGGTAACGCCGGGCTGGACTGCGGCGTACCAGTGCTTATCGTCCAGTTCAAAATCTCTCATGCGCTTCATGTCGATGAGCAGCTCGTTTTTCACATGACAATGGGAGCGTGGACCGTAAAATCCCGTAGAATATGGTACATACGCCACTTTGTAGCGATTGCATATCTTGACAATCTTCTGCACATCTTCCGTTGTCCTCGGCAGGATAACGGCGCCGGGAGGCATCGTCATGACCCGCTCATAGCCGGTGGCCGATTCATAGCCGCCCGGACCCGAGCGATATCCCTCACAGAGAATCGGGTCGTCCGTGATAAACTCCGAACCGACAACAGATTCCAATGCTTTATACGCTTCTTTCCTTATAGCCACAATATGCCTCCTTTATAGCGAAGCAAGGATAACTTCAGCGATATCCATTACCTTCACTTCTTCACCGTGAGCTTCTACTGCCTGGGAAAAATTGTTCTTACAGAACGGGCAGGCCGAAACAAGGGCCTCAGCTCCCACTTCCCGTACCTCTTCGAGGCGTTGATTTGCGGAAAAACGGGCAAGATCGGGAAAGGCCTCCTTTGTGCCTCTTCCGGCACCGCAACAGAAGGCGTTTTCACGAATGCGCGGCATCTCGACAACGGTCAGGCCGGGTATGGCGCCGAGAATATTCCGTGGCTGACCATAGAGACCTTCAGCGCCGCGCCGCCTCTTATATCTGGGCTCGATAGTGCCCATCCAGCCCCGCTCGCCTTTCCACGGTCTCCACGCGTCACAGAGCCTGCTGACACTGCATGCGTCATGGTAGGTAAGCCTGAGATCAACGTTCCTGACCGGTTTCACGCTGCCGTTTCTTATGGCGTCATCGGCGAACTCAAGGAGATGTATCACGTCAAAGCCAAGGTCGGCCGTGGCGATATCGAGCATCTTCGGGTAGTCTACCTTCCACATTCTGTAGCATTCGGCACAAGATGTAAGGAGTGTTTTAGCGCCTGAGGCCTTGACTGCTTCAATATTCCTCTTCGCTATCTCCGTGGCCTCATCGATCATGCCTACCGAATAGAGTACATTCCCGCAACACCATTCGTCCTTCATGACCATAAAGGGGGTGCCGGAAGCGTTCAGGACCTTTCCCGTGGCCTGGGCTATTTCATTGTTGGTATAGGAGGCTGAGCAACCGCCGAAATAGAGCACATCGGCCTTCTCCGCAACACCAATGCCTTTGTCGATCCACTTTTTTCTGCTGTCGTGAGCTGCTCCGAACCGGTTGTGGGTGTCGGCGATGTTCCGGGCTATCTTCTTGTGGGCCGGCATGGGACCTGCACCGTCCTTTACGGCCTTTATACGCAGCGCCTCCAACGATAGCCCTATCTCAAGGTCGAGGTTTCTTTTGCAGCCTACATCACAGGCCCCGCAGAGAGGGTCCGCGTAAATGACTTCCAGAAGCTTCGGGGTCCAATCGAATTTTCCCTCTGCCACGGCGAGACCGATTCTCACCTTCCCCGCCGCCTGATAGGAGTCGAATTCATTCCAGGTGCCGCTAGGGCATCTTGTGGTATATTTGATACCGGGCATGTACGTGTGCTCTACCCAATAGCAGCCCTTGCACTTAATACAACGACTCATATCGTAAACAAAATTGTTGAGATCCCTTACCTCAAAACTCACTTTCTTTTTTGGTGTATCATAGCGATCGTTCGCCACTTTATCCTCCTTAGAAGCACAAATTACCGGGGTTCATTATGTTGTTCGGGTCAAAGAGTTTTTTTATCCGTTTGAGTGCCGACGCATAGCCCCCGGCCCGTTCGTAGTTGATTGCGGCCAGATCGCCGTATGGTCTGGTAAAAAAAGCACCGCTGTTGAGAAGCTCTTTAGCCGCCTCGCAGCTCAATGATTTAATCAATGCCTTCTCTGAGGCGCATTCCGGATCGTAAAAGAAGTTGAACTCCATATGGCAAGCCCTGTTGTGCTCAATGGGCTGAATGTACATACCCAGGCCCTCAAGGGCATATCCATACGCCGCGGCAATCTCTTCGACAATGCTCTTGTAGAGAGGTGTGGCGGATGGTTTGGCAATAAAGAAGAGGCTGTGTGCGGCCCCCTTCCACTGATTTTTCCAGTATACTTCCTTTGGCCAGGGCTTCCTCAGCAGAGACAGCAGCTTCTTTCCGATGCCTGGAAAACCGGGCAGGTTGTCTGTAAGGGCGATGTCTTTAAACTCGTTACGCATGACTTCACCGAGAAACTCCATCTCGTAGGCAACCTTCTCTTCCGGACGCCGCAGGAGACCACTGATAACAATGATAAGTGTCCAGGCAGGTAGTGCGGCCCGCAGTTTTTCAAAATCATCGGGCCATTTATCGGTAAGAATTGTTGCAAGGTCGACATTATTGAGGAGCACTACTTCCTGTCCTATTCGTCTCGGAAGGATCCTGTACAGAAAATCCTGGGCCCTGCCGAGATCGTCTATCGCGGCAAAGAGGATATTATCTATCTTCGGTTTTGACTCAATCTTGAGATTGGTCCAGGTCACGACGCCCATGGTTCCCTGGGCGCCTTGAACAAAACGATAGAAATCAAGCCCCGGACCCGAAGGATTTGTCCCCTTCGACTTAGAGTCCGGATAACCGTTGACGCTTGCGGAACCGGCTCTGAAGATTTCTCCGGTAGGCCAGACAACCTCCAGACTCTGCATGGGTTCGCCATAATCGTAGACCGTATTGGTGGGAACTTCCCTTTCCAGCCAATCGGTCAACACTGATCGCTCCGGGTGGGGCAGAAGGGGCATAATTACCCGCATATCCCGCTTGTCCAACTCCTCGGTGAGCTGCCTCCATGTAACCCCCGCCTCGATACACACTTTACGGTTGTATTCATCAATCTCCAGAATTCTGTTCATATTGACCATATCGAGAATTACGCCCCCCTGCTTCGGTATGGTGCATCCATGGAAATGCGTGCTCGAACTGACCGGTACCACCGGTACATTATTCGTGCCGGCCCATCTCACGACCGCTGCAACCTGTTGCGAGGTCTCGGGCCTCACAATGACCTCGGGCATTCCAGGGGGATTAAGACTCAGGTCACGCGAATATCGGACAAGGTCTTCTGCGGCGTCTCTCACATTCTTCTTCTCGACAATCTGTTCCAATTCGTCCTTGATGCTCATTCTCCCTCCGTTCGAATCATGAAAAGTTGCAACTCTGCTGCCTTATGTTGCCGCTCTCTTTCTTGATGTCCTGCTTCCTCTCACCCCGTGTCGTGTTGTTTCCCGCTTTCTGCGCCCGGTAAGCCCGATTAGCAGCGCAAACCGTTCATGCTGCGTCGGATCGCCCTCAATGTTCTCTCTTATCTACCGATGGCTCCCATGATTCACTGACCTCTGCGTTTAATATGGTACCGACCAGTAAATATCACAGTACAGTATGGTCCTTCAGAATGTCAAGCTTTTTCTTCCATCTTTTTGTAGAGATAAGGCAGGAATTTGTTGATTACCTATTTTCCAGATGACGCAAGGATTTTTATATTGAAGTGGCGCTTAAAGCGGCACAAAAATCGCTGTTGATAATAATGAGCTTTACTTATATACTTACTAGTATATTGCCTCTATCTTGAATGTAGAAAGGAGTTTGTGTGGCAGCTCACAATAAAACGAGATCGGATCCTCAAAAGAAGAGGACGGACATTATGCAAAAGGCGATAAAGCTTTTTATGACAAAAGGCTTTGACCGTACCTCGACCAATGATATCTGCCTGGCCGCAAAGCTGACAAAACCCACTCTTTACCACTACTTTCAAAGCAAAAATCACCTTCTGTTCTCCGTTCATATGCGGGCTATCGAGGAGATCCTGCATCCCTACCTGAAAGAAATCAGCCTGATAGAAGAGCCGGGCACGCGGCTGGAAACCATGATCAGGGAGTACACGAGGATGATTTGCTCCCACGCGGAGCTTCGTTTTATACTTCACGAGTCTTTAATGATTAAGGATAAGTATTTTTTAGAAATCAGACAGGAGTGGAAGCGGTTTTACCTGCTTCTCCGTGATACCATATCCGAGCTGCAGTCCACAGGCAGGATCGGCAAAGAACTCAGGCCCTCCTGGGCCGCCCTTCAGATGTTGGGCATGATGACGTGGATGACCTTCTGGTTTAGCTACAAGAAAAAGGACGAAATTGACCACCTGGCCGATGCGACCGTGAGCATGGCGCTCCACGGCATTGGGCTTAAAGGTGAATACCCGCGAAAATCGGATTAGCAGAGCTATTCACTCCCTGACGGCCCCCGCATCCGGCACGAAAAATGGCAACAAATGACCGTTTTTGCGCTTGACGCACCGCGGGGACATCTCTCCCTCTTCCTTTCAGCCCGCCCGGTGTTATAATACTTTTATGATCACGTCCATCATATTCGACTTCGGCGGCGTCATTGCCGAAGAGGGCTTCAAGGAGGGCCTGTGCGCCATAGGGGCCAGGAACCGACTCGATCCCGAACGGTTCTTTGTTGTTGCCCGCGAGCTCATCTATGAGACCGGCTACATTACGGGCCATACGCCTGAGCGCGCATACTGGGATGCGGTCCGGCGGACCACGGGCGTTCAAAGCGCGGATGTGGACCTTCGAGAGGAGATTATCTCACGCTTCATCCTACGACCGGATATGCTCGATGAGGCGGATCGGCTTTGGACGCATGGCCTTGAGGTCGGCATACTAAGCGACCAGACGGACTGGCTCGATGAGATAGAGAATGCCACCCGTTTTTCCCGCCACTTCGACCGCGTGCTCAACTCCTATCATCTCGGGAAGAGCAAACGGGATCCCTCCCTTTTTCATGATGTGGCGGTAAGACTTCACAGGAAGCCCGAAGAGATTCAGTTTATCGACGATAATGAAAACAATGTGAAAACAGCGGCGGCACAGGGCTGGAACGCCATGCATTTCAGGGATATCGAGAGCTTCAAGAGGGAACTGGCGCATGTGCTGCCGCGGCCGGACATGGTGCAATGACGACGGATGCGTACGCACGGACTTTGGACGATACCCGTATCGAGCTCATTTTTAGGATAAAATAAGACGAGGAGGTTTTCCATGAGAAGAGGATTAGCCGGTCTCACCGCTCTTTTGCTCCTTTTGTGTGCAATGCCGTCTCTCTACGGGGCGGACGAAAGCGAAAGCACGTATATGATGGAAACGAAAGGCACACCGTACCAGGAGGCGCCTGTCCCGCCACCAAGCGAAGAAGCCATGATCATGGACGTGTTATTCGTGCGGCCTCTCAGCTTCGTCGGCCTCGTCATCGGCACGGGCATGAGCATTATCGCTACGCCACTCGCCCTTGCGAGCGGGACAATCGGCCCCTTGTACGAAAGGCTCGTGGTTGAGCCCTTTGACTTCACCATCTGCCGGCCCCTCGGAGCGTTTTGAGGTCCCGTCCCGCGTGCGTGAGGAGAGTAGACAAAAATAAAAAGTGTGAGGAGCGAGGAATGATCAGGACGACGATAGAAAGCATAGAAAAGAAGATCACGAATGCTGATTCTATGGGGGAAAAAGATAAGCAGGAGCTTCTAAAGCTCCTCTCGACGCTGGAAACCGAAGTGCTCGACCTGTCAAAAACCCATCCGGAGGAGGCGGAAAGCATCACGGGCTTTACCCAGGTATCGGCACACGAGGCAACCAGAGGCCAGAGGAACGAGCAGTTGGTGCACCTCTCGATCAAGGGGCTGACTTCCTCCATCGAAGGTTTCGAGAGCACCCACGAGGAACTGGTCAGGATAGTGAACTCAATTGCCTACATCCTTTCCAACATGGGCTTGTAAAGGAGACAAGGCGGACCGATGCGCGTCAGCTTGTGAGACTATCCAGATGCCTCACCAGCTCCGGCCTGGGCACGGCGCCAACCACACGGTCGACGAGTCTGCCGCGCTTATAGAAAAAGAGGGTGGGCGTCCCGTTGACGCCCTGCTGGGAAGCGATCATGTGACCCTGATCAATGTTAAGCGTGGCAAACTTCACGCGACCCGCATAGACCGACGCCAGTTCATCCAGGACCGGCGCGAGCCTCTGGCAATGGCCACACCGGGGTGAGAAGAATTCGACCAGCACCGGCCCCTCAAAACCGAGGACTTCACCAGCGAAGGTATCGTCCGATATCGAGACCGGCCTGTCCGGAAAGAGTCCGGAAGGGGGTAGCGGAGACTTACAGCGGCCGCACACGGCTTTATTGTCGCCCCACCTGTTCGCCGGGATGCGGTTCTTCGCCCCGCATTGCGGGCAGCGCACGATTATGCTTTCTCTATCCATACGAGAAATATATTCGCTCCAGGCAGGAGTGTCAACGTCAGTGAGCGGCGGCGTCTGAGGCACATATGCTGACCACGGCAGGACCATTGTTGCACAATAGCGCCTTTACATGTGCACGGAGGTACGTTAAAATAGCCATGCAGGGAACGGTGCACAACAATGTTTTTCCGCAATGCCGTCCGTAATCCGGACAGGTCGAAAGGCAGGTATCCGCTCATGCTCTGCCTTATCCTCCTTGCGGCACTGATTGCTGCGTCTGTCGGAACGTACTTCCGATACCACCGTCACCCTCCGCCTCCCCCTGAGAAGGTCGCCCTCGGCATCGTGACGACCGACAATGGCGTGCTCGTGCACATCGCCTCCGAATTGGGTCTTTTTTCAAAGTACGGCGTCGACGTATCCATCAAGGAGTATGAAGCCGGTTCTTATGTGATGGACGATCTTGAAGCGGGGTTGCTCGATATTGCGGCCACGTCGGAGTTCGCCCTTGTCCGTGAGGGCTTTAACAGAAACGATCTGCAGGCTATCAGCTCAATTGCGCTCTCGAACAATATCCAACTCATCGCAAGGCGGGATCGGGGAATCGAATCTCCGGCCGACCTCAAGGGCAAGACAATAGGCGTCTTACGCGGGACAACGTGCGAATTTTTCCTTGCTACATTCCTTGCCTTCAGCGGCATATTGAACAGCGAAGTGCAGATGGTCAACATAAGGCCATCGGATGCGGCATCCGGCATTCTGAGTAAAAACATCGATGCCGCCATGCTCTGGGACCCGTACGCGTACAAGCTAAAAACCGCTTTGGGCAAGAATGCGATCGTCTGGGAAGGCCAGGGTGGGCAGGATTACTATGTGCTCCTGATCTCGACCAGGTCTTTTACGGGCGCTCATGCGACTGCCGTCGAAAAGTTACTGAGGGCGCTGGTGGACGCTGAGCGATTTACCGAGACCAACCCGGCAGAATCGAAAGGGATCATCCAGAGGCACTTCCGTTACAACGACGCGTATACGGCCTGGGCCTGGGTGCGAAGCAGTCCCAAAGTCTGTCTCACCCAGGACCTCCTCATCCACATGGAGGACGAGGGGCGATGGATCAAAAAAAGGGGGTGGGTCGCCTATCCGGGGATACCGAACTATTATGCCCTCATGTGCCTTGACGGACTCGAGAAGGTGAATCCGGACGCAGTGAGCATCATCCATTAGCGTTTCACTCGGGCCGCGAGGCCCGCTCAGCCCGTACCAACCCACCGGCTCATGCCGGTGGTGGGTCAGTCGGGAAAGGAGCCTATGAGCATCAAGACCAGGCTGAAGATAAGCGCTTCAGTGCTCATTGTCCTCGCAATGACAATGATCACTACTCTCGTTCTTATGGCAAGGGAAATTGAACAAGCCACGGAGGGGGGTCTCATTGCCGATCGGATCGTCAAAGGGGCGGGCGACCTTAACGTACTGGCCCGCGCCTTCGTATCGCGGCAGCAGGAGGAAAGCACCGAGGCTCAATGGTGGGACAGACGCAATTCCCTGGCGTTGCTGATCAGCAAGGCATCCTTGAGAGGCGAGAAAGAAAAACTCCTTCTGGACCGGTTGACAAAGACGAATGGCGGCCTCAAACCCATCTTCAATCTTATCCTCATATATCGCTCGCTGGATAGCCATGCTTCAGGGCAAAGAAAGGAGCTCTATACCGAATCGGAGGAAAGGCTGGCAGCCCAGCTCCTGGCAAAAACCCAGGGAATGGTCTACGACGGAGGACTGCTCGTCCAGGCAAGCAATGACGCGATCCTTGCGGTTCAGCACAGGGCTTTCCAGATCGTCTTCTCCCTCATGGTGATGCTCATCGGCACAGTGCTTCTGACCTTCTACAACCTCTACAGCATTATTGTACGTTCATTCGAAACGCTGCAGGACGGGGCTCGCGTCATCGCCAAAGGCGATTTCGACCACAGGGTGGTCCTGGAGGGCCCCTCTGAAATCGCCGGACTCGCGACTACCTTTAACGCAATGGGCGGGCAATTGAAGGTCTCATACCGGTCGCTCGAGACAAGCAAGCGCAAATACCAGGACCTTACCGAATTTTTGCCCCAGACGATTTTTGAGACGGACCGGTCGGGGCGGCTGACCTTTGTAAACAGAGAGGCTGTCCGGGCCTTTGGCTTTACCGGAGAAGAAATCCCGGGACGCGTCGATTTCCTCCAGCTCATCAGTGAGGACGATAAGGCTGCAATCGGGGACGCTATGGAGAAAAGCATGAAAGACCGGTGCGCAGCGCGCGTCGACGGCATGGCCCGGAGGAAAAACGGAAACCGTTTCCCTGTGACCGTCTATTTTTCACCGGTCCTCGACAACGGCGATGTCGTCGGCGTCAGGGGCATTCTCATTGACATGACAGAGCAAAAGAGGGTCGAGCAGCAGCTTCAGCAGGCACAGAAGATGGAAGCCATCGGGACACTTTCCGGCGGGATAGCCCACGATTTCAATAATATTCTCGCCGCCATCATGGGGTTTACGGAATTGGCCCTCGGTGACCTTGCAGACCGGCCGGAAAAGCGCTTTCTTGAACACGTCTTAAAGGCCGCCGTCAGGGGCAGGGACCTTGTGCGACAGATCCTGACGTTCAGCCGGAGGGGGGAATACTCTCATAAACCGGCTGCGATCGGCCCTATCATGGAGGAGACGATAAGGCTCCTGCGTGCCTCTATCCCTTCAACCATCGAGATCCGGCATAACGTCTCGCCCGAGACCTTGATAGTGCGCTCCGATCCCACCCAGATCCAACAGGTGCTTATGAACCTTGTCATGAACGCAGCCTATGCAATGCGGGAAACCGGGGGCCTGCTGCAGATAGACGTGTCACGCGCTGATCCAGGATTCCACGAGGACCAAACCCGGCCGGACATGGGTCGAGGGGCCTACGTGAAGATATCGGTGACGGACAACGGTACCGGTATGAGCGACGCAACGATGGAAAGGATATTCGACCCATTCTTCACCACAAAAGGAACGGGCGAAGGGACCGGGCTCGGGCTCTCCGTGGTCCACGGTATCGTAGAAGACCACGGAGGCACTATCGAGGTCAAAAGCGAATTGGGAAAAGGAAGCGTTTTCCATGTCTTACTTCCTCTTGTCGACGAACCGCCAAGCACGCCGAAAGAACCGGGAGACGAATCAACGAGCCGGGAACACGGAAGAATCCTCCTTGTCGATGATGAGCCTGACATAGTCGAGGCGGAAAAGGCCATGCTCGAACGGTTGGGATATGCCGTAGTTGCGAGCGTGAGCAGCGTCGACGCTCTGAAGATTTTCGATAAAGAGCCCCAGCGGTTTGATATGATAATCACCGACCAGACAATGCCCGACATGACGGGAATGGCCCTGGCGAAGAAGATCATCGAAAAAAGGGCTGATGTGCCGGTCATTCTTTGCACCGGCTACAGTGAGGTCCTCTCCGAGGAGGAAATTCAAAAGGCCGGCATCCGGCAGCTTGTCATGAAGCCGGTCTCAAAAAGAGAGATACGGGACATTTTACGCCGCGTCCTGACACGACGGGAGAAAAAGGGGCCTCCTGCCTGAGAGGACAACGCTTTGATGCGCCAACAAAGATGGGACGAAGATACGCGACGTGGTATCAGACGGTGATACTGACCCTTCCTTTCTTTCCGGCACGGACACCCGTCTGGGTATCCACGAATTTCTTGATGAAGATGCTTCTGAAGCCGCCCATGCCTTCATCCGGCGGGGTTGTTTGCTGCTGATACAATGCGTCTACGGCCTCCGGGGTCCGCGCACTCTGGAGCCTCTCCGCGTCACTTCTTTCATCGGGTAACGCAAGGGCCGGCGTCGCTGAAGGTGCGTCAGCAACCGGCCGTCCGCCTGTTCCGTCGAACTCCACCCGGAACTGTCTGATGCTCCTCTTTACTCCGGCGTCATTTTCTTTAAGATTCGTATAAACAATTCTCATACAGAACCAACGCCCTGAAGCCAAGCCGGACGGGCCCCGACCAACACCCGGAGGCATCCGGTCTTTTGCCGCGCCCCTGCCCTCAACTGCAATTTTTCCGATTACATTAGTGTATAGTGCAGATGACCGGAAATGTCAATAAAAAAGAACGCGTCTGTGCCAAAAGTTATACTCTGCCCGTATCGGCCCCGGGGAGCGATGCACGTGAAGACAATGACTCACGCGGAAGGAGAAGACCATATGGAGCAACACGCTTTTGCAATAACGGTATCCAGGCAGATAGGGAGCGGGGGCACCTACATCGCCTATCAGGTGGCGAAAGCGCTGGGGTTCATGTTCGTGGACAGGGAGATCCTCCGGCGTGCAGCAACACATCTCGGCAGCGACCAGAGGCTTCTGGAAGCACATGAGGAAAAGTCTTCAGGCCTGATCGATAACATCATCCGGGTATTCTCTTTGGGAGCGCCGGAAACGGCCTACATCCCGAAGGAACGCCCGGTTTACGACAGGGACCTCTTTGCGGCGGAAAGCAGGATCATCAACGAGATTGTGGACAGATATAATGCGGTCATACTAGGCAGAGGCGGGTTTCATGTGCTCAAAAACCGGCCGGGAGCCACCCATGTCTTTGTCCATGCCCCCAGGGAGTTTCGGATAGGGAGGATAATGAAAGTCAGGAACATGACCGACGTCCGGGAGGCACGAGCCCTGGTAGAGGAATCGGACCGAAGGAGAACGAAATTCGTCAGGGACATGGCCCGGACGGAATGGGCGGACGCGAGACACTATCATCTCTCCATTGACTCAGGCGCCGCCGGCTTCCCCGCCTGCATTCAGGTAATCATCCAGCTCGTCAACAAAGCCCGCTCGGATGCCGAAACAGGCTCTTCCTAGTATGCGGCCCGGCCGAAGTCGTCTTCGATGCGGACAATATCATCCTCCCCGAAATACTCCCCCTTTTGGATCTCTATGAACACCAGCAGGTCGCTTCCCACATTCTCGATCCTGTGAAGCGCCTCCCTGCCTATGCTGATGCACGCGCCCTCTCCGAGCAAGTGGTCCTGTCCGTCCCTTGTCACCCGCGCCCGCCCCTTCACGATATACCAGTGCTCTTCCCTCTTGAAGTGCTTCTGATAACTCAGGCGCTTACCCGGCAAGACCTCTATCCGCTTCACCTTGAAAGCGCCGTCGTCGTCCAGCACAACCCATCTGCCCCAGGGGGGCGATGCCTGTTCGTTCCCTTTCATGCCTTCCCCCACCATACCGAATTCTGAAACCTTAAGAGACCTCGGCTAACCCTTCTTGAAGAGCTTTTTGAGCCTCTCCTGGAATGGCGTCTCGGCGGAAAACTGCGACACATAGAGCCTCTCCCTGTCCAGATGGGACCCCAGTCCCGACAGGAGGGAAAAGTTGACCAGTTCTTTCACTTTTCGGGTCGTTTCCATTGGCAAGGCCTTCAGCTCCTCGATGAGCGTAGCCAGCTCCTCTTCGAGATCCCCTTCCCCGACCACGAAATTGACGAGTCCCATCTCTTTTGCCTCTTCCATCGTCACGTTCCGTGACAGAAAATAGAGTTCGTTGAAGCGCTTCATACCCACAAGGCGCGGCAGGAAGATGCTTCCACCGCCATCCGGGGTCAGCCCTATCCTCCGGTACCCCATATTCATCACCGCCTTTGCTTCTGCAAGGGTGAGGTCGCACGCAAGGGCGAGGCTCATGCCGGCCCCTACGGCGAGACCCTCGATCACGGCTATGACGATGGCAGGGATATTCCGTACGAGGTTGATACTCCTGTTGAGAAAGTCAGCCATGCCGTCCACCTGAACGGCCGGCTCGGCGCTGTCCCTGAACTCGATCACGTCACCGCCTGAGCAAAAGGTCTTCCCGGCCCCCCGGATGACGATAATTGATGCCCCTTTAGTCTCGGCATTCTTGAGCGCGCGGTAAAGGGCCTCCAGAAGCTCGAGGCTCATGCCATTCTTCTTCTCCGGTCTGTTCAAGGTCAGGCTGAATACTCCATCACGATAAGCTTCCGTCACCACATCCATGAAACTCCTCCTTTCGCACTACCTGATAGTATCCTAATATTACCGCAAAAACGGTCCTTTTTCCCATTTTTTTCTGAGTTTTACCCTCCTTTTACTCTTTTCAGCACGGATTGTTCAGTGACCGTCTCAACAGCCCCTTCCTGATTCCCAACTCTCACAAGCCTTGCAGAAGGCGGGTTTACAAAAGTTGATAAAAGTTGACAGTTTCAGGGGGGGGGAGCGGGCGCCCCCGATGAGTTGTACTGCGGTCGAATGGGGCCATTGCGGCTCAATTGTCAAAGAGCAGGCGCCGGTTTACGGGAAACAGGCTAAAACGGGCCAGGGCTGTGCACGGTCTCTATAAGAGTTTGCCTGTTTCCCGCTCTCCTGTCAAAGCGACAAGGAGGGGTGATAACCAGGCATGACAAAAAAGCAGCTTTCTGAAAGAATAACGATGGGCCATGGGAAGCCGTCAAGAAGTGCTTCCTGAAAGTGCGCGATTGAATGTTTTTTCTTGCAATACAACACTGCTGGTGGCTATGAGTAACGCATGTGGCGGAGCGGAGAAAGCGAGCACGGACCGAAAACGTAGCCTGCCCCCTTTTGCTTTCCTGGGGTCGGAGTTATTTACTTATTTAGGCCGTTCCCGTCGCTGCCCTGACCCCATTGTCTTTTGGGACGAACGGCAGGGTATGCTACAATGAAAGACCCGACAGAATTGTTTTTGTCGTCGTTCAATTTAGTTTGCAATTCAACACAACAAGTGATACAAATGTGTACAGGATTATTTATGGCCAATTTCACATGCCCGAAATGCCGGGCGAACCGAGTACGACGAAGTCGTACCAAAGATTATGCCGAGCGCATCCTGAAGGCCCTTGGCAGAAAGGCGTACCGGTGCGAGGAGTGTGACTGGCGGGGATTTGTCGTGAGAAGACGTGATACATCCAGTTATTATGAGGAGAATTACTGGGCGTATCGATGGATCAGACATATTTCCGTTGCACTTCTGACGCTGGTCGCAATCCTTGCTGTCTTTTATCTGGTGCACTCTCCGCCGCGATAGCGTTTACTTGCCACAACGGTAGAGCGGCTGTACCGGATGGGCCGACCCATCAGGCTTCGCGTGACCGGCGGCTTGCGCCTTTCAATTGCTGAGTGCGCCATGACGTGGTGCATTTCATATACATGCATGTCTCTCGTTCTCGGCCGGTAAGTACTGCACTATGTAAACGTGCGACACATTCATGGCGCACGACTGTTTGTTACGCCAGAGCTCTCCGGCTTCCTAGAGAACCTCCCTGGAACCTGAGCTCACACCAGTTTATGCGGGATGCACAAAGAGCAGCCGACACCGTCCTATGGATATGTTGCGCCCTGCTGGACATGGGCATTGCAATCCAAAATGCTGTCCTACTGCCGTCCTTGCCTTCGCCGGCCGGCAACCGCGGAAGGTGATCCGGCTCGGCATGCACGCCAAAAAGGCTCCTCTCCGGAGTATTCTGCATGGCGTGCGTTCCATGTCCGAGGCTGGCTTTCTTCCTGGAAGTGAGTTTCCTTCCGGGTACTCGTGAATACCGTCTTTCCAACGGAAAGCCTGAATATAGCTGTTGCAATTTTGCGGCATTCCTCTGATAATGGAGGATAAGGAGATGGCGGTCGGAAAGGCTAAAACACTCGTCCGGTGAACGAGAACGTACAGAAGGAAACCGGGTCCCTACCGCCCAAAAGGAGGACAAGATGACTTCTCCCACGCTCTGGACGCAGCATGGAACTTATCCGCCGCGACAGGGGAATGAGATTCGGATTCTCATTGACGGACAGGCAGCCTACGGCGAAGTCGCCGCCGCTTTTCACCGCGCCAAGGAATTCATCTATCTAACACTTTCCTACGGCGATCAGGATTTCCTTTTGGTTCCGGAAAACAGCGAAACGTTGTTCGACATTCTGAGGTCTCGCCGAAAGGACGGGGTTGATGTCCGCATGGTAGTGTGGCAGCCCGCAGTGAACACGCCGGACACGATTCCTGATCCTTCCCCGGCCAGGATTGCAGGCGTCAATGAGGGACAGGGAAGCATTCAAGCTCGCTGGGATAAAGCAAAGGGTTATTGCGGCTGGTATCGGTCACCTCATGGTCATTTCGAACCTTTCTATTTGGATTTCCCTGCGGAATTGGGATGCCATCATCAAAAGACGTATATCATGGACGACGGTCAAGGCGGCGTCGTGGCGTTGGTAGGCGGCATCAATCCGGTTCAGGCGTATTGGGATACCCCGACACACGACTCGTTGGATGTTCGACGCGTGGCGCGAGGTGAAGATCCGCTCAAAGGACTTGAAAAGACGCCCCCGCTCCATGACATTTTCTACAGGATTAAGGGACCCGCAGTTGGCGACGTTCTCGCTAATTTCGTCGAACGTTATAATGGCGCGAGCATCCCTCATAAAGATGTGACGTCGGACGCAGTAGCCACGGTCACCGCGGACCTGATTCCACAGGTGGCGAACGGGATAGAGGTCCAGGTAGTGCGGACGATCGCCCCGAAGACTTACCCTGCGACACCGGATGGAGACAGGGGAATCAGGGAGCTATACCTCAACATGTTGGGCGACGCCGGACAGGGGAGTTTGATATATATCGAAAACCAGTACTTTTTCGACCACGGGATCATTTCCGAGATCCATGAGGCCGCCGAACGGGGGGCCAAAATTATTGCAATCTTGACATCAAAACCGGATGAGGGAATGCTGCAGGGAAAAGTGGAAAGCGTACTTGAGGGGATCGCCCATTATCGGGAGGAGCTTCCGTTAGTTGCCGGCCACAACAATGTGGCGCTGCTCACCCTGGGCAACAGCAGACCCGACCCGCGCACCCCAGGGAAAATTATCAACAGCGAAACCTATATTCATTCGAAGAATATAGCCGTATTCGGCCAGGGTTGGGCGTACATGACAGGCGGATCGGGAAACATAGCGTTCACAAGCATGTGGTTCCACTCGGAGATGAACATCGCCTTCGCGGATGCTACCTGCATAAAGAATTGGGTAGCGCAGCTTTGGTCGGAACACTTGCGGGTTTCGGTTGAGAAAGCGATGGAACTGATCAGGAAGCCGGAAGATGCCCTCGGCTTCTTCAAAGATCAAGCTGCCCGTAACCGGACGGCGTTGGAAGAGGGCCGGATGCCTGAGGGACGTGTATACGATAGGGGTACCAAATTCCCAGCGCGGGAGTTCGATGGTATCGATTTGGGAGGGTGAAGGGGACACCCCTGATAATGGAGGATAAGGAGATGGCGGTCGGAAAGGCTAAGACGCTGGTCCGGTGGAGGACGAAAAAATGAACGATAAATCACGTCGGGAGTTTTTGAAGAAGGCGGCCCTCGGGGGTGCGGCCCTCTCCGTCATGCGGGTTACCCCCAGTGCGGCCCAAAGCAAACCCGCGATCAACATTGACATGCCGAAGACGTCCGCTCCCATGGAATACGTCCGCAGGGTTGATTTTGCGGCCATCGCCAAGAGTAGCGCCAACGAGCGCTTGACCCAGATTCTGTTTGATCACACCTCGGGCGCCAAGACTTGCTCGATCTTTTGCATCAAGACGCCCGCCGGAGGCGGCTCCCCGGCCGGCATGCACGTCCACGCGGTCGATCAGATCTTCTACATCCTGAGCGGCACGATGAGCATTGAGATCGAAAGTAAGCAGTACAACTGCTCCCCCGGTTCGCTGATCATCTTTCCTGCTGGTGTGCCGCACCGCAACTGGAACGGCGGCAGCGAGCCTACTGTTCACCTGGCCTTTAATACGCCGCTGCCTGACCCCGACGCTCCCTTCGCCAAGTCGGTTTAGCCTGGCGGACCGATGACCTGCGGGGGGCCTTTAGGGACACCCATTAAATTATGAAATTAACTCGACATGACGGAAGTCTCCTGATACGATTCCCTCATGCCGCGACATGCCCGCATTGACGCTCCCGGCGCTCTTCACCATATAATGGTCAGAGGCGTCGCAAGGAGCGCGAGGGGAACACCTTGTGAAGGAGAAGAAATGCAGGCTGCCGGAAGGGAGAAAGTGATAATTGAATAGGCCTCCCTCGTGTCCTCCACAGGTGGAACCGAGTTCTCCTGCCTTTCCGCTTCTTCAATTGTAACTGATTGCCATGAATGGATAGTAGGAGGTGAATGCCTTGAGCAGAAGGTCGAGGAAAACTTCCTGAAAGACACTTTCTCGCCTGCTGTCCATGAATATCCTTTTTCTCACGCAAGGCCTGAATGCAGTTGTTGTAATCTTGCGGCATTCCTCTAATAATGGAGGATAAGGAGATGGCGGTCGGAAAAGCTAAAACGCTCGTCCGGTGAATGAGAACGTACAGAATGAAATAACGTCCCTACCGCCCACCAAGCTTTGACCCCATTGCCCTTGTTAAGTCAAGAATAAAGATTTGACCCCATTGCCATCTTATTTCCGTCGGATATGCAACATTTCAACCGGAAATGAAGTCTCTACATAGGCACCGTGAAGGCAAAACTCGTGTACATATATTCGAGCAGCCATTTCAAGCCTGTCTCCGCTATGTAGGTCTTAATAAAAGACGATGTTGTTCGATAATAAGAGTAGACGATGGAGCCGGTTAACGCAAAACGGTCGGCCCGCGTCGTCACCAGCATCAAGCGCGTTAGGCCGCCCACCGTCGTTCCTCAAGTCTTTGCATAAGGGCTGATAGAAGGTTAACAGAACCGCTATACAGGGGGACGGAATGAAAGTTTTCACCGACGTAAAAACCGGAAGTAGATCAGGGAGTGTATTTCACTCGGCTGTATCCAGGATGTCTATATCCAGGAAACTTATCGGAACAGTCATATTCACGGTGCTTTTCACAGGCATCATTATTGCTTTGTCCGGGTATTTCATGCTCTCCGGTCCTCTGAATGAGCAGGCAAAAAAGGACGTGGTTAATGCCTCGCGGGTTGTTGAATGGCACCAAAATCTCTTGAAGAACAAGGTCGTCATGGCCGCGTCGCTGGTAGCAAACAACTCCAGCGTGGCAATGGCGGTAAAAGAGAGGAAAGGCGAATTCCTCCAGCAGTTTGCCAAGAATGTTCTAAAGAACGAGAAGGGGATGCTCATCACAATTGCCGACAAGAGCGGTAATGTCGTTGCCCGTGGTCATTCTGACCAGAAGGGTGACAGTGTAATAAACCAGATTAACGTGAAAAAAGCCCTGTCAGGCGAGGTATCGACGGGCATAGAAGCGGGATCGGTAGTAAAACTGTCACTGCGGGCCGGTTACCCTGTAAAAGTTGGAGACGAAATTGTGGGATCAATCACCACGGGCATCAACCTCTCCTCAGATAACACCTTCGTGGATGGGATCAAGGAGGAACTCGGTACGGAATGCACCATCTTCCAGAACGACACCGCGGTTTCCACGACCGTCATGAAAGACAACAAGCGGTTGATCGGTACAAAGATGGACGACCGTGCGGTGATCGACACGGTGCTCGCGAAGGGCCTGCCATTCGTCAATGTCGGCACCATTATGGGGAAATCCTACGACACGATCTACTGGCCCCTCACCGGGATTGATGGAAAAACCATCGGTATGCTCTTCATCGGAAAAGACCGGGACTACGTCAAGAAGGGTTTTACCGGCATCATCGTCTCGCTCTTAATCTCGATACTTATTACCGGTGCATTGATGATTACCATCGGTATTGTGATGACGCGTTCCATTGTGAGGCCCATAAAGACGGTAGTGGAGGTGTTTAAGGGTGTGACCGCGGGGGATTTGATGAAAAAGGTAGCCATCGAATCCCATGACGAGATTGGGGAGCTCGGAAAATATCTGAATGACTCTGTTGATAGTCTCCACAGGATTATCGTAAAAGTCACGGAAAGCAGTAACGGTGTCTCGTCCACAGCGGGCATCCTTGACAGCGCTGCCACCGAGATGGCAACGAGCATTGAACAGGCCGCGAGCCAGATAAGCTCGGTGGCCACTGCCAGTGAAGAAATGTCGGCGACCTCC
>Ga0326727_10006818_pt1 | contig 30896 bp, 26 predicted proteins | sample MB2enrmetagenome_FD_207643 | JGI IMG/M metagenome (GOLD analysis project Ga0326727, IMG submission 207643) | Lab enriched peat soil microbial communities from McLean, Ithaca, NY, United States - MB29MY | ecosystem: Environmental > Terrestrial > Soil > Wetlands > Peat | place: USA: New York... | reverse complement strand
TCCACCTATGGCGCGAAACAGTTTCTCAACAAACCCTGTCAAAATCTTAAGCAACAGAGAACTACGAATTTTATCGACAGTCAGAATAACAGCATCTATAAAACGCCGCTTATCCACACTCAATACACGATACCAAGAATTATTACTTCTAATCGATTTTTGTCTTAACTTCGACAGGAATTTGCGCCCTCCATGACTTATCATGACAGAAATGTCCTCCTTAGCGACTGCTTCAGATTTTATAATTAGTGGTTTCATGACAACTCTCCTGGCAGACAAACGGTGACTATTTGTCACACAGAGTATATATAATTTATCATTCTTGTGCTGCACCGAATGGCTGAAGGTTCTTTTTTGGAAAAGCCCATTTTTTGTTCTAGAATAATTGTTAAATAGTTCGAGAAGAAAGTGAGAGTAGGAAAGGAGAGAGGCATTGCAGGTTAACAACGATTCGGCTAAAGCTTCTGCTGATGCGTCTCTTGAGAGCAGAATTAAAGCGCAGAAGGAATTAGTTGAGAAACTTAAAGCCGAATGGAAGCTTTTATGGAGCGAACGCTTCAACGACAAAGAAAGAGCAGAAGGCATCTCAATCAGCGACTACGCAGCACTGTACGTGGAACGCGGCACCATAATCCACGCAACCAGAGACTACAAAGCCTTAAACTTCAAAGAAATACTTGAACAACACATAACAGAAGACAAAGACCGCTTCATCCAACCAAACGTAGACGAAGGCGGATGGAACAAATTCGTAAAAACCAAAATCACCAGCCCACCCCAGAGAAAAAAAAGTGCATTAACGTATGCTCCTAAGAAACAGGAAGCCCAACAGCCTAAAAAAGGCGGACGCGGTTGGCTTCACGCGACCTAACGTTTGCTTAATTATTAAATTTATTGAATTTTATTTTTGGACAAAGCTACTTGCAAATAGCAGTTTTAGACAAAATCGAAACAAAAAATACATTGAAAAATGTTAAATTGGCATGCTCTACCAACGAAAGCTGATAGCAGTAAAACCGTTCATCATCCGACGTTTACAGGGAAAAAACATCGCCAATGAAGTTAACAGAGCCTTTTTAAAGTATTTGATTTTTCCATGCGAGAGCAGGGTTGTCATCGTTGTTTGTGAGTGTTCTCTTGATTAATCCGACGTTTTCTGCTTCGTTTAGTTTTTGTGCGATCCAACTTTCAGATGTGGGTGTTTGAGCTAGTTTTTGGTATTCAAGAGTTATAGCTTGGGTTGTTGGGTTGTGCATGTTTTTGGCGTTGGCGACTGCTTTCATTATAAGTTGGTCTTGTGATGGAAGTTTTCGGTAGAGGTTTAAAAGTGCAAGTTTCTCTTTTCTACCCCAGTATACAGCATAGAGTATGAGTAAAACAAGAATCGCGGTAGCACTTGCTGAGAATGCAAGCCCGTTTTGGCTGATGCCTAATGCGACGGTGCTCCAGGTTTTTATAGGTTGCCAATAATTGTTGATGGCGTTGGCGATTGGCAATTCTTGAGCTTCAGCTTCTGATACGCCTTGAGGAAAGGATGGGTACATAATTAAGCTTATCATTACGCTCTTTGTTTGAGCTGTACTGTTCGTTTCGAAGGTGACTGTTTCATACCAGTAAAGGACAACTTGGGTTTGATTAGTGTCTTTGTATTGGAAGGCGAAGTATTGTGCCGTTATAGGTGGGTTATCTTGAATCTGTATGTCTCTGAGGTCAAGCTGGTTCACCGTCAACGGCTCACCTTGGCTGAGTGGCCAAGTAATGAGGCATGTTGTCCACTGATGTTCGGATGTTACGCTGGCTGCTATTTGTATGGCTACCCACACGGATGAGGTTGTTCCGTTAGGTGAGCTATAGGAGTAGACTAGTGCTGCTTCGTCGCCGGATGATTGTTCAAATTGCGTGTCACGGTAATCGTAATTTAGAGAATATCCTAGGACATTTGGGAGCATGGAATTTGATGTGTTTATTTGGACGCCTGAGGGTGTTTGGATCATGACTTTGGCTGGGCCTTGGGTTAACGCGAACACAGGTGCTTGAATAGATAAAAGCATGGCTACGATTACGATTATGCCTGCGATTTTAGCGATGTCGGCTCGGTTCAGTTTTGTGTTGGCTTGTTTGAAGAGTTTTCCGCAATTGGGACAGAATGGTTGGGTAGGGTTTATTGAGGGGGGGTTGCATGTTGGGCAGGGCTGGAGGGGTTTGGGTTTTTTGAAGACTTTATCTGTTATCGCCAGCAACAAAAGTGTGCCTATAAACATAAGGACTGTGGCGCCTACATCATGAAAGGCTTGAAGTGCTAAGTTTTCACCGAAGTTGTAGCCTATTGCGAGGACGGTTGTTATGCGGATTATGTTCAATCCGACAATTAAGGGTATGCCCATGACGAGGATGGCGAATTTGTTGAGCAGTTTACCGCGAATAATGTATGCTATGAATAAGGCAAAGATGACGAAGCCTATGAGGCTGTAGATACCCGAGCAAGCCACATCCACATTAAAGGGCAAGGTTGCGTGGTCAGGTCTGATTAGCGTTATCACTGGACCAACATCGCTTGCAGAGAGCGTAGCATGCAGTCCGAATATATTTGCAAGAGTGTTCGATGCTGATGCACATAGATTCGCGAGGGCTGAACCGACACCGTAGAGGATTTCGTCTGGTGGCGGTGTAAGAAAGATAAGGAAGGCTATGGGGAAAAGTAGTTGTTTTAATGTTTGGGTATTGAATAGTATAAGAGTTAGTCCTGCTGCCAGAAAAGGCAGGGTGAGCATGTGATATTCTAGTGGTGTGAAAGTGTAGCTTCCAAACCAGTACGTAAGTATTGCGACGGCACATAACGATATTCCCGCTAGCATGCTGAAGTATTTTTGGAACCCACGGGTAATTGTTTGAAGAGGCTGAAGGGCAGCGTTAATCATTTTTCGTTTTCTGTATACTAAATAAGCGAAAAGGAATGGTATGGCGAGAATGTGGTAAGTTGATTCGTCGGTTAAAGCACCTGTGAAGACCATGCTCAAGTCTTGAAAGTACAGTGCAACTACAGCCAGAGTTATAACGGAGAATTTTAGTGCAATTCCTAATCTATGCTGGCTTAGCATTAAAGCCATCTTTGTGGTGGTGGAGATTTTGATTTCTTGCATGCGGTACACTCTTAGGGTCAAATAGCAAAAAAGAGATTAGGGCACTAGCGATAGTTGCTGTGACAGCGCGGTTTTAGCGGTTTAGGTTTTGATATGTGCAGGGTTGGAGCTGTTTTATCAGTGTGTTTTCCACGTATTTTGAAGAAGGCAAAAGCTGCGAAGCAGGCGAATAATGCAAGCAGCGTACCTACACCTATGCAATATTCGGAAGCGACAAAAAGCGGCCCGAGCAGAGGATTGTCCGTGCCCCCGATTGGAGTTCCTGTTAGGGCGATAGCGGCTAAGGTGCCAATTATTACGTGGGACGGTTGGAACTCTGTGGACACAGAAACCCATTTGCCCTGGGTGGTATTGTAGTAGTACATCGTGCTGTGTTCATTGAAGTTCAAGTTTGTTATAGTCAATTTCGCTATAATGTCTAGGCTTAAAGTGATGTTTGTGGTAACTTTTACGTCGTAGTAGCCTGCAGCAATTGCGCCTTCAACTGTGAGAGGGGCGCCGGCGTCTTTAGGAACATTAGTGCCGTAGTTAGCCGTGGTAATCGTGAAGTATGCATCGTCAGGCAGCGAGCTTCCGCTTATTTCTACGATAACGCCCGTAGTGCTGTTGTCGTTGACGTATACAACGTGATTAGTTGGAAATAACGATGTTGTTTCGCTTATTGGTTGAGGATTGGATAAGTTGTTACTTGGAGCCGTCAGGTAAGATACGGTGACGAAAGTAATTATTGCAAGTACCAGGATTAAAAGGATGACTGATAATTTTTTGTAAAAATTATTATGCAAATTAAACCCACTTCCTATTGTTCGTGCAGAAAGCATTCAGAAGCCCACCTTTCTAATCACGTGCCTGCTCTTGCTTTCTAGAACGATTTACTTTTAAAACAGTATGGAAAAACTATATAATTCTTCTATGTAAACATTAACATTAATTTTTTTAAAAAAAAACTCGGCAGGAAAACTAATTTACAAAAAGATCAAGTGGCAAAGTGATGGATGAGAATGCTGTTGATAAACTCTACAGGGAGTCGCAACGCAAGCCAACTGAAAAGCTGCTCGGTTCAGTTTTGTATTAACACCTTTCATTAGGCTAACGATTGAATTTGATGTGAGCTGGAATTTGGCTTTAGAAGGCGTTTCTCGTGTTTTAGCAGCTTCGTATGCTCCTGAACTAGTTCCTCTATGTGAGAAGCGAATTCTTCTGTTTTCTGCTGCGCTTGTGTACGTTCGGTTACATCTATGCAGGTGCCCACCCATTCCTTTATGCTTTCGTCATCGTTAATCACTGGAGCGGCTCGGGCTAAAAAGTTGCGGTAAACGCCATCAAAGCGGCGCAGGCGATATTCAACTTCATATCTGGTTTTTGTTTTTGCTGCATCTTTCCACGCTTTAATTGCATGTTCAACATCATCGGGGTGAATGGCTTTTGACCAACCCCACCCTTTCATTTCTTCGAAGGATTGGCCCGTGTATTTTCTCCAAGATGGAATATCTTCAACCATTTCACCCTCGCCATTAATAGTCCACCCTACCTCACATGCGAGTTCAATATATGATCGGTAGCGTTCCTCGCTTTTACGCAGGGCTTCTATAGCTTTCTTATTTTCGGTAACGTCAATGTGCTGAAATAACCAACCAAAAGGCTTTCCGTCTACATTTATCGGAATGACTTCTCTCAGGCAGGTCCTGCCATCTCTCAGCGCTATTTCTTCGCCTTTTATTGTTTTTCCTTGGGTAATTATCTCCCTAATTCGAGCCTTTTGTTCCTCAGGATGCAGATAAGATTCCGTGACTCTTTCATTAACATCTTCTGCTTTTAGCCCCTTGAGCTCCGTGGGTAATTCCTTCAAACCAAAATATTCGCAGAACGCTTGATTAGCAAATTCAATTTGGTCATCATTTGATACTATTAGGATGCCATCACACATACTTGAAAGGACTGTATAGAAGCGCTGAAAAGCCGTTTGCAATACATAATGCTTTGATTTGAAAACTTGCGCTCGCCCTTCGTGATGCTTGGTCAGAAGACCCATTGTATGCAGCTCGTTTAGGTTTTTGCTTTCAAACGCACGAGCCCTGCCAGTTATTTTGCTTATCTGGCTTGCAGTTCCGGAACCGAGATTTGTCAAAGCGGTGAGAGTTGGCAGGAGTCTATGTGAGACTCGGACGTGAATCTGGGGAAATTCACCCATTTTCGCGTCTAATATATCTAATCTTTTGATTACTTTCTCAAAAGCCGTTGAGAATTCACGCGATTTCATTTTATACCAACCGAAAAATTGCCCTTACACGGAAAGGGTTAACCACTTAGTCACCATTCGGTGTCCACTTGGTCACCACTCAAGCAAGTTTTACAATACTCGCAATAAGGCAAATAAGTCTTTGTGACATCTATAATGCAACAACATCAACGATTGGGCATAGTCACGACTAACCGGAATAAAAGTGACAAAAAAATTGCCAGTGATGCAATGATGTTTTTGGGCTGGCGCTTACTAAAGATGGAAAAATTAGCAGGTTTTTTTGTCTATTCGCCTTTTGATTTAAGAATTAGGCGCTAACTTTGACAACTTTTGCTTGATATTCGCGTAGGACGGCGGCTGTTGCAAAAACTATGGTCGATGCGAGTAAGCTGAGGGTTATGGATGTTAACCGTATCCCCCAAGGTGTATAGTTTAGGATTAAGCCAACTATCGGTATGAGCGATAAGCTCATGCCAAGGCTCAAGGCTAGGCGTTCAATGATTTCCATGTTTTCGCTGCTGGTTTTGATTGGGACTTTTGATGGGAAAAGCATTTTTATAAAAGTGAAACCTGGCAGGAACAGTAAGATTACTATGCCCAGTGCTGAGCGAAGATACACGATTGGATAGGCATTGTCAGGTATGATAAATACTGTTAAAGTGGTTAAGATGGCTATTGCAATTGTGACCCAGTACCATGCTATTTTTTTTGATAAAATGTTGGGTTGGGGCTTCGGAGGCAGAAGGGTTTCTTTTTTTGTGAAGTGAAGTTTGTCTTCGTTTTCGAGCTGAATTAGCAGCTGGGTTATTTCTCCACTGGATAAAGCGGTTTTTTCTTGTAAGAATTTGATTAGTTGTTGGGTAGTTTCGGGTCTTTCTTTTTTGACTATGTCGAGTATGATTTGCTTGGTTTGGTCGCCAATGTTCTGGTTTTTGGTCATTGCTATTTTTCCAACTTGCGTTCTTTTATCTACGTGTTGATGAACATGCCGATTATTTGGATGGCAACAATTATTAAAAATAATATACTTAAAGCGAGAGCCATGTTGCGCAGTTTCTTTTTGTTTATGGTGAGGTTTGTCAGACCGTAGTGAGGAGAAGCCAGCTCAGCTGTAATAAGAAGTGTTATGGCACCTACGATTATCAGGAGGCTTATGTCGTTGAGGGTTAATGGCGGGATTTGCGTGTTTATTCCTCTTCTATGCGATATTCTATGGTGGTAGTTTTATTTTCGAGAGTTTGGGTTTCATTTTGGATAGTAATAGGTTTTCCCGTGGTCTTTGCAAAGATACAGGCTAATGCGCTGCTCAGTAAACAGCCAACCTGTACGTGTGTTCGCGGTTGGTTGTCTGTTTCGTGGCAAACACTATTGAATACGCTTCCAAGTATTTCTACGGTTATGGTATTTCCTTCGAAGCCCATTTCAGCATTTTCGGACAGCTCAAGGTTCTCGACTAGCAATTTAGGAAGTGTTGATTGTAAATGTTTGAGGCCAGCTTTAGTGAACGATGAACCATATTCCTGTTCGAATAGCTGGGAAAGCGCCAGCCCCGGCGGAGTGATTAATACACCGTTTTTTTGTTTGGAGTAGAGTTTTTCAGTGGTTTCTTCAGGAGTTGGCAATGGAGTTTTGGCTTTTTGTGGGATGAATATGAGGCTGGATTCGATGTTTTTGAGGTTTTTCGGGGGCAAGTAAACTCCTTTTTCGGTTAGATCCAGTTCAGCTAAAAGTCGTTCAATGTTGCCCGAGTTGGCATTGGTTGAAGCATTAAGCAATGTCAGCGGCACATGTTTGGCAGGTGTTATGTAGAGGAGAATAACTGCCCAGAAGCTTATCGCTGTGCCGAGTAAAGCTAGGAAAGATGAAATGTAAAACACTGAAACTATTACTAGGCTTATGCCTAGTGCGAGCATGGCCGATATAGCCATTTTATTGAAGGTTGATAATTTTTGTCGAGGCATTTAAAATCCACCATTGTACTTAGGATATTTTACTCTTTTATATGACAAACAAGCTTATTCCAAATTATGCGCAAAATTATTTCCCGCCGGTTTAGATATCTGTAAGTTCTTTATGGGTGCAGTTGAAACGAGTTCTATTAACGATTTTGTTTAGGTTGCTCACAGGGTTAAATTTCAATTAGCGTCTGGCGCGATGAGGATAAGACTTAAGGAAAAATTTGGATTAGTTGAACAGATTTGAGGTTTATTGATCGCTTGCTTGTGAGAATGATTGTTTTTTGGTGTGTAGTTGTGCATTTGTGTAGTTCAGATAACTAATAACGGTTATTAATACTTAAGACTTTGAAAATTCGAGAATTGAAAATGCAAAAAACGCAAAACGCAATGGCAACTCGAAAAATCGTCACAGGTGCAATAGTCGTAATCGCCTTAATAGGATTACTTTTAGCACAAATGGCAGCCGGACAGCTCAACACAACTCGAACTAATTCGTCTAGTGGCACCATATTAGCTCCTACCGCGAAGCCAACGTACACCATTTCAACCGTCGGAACAAATTACTACGCTGAGAATGGAGCAACTGGAGTAATCGTTGCATCAAACACAAATGCGAGCAAGCTCATAAATTCTCTAATTAAGAATAATTACTCTTTCCTATTTGAAGCTGGAACATACCAGTTCAACGCGCCAATACAAGTTTCAGGTAACATTAACACGGTTTTTCAAGGAGTTGGAAATTTGACTGTTCTCAATATGGCTGCCTCTTCAACCGGCCCTATTTTCTACGTAAGCAGCAGTGGATCAACAGTCATACAGAACATGCAACTTCAAAATCTGAATACAGCAGTAACACAGAAACTAGTCCAGCTTATCTCGCCAGCTTCCAATGTCCAGCTCACCAACCTTATTCTTAACGATATGGGTCCAAGTAGCTCTGATGCAGTTAACTCTTGGGCGTATCCGACACCTATTCAAAATGTCGAGATAACCAATTGCCAATTTAATGCACCACACGCTTATGGCATTTACCTGCATTACACATACAATGTTCTCGTTGAAGGAAACAATTTCTTAGATGTGGCTTATGCAGCAGTTGGGTCTTCTAGCGAAAGCCGAAACGTCACTGCAACGAATAATGTAATTGATTTTTCAAAGGATACAGCATTCGATTTTGAAATAGTGGATGCAAATTACCCGAATTACAGCACTTGGAACTACGCCATAACTAACAACATGATAAAAAGTACGGCTGGAAGCGCCATTTTCTGCATCAATACGCATGATGGGGTAATATCTGGGAATTCTATTCTGAATGCTACAGGTCTTGGTGGGGGAGCATCGATAGTGTTTGCAACAAGTACCAATGTTCCGTCTGGAAATAACTTGAACGACTCAATAATAATTGATAACACGATAACTCAAGTATACGGAGGAATTTACGCTTACGGTGAAAATGGAAGAACAATAAGTAACTTGGCTATAGAGGACAATTCTATCAGTAATTGCCAATACTCAGGCATAATCATTGGAGGTTGGTCAGGAAACCTTCTAGTTGAAAACAATAGGATAATAACCACTTCGCTGGCTGGTGCCCACAAATATGATGGGATAACAAATGGTGGCGGCGGTGGTTGCGTCTTTTCAGGGAACCTCATCAGCGATCCAAAAGGGATCATGCAAAACGGGTATTGGGAAGATTGGTACGACTACAACAACATAACTGGGAATATCTTCCAAACACCGAGCTTAGCAATAAATATAACATCAGGGCAAATTCATGACATAATTGAGAATAACCAGGGTTATAATCCTGTGGGCAACATTGCTGAGCCCGTATCTGGATCTTTATTAGTTAACAACGGCGGAACTGCCTTAATCGCAAGCAATACGCAGTACACTAACATATTCACTCCAAAGACCATTAGCATAAGCGGAGGAACCGTGTCCAGCGTCATAGTTAATGGAAAAACCGTTTTCACGGGTACAAATTGCAACGTAGTCCTCCAACCTTTAGCAACATTTAAGATCGTGTGGAGTAATCAACCAAAAATATCCGTGTCTGGACAATAGGATTCGCTACTCATTAAACATCTAAAAGATCGGGAAGCGTTAAAGTGAAAATGAATGGCAAACGATAGACCGCTACCTCTCTTTTCTCGCTTGTATTTTAATTTTAAATCTTTTTGCCAATTGTTTCAGTAGACTCATGACCCTAAGTGGAGGGTGAATGTACTTACTAAGCTGGGTTTTTGGGGCGGCAATCGAACTTTTTAGCTATCAAGGAAAGGGGTTATTTATGAACACCCCGGTTATGTTGCCGCTGCTGTAGATTACATCTTGCGTTTCAGTCAAATTGTCTGCTGCTGAATACAGTTCCGGCGAGATGTATAGTGAGCCATATTTTAGACCGTTGGCATCAAACATAACGATATTACCTTCAGAGAAAGTTAATCCAGTGAGCATACTTACAGTAATGTTACTGCTTTCTAAGAGAGGATCAACTGCCAGGTAAATCTTATAATCCAAAACCACCGTCGTTTCATTTCCGTAATTATAGAGGAAATTGCCTGCAGAATATTTTGAAAAGGGTTCCAGTCGTGAATCTTCCACCGCATTTATCGGATCATTTACAGATTTTGGAGAGACGCCATAGATTGTTGCCAAAGAGGCTAAAACTATGAGCACTAAAAGCAGTGTCAAGATAGCTTTTTTATTTATTTTTTGAAGCAGTTTATTCGCAGTGAAGAAAAACGGCAATGCAAATGTTATGAATACTATCGCGATAGTTCGAATATCAGATGAGGATGTTTCTTGCACAGAAACTGTTCCGAGATAGGTAACTGTGGCAATCGCCAGAAAGAGCCATACGCAGATCAGAGCCGCTTTAAACGAGGCAAACTTAAAGTTTTCTGAATATGAACTTAGTTTCGCATTTTTTTCTCGAGTAAAAGTCAACAGCAATGCAACAAGCAGAGCTAGAAACATTAGAGACAAATACGCGGCTGATGTGACGTAGTTGTCGCCGGCGGGGCTGATGCTTCCTCGCTGCCCGGGCAATGCTCGGACAGGAAATTGATTGACTGATAAATCTTGGAAGAAAGTTATGAATCCGTTCCATGCAGATGTGGCGTATCCTTTCACCGTTAAAACGTAGTCGGATGCAGCGTAAATCATGTAGCCTAATGGAATGAAGCTGTAAAAGAGTTTACTTTTTGTGCTGAAGATGGATGCAAGGAAGAAAAACGGAATGAGAAAGAAAGCACCTACAGTTGATCCCCATGTAATTGCTAGCACTAGAGCAATCATGATAATTGAAGTAGCTCTGCTCGTAAATCGCCCATCGAAAATTAACCACAAAAGCAGCATGACTAAAACGAATGGTGCTCCGCCGCGTGCCGAATTGGCAAACGATATCAATGATACCGCAATAAGTGGCGGCAAAATATCATAAAGAGTGCTGCTTTTTGAGTGAGCTTCTACTTTTTTCTTTACCAACTGGAAAATTAGGATGCTAGCAAGGGTTATGAGGGATACGGAAAGGGCAAAATTTACGTAGACAATCAAAGAAGGAGTTAAACCGCATTCTGCGCCTAGAAAAAGGTTCAACATTGGTGGAAGAAAGAAATAGGAATGTGGTGATAAAATTTCCAGGTGCCCAGCTTGACTGTAAATTTGAGCAAACATATAATTCTCGGAGTTCGCTCGGGTTTCCACGGTTTGAGGCAGCAGAAAATTGGCGTTATATAAGGCAAAAATCAAGGAGACTGCAAAAAGGATTAAGTAAACAGTTTTCATGCCAAAGTAGCGCGTTTTGTAAACGATTACCAACAAGAACAAAGGAATTAAAAAAGAGGAAATTAAGACAATGCGGGCTACAAGACTTGACCCGAAATAACTTCCAGCGCAAACGCCTATTATAGCTATGAGCAGAAAAACCAGTAATATGCTTAGATATTGTTTTTTGTCACGGAACATTTGCTCACCAAACGCGTGCTTTTTGATCTTTGATTCTACTTTTGTTTCCAGAGATTCCGTTAGTTATGTAACTCAGTGTGCACACTCAAAATTGTGCACCCCCTATAACTTAATGCCTATCCTTGCCGTATAGTCCACTCTATGCAGAAGAATTGGAATTTTGTTGACAGAAAAATATTCATCCGTCGCTTTTTTTGAACCAGCCCAGTGGCCATAATCATCGATTAATAAGACTCCATTTTGCACCAAAATAGGAAAAAGATGAGTTAGTTCATGCTTCGTTGATTCGTACCAATCGGTATCAAGCCTGAGGAGAGCAATCTTTGAAGGCATCGTTTTTGGAATTGTATCTTCGACTTTTCCTCTAACAAATACCAACTTGTCTTCAGGGTATCCGGTCGAAAGTATGTTATTTTTGACTTCGGTTAAAGGCGAGAAAGCCCATGCAACGTGATCCTCTTTTTGTTCTTTCTTCCACTTGGATTCAGCAAAAATATCTTTATCAGCTATCAAATAGTCTTCTTCTGAAGGTTTAGCCATTCCTGTAAATGTGTCATAAAGGTAGATTTTTCGATTCGCTTCATGCATTTCTAGGAGACTGTAGGCAATCACCATCGCACTACCGCCTCTCCAAACTCCGCATTCGACAAAATCACCAGGTATTTTAGAACTAGCTATATACTCGACTGCATTGCGTAAAGCATACACGCGTTCCTTGGAAGTCATCGTGTATTTTCTACATTTCTCAAAAATCTCGCTGATCTCTTCATCCATAATAGGGTCGTCGTTGTCAGAAGATGGGGATGTCGGCACAATTGTGTATCCGAACAGATTTGCTAGCCTTTGGATAGGTGCACGCGCTAAACTATTTTTTATTGACATTTTTCGCATCTTCAGAGGAAGCAAGCTCTTCACGAACTAAAGTCTATTCTGAATTTATTGGAAAGTGACCGATCACACATTAAATACTGGTTACATAAACAATCAGTTAAACGATTCAAGTGCACCTTTTGATAATTTGGTTCAGCTACGCCATAGTACTTCTTTTAAACCCCGAAACCTATCGTCACTAAGGCGGTTTTGATTTGTAAACTAATAATTTCAAAGAGAGTTGAACCTTATCTTATGGCATTTCTAATTTTTGCAACTACAAATAAAACTGGCTTTGACCTTGGAAGCCTTTCAAATTGCCTCAAAAAAAAGCCTTTAACCTTTCCTGAAAAATCCTTATCCAAACTGATATACCTCACGGTTTCAACTTCAAAGCCGTGCCTACCTAGCAACTGTTTTAGCGTTGCTGAATCGAAAATGCAAACATGCTCTGGATTAACATGCTGTCTATTGAGCAAATTCATAATAATGTATCTTGCTCCAAAACTATTTGGTGTAGTCAATATCAACTTAGAATCGGCGTTCATGTGTTTTTTACAACTTTCAAAGAAACCTCGGAAATCTTCAAGATGTTCAATTAATTCTCCAGCAAAAATCGTGTCAAACTTTGAGCCTAAATTAAAGTCTTCAGCATCACCATAAAGCATGTTAAAACCGTTCTGCGACAGTTTTTTAACAGCGTCCCTCATACAATCCATCCCTACTGACGATTCAGCATATTTTACGATATAATGATGTATCCAATTTGTCCCTAGTGACCTCCTCCAATCGTGACCGACACACCCTATATGAAGCACTCTTTTCCCTTGAATGTATGATTTTAATAATTGGTATCTTTCCGGAATCTTACCCACGTGTTCAGTCTCCATGAGTCAAGTCAAGGTCCGTCAGTTAGAAAAGACAAGTACTCCTCATCAGTTCAATCAGGTTGGTTTTGAATATGATGGAAAACAGTTATTTGAGAATGAGCCTTTATCTCACAGAAGCCTGTCTCAAGAAATTGTCTTCCAACAAAAAAGTCAAGCTATTTTAAATTTTAAATGAAGCGGAACTTGCCAAAGCCAAAGAGAAAGGCTTCAATATGGAACAGCGACGAAAGCAATTGTTTGAGAATCAGCACGGTACAACAGCTTGTTCAAATAAGGGATTTGAGCCATGAGTAAACTTTTTCGATTCAGACTTATAGGCAAGGCTATAACACGCATTCTAAATTCACCACGTCTAAAAAGGTCTTTCCACTGGCTCAACGTGAAGATGTTCTCAGTGACGCCATATCGCTTCTCAGATGCCCCAGTTTTTCTTCGTACTATTTGTTCCAATATTGGCAAACTGGGCGCTATATTTTCTCGTAGACACACAAGTACTCCATCGTTGCTCAAGACTTCTCGAATCTCTCGCAGAAGCTTTATTGGATGATCCGCGTGATGTAACGCTGAGTCAAAAACAACAAAATCAAATTTTTTATTTATCACTCTCAAATTATAGAATGATCCTCTCACGCGCACTATTTTTTCTTTCTTTGCATGCAAATGGTCCATCATTAATGGAGCCACATTCATGAGAAGTTGGCTCGAAAAGTCCAAAGCATACACGTGCTTGACCTCGACAAATTTTGACACAATTGAAGAAAACCAGCAACCACCTGCCCCAAGTTCCAAAACGTTCCCTCGAAATCTGATTCCTTTCCGCCAAAGTTGCAAAGGCAAATCCAGCACCGCAGTTTCTGTAAATCTCCTTTCCCAGTGCTTAGGCTCAACAATTGGCTGTGTTTCGTTTCTGAACTTGAGCTCTTGAGTATTGTCGCTAGAGCTATCACCGATTTCTATGTAAAGTGATTCGGAAGCACCCGCCACGTTTTCTATCGTCGTCATTCAAAGCGTCCTCTGTTCACAAATCAAGTTTTATCCTGAATTTCTTTAATACTCTTGCACATTTGCTCAAGGATTCTTATTACTTCTGATGCATCCTCTACAGTAACTGGAGGCTCAGTGTGGTTAAAGTAGCAATCCGCAAAAAGACTAATGTATTTTTGATGCCCGCTCAACCATTTTCCTGATGCAATTACTGCAGCATTTTTGATTGTTGATTTAGTTAGTTGCCCTGCTTGTCTTATTGAATCATAGCCTCTGTTAAACCTGCTCGTAACTCTTCGAGACAAAACAGTTAGGACGGAATTGATTATGTCGAGCTTTAGGATTGCCTCTGTTCCATAGATGCTGAGGAATATTGCGTCGCGAGAAGAATTAAAGGAAGCATAGACCCGCCCCATCTTCTCTCCAGATTTAAAAGTCGCACAAAGCTCATCTGATTTCATCCAAGAAATAGCGCCTAACTTGGTAACCTGCACATCTACTGGGACAATATTTTCACCAAGGAAATATCGCGCCAAGTAAATGGGATGCACAAGCATCTCGCTAAATCTGCCCCCAGGTAAAGTATGACTCCAGTGGTGCTCAGTTGCAGACATAGAATCGGACGGAGGCGCGAGGGCCTCAATTTCCACATTCATAACTTCTCCCAGCACACCCCTTTCAACCAGCGTTTTTGCTTCCAAAACGCAACGATCAAACAACCAATTATGAATGACCCCAACCATCGTACCAGTATTCTTTTTACACTGCAAAATTGCATCAGCATCCTTAGAAGTCATGGTCATAGGTTTCTCAATCAGAACATTGGCGCCTGCTGTCATTGCTTCAATTGCTAAGGCGGCATGGATTTGAGGAGGCGTACATATATCTACAACGTCAACTTTTTCGTGAGACAAAGCCTGCGGCATTGAGCCATAGTATGAAGGTATGTTCCAAGCGTCGGCAGTGCGCTTAGCAACAGATTCATTCACATCAACCGCCGCAACAATTTGAGAATTCCTTACCTTTTTCCATCCAGACAAGTGGCCATCAGCAACTGGTCCACAACCGATCAGGGCTACTTTTATTTTGTTCACTGATTTCCACTCTCTTATCAGTTCAGCGAGTACCTCAGAAATTAATAGACGACCATCAATTTTGGAATATTTAGGAATAATAATCCATTGCTAATAGCTCGAACATACTGGCAATCAACAAACTTTGAGGCAACAGCCTAAACAACCTTTTCCAGAACACCGATAAATTGATTCAAAGAAGCCTCATTTGAAAAACGGTTACGAAATGTTTCTCTATTTTGCGAACCCAAATCCAAGATAGCATTTCTCTTAATAGCATGCACTTCAATCAATGCTTCGCTCAGTTTTTCTACGTTCCCAGCTTCAATTAACAAAACACCCTTGCAAGCCTTAACCTGCTCAGGGATTCCACCAATTTCGGAGGCAATGACAAATCTTCCGCAAAGTAACGCTTCAACAACCATGTAGGGCCAGGGTTCAGGCCACAACGATGGAACCACTACTGCGCGTATACTCTCGTAAATCGCATTATACTTTTGTTTCTCAACTTTTCCATAAAGCGAAAAACCCAATGACTCCATAGAAAGAACAAAATCTTTTGGGACATTGCCAAACTTTGTACAATGCATTCTTAGAGGCTTTAAAGAAAAATCCTTGAGGCGAGTTACAGCAGCCTGCAATGTGTGGAAGCCTTTCAAATAGTTTAACCCGCCGAAATATCCAAAATCATCGCCATTCAAAGGAATATTTTCAAACGCGGGCAGTGGATTATACACAACTGAGAGTTTAGAAGAAAGAGAGGGATCTGCCTTTGACAAAATATCTCTTTGAGCTTTGGAAACGCATATTACTGCATCACTTAGTTTTATGAGCCTTGGAAAACTGCTCCCAAATGTCGAGTTAAAAGCAATAGACGCAAGAGCGTCTTTGAAAGATCGATTTCCAGTTTTCTCGAAACAATACACACAATTAGGAGGGCAGATGAATTTGTTGCCCTTGCAAAGGTTCTTTTTTGAAGCATCAAATGTGGTGGAAAGAGGGCATATTGGAATGTAATCGTGCAGATGTGTGACGACTGGTTTCCCGTATGCTTTTGCCAGTGGTATTGCGGAGAACCAGAATCGGGGGACATATACTACATCAGCCCACTTCAACATTTTCCTAAGAAAACTTGAAAACAAAACATCGATCCGTTCTGACATGGAATACTTGACGCTTTCACCGTTTTTGAATAAGGGTAACCTGAAAACCTCCAGATGACCCTCTCTTGAGAAAGCGGGTTCGCCTGCAAACTTGTTCGTAACGACTCTAACGTTAAAATCTGATTTACTCAACAAATCCGCGTAGAGATAAGTTGCAAGTTCAGCGCCACTGCCATGAGGATAAATTTGCTCGCTTAAGAAAAGAACATTCATGACAGGCACTCTATCTTATGCGCACTCGTATAACGTGACTATTTTCTGGGCTACATTGTCCCAATCTTGCAATGCTGGTGCATCTACGGTTTTCCCGATGACCATTTTCACACAACTTACAAGTTCATCAAGACTTAACGGGAAGCGAATCCCGAAAACGTTTCTCTCATCAATCCATTCACTTAATGCTGAATTATCCGCAACTATGCAGGGCGTTCCAGCAGCAAGCGCCTCTGCAACACAAAGACCATATGCTTCATGCGATGACAACAAAACAAAAACATCTGATTCTGCGTACTTTTCAAGGAGTTCATCACGTGTCAAATTATGAGAAAATCTAACCCTATCTACCACGCCTTTTTTCCGCACAAGTTTTGTTAGATTTTCCGCGTAGGGCCCGCTTCCAACAATTTCTAAAGATACGCCATTATCTATCTTTGGCAAAGCCTCAATTAAATACTGTACGCCTTTATATTTTTCTAACCTGCATATACACAAAATTGTTTTACCCTGTTTAATTGGCTTTTTTAAGCCTCTAAACTCTGCAAAATTAACTCCATTCGGGATAACTTCAAGCTTTTTCTCATCAACATTAAAGCCAGCCTTAACGAGGCTTTTTTCATATTCGGAAACACAAACTATCTTGTCAGCCTTATCGAAAATCTTTCCACCAAACAACTTATAGGGACCGTGAAGAAGACTTCTAAATAACGTGTGCCCAGTTCCATGATAATGAGAAGTGAAGACAAACTTGTTGCAATCCTTGGATTCTGCCGCATAAAGCGCTGGAAACGCATGATAACTGTGAGCATGTAAAATATCAAAATTGGAAGCAGTTTCTTTCAAATATTTTTTAAGGCTTCCTGAAAAATAATACGCGTCACTTGGAGCCCAAGACTTGAATCTTACTATCTTCACATCATTAATTACTTCTTCTTTAGACAATTTTCCAGTGGGATCAGTTGTTGCAACAGTTACTTCATGATTCTTGACCAGTCTTTCACTCATATTTCGAACATGCTCTTCAACCCCGCCGATATTCGGGTAATAGCGGGGGCAAACTTGAAGAATCCTCATTATTTATGCACACCTAAAAAACTTTTTTTCCATTGGTTCGCATATACGAATATGAAATCAGAATTTCGTAGGATTCTCTTTCTTTATGTGATGTTTAAATGCTCTATTGATTCCAATCATCCAGGCTTTGCCATCTTTCCCTTCCAGAGATAGTAATGGTGCAAACAAAGGTAATGCTAGATAAAAAATTCTTATTATTGGAGGAGGCTTGGAATAGTCGAGGGCCTGGTAAATGCCAAGAGTGGTTCTATTTTTATAGGCTGCTTCCTCTTGCTGATTGCTTGTTCTTTCGGTTGTTATGTATGCTTTTGTACAGAAATTTGCTCGATAGCCTAATTCAAGAGTCTTGAATAAGATGTAAGAGTCCTCAGCTAGGCAGGGCGGAAGAGGCAATACTTCCTTAAAAACCTCCTTGCGCATCACCATGAGTTCTCCGCTTGCAGCTACATGAAATCTACTCCGCATAGGATTAAGAAGCTGGTAAAACTTCACTTGAGGACCACTGTGGACCTGCACTCTACAGTAAACCAGATCAACGCCAGAGTTCAAATCCGAAAGAGCATTTTCAAAATTATATATTTTTGTATCAACGTCATTCAGGACAATCACGTTTGCCTCTTCAGGCAAAAACGAAACCGCAAAATTAATCGCATCCCACTTGCCAGCGTTTTCACGATAAACCACATTTGGATGATTAACTTTCTCGCCGCAAACAACAAGGAAGGAAACATTCATTTCTTCCAATTCAGCAATTTTTTCATCCAGATGCTTGCGGTTTCTGGCGGGAACGATAAAGAAAGGACAAGTTTTGTAGCCGCTAAACTCCATTTCGTACCCTCCAAGCCGCTCGAAGACTCAAAGCCACCGCAAAATAGTCCATTCTCTTACACCCAGGCATTTTGTTCAGCTGCAAGCGCATATAAAACGCGATGAAAAAGGTGCCGTCATATTCTATGGTTTTTTCAAAAAATTAACAAAAAAATGAATCTAGTTTAATCAGGAAAGCAAGCTGTTTGTCAAGTTAAGCTGGAGATCTACGTATCGGTTATTATAGTCGACGGATCCTGATTGCGGATTGTAAATCCAAAGTTCAAACAGAAGTTTGTATGAAAATGTTGTAGTATTTGAGTCCCATAGCGAGGGCTTGTTTATGTCAAATACATCATTATTTATGGTTAACGTCTTGATAAATGACTGATTCCCAGAGAAAGATGGATCAGAAACCGAAAATGTCAAGGGGCTTTCCCAGCTCTCACCATCCTGAACTGCAAAACGGTATTCATACAAAGGCTGAAGAGAACTAGGCATTCCAGCGGCAGCATTCGGCAGTTGATCACTCTGATTCATAAACATCACGTATACCATATAATACAATGAGGAACCCATCTGGTTTGCAACACCAACATAAACTGAGTAGTTCTGGTCAGCTTCGATGTTGAATGGGTAATTTTCAGCCATCTGACCTGGACCTAAGAGATAAAGTTGGGAAAATTGCTCTGTACCGGGAAGTCGAAGAACGTCAGCAAGAGCAGGAGTCGCAATAAGTAAAACGCTAATTAAGCCTACAGCGACGAAAATAAGTTTGTAATCATTTAGCTTCATTGATTGGTTACCTCGGGTTTTGCTTGGTCCAAATTATTAACGTAATTTCGCTTAAACCAGCGCCAAACCAGAAACAAAGCCAAAACAAATACGAAAATACCAATTACTGTAAATGCTATGGTAGACCAGAATGCGTTTTGACCAGAAACCAAAGCTGTTTGTTTGGCGTTTTGAGCGGCAGTTGTGACTTCTTGCGCAATTGGAAGCACGCTGTCTGCTTGAACTATAGCTGTGTTATTATCTCCGGTTCGGTATGAGTTTTCTGCTTGAGCCAAGATGCCTGCAGCATCATTTAACTGAACCAATAGGCCAGTAACATTTGCGCCTGCTTTTTCCGCGTCCAAAACAGCGTTGAAAGCCTGTTCGACCGCGTTGTTTGCTACCTGCAGTTTTGACTCGGTTTGGTCAGTTTGGGCAGAAACATAATGCCCGCCAAAGAGGCAAGAACTAAGCGCCAAGAAGATGAATATGGTGGCGGTACAAAGTTTGTAGCGGTTGCTTATTGCTGTTGCCTCCAAGCCAGATAATACTTTATTTTAGCGGTTAGTTCAGGTCCAAGTAATTTGCAAAGAAGCACACGAATCAATTGACCCAAGAACAGATCGTGACCGCGATGACAATTATTTTAGCTTCGTCCAATTAACGACAATAATCCTCTGACGAAAGCAGACAAAAAAAATAGACAACCTTAATTCGTAAAGTTTACCTTTGCGCATCCCTAATCCAAACCAGGCTCTAAAAGTGCCCTAATAAACCCTTAGGTATACCCAAGCTACCAAAAGAAACTTTGCCCAAAAGCGTTAATCTGTAAAGCAAACAAAAAGGAGAGCAAATGTTTACTGTCAAACTCAATTATATATCAACAGTAAGCATTGTTTTTTAGCAACTGTTTAAGCTTTCTTGTTTTTTGCTCGTTTTGTTTTTACTACGCCAAAAAGACCAAACGCGGCTAAGCCTGCGACCAATGTGATCAAAGTTCCTAAAACGCCTTCAGGCAGGACAAAGAGAGACGCACCGGCAACGACAGCAGTATACAAATGATATGAGGGATACCCATTGAACATGACGTAATAGTTACCGGGTGAACTGGCCACGAAAGATATAGTCCCTGAAGCTGACGGCGCCAAGTTATCCCACTGCGTCAACTCAGTTCCATCAGGATTAATCACTGTAACATCTACTGTGTTACCTTTAGTGGAGGCAGTCACGCCACTCCAATAGATGTAGACCGTGGCGCCCAAGCTGACTTGGCTAACTTGGCCATTAGAATTGCCTACATACGCCTCTGAAACGCTAGCAGCAGTACCAGCACTAGCAACACCTATCATTAACGATGCAAGAACAGCCATAGTGAAAATTACCAAGCAAAACTTTTTACGAAACATTTGCCTTTCGCCTTCGTTAGTTTTCCTATACCAACCGCTTGTTTATAAAACAATATGAAATATTGAAGCAACTTTTCTACAAAATATCTCTTAAACCATTCAAAACCTCTGATATTTGGTAATTAGAGGATCAAAAAACTGAAAACCAAATAAAGAAGGCCATCGAAGTAAACCAGGTTTTTTGAAGCGGTTTTTACTATATCTCTAATACGTTCTTTCTAACATTATGCACCTCAAAATTTCGACCCAAAGTTTGGCTGATTGTACAGTCTGATCAAGCTGTTTTCCTTCACAGCTAAAATTTTAGCCTTACCGAGGGTGGTCTGAAAGAGAAAAGAGAAAGGTTGAGAGTTCTTTTAGTTTTTTCCCGAATTTAAAAATGAGCTGATTCTTGAGGTAGAAACGTATAGGAGGTAAACGACGCAGAAAACGGTGAGTCCTATTTCTGTGTTCAGTATTAACGGATTTTTTTCTACCCCTATGAAGAAGCCTTGAAAGGCGATATCCATGAACACTAGAACTTGCAGAAACACAGCAGCCCCTAAACAGCTGATGCCTAAGCAGTGAAAGGTCAATCGTAATCCGAACATGTGTTCATTCAGTTTGACTTTAGCCATGTCTAACAGGTTCCTGAGATTTTTGTGGAGATAGAACAGAATTTTGTGTTTGATTTTGGTGTTGCTTCCTTGTTTGCAGAAGAGCCTTTGTTATTGATTTGAGTTGGTTTAGGGTGTGGATCTTGGTTTCAGGCAACTGTTACAACAGCCAACCGTGTTTAATATTAACATTCAATATACACTATTCGCAGGTTGTTAACGTTTTATTCCGCATCAGTAACCGAGCTAACATGACCACCCAACTAGCTAGCCACGTCTTGGCACATCAAAGCCAGCTTATCTCGTTCATAACCCAAAGCCTCAAGCAATTTCTGCGCCCCAACGTAGCGCTCGTGAAAAATCCTGTACTGCTTAAGATAATCTCGGCCATGCTCAGTCAACTCGTACCGGCAACCTTTGATGCGAACAAAACCAACACCCACGACAACATCCAAATATTTCTCCAAAAGGCTAAAACTCAAATTTGCCATGAACATAATACGAGTTTTACTCACGCCTGAATTTGCAGCCTCCAAAATGGCCGCAATTATGCCTAGGCGATCACGATTCTTACCCAACAAAACTATCTCCAAACAATTCTAAAATCAAACGAAAGAAGCTTAGCCTCGACACCAAAACGAAGCTTATAGGCAACGCTAACAAATCCCTTTCTGACGAAAGTGGATATGAAGCGAGGGAAACTCTAACTAAACTTTAAGCTTCTTTTCTGTCCTCTCAAGATTGAATCACTTATTTTCTGAGCGTGAAATTAGGTGAGAAAAGAATGAAAGCAACCCAGCACCGTTCTTGACATCGAGTCTGGAACTAAACTTTTAGCAGTATAGCACGTTGACAAGGTATTTACTGAGAACAAGTCCTATTCAACTTGAATTTCTCTGAGCCTACGCGTAGTTTCTCGTTTTTTCAATGTATTGAATTATCCGTTTTTCAGTTCTTTTCAGAAGAAGAACCAGGGTTCCTACTGCTAAAGCTTGAATGGCGAAGAGCAATAGCATTATGCCCAATAAAGCCCATCCGCTATGCCAAACTCCCGATGCCAATTGGCTGAATGCGACCCACGATAGTATAACGGCTGCGGGGATTATTGATAAAAGGGAAAGCATCGATAAGAGTAGAAGTGGACTGTATTTTCGTGCTAAACCAAAAACCGAAGATAGAATTTCGAAACCGTTACGCCATGAAAGCTTTGCTTTACCCATTCTGTTTCTGTAACCTATCGGAACCTCGGTTACTTCATGTTCAACTACTGTTTGAGCTGCGATTTCAACTTCTGTAGCAAAGTTTTTTGATCCGAGTTCGATGTTTTTGGCTACATCGGTCTTTAGAAGATACATTCCTGAGCATACGTCTGAAAGATGAGTTCCCATTAAAAGATTGAAAGCTTGTGTAATGATCCAATTTCCGAACCTGTGAATTAAACTGATGCTTTTTCGGTCCCTGACACCGATTATTTGTGCGTAATTAGCACAATGAGTTAGGAGACGCTGGATATCTTTGGCTTGGTAAGTGTAGTCTCCATCGAGGATTAGCATGTAAGGCGTCGTGACGTTTTCAATTGCTGTTTTAATTGCGCCTGTTTTGCCTTTGCCGTGTTGCTGAATGAGTGTTACGCCTTTCTTTTTCTCAATGATTTGAAGGGTTTGATCTGCCGAGTAACCGTCAACTATGAGTATGTTGTTATAGCCTTCTTGAAATAGCTCATCTATGACCAGACTGATGGCGAGTTCTTCGTTTTTGACTGGGATAACAATTGTTACTTGGTCTTTAGCGATAGGTACATGCTGTACCGTAAAAGTATTGGTTGGGAGTTCGGAGAGGTTATCAGCGGTAGTTTGCGTGTACATTCAGCTAATCTTGTAATGTGAATGGAACTGAACGAAGCTCGGATGCAGCAGAGAAGACCCTAAATTGCAAATTTGCGTCGTCGTATTGCTTTCGCTCTTGGTTTTGTGGGGTTTCATCACGAGTTGAGGAGAAGGAGTATAAAGAAGAGTTTCCCATCGTTTGACCCTTTCACACCATGATTTAGCAAATTTGCACATTTAACGTTAAGTGATTGACGAGCAGAATTGAACCTGATTTTGCATTCATGTCTTGTTGCTTACTTTGAAAATTGGATGGTTATTCATGTAGATGACAGCTAGATACCTTATGAAACCTGCATCATTTGACCAGTTTGCGGCAAGATTATTTCCCCATTTGGCCGCAATAACGCTAACCCTCTGAGCCGAAGGATACCCAAAATTCTGCATCTCAAAGCCCAAATCACCCATTAACCCGCGAACTCCACCTATGGCGCGAAACAGTTTCTCAACAAACCCTGTCAAAATCTTAAGCAACAGAGAACTACGAATTTTATCGACAGTCAGAATAACAGCATCTATAAAACGCCGCTTATCCACACTCAATACATGATACCAAGAGTTGTTGCTTCGAATCGACTTCTGCTTTAACTTCGACAGGAATTTGCGTCCTCCATGACTTATCATGATAGAGATATCCTCGGCAACTATTTCAGATTTTAGAAGGGTGTTTTTGCTATGTATTTTGTCAAGTTTAAAAGAAATCGCCATGTTCAGACCTCGCGGGTTCCCATTTTGGGATATGGTTTGTCTTTTCTGCCAAAGTTAGCGTTTGATCTATGTGTTTGGGGTTTTTTACATAAGGTTACTTTTTGTTTTTCAGTGTTGAGTTTTTCTTTCGCTTTCTGCTCTGTGACTCCAGACTGGAGCTGTTCTAAGACGTTTGTACAAATGACTAAGCAGTCTTCGCAAAGAGTAAACCCGTATCTTAGCAGGAACAATTTTTTTGTTTCCTTGCAGAGTTGACATTTACCGGTTTTTGTACCTATGAAGAAAATTTTTTTGGGGTGAGCGGCTGATTTATTATTTTTTGTTGCTTGCATCAATAGCCCTACCTTTATGGATTGATTGGTTCAGTTTTGCATGAGTTACTGCAGAAGTAGTGTTCGGAGAGGCTGCTGCAGAATTTTTGTAATTCTTTGCATGCTATTTTCTTAGTTCTGTATGTGCACCTTTTCTTGATCTTTGAAAGGCAAATCTGTGGTTTCACGGCTGCTTGCTCCTTTGGCAGACAAACGGTGTCTATTTGTCACAATAAGTTGTATATATAATTTGTCATTATCACCGAAGAAAAAACGCTAAAACGGGCTAAAAAAAACCGTAAACATGCTAATCCTAGTAGAAAAAAGGGACTTGCCCTAGCAACAAGAAAATTAAGTCTTTGCTTTAAAGAATAATCAGAAAAATCTAGCAAGTCAATTACAGATGCGAACTAAATCATGTAGATCTATCCTAATTCGCACGGAGCGCTAAATCAAAAATAATCTTGATCAAACATTGTTCCGATAAAGCTTTAAATTATGCTTAAGTCAGAGAAAGGTTACGAACTAGCTTCAACGCCCGTTGATTTCATTCATGCCGGGGTCTCCTAGCCAGGCAGGGAGCAAGCCTGGAGATGTTTGCGTAGCAAGCACCAAGCAGCTTGTGGCCTCTCGGGGCCGCGGGGGTTCAAATCCCCCTCCCGGCGCCAATTTACCATTTACAGTTGTTTTTGAAGCTATTCTGATTAAATGAATACAATTGTGGGAGATTTGTCCATTACTTTTAAGTCTGGAACAGAATTTTTGCCAAAAAGGCTGTAGGGCAGTCCATGTTTGAATTCATTCTAACTCGTATGGAGTAGACGTATCATATTTCTATGGCGAGGAGAAATACAGCTAAGATAAAAATATAACCTGTTAGTTGGTAGTGAATGCCCAAAGACGAATAGACCTGGACGACAACAACTATGAAGGTTTAAAAAATGAAGGTTCTGGCAATTAACGGAAGCCCGAGAAAAACGTGGAACACGGCAACTCTGCTCAACAAGGCACTCGAAGGGGCAGCCTCTGAAGGAGCCGAAACAGAAATCATCCATTTGTATGACCTTAACTTTAAAGGCTGTACAAGCTGTTTTGCCTGTAAGTTAAAAGGCGGAAAAAGCTACGGAAACTGCGCCTATAAAGATGAGCTGATGCCGGTTCTCAAAAATGTGCGAGAAGTCGATGCTCTTATCCTCGCCTCACCCATATACTTGGGTACTGTCTCCGGCGAAATGAAGTCATTTCTTGAACGCTTGATCTTCCCGTACTTGGTCTATGATGCCGAATATTCCTCCTTGTTCCCAAAGAAGATACCAGTCGGATTCATTTACACCATGGGAGCGGGCGAACCCCGTATGAGAGAGATAGGTATAGACCGGCACATTCGATTAAACGAGATGCTATTGGGCAGAATCTTCGGAGCATCAGAGTCAATAGTCGTTACCGATACTTACCAGTTCGAGGACTACTCAAAATACGTGTCTTCGTTCAACGTAGAAGAAAAAGCAAGAAGACGCAGGGAAGTGTTCTCCATCGACTGCGAAAAAGCATACAAGATGGGCGTAAGGTTCGCAAAAAAGGTCAGAGAGAAGTCGCGAGATTGAAAGAGAAAACGGAGGAAAGAAGAATAGTAGAGCCTTATAGTAGTGTGATTGGGGATTAAGTTTTAATCTACGAACTAAAAAACCTATATTGTTAAATGAAATTGTCAGGTGATTTTGTTTAGTATGGCTGAAGAGAAATGTGTTTTCTGCAGAATCGCTCGAGGAGAACTGCCCTCTTGGAGGATCATCGAAAATGATGCTGTGATTGGTATTCTGGACACGAACCCAATCGCTGAGGGGCACTGCCTGATAATCCCCAAGAGACATGTGCGCTACTGGCATGACCTGAGCGACGCTGAGATTGCCGCTGTCTTCAATAGTGCGAAGGCGGTTGCCCGAAAGATAAAGCAGGAGTATGTGCCTGACTTCGTCTGCGTTTTCATCCGCGGTGGACGAGTGAAGCATACGCACGTTGTGCTTTTTCCATCTCATGAAGGTGATAAGCTAAGTGGTTTCCCTCAGTCTGTCCTAGGCAAAGCTAACATTAGCTTCGAAAAAGTGCAAGAGAAACTGAAAATTAATGACGCCGTCTAATCAAATCAATACGAAGAAGTGCATTTCTCTCGCAGACAACCCCGCTACAACATGATTCAAGATTGAGCGCGAATTAAGAATTAATTCTTTTGATGCATCATTTAGGATTCCTGTTTTTTGGCAGTATCTTCTTCGGTAGCTTTGCGACAACAGTAAACAGGGGATCGACAATTTGGGCGATTCTCGTTTCTGCCGCTAAGCTTAGAAACATGTAGGCATCGTAGCGTTCAAAACCGTAGTCTGTCTCTAACCACTTTATCAGTTCGAGAAAAGCTAATCTCACTGCATCCTCAAGTGGTTTTGCACTGCAGATAGTCATGATTTCATCTTTTGATTCGATACGTGGCCAGTCTAACTTTTTGTTTTTTTCCAACTCGACCTTTAGTGTAACATTTGAGGAAACTTCCATCGCAGTTCCACAGATTTCTCCGTCTCCTTGAACTGCGTGAACATCACCTAACCCAAGAAGTGCTCCATCAACTGCCACGGGAAGGTATAGCGTGCTACCAACGCAGATGTCGGGAACATCCATATTTCCTCCGTGTCTTCCTGGAACAACTGTAGAGACAGCCTCAAATTCTGGTGAAACGCCAATCGTTCCAATGAAGGGTTTAGCCGGAATTTCAATTGTCCTCCCGTCATTCAACGCGTAAATGATCTTTCCGCCACTGATTTTTGAAAACTTTGTGACAGATGGAGATAATTGAAGCCAACCCTCAAGCCCGCCAAACCCAGGAATAACAGCGGTCCAACCAACGTCTGGAATCCTGATGTTGATTATCTCGATCTTTAGAGCGTCTCCTGACTCAGCGCCTTCAACGTAGATGGGACCTGTGATAGGATTTGTATAGCGTTGAATGCCTTTCTGAAACGCATCTTCCAGAGTTTGACCAGGTCTCACGATATTACCCCTAGCATCCCATGTTTCCACTTCAACCGTTTCACCAGGCATTATCGTTGCAACGGGTTTGTTTAATGATCCCAGTGTGCAATTTCTTGTTAAGGACATTTTTTTCTTGGGAGTTCTTCTTATTCGTCTAGCCAACGCGCTTTCCTCGTTTGATCTCATACAGAATTCACTTATAGCTCAGCGGATGCGTTTAATCTTTTGCCTGTGTTGAGACTGTAAAGCCTTCTGTTGCGGCAATACCTTTAAGCCCTAATACGACTCGTATTAATATTCAAACAGCGGTTTAGAAGATTGAGCCTTTTGAACTTAGATTTTATGGTACTCGCGGCATTAGAATTCTCATTTTAGCTTAACTGTTTAAACATAGATTATTAATTAGAGCTTATGTGGCTTTTACTGGTAAATCGGTGTCAGTATCCCCCTACCAGCGCTTTTTTCAATTTTGCTTTTGAATTAGCGCTCGTTTGATTGTGGAACAATCCTCCACCCATTCTTATATAGCGCTTAAAATTAACTAGCTTTAACTGGAGAGAAGCGTTTTAGCGATTACTCTCTAAAAAACTGAAAGGAGAAAAAATTTTTGCGAAATATTTCTTCGAAATCAGGCGTGACGAGAATGCTAGTTATCATATTGGTCGTCATTATCGTTGTTAGTGGTATCGTGGCAGCCTTCATAGCGATTAAGCTACCTTCATCTTCCTCTTTGTCAAAACCGAATCCTACAAAGGCGCCTACGTCACCTTCGCCGAATCCTACTCCGACTCCCACCCCAGCAGCAAAACCAACGCCATCACCTACTTCTGCTCCTACAGCAACACCCACACCAGCACCTACTCTTACTCCCACACCTACGCCGACACCATCACCAACCCCTACGCCATCACCAACTCCTTCACCATCTCCAACGCCGACTCCGTCTCCAAATTCTAATACACATACAGTTGACTACTCAACAATGATGACAGGAGCTGAGATTGATTACTGGAGTGTAGGTGCTTCAAGCGGCTATACCGTTACACTTAACGATACCATGACAGTTACAAGCGGAAATCAAGAATTAACAATATGGGCAGAAAATTCAACAGATATCAACACGCAACAATGGATTTGGTATGTAGAGTTTATGAATAGCACGTTCTTTTATTATTGGGCAAATACTGGAGGAGGCAATGGACCCCAAGGTTCCTTAAATTGCGTCAACGGCATTGTATACGTTGTTGTTAGCACTACATCGATAGAGTTCATAGGCACATCTTCAATCACAATAAACACAACTTTTCAGAATCTTGAACAAATTCAAACACAAAACAATGGCGGCAACTTCAACGGCGGAAAGTTAAACCTAGGAATACAGTAATTACCTTACCTTAATCTTCGTTTTCTTCCTTAGTTTCCTATTGACATTGGTGGGTTAGGTGCGGCATCGTTCCCGGCGCTCACCAACACCCTCGCATTGACCAACTCTTACGCCTATGCTAACGTCGATTTTTGCTTAGAGATCAAACTCTATAAAGTAAGTTTTGGGTAAAATTTATTTACTCAATTGGCATTTTTTCAATTCTGGAAACTATAACAAGGACGCTCGCTGGTCGATTGATTCGACATCTTTCCGCAATCAGTATGACGTGATCATAGAAGCTTGATTTCCTCATTCAATGGCTTAAGAATTCTCAGGTAAGGCTCTATCGAATCAAGTTTCAGGCCCTAAAGCCGCTCAACACTTTTCTTGGTGATAGCCATGATCAGATGGCCACTTCAACTCTTCATAAGTTAAAACGCTTTTGACTTTCACTCTCAACTTGGCGCGTTCCCTCAGAGCAGGAAAGCCCCACGTCTAACCTTCTTTCTTAGCTAGTGATTTCTCCAGTAGAAAAGTTAGTCAACGACAAAGCGTCCAACTTAACTTTGTTCAGCAATGTCCTTAGAGCCTATGCGGTTGCTTTTAATTTTAGCCTCAGCGATGCGCAGGGTCTTCTTCGGGTACGGAACCGTACTTAATCCTTTGGTAGTTAGTTTTCTGAGTAGCCGTGTAATCTGATTAAAGATTCCATGCTGATTTTAGATAGATATTTGTAAGTTCTAGAGACAAGTCGAATTAGGTCTTTCTAAGCGATCTCGGTTCTTCTGGTTTCACAGTAGTTGACATAGCGCCCAAGCAGAGAATCCAATAAATTTGCTGAGAAAATAAACCGTTTAAAACAGATAATTCTAAACACAAAAAAAATAATAAAAAATGAGGAGATATTAGGGGTAGTGGTAGTCTATGGTGGTTAAACTGTGAATGTGTTGCTGTTGTCCTTAGTTTGGTAGCCGCTGATGTACAGATAGACATTGCGCTGCGTTGACGAAACCGTAATAGTGACTGAGCCTGTCCAGACGCCATTCTTGAAAGTTACGCTTGTGGGAGTTAAAGTTGCAGATCCATAACTACAGACCAAGGTCGAAGTTCCTGAATAGCTTGTCACTGTGTTTCCGTATTGATCTTCTGCAGTTATTGTGACAGTAAAGGCGGTCCCAGAACTCTGAGTGCCAATGGTACTGAAGCTGAATTGGTAGAGAGCTCCTGGATTAACGGTGAACGTGCTGCTCGCACTGCTCGTGCTGCCATGAGTCGCAGTAATGGTTACGCCTGTGCCTGACTTTTCCACATAGACATTGCCAGTGTATACGCCGTTAGTGAAGGTCACCGATGATGGACTGACAGTTCCGCCTGCACCGCCACCGGTCTCAGTCAAAGGAGTTGAACTATCATAGCTTGTGACCGTGTTGCCGTATTTATCTTGAGCCGTGATGGTTACGCTGAAGGATGTTCCAGCAGTCTGAGTCCCACCGATGGCGCTGAAGCTGAATTGGTAGAGAGCTCCAGCATTAACGGTGAACGTATTGCTTGTCCCTGAGTGGCCGTTTCCATCGCTTGTTGAAATTGAGATGCCTGAGCCTGATTTAGTAAGTGTTACTGAACCTGTCCAGACGCCTGCTGCAAACGTACCTGTAGTTGTTGGGCTGATGGTTCCTGTAGATACGGTCAAAGTGTTGTTGCTAGTGTAACCGGTGAAAGTATTGCCGTCCTGATCAATGGCTGTTATCGTTATGCTGAAAGCTGTGCCAGCCGCCTGAGTACCGATGTTGCCGCCGCCAGAGGCAGTAACTTTGAAGCCGCTGAAAACAGGCGTGTAAACAGTGAATGTGCTGCTTTGCCCTGTTACCCCGCCGCCCGATGTCGATATGGTTATGCTACCTACCGTGTTGAGAGACACCGAACCCGTCCAGACGCCATTTGCAAAGGTACCTGTGGTTGTTAGGCTGATTGATCCTATCGAAGCGTACAGAGTATTTGTGCCTGTGTAGCTGGTCATGGTATTGCCTTTTTGATCAATGGCTGTTATCGTTATGCTGAAAGATGTGCCAACCGCTACGGTGTAACTTGTGGCAGTTATCTTGAAACTGCTGAGAATGGGAGCATAAATGGTAAACGTTGTGGTTCCCGGTGTAAATCCACCTGCGGAGGCTGTGAGCGTTGGGGTTCCAGCTGCTGAATCGACGTAGTAGAAAGTGCTAGATTCGTAAGATATCATTCCGACGGTGACGCTGCTTATAATGCTGCCGCCTGGCGAGCTAAGGAACTCTCCTCCGGAAGAACTGGTCGTCAACTGAATAGTTGTGGTGCTTAATATGTTGTAATCTGCACCTCCAGTCGGAGTTTCTTGCGCAATTTCGATGGCTGTTGAAGTTTGACCAGTAGCCAACGTCTGGGTTGCGCCCTCAATGAAAA
>Ga0326727_10006817_pt1 | contig 30898 bp, 32 predicted proteins | sample MB2enrmetagenome_FD_207643 | JGI IMG/M metagenome (GOLD analysis project Ga0326727, IMG submission 207643) | Lab enriched peat soil microbial communities from McLean, Ithaca, NY, United States - MB29MY | ecosystem: Environmental > Terrestrial > Soil > Wetlands > Peat | place: USA: New York... | reverse complement strand
ATACGGCCGACGGCGGCGCTCGGCTGAAGCGTGTCGCGGGCCCTCGGCTCAGTTCACGCTGTCGAGGTAGGAGACCAGCATCAGCGCCACGCCGGCGATCACGGCGAGGATCAAGACCCCGATCACCGCGATGCGGTCGCCGGCGGTGGCCGGCTTGGGCGCGACCGCGTTCGGTTCGAGCGGCTCGGCGAGTTCGCTCGCCGGCGCGCCGAGCGTCGCGGGCGGCGCGGCGGGCTTCGGCTGGGCGGCGCGCCTCGCCGGGCGTGGCCGCGGCGGCGCGGGCGCGGGCGCGGGCGGCTCGGCGACGAGGCCGCCCGGTCGGCGGTTCAGCCAGACGAACGCCGCGGCGAGCGCCGGCGCGACCGCGACCAGCCCCGGCGCGTTGACGTTCGCCCAGCTGGCGACCAGCGGGTCGGAGACGGCCATGCCGCCGGCGATCCAGCCGAGCAGGGCTGCGCCGATGGCGATGAGGTCGGGGGCGTTGCGCAACAGCGAGAGGAAAATCAGCCCGCCGTAGGCGAGCACCGGGATCGAGAAGGCGACGCCCGCCAGCAGCACCCAGAAGTTGCCGTTGGCGATCGCCGCCAGCGCGACGACGTTGTCGAGGCTCATCGCCGCGTCGGCGACGACGATGGCCATCGCCGCCGACCACAGATCGCCGCGGGCGGCGACGACCGGGCCGGTTTCGGCGCGGTTCGGCCGGCGTTCGGCGACGACGTTGAGGGCGATGACGATCAGCGCCCAGGCGCCGATCAGCTTGACCAGCGGCACGCCGAGCAGCGAGGTCGCGACCGTCGTCAGCGCAAGGCGCAGCGCGATCGCGCCCCCGGCGCCGAGAAAAGTCGCCGCGCGCGCGTCCTCGGGCCGGAGCGAACGGCAGGCGAGCCCGATGATCAGCGCGTTGTCGGCGCCGAGAAGCAGATCGACGAAAAAGATCTGGATGACGACGCCGATCCAGCCGGCGCCCCCGCCGAAGTCCATCGTCAGCCCCTGCGGCTCGCCGCGGCGCGCGCGGTCACTTGGCGCTCTCCGTCGGCTCGGCGGCAGGGGCGGGCGCCGCGACGGCGGGGCCCGTCTGCAGCGCGCGCAGGAAGTCGGCGTCGGGCGACAGCACCAGCGTCGGGCCGGAATCGGCGAGCGCTTGGCGGTAGGTCTGCAAGGCGCGATAGAACCGGTAGAACTTCGGATCCTCGCCGAAGGCGTCGGCGAGGACGCGGTTCGCTTCGGCGTCGCCCTCGCCGCGGCTGATCGTCGCCGCGCGCTGCGCCTCGGAGAGGAGGACGGTGCGGTCGCGATCGGCGCGCGACTGGATTTGCTGCGCCCATTCGACGCCTTGGGCGCGCAATTCCTTGGCCTCGCGCTGCCGCTCCGACTTCATGCGGTCGTAGATCGCCTGGCTGGTCTCGAACGGCAGGTCGGCGCGATGGAAGCGCACCTCGTCGATCTCGACGCCGAGCGGGCGCGCCTTGGCCGCCACCTCCGCCTTGATCACGTCGACGATCTCGCCGCGTTGCGGCGTCAGCAGCGTCAGCAGCGAAATCTGGCCGAGTTCACGCCGCACAGAAGAGCTGACCAGTTGCGTGAGCTGCAGGCGCGCCTGGTCGAGCGTCCGCAGCGCCTGATAGAAGCGCAAGGGATCGACGATGCGGAAGCGGGCGTAGGGCTGCGCCTCGAGCCGCTTCTGGTCGCCGAGGATCACCTGCTCGGTCGGCGGCTCGAGCAGCATCAGCCGCGTGTCGTAGACATAGACGCTGTCGATCAACGGCGCCTTGAGCTTCAGGCCCGGCTTGACCACAACGCCGATCGGCGCGCCGAGACGCGTCACCAGCGCCTGCTCGCCCTCGCCGACGACGTAGAGCGAGGAGGCGAGGAGATAGATCGAGAGCGCGGCGAACGCGCCGAAGCCGACGAGCGCGCGCGTCTTCATGGCGCGGCTCCCTGCGCCGGCGCCGGCGCCGGCTTGGCGGCGGGCGCCGGGGCCGGCGCGAGCGGCGGCGGGGCGCGCGTCTCGGTGATCGGCATGTAGGGCACGACGCTGGCGACGCCTTTGCCGGAGGTGTCGACGATCACCTTGGTCGCTTTCTTCAGCGCCGCGTCGACGCTTTCGAGATAGAGCCGCCAGGCGGTGACCTCCTTGGCGTTCCGATAGCTGGCGTAGACGGCGCGGAAGGCGTCAGCCTCGCCTTCGGCGAGGTTGACGACTTGGGTCTTGTAGGCTTCGGCGTCCTGGCGGATGCGCTCGGCTTCGCCGCGCGCGCGGGGGAGGATATCGTTGGCGTAGGCCTGCGCCTCGTTGCGCGAGCGCTCCTGGTCGGCGCGCGCCCGCTGAACGTCGTTGAAGGCGTCGATCACCGCCAGCGGCGGCTCGACCCGCAAGAGCTGCACCTGGGTGATCTGGATGCCCGCGCGCTCCGAATCGAGCAACGACTGCAGGAGCCTCTGCGTCTCGTCGGCGATCTGCTGGCGCTTGTCGGACATCGCCGCCTGGATCGGCGTGCGCGAGATCGCCTCGCGCAACGCGCCTTCGGCCGCGACCTTCACCGCGTTCTCGGGGCCGTTGACGCGGAACAGGAACTCCCCGGCGTCGCGGATCTTCCAGAACACCGTGCAGTCCGCCTCGACGATGTTCTCGTCGCCGGTCAGCATCTGCCGCTCGGGGCCGCTCGGCGTCTGGCTGGCCGGCGCCTGCGGGAACGAAACCGGCGCGGGCGTCGCCGGGGCCGCCGCGCCGAGCTGAATCTGGTTGATCTGCGTGACCTTGGGCAGCAGCACGGAGTCGATCGGGTAGGGCAGATGGAAATGCAGTCCCGGCTCGGTGGTGGCCACCCACTTGCCGAAGCGCAGCACCACGCCCTGCTCGTCGGGCTCAACGCGGTAGATCGAGGTCGTCGCCCAGGCGACGACGACGAGCGCGACGAGCAGCGCGCCACCGCGGCGGCCAAGGCGCGGCAGCCGCAGGAGATCGACGAGGCTGTCGCGCAAGATGGCGAAGACGCCGTCGAACGGCGGGCGCGGCGTCTCCTCGTCGAGGGGCGTTTCGCTCATCGGCGTTTCTCGCGGATGCGCTCGGCGGGGTCAATCTTGGCCAACGGCGAGGCTCTCCTCCATCATCAGACGCGCGCGGGCGCGCAGCTTCTCGGTCTCGCTCTTCAGTTGCCCGCAGGCGGCGAGAATGTCTCGCCCGCGCGGCGTGCGCACCGGGCTGGCGTAGCCGGCGGAGAAGACGATCTCGGAGAAGCGCTCGATCGCGGCCCAGTCGGAGCATTCGTAGGGGCTGCCCGGCCAGGGATTGAAGGGGATGAGGTTGATCTTGGCCGGCAGGCCGGAAAGCAGGCGCACCAGCGCCTTCGCTTCGGCGGGCGAGTCGTTGACGCCCTTCAGCATCACGTATTCGAAGGTGATGCGGCGCGCGTTGGAGGCGCCGGGATAGTCGCGGCAGGCGGCGATGAGCGTCTCGATCGGATACTTCTTGTTGAGCGGGACCAGCTTGTCGCGCAGCGCATCGTTGGTCGCGTGCAGCGACACCGCGAGCATGGTTCCGCATTCGGCGCCGAGGCTCGCCATCTGCGGGACGACGCCCGAAGTGGAGACGGTGACGCGCCGCTTCGACAGCGACAGGCCGTCGCCGTCGGTGAGCACGCCGATCGCCTCGCGCACGTTGTCGAAATTGTAGAGCGGCTCGCCCATGCCCATGAAGACGATGTTGGAGACCGCGCGCACGCCTTGCCCCGAGGGGACGAGCCCGTCGGTCGGCGCGACGCCGGCGGGGAAGTCGCCGAGCCGGTCGCGCGCGACCAGAACCTGGCCGACGATCTCGGCGGCGGCGAGGTTGCGGACCCAGTTCTGCGTGCCGGTGTGGCAGAACGTGCAATTGAGCGTGCAGCCGACCTGGCTCGACACGCACAGCGTGCCGCGGTCGGACTCGGGGATGTAGACGGTCTCGATCTCGGCCCCCTTGTCGCCGCGGCCGGCCGGCGCCATGCGCAGGAGCCACTTGCGGGTGCCGTCGGCCGACACCTGCTCGGCGACGATCTCGGGGCGCGCCAGCGTGTGGTGCTCGGCGAGCTTATCGAGCAGCGGCCGGGCGATGTTGCGCATCGCGGAGAACTCCCGCGCGCCGCGGTGGTAGATCCAGTGCCAGAGCTGGGAGGCGCGCATGCGAATCTCCCGCTCGGGCGCGCCGATTTCGGCGAGCGCGAGCGCGATCTCGGCGCGCGTCGCGCCGGCGAGCGAGGCCGGCGCCGGCCGCAGCGGAACGGGGAGAACCGACATGGCGCCTTCTAGCATGCCGCGCGGCTTAGAAAAAAGGCAAACTGGGCCGGGCGGGAGCGGAGGGCGCGGCGCGTTACGAGGCGCCGAACACGTCGTTGGTCTGCGCCGTCACTCTGACGAAGGTGGTGCGCTTCGGCACTTCCTTGAGCTGCGTCGCGCCGATGTAGGTCATCATCGAGCGCACGCCGCCCATGATCTCGCCCATGGTGGCGTCGATCGGGCCGCGATAGGGGGTCTCGACCGTCTTGCCCTCGGAGGCGCGGTAGCGGGCGACTCCGCCCGAATGCTTCTTCATCGCCGTCTCCGACGACATGCCGTAGAAGACCATGGCGACCGGGACCTTCTCGCCGTCGCGCTCCTCGTAGCGGATCTCGCCGTCGCATTCGTCGTGGCCGGCGAGCATGCCGCCGAGCATGACGAAGTCGGCGCCGGCCCCGTAGGCCTTGGCGACGTCGCCCGGCGCGGTGCAGCCGCCGTCGGCGCAAACCTGGCCCTTGAGGCCGTGGGCGGCGTCGGCGCATTCGATGATCGCCGAGAGCTGCGGATAGCCGACGCCGGTCACCTTGCGCGTGGTGCACACCGAGCCGGGGCCGATGCCGATCTTGACGATGTCGGCGCCGGCGAGCACCAGCGCTTCGGTCATGTCGCCGGTGACGACGTTGCCGGCCATGATCACCGCCTTGGAGTGCTCGTCGCGCACCCGTTTGACCGCGTCGAGGAATTTCTCCGAATAGCCGTTGGCGACGTCGAGGCACAGGAAGGGCGTCGGCGCCCGCTTGCTCACGGCGGCGAGCTTGGCGAAGTCGGCGGCGGTGATGCCAAGCGAATAGAAGGCGCGCCGGCCGTCCTCGCCGGCGAAGAACGCCGCCAGCTCATCCTCGGGATAGTGCTTGTGCAGCGCGGTCAGCGCCTCGTGGCGGCCGAGCGCGCGCGCGACGGCCATCGTCCCGGTGACGTCCATGTTGGCGGCGATCAGCGGAAAACCCTTCCATTCCGCGCCCGTGTGCAGGAACCGGAAGGTCCGGCGAATGTCGACGGCGCTGCGGGTGCTCAGCGTCGAGCGTTTCGGGCGGATGAGGACGTCCTTGAAGTCGAGCTTGACGTCGCTTTCGATGCGCATGGCGAATTCCGATGGAGAGGCGAGAGGGACGCCGCCGCGAAGGGGCGATTGATCGCTGATCTAGCACCCGCGGCGCCGGTCGGGGAAGACGCGGCGCGTCGATCGCGGCCGCTCCTGTCGAAGACGGCGGCGGCCCAGTCGAGCGCGCCGATCTATCCACAGAAATGTCGCTTTTCCACAGCAAAAAAGTTAGCTAACAGTAGACGGCCGCCGCCGTTGTCTCAAACTCGAAAAAAGGGGATGCGCCGCGGAGTTGATTCCGGCGGCGCTGACCGCGAAGAACCGAAACGAAGTTGGGTTGCAGTCGAACTCATCCGCTTTTTTGGCCGCGGTGTCGGCGGCGGGGGTCGTTCAGGGGTCCTGAAGTCGGTCTCTGGGTGCGTGGCGAGTGGGCGCGATGGAATACTTCGTGCGTTACGCCCGGTTTGGCCCCTCCGGCGTTATAACGAAATCGGGCTGGAGATTGCGCCTGTTCGCGACGGCGAATGAGGCGCGCATCTTTTCGCGGCAGCTGCTGGTCGGCGGCTGGAAGGTCGAGGCGGGGCGATGCGCCGGCGATGCGGCGCAGCAGGCCTCGAGCCCCTCGGAGATCGCGACGGGCCGGGCGGCGCGCATCGCGCCGGCGGGCGAGGGCGCGTTTCCCGCGCCGCCGCTGGGCCGAGCCTGAGCGCCCAGGGAACTGAGGCGGCGGGCTATCGACGGTAGGATCGAGAGGAGCGCCTCGGCGGCGAGGCCGGCGATCGCGCCGTCGCGCCTAATCGGGACGGGCGGCGCCGAGGAAGGAGCGGCCAATCGATCGCCGCCGCTCCTTTCCCGCGCACGCCCCTCATATGCGCGCCCCGGGGCCCTCCGCGCGAGAGGGGACGTCCTGGCGCCGAGGCTCGGACGGCTAACCGATCGCCGCCGTCCGCAACGCCCACTGTGCCTGATTTCCCTGACAACACTTTGCGTTAGGTCAAGGTCTGAAAACCCGTCGCGCCAGCCGGCGGCTTGCGCGCTGCGGGTCGCGGCGACGGCCGAGGCGATCGACGTCGGCGCCTCCTCCGTCTGGCGCGTCCGGCGCGGCGGGCTCAGCCGCCGCCATCGGTCGCCGAGTCCGACAATGTCATCGCCGCCGCGGGACGCAGGCGTTAAGTATTGCATTCAATCCGCTCGCTATGGTTCTATTGCCAGGTTAGGTATTATTTCTTTGAATTAGCAATGATCGATCTTATGACGCGCTAGGCGTTAACCGATTAGCTAAAAGTGCGCGCGTCGTCCTAAGCTGGCGCTGGTTGAGGCCGACGTTTACAGATACTATTAAATTGATACGTAGCTTAGGTTGCGAGGGCGCGCCGATGAACGTGCATCTGCTGACGAGAGAAGAGCCGGAAGCGGACAAGCCGGCGCGCGCGACCGCCGTCGCCGCGTCCGCGCCCTCCCTGTCGATCGCCGTCGTGCTTCCCTGTTTCAACGAAGCGCTGACGATCGGCAGGGTCGTGCAGGACTTCGCCGGAGCGCTGCCCGGTGCCGTCGTCTACGTCTTCGACAACGCTTCGACCGACGAGACCGCCGCAGCTGCGCGGCGGGCCGGCGCGGTCGTTCTCGCAGAGCCGCGACGCGGCAAAGGCAACGTCGTGCGGCGCATGTTCGCGGAAGTCGAGGCGGACGTCTACGTCATGGCCGACGGCGACGGCACCTATGACGCTTGCGCCGCGCCGACGCTGGTCGCCAAGCTGATCGACCAACGGCTCGACATGGTGGTCGGCGTCCGCGAGGGCGTAACCAAGGATGCGGGGCGCAGGGGGCACGGTTTCGGCAACGGCTTGTTCAACCTGCTCTACGCCGCCGTTTTCGGTCGGGACTTCACCGATATCTTTTCCGGGTATCGGGTTCTGAGCCGGCGCTTCGTCAAGAGTTTTCCGGCGATCTCGGCGGGGTTCGAGACCGAGACCGAGCTCTCGGTGCACGCCAGCCAGCTCAAGCTGCCGGTGGCCGAGGTCCGCGTTCCGTATGGCCGGCGCGTGGAAGGATCGGCCAGCAAGCTCAGCACTTTTCGCGACGGCTTGCGAATCCTGCGTACGTTCGCGTTCCTGCTCAAGGAGACGCGGCCGTTCATCTTCTACAGCTTCTTTTCCGCCGCCCTGGCGGCGCTCAGCCTCGCGCTAACCTTGCCGCTACTGTTGACCTACCTCGAGACCGGCCTCGTTCCCCGCTTTCCCACCGCGATCCTCGCCACCGGCTTGATGATCGTTTCCGTGCTGCTGTTCGTCTGCGGGTTGATCCTCGATTCGCTGGCGTTTTCCCGCGTCGAGCAGAAGCGAATGCTCTATTTGGCGCAGAGGCCGTTCGGGCTCGGAGGGCTGCGGCCATGACGACCGTCACATCTTTCAAGGATTCCGGAATGGCGGACGAGCGTCGGCTTCCGTTCGATCGCGTGTCGGCGCTGGTGGCGGCGCTGGCGATCGTCTACGGCCTCGCTTTGTGGCTGCTGCCGATCCCGGTCGAGACCTTCGACCGCGGCGATACGCCCAGCTACTTGCACTTCTTCGCCTATCGCTCCGCCGGCTATCCCTGGGCGCTGCGCCTGTGCGCCTCGGTTTTCGGAACGCCTCTGGCGGCGCTGCCGATTCAGATTTGGGTCTACGCCGCCGCCGGTTTCTTCGCGATCGACGCGCTATGGCGGCGCGCCGGCTCGCGGGTCGGCGTCGCGATCGCCTGCGCGGCGATATTCGGCAACCCGGTCGTCGCGTTGTTCCACCTGAAGCTGATGACCGACTCGTTTTCCGTCTCGTGCCTGCTGGCGCTCGGCGGTCTGGCGATCGGGAGCTTCGGCCGGGCGAAGCTCGGACCGCTCTTGGCCATGGGCGCCGTCGCTGGCTTCGCCATCGCGATTCGCCCGTCCAACGCCGCGCTGGTTCCCGCGTTGCTCCTCTATGTCGGCCTGACCTCGACCAGGTCCTGGCGCGCGCTGGGGGCGGCGCTGGCCGCGCTGCTGACGCCGGTCGCGCTGATCATCGCCCTCGAAAGCGCCGCCTACAGCGCCGAACATCGCTTCTGTCTCGCCATATGTTCGCCAAGGCGTTGCTCACGCCCGAGGCGCCGCAGGGCGACGACCCGGCGACGAGAGCCCTTTCCACGATCTACGCGCAGTTCGCGCCCACCCGCGCCTTGATTGCGACGATCTCCCCCATGAGCCTGAAGTCCTTCGTCGAGACCCGCTACGAAACCCTCGGCCAGTGGCCGGTCTACGACCAAATCCGGCCGCAGGACGTCGGCGCCGACACGGAGGCGACCAAAGGCGTCGCGATCCGGAAGGCCGCGCTCGCAAGCCTGCGTCGCCAGCCGTGGACGGTTGTGCAAATGGCGGCCGCGAACTGGTGGGCGCAGACCTACGTGCCCGAACTGATGTCGCCGGGGCAGGGCGAGGCGCGAGAACGGCTCGTCGCCGCGCCTCATCCGTTCGCTGACGAAGTTGTGCTCGAATTGAACCGGCCTCCGACGCGATTCGCCAGCGCCGCGCGCGGGGTTCAGATCGGCCTGGTTCTCGCGAGCCTCGCAGCGTGCCTGATCGGCTTCATTCCACTCGTTCGTCCCGCGGCGCCCGAGCGCCCGCTGTTGCTGCTCGCTGGCCTGATGGGCTGGATCGTGCAGGCGTCGATGCTGATGACGGCGTTCTTCGGCGTCGCCGTGTCGCGCTACAGCCTAAGTCTGTGGCCGGCGGAAGGCTTGGCGGCGGCGATCCTGGCCGCCCTCGCGCTGTCGCGCCTCAAGAAGTCGGGCTAACGGCGAACGCCGGCGCTCGGCGCTCGCGGATGGCGGGCGGACCGCTTCGTCCCCGACCGACCGAGGTTGCGGCGACCGGGCTGGACCGCCCTCGTCGCCTGAGACTCGCCAATTCGGCGACAAGGCGAACAACGTCTGACGCTTGCGGCTGGCGGAGTTGCTCCGCTTGGGCTTCGAAGGCGACGGCAGACTTGTGGTCGGCGGCGGCGTGGCGGCGGAGAGTTGGGCCGCGCCGTCGACGACGTCATCAAGCGCGCCGTCGCCGCAATCCCGCCGTAGGCGCACCCGCGCTTGGGCGCAGGAGCCAATCGCCTTCGGCCTCTGGCTGACGGCGATTGGGGCGGCGGCCGCCGGCGACCGCCGTGCGGAAATTGCGCTATGTCGTCCAACAAACGGCGCTTAGTTGCGCTTATCATCTCTACGCTTGCGTCGAGCGCCCTCGCCGAAGGCGTCGCCGATCGTTGAAGGAATGGCTGAGGCCGCTGACGTCAACAGTCAGACCCGCGCCGACCGCGCTCTCGACGCCGGTCCAACGTCGGGAGGAGAAAGTGAGCTACGCAACCACGCTCAATAGTTTCGGCGTGACGACCCGCGAGGCGATTATGAGCTCGTCCGATGGCGTTCCCGACGCCATCAAGGCGTTGATTGGCGTCTTCGAGCATGCCGGTCAAATTGACCCCGACGACGCCTTGGGACCATGGGGCGTTCTTTCCGCGCTTAACAAACTCGATTGTTATGGCGCGGCCATTGGCGTGCTTTACAAGGACGTTTGCAGCGAAAGCACCGCGAACTTCATCGGGGTGTTGCGAGCCGTGCAACTCGGCCTGCTCGCCGATTCGCAGCTGCGGCGCGCCATCGAGACGGGCGGCGGATTGGACGTCGACGATGTGTTGCGGCGGGTGCGCGAACGGCTCCCGCGCTTCCAAAGATGACCAAGCGCCGCGAATTCCCCGTTTCTACGCGCGTCGAGACGGACGGCGCGGCGGCGAAGATCGTCAAGGCGCGCCGCGGACGGCGTGATTAATCGCGCTGTCGGCGCAACGGCGTCTCGCAGAACGTCTTAGGCGCGGCGACGCGGCTGCGCGTCGTCCCCCGCGGTCCGGCCGTCGGGCGTCTCGGCGGTTAAGTCGGCGGCGGGGAAATTGGGGACGGCGAAATCGGAGACGAGGCGCCTGGTGGGGGGACCGGCGTCTGTCGGCTCGCTGATAAATCGGGCAGACACTTCCAATAGGGGCCGCCAGCGCCGATTTCGTCGTCGCACGCAATATGAAATCGCCGATTTGCAGTGGGCTTAACCGGAAAGGTCAAATGCTAAGCCGACGCGGCCTTGCGCGAAAATGTCGCATCGCGGAAGCGCGCCGCGTCATCGCCTTTCAAGCACGCACATAGAGATACGACGGCGCGAAGCGGACCCCCAATCGGTCCGCCCGCGAGGGCGTTGAGTTGTCGCGGCGACATCCCGAGCCTCGGCCATCGCGCGAGCGCATTTTGTCAGCCGGCCGCCAGCGCGCCCCTCGACTAAGCGCCTCTCGTCATCTCGGGCCGCGCCGGCCAGCCCCGCCCATAGGCGGCGGCGCCTTGGGGAGCCAGGGCTTCCGAATAAGCGCGCTTTATTGGCTGGGGACCCCGGCCCCCCAACCAACGTCGGGAATCACAAGGAAGCATCGGCGTGTCGCGGGATCCCCAAGAATCAAAATGGACGCACCAATTGGGCCGCGCAACCGAGAAGTCGGGTCGCCAAACAAACATGCTCTGTGCGGCTTTGGCCGATCGGTCTGCAGCGCCGACGGCAGGCCTCGTCTGGACAGACCGCGCCTGGCCGTAAGGCCCAGACTACGAATCCGTGGGCCGGGCGTTCGAATCCCTCCGGGCGCGCCGCTTCGGCGCACGTCTGCGCACGCCGCCGGACGCCATCGCCCGACCTGCAACCGCCTGTTCCAGCGTCGCCTTGCCGCCGACGATGCAGATGACGGCGTCGTCGACCTCGATCGGGTCGACCACCGATTGGATGCAGGCCTTGCGGAAGGGAATCGTGTCGAGGCGAGATTCTACCGCATCAAGCGGCTGAATTTCTCGACCACCTCGGGTTCGATCGCCGCCGAGCGGGTGGAAGTGGTCACGATGCGGTCCAGCGCCGTCTTCGTCCGCTCGCGGTCGCTCTTGAGCTGGTCGAGACGACCCTTGAGGACGTCATCGATCTCCGTCATGCCCTTCTTGACCATCCGGCAGAGCCGCCGCAGCGTATCGTCCGCCTCGGCGACCTCGGTCTGGAGGGCGGCGATCCGCTTGTCGAGGTCGAGCGCCCGCTCGGCGCGGCGCGTGTTGATCGAGGCGAGCATCTCCGTCAGTCGCTGCGGATGCAGCAGCCGATCGATCAGGTGGTCGGGCGCCAGCGCGTCAAGCCTGTCCATCGGGATCGAGCGGTCCTGGCACGCCGTCTTGCGCTGCCGCGCGCAGGCGGAGCATGTGCAGCAGCGGCGGACGGCCTCCGATTATGACTTGACGCTCGACAAGCTGATTCTGAACGAGGCGGCAGAGCGAAACCTATGAGCCCAGCTCGTCGCCGCGCCTGCGTCGACAAGGTTGGCGTTCGAGACGTTTCAGTAGCGCCGCTTCGAGAACCGGAGCAGCTTCTTCGGACTCGTCGTGCCGAAGCCGAAAAATCCCGCGCAGTTCCTCGGAGCGCCGCGGGGCTTCCTCCAGGTCATCCACAAACGCGGCGGAGGCCATCCTTTGCAATCAGCGACCACGTCGATGGTCTCGGCGCGCGCCGGCTCGCGTTCCTCGATCGTCTCTCGCGCAGCGGCGACTTTCTTATCCGCGGTCGCGCGCTACGCAACGTCGGCTTCGGCGGGCGCGAATCAAGCCCGAAAGAACCAGAGGGCGCTCCGAAGGCTTGATCCAACGCAATGAGCCGACTCCTCGTCGAGATAGCTGTTTCCCCGTTGGGGATAGGACATGGCGGAAAACCGCACAGACTCTTCCGGCGCTTTCGGCCTGACGGGGAGAGGTCCAGCCTACGTCCGCGAAGCGGCGCGACGGCTTGAGGCGCTTCTTGAGGGACAGGAGGAGGCGTTCGCCGCTGCGGCGGAGGCGGTCAAAACGTGCGTCGCCGGCGACGGCTTGGTGTACCTGTTCGGCAGCGGGCATTCGCACATGCTGGCGGAGGAGGGCCATTACCGCGCCGGCGGCCTCGCCTGCGTCGTGCCGATCCTCTCCAGCGCGATCATGCTGCACGAAGGCGCGGCCGCCAGCACGCGCTTCGAGCGCGTGAGCGGCGTGGCCGCGATCGTCTTTTCGCGCTATCCAATTGGACCCGGCGACGTCGTCGTCGTCTTCTCGACCAGCGGCGTCAACGCCGTCCCGGTCGAGGCGGCGAAGCTCGCGCGCGCCGCCGGCGCGACGGTGGTCGCCGTGACTTCGCAGGCTTATTCGGCGCGCGTCGCCGCCGGGCGCGAGCGCCTCGCCGACGTCGCCTCGATCGTGCTCGACAACAAGGCGCCGCCCGGCGACGCCTGCGTCGAGCTCGCCGCCGACGGTATCCGCGCCGGGCCGATCTCGACCGTGGTCGGCGCGACTTTGCTCAACGCCCTGCTGATCGAAGCCTCGGCGCGACTCGTCGCCGACGGCGTCGAGCCGCCGATCTACGTCAGCGCCAACATGCCGGGCGCCGCCGCGCGGAACGCCGCGCTCGTCGCGCGCTATCGCGCGCGCAATCCCCATCTCTGACGGCATTCACGCCCAGCAACGGAGAATGAAAATGCTTCGCAGAACATTGTTGACGGCGGGCGCTGTGGCGCTCGCGCTCTTCGCCGCGGGGGCGGCGCAGGCGGACCCGGTCCAGATCCGGCTGTGGCACATGGAGCAGCCCCCGCAGCGCGTCGCGCGGGTGCAGCAGCTCATCGACGAGTTCAACAAGGCCAACCCCGACGTCGTCGTCAAGCAGGAGCCGCAGAACTGGGGCGAGGTCTACGCCAAGGCGCCGGCCGCCATCGCCGCCGGCAACGCGCCCGACATCCTGTTCGCCATTCCCGACTTCACTACCGTCATCAAGGGGCTCGGCGCGCTCGATTCGGTCAAGGACTTCACCGACAAGCTCGACAAGGAGCACCACTTCATCCCGGCGACGCTGCGCCCCTACGCCTATGACGGCGGCGTGTGGGCGGTGCCGCTCTACAACATGGCGATCTCGACCTGGTATCGGAAGAGCGTCTTCGCCAAGGCCGGCCTGACGCCGCCGCAAACCTGGAGCGAGTGGAAGCACGACGCCGAGGTGTTGAGCAAGGCGGGCCTCTATGGCGCAGGGCTGCCGGCCAACAAACACCTCTACACCGACCAGACCGTCTACGCCGTGCTGGTCAACGACGGCGCGGCCGAGCTGTTCAACGACGACGGCTCGCTGCGCTTCAACAACCCGAAGACCGTTGAGGCCTATTCGTTCTACAAGGACCTCTACAAGTCCTCGGCGCCCGACGCGACCAACTGGACCTGGGGCGAGGCCGAAGCCTGCTTCGATTCCGGCAAGTGCGGCACGGTGCTGCAGTTCACCGTCATCAGCACCTACAACGCGCAGGGCGGCGACCCGGCCGACCTCGGCGTGGTCGCGGTGCCGCACGCCGACGGGCTGAAGGAGTCGAACACCATCTCCTACTCCAACGCGGCGATGATCCTCGCCAAGGATCCGGCCAAGCGTCAGGCGGCGGAGAAGTTCATCAGCTTCATCCTCGAGCCGACCAACTACGGCCGCTTCCTCAACATGGAGCCCGGCCTGTTCCTGCCCGTGACCGAGGACGGCGCCAAGGCGGCCAGCTTCTGGAACGACCCGCTCGCGGTCAAGTACAAGGCCCAGATCGAGACGATGATCGCCAACAGCGAGCACGGGATGCTGTTCGGCTTCACCAAGGACAAGGTGATGTCGTCGATCGGCGCCATCTCGGCTCAGAACGTCATCGCCGAGACGCTGCAGCGCATCGTCACCGGCGGCGCTTCGCCAGCCGACGCGGTGGCGGCGGGCCAGAAGGAGATGGAGGCGGCCGCGAAGTAAGGCGCTAGAGCCGTGCCTCGTCGCTTGCAGCGCCGCGCCGCGCGGCGCGAAGCGGTCTTCGCCTGGACCTTGGTCGCGCCAGTCATCCTGTGGCTCGGCGCGACCCTGGTCTATCCGCTCGTCTCCTCGCTGACGTTGAGCGTCGAGAACGTGCGCATCATCGGCTCGGCGGGTCGCTTCGTCGGGCTCGACAATTATCTCTCCATCCTGTCCGCGTCGGCCTTCTGGCTGGCGCTGGCGCGTAGCGTCGTCTGGGTGGTCGGCAACGCCGCGATCCAGACCGTCCTGGCGATGGTCTCGGCCTTGATTCTCGAGCAGACGTTCCCCGGCGTGCGCGTCGCCCGCACGTGGATCGTCGTCACCTGGATCGTGCCGACCATCGTCATCGTCATCGTCTGGCGCTGGCTCCTGTCGACCTCCGGCGGCATGATCAACCCGCTCTTGATCGCGCTCGGCCTCATCAGCCAGCCGGTCGGCTTCTTCTCCTCGGCGACGAGCGCGATGACGAGCCTGATGCTGATCAATTCCTGGCGCTGGTTCCCCTTTATCGCGGTGATGCTGCTCGCCGGCCTGCAGCGGATTCCCAACGACCTCTACGAGGCGGCGGCGATCGACGGCGCGTCGCGCTTCGCCCGCTTTCGCCGCATCACGCTTCCTCTCCTGCAGCCGACCCTGTTCGTCCTGACGGTGATCGGCACGCTGTTGTCGTTCAACGTCTTCGACATCGTCTGGCTGCTCACCGGCGGCGGCCCGGCCGACGCGACGACGACGCTGCCGATCCTCATCTACCGCACCGCCTTCAAGGGCTATCGCCTGAGCGAGGCGGCGGCGATGTCGGTGGTCGCGACCGTGCTTTTGATGGGCCTCGCGCTATTGGCGGTGCGAACGCTCGCCCCAGGCGAAGAGGACCGCTGATGCGTCGCAGCCCCGGCGTCAATCTCGCGCTGGCGATCGGCCTGGCGTTCCTCGCGATCATCGCCCTCTTGCCGTTCTGGTGGGTGATCTCGTCGTCGATCAAGGCGACCAACGAGATCGTCTCGACCACGCCGACGATGGTCCCGCACAGCTTCACGCTCGAGCACTTCGCCAAGCTGCTGACCTCGTCGGACTACCCGCGCTTCCTCCTCAACAGCCTCGCGGTGTCGGCCGCCTCGATGGCCGTCACGGTGGTCCTCGCCGTCTTGTCCGGCTACGCCTTTTTCCGCCTGCGCTTCGCCGGCCGCGATTTCCTCTATCGCGCCATCCTGCTCGCCTACGCCTTTCCCGCCATCGTCGTGCTGGTGCCGCTCTATGGCATGATGTCAGCCGTGCGGCTGATCGACAATCTATTCGCGCTGGTGGTCATCAACGTGACCTTCGCCGTTCCGTTCGCCATTTGGATGATGCGCGCCTTCCTCGCCGCGGTGCCGCTGGAGATCGAAGAGGCGGCGCGGCTCGACGGCGCCTCGCGCCTGACCATTCTCAGGCGCATCATCGTGCCGCTGATCGCGCCGGGGATCGCCAGCGTCGGGATCTTCGCCTTCATCTCCAGCTGGACCGAGTACCTGTTCGCCTCGGTGCTGATCCAGAGCGACGCCAACAAGACCATTCCGGTCGGGCTCGCCGGCATCATCGGCCAGTACCAGGTCGACTGGGGGCTGATGCTGGCCGGAGCGACCATCACCACGCTGCCCGTCGTCGTGCTGTTCTTCTTCATCGGGCGCTATTTCGTCGCCGGCCTGACCGCCGGGGCGATCAAATGACGTGAGACAAGGATGGTCGCCGTAACGCTACGAGGACTGCGCAAGCGCTTCGGCGCCGCCGAGGTGATCAAAGGCGTCGACCTCGAATTCGCCGCGGGCGAATTCTCGGTCATCGTCGGCCCTTCGGGGTGCGGCAAGTCGACGCTTTTGAGAATGATCGCTGGGCTCGAGGAGGTCGACGAAGGCGAAGTGCGAATCGGCGAGCGCGACGTCACCGACGCCGACCCCAAGGATCGCGGCGTGGCGATGGTGTTCCAGAACTACGCCCTCTATCCGCACATGAGCGTCCGCCAGAACCTCTCCTTCGCCCTGGAGATGGCGCGCCGGCCGAAGGCCGACATCGACGCCAAGGTCTGCGCCGTCGCCGACGCCCTGCACATCGGCGAGCTGCTCGATCGCAAGCCGTCGCAGCTTTCGGGCGGGCAGCGGCAGCGCGTGGCGCTCGGGCGCGCCATCGTCCGCGACGTCGGCGTGTTTCTGTTCGACGAGCCGCTGTCGAACCTCGACGCCGCGTTGAGAGTGGCGATGCGCGCCGAGCTGGCGCGGCTGCACCGCGAACTGCGCTGCACGATCGTCTATGTCACGCACGACCAGGTGGAGGCGATGACGCTCGCCGACCGCATCGTCGTCCTGCAGGCGGGCAATGTCATGCAGGTCGGCGCGCCGCTGCAGCTCTATCATCGTCCGGCCAACGCCTTCGTCGCCGGCTTCATCGGCTCGCCGCGCATGAATTTCATTCCCGTCGAGGTGGCGTCAGTCGGGCCGGACGGCGCGACCGTCAGCGGTCCCGAGCTGCCGCCGACGTTGGCGCCGACGCGCGTCGACGGCCTTGCGCCAGGCGACAAGGCGACGCTCGGCGTCCGCCCGGAGCATCTCAACCTGCCGACCGAAGGCGCGACGGCGATTGAGGGCGTGGTCGAGCTGGTCGAGCGGCTCGGGCGCGAGACCGGCGTGCGCGTGCGGACGGCGAGCGGCTTGGCGCTCGATGCTATCGTCGACGGCGCGGCGACAGTCGCCGCCGGCGAGCGGCTCGCGGTCGGCTTCCGTCCCGACGCCTGCCACCTGTTCAACGCCGAGGGGCGGGCGCTGGAGCGCCGCTTCGCGCCGCAGATCGTCGACGCCCCGCCGCGCCCAGACGTTCACCCCCTGGCGGCGAGCGCGACGATCGCCTCGCGCTCCGAGCAGTAGCGCGCGAAGGCTTCTCCGTAGACGCCGGCGAGCGCCGGGTCCGGCTCGTAGCGGCGCGCGCCGCCTCTTGGGGCCAGCGCGGCCTCGCGCACGGACGCGCTCCAGCCGATGGCGACGCTGGCGAGCAAGGCCGCGCCCATCGCGCCGAATTCGCTGCCCGACGGCGCGACCACCGGCGCGCCCGCGACGTCGGCGATCGTCTGGCTCCAGAAGGCGCTGCGCGCGCCGCCGCCGACCAGCCGGATCTCGCGCAAGGGCCGGCCGATCGCGGCGTAGCAATCGCGGATGGCGTAGGCGACGCCCTCGTAGACCGCGCGCAGCAGGTCGGCGCGGCCGTGGCGCGCGTTGAGCCCGGAGAATTGCGCCCGCGCGCCGCGCGACACGACCGGCGCGATCAGCCCGACGTCGCTGAGGTAGGGGTGGTAGATCAGTCCGTCGGCGCCGGCGGGACGAGAGGAGGCGGCGCGCTCGAGCGCGGCGAAAGCGGCGCCGTCGCCGCCGAGCTCGCCGAACAAGACGCTCCGCGCCCAGTCGAGATTGGGCGTGCCGGCGAGATTGACCATCACCCGCAGCCAGCGGTTCTCTGGCAGGGTGAACAGCAGCCCCAGGTCGGGCGGCTCGAAGGTCGGCTCGCTGAACACCACGCCGTTGTGGCACGTGGTGCCGAGCACGGTCAGGGCCACGCCCGGCTCGAACGCGCCGGCGGCGATCGCCGAACACGGCACGTCGCCGGCGCCGATCGCCACCGGCGTTCCCGCGCGGAGCCCGGTTTCGGCCGCTGCGGCGGGCGTCACCGCGCCGGCGAGCGACTCCGAGGCGCGAACCGGCGGCAGCAAGTCGGCCTCCGCTTCGAGGCCGAAAAGACGCAGCATCTCCGCCGATCGGCCGCGCGCGCGCGCGTCGCCGGGCGCCACCGCCGCCTCGGTGACGTCGGCGGCGATCGCCCCCGTGAGGCGATAGCGCAGCCAGTCCTTGCAAGTCAGGACGTGACGCGCCGCCGCCATGGTCTCGGGCTCAGCGTCCAGCAGCCAGCGCAAGACGGGCAGGGTGCAACCGGGCTCGACGACGCAGCCATCGACGGCGAAGATGCGCTTCAGGACATCCGGGCCGCGCGCGGCGACGCGATCGATCACCGCCTGGCCGCGGACGTCGGCGACGAGCACCGCCGAACGCACGGGACGGCCGCGCGCGTCGATCGGCCAGACCCCGACCATCGCGCCGGTGACGCCGACTCCGGCGACGGCGCCGCCGTCGACGCCGTCGAGCGCCTTGCGCACGACCCGCGTCGCGCTCGCCCACGCTTCGTCCATCGCGCGCTCGGCCCAGCCAGGGTGCGGCCGCAGGACCGCGTTGGGAACGCTCGCGGCCGAAATCTCCTGTCCGTGGCGGTCGAACAACGCGGCTTTGGTCGCCGAAAGTCCGGCGTCGATCCCGAGAAGAAACTGCGGCTTCAATGCTCTCTCCGCTTCATCGAGCCGCGCATGGCGATCTGCCGCGACCTCGACCTGTTGCGTCCGGCGTTCGCCCGGCTACGCCGCCGCCGGGCGAGCGCGCGATCGTCTTGTCCGGGATCGGCCGACCGCGCGCCGCCGACTTCGCCAGCGCTCGCTTCCAGTCGATCGGCGCTGCTGGCGGCCACGCTCTGCGCGGGGGCATCGTCGCGAGGACATGGGCGACTTCGGCGACGCTCGCCTCCGACATGCCGTCGGCTTTCATCTGCTCGACAACGCGCGGGTCGACGGCCTCGCCGCCGCCCCGCGTTTCCAACATCCGGCAAACCCACCTCATCACGCGGTCGAGGCGGCGGCCCCCTTCTGGATTGAAATCCTTGGCGCGCCGTTCGGCTGCGGCGACGGCGTCGAGCTCGTCGAGTTGTCGCCGCGTGAACACCTCCCGAAAGATCTGTTGCAGCTGCTGGTGGGAAAGGCGGCAGGTCATGGCGAAAGGAAAGAAGCACACGTCGACCTGCGCATTCGCTTGGCCGCCGAGAAAGCGGGCTCGGCGCGGGTCGACGGCGCGCAGTCCTAGCAATAAGACGCCTGGTTTTGGCGATTCGGCAAGTCAGGCGGGAATGCGCCGGCGCCAATAGTAGACAGCGCCGCGGCGGATGACGCGGGGAATGGCGGGCGGCCACGCGCTCCAAACGCTTTATGTCAACGCGCAGGGCGCGCCGACGTTGTAGCCTACGGAGGCCTCGCCGGGAAGCGACGCCAACCGCTGACCGAACCCGGCCACGGTCCTGCGCCGAGCGCGGCGTTTCCGCCCATGTCACGACCAGATCGCCGTGAGCCCCGGTCTCCCGCCACATCGCCATCGTCGCAGTCCATCGCGAATTTTCGATGATCCCACGGAATCGGGCCAAAGCGACTTCTTCAACGGGCTGTTAGTCCAATCCGCGCCGCGAGACGCCGTCCCGATTCGAAGACCGTCGCGTCAGCCGCCGTCGCCGTGATCGCCGTCGCCGTGATGAAGCCGACGCCGACGTGCCGAAGAAGGCGCGAAACTGAGCAGTGAAATAGCTCTGGTTGGAGAAGCCGCAATCGAGCGCAATGTAGATGATGGGGTCACGCGTCGTCGAAAGGCGCCGAGCCGCCGTCTGCAGTCGCGTGCGCAGGATGAACTCGCGTGGCGACAGATGGAAGAGCATCCGGAATCGCCTGCGGAACCGGCTGGTCGAAAGGTTGCTCAGGGCCGCCAGATCGTCGATGCGGATCTTGGCGCCCAAGCGATCCTGGATATAATTGATCGCGGCCCGGAACGACTGGAAACCCGCCGGCAGTTCGGTCGACGCCGAAATCCGCCGGGTGATGCCCATCAGGCCGACGACCTTCCCGCCTCGGTCGAATAACGGCACTTTGTTGGTCGACACCCAGACCAAATGTCCCGACTCGCTTGTTATGACTTCGATCCGGTTGAGCAGACGGACGCCGGTGGCCATGACGCGCTGGTCGTCCTCATAGATCTTCTCGGCGATTTGGCGCGGAAAGAAATCGAACTCGGTGGCGCCCAAAATCTCGGCGCGGTCGCGATAGTTGAGGGATTGAGTCGCCCAGGCGTTGCAAGCCATCCAGCGGCATTGCCGATCCTTGATGTAGAAGGAGACGTCGGGCAGGAATTCGAACATCTGCTCGATCGATCCGCGATCGCGCAGACTGTCGAAGAAAGCAACGACGTCTGTTTCGCAGAGCGGCTGATGGGCGTCGACGCGAACGGTGTCGTGACTCTTGGACCCGCCCATCGCGACGGCCTCAATCGTTGAGACCACCGAAGAGGACCGCGCTAGCGAAGCAAGGGCGCGATCGCGCGCATGTAGAGGCCGTCGCGCGACGCGACGCCATCCGGATCATGTTCGGCCTCCTCGCCTTCGTCCTCGACCACGATCCAGCCGTCGTAGCCGGTCGCGGCAAGATAGGTCGCCACCCCCGGGAAGTCGAGGTTCCCTTCTCCCATGCATCGCCAGACGCCGTCGGCGGACATGTCCTTGAAATGCACATGGGCGATCAGCGGCCGATAACGCTTCAGCAGCGCCATGACGTCGATGCCGCCTTTGGCGATGTGACCGATGTCGGGAACCCACTTCAGGACGCGGGAGTCGATTCCTTCCAGCATCCGCTCATAGTCGCCGACGGTTCGGCAGACCGAACCGGCGGGCGAATTGGGATGATAGGCGGCGATCACGCCTCGATCCGCCGCGCGCGCGGCGAGCGCGTTCATGCAGGCGATTTGGTTGTCCTGACGCTCGCGGAGGTCGCTGCGGTCGGCGCCGGGCATGGGACAAACATTGAGCAGCGCACCCGGGAAGTTCCGGGCGAGGTAGTCGATCGTCCAGTCGGCGGAGGCGCGCTCCGCTTCACTCTCGCGCGCGCCGCGCCAATCGTGAACGATGCAAAGAGCGGCGAGATCGACGCCCGCCTGCTCCAAATGCCTGCGCATCAGTCCAGGGTCTCTCAACGCCCCAAGAAACTGCAATTCCGCTTCGACGCCGGCGAAGCCCGCCCGGCCCGCGACGGCGATGATGTGATCAAGTCGATCCAGATAGAGCTTGCCGCTCATTTGCCAGGCATACGTCTGGGATCCGATCTTGATCATGGCCGCTCCGCCCATCATTCACTGATGGCTCAACAGAAAAATCCCGCGTCGTCGCATTGAACCGCTCGACCTCCTCCCAATGGCGGACGGGCGCACGGCCCTCGAAAGCCACGAGCCGCGCGCCCGCTATGCCCTCGATCAACGCCCATGCGAGGAGCGGCGGCGTGAAGATGTCCTAATCCCCCGCCGTCGCCAGGGTCGGCGCACGGAGGCCGCCGGCAGGTCAAGGAAGCGCGCTCACGCTGGCTCGCTCCAGCCGTGCGCCGCGCGCACCGCCAGCATGGCCGCCAGCACGTGTCGCCATGTCGCCGGGTCCAGCAGCGTTCGATTGGGGAACATGCAGCCGTCCCAGCACAGGTGGCGCATCGCCCGCGTCAGCTCGCCGGACGCGTCGCGCAGCCACAGACCGGCGTGGCGAGGAATGTCGAGCAGACCGCCCGGATCGTCGGGCAAGCAATGGCGCCCCGTCTTGTCGTGCGCGCCCATTCCTTTGATCGAGCCGTCGTTCTGCGCGACGTGGAAATCGATGGTCCACGGCCTGAGGGCGTTGGCGATCATGACCAAAGCGCTCTCGAGCGCCGCAGAGCCGGCTCTGACCTGATCGGGCGAGACGAGCGCGTGTTCGGGCGCGTTGTGGCCCACGGCGTAGAGCATAGTGTGGGCCATGTCGGCCTGAAATCCGACGACGTCAGGACGGCCGATCGCCTCCAAGAGATCGAGCATATGCCGCCAGGAGTGCATCCCGCCCCAGCAGATTTCGCCTTCCAGCGCCAACCGCTCGCCGTGATCGGCGGCGACGCGGGCGGCTTCCCGAAGGGTGGCGGCGATGGTCTTGGAGGCCGACGGATCGCTCGCCCAAACCTCGGGGCTGGTTGCGCTGTCGACGCGGATCACGTTCGCGGCGCGGACTCCAAGCTCGCGCAATCGTCTGCCGATGCCGCAGGCCCGACGAACCATGTCGATATAGGCGGCGCGGTCCGCGGCGCTGCCCATCGCCGAGCCGCCGCCGGTATCGGGCCAAACCGGCGCGACGCAAGAGCCGACCGCCAGGCCGTGCGACGCCACTAAGTCCGCCAGACGCGCGACCGTGTCGCGATCGGCGTCGATCGGCGTGTGGGGGATGGCCAGAAACAAGTCGACGCCGTCGAATCCAACCCCGTCCAGCTTGGTCGACGCCGTCAGCTCGAGCATGGTCTCGAGCCCGATGGGTGGCTCGGAACCCGGCCCTTTGCCGACCAATCCCGGCCACATCGCGTTGTGCAGCTTGGGAAAATTGTGCATGGCGCTAGACCGCCGCGTAAGTGGCGCGCAGGAAGTCGTGTCCGTGCTCCAGGCGCTTGAGGCTCTCGCAAGGTCGAAAGTGATCGTCGCCGACATGCGCGGTCCATAGCAGCATGTTGATTCCGAGCAGCATCCGGTCCTCCCAAACGTTCTCCTTGATAGGCGCTTGGAGCGCGTCATTCCTGGCCGGCCCGATCGAATTTTGTCACTTTTCGAACGTTCGCGACCCGACGAGCCGACGGAGACGGCCTTTGTCGCTCGTTTCCCGACAGCGACCAAATGGATCTGCGAGTCGATCGGCGGCTCTGGCCTGTCCCTTCGGGGTAGTTGAATGTTAGCGCATCTGGCCGCCTGCGACGGTTGGGGCGGGCGAGCGCGCAAGCCCCCACAGCAAGCGCGCTCGCCCATGGCGTGATGGAGCGGTTGCGCGGGATAATCGCCTCGATTGTGGGCGGCCGGTAGCCGAGCGCGCTGTGCGGCCGCACGGCGTCGCGGCGGCGCCTCCACGGCTCGATCGGCGCCCGCATTTCCGCCAAGCGGTAGAAGATCTCGCGGTTCAGCAGCTCATCGCGGAGCTTGCTGTTGAAGCTCGCGCAATAGCCAGCCGCTTTCCCCGTGGGCTGCCCGGCTCGGTGCAGGCGGTCTGCGACTCTCGTGTATCCGTGTGCGGGCGGCGGCGGCGCCGATCGGACGGATTCAGGGATTGCGGGGGGCGGGGGCTCGATTCCCTCTGCCGTGTGCGCCGTAGCGCGCCGATAGGCTCGATCCTGCCTCAAGCACAACGCCGATGACCGACGCAGAGCGTCGGAAAGGCGCTTTGCGCTTTTCCAAGGCGTCGGTCGGCTATCAATGTTGGCCTGGGTCCGAAGTAGCCAGGAATGGGAGCTCCCAGAATTTCGACTGCGAAAGATGGAAGGCGTCCGCGCCGGCGTCGACGTCGGGTCGCGAACGTTCGAAAAGTGACAAAATTCGATCGGGCCGGCCAGGAATGACGCGCTCCAAACGCCTATCAAGGAGAGCGTTTGGGAGGACCGGATGCTGCTCGGAATCAACATCCGCTAGGGCGTAAGTCAATAACGGAGTCCACCATGCCCTACGTCAAGAATGGGGATGTTAGCATTTTCTACGAAGTGGAAGGCGAGGGGTTCCCTCTCGTCCTCATCATGGGCCTCGGCGCCGACCGGACTGCGTGGGAGCTCCACAGCAACGAATGGAGAAAACACTTCGCCTGCTACAAGATCGACAACCGCGGAATTGGTCTGTCAGACAAGCCGCGCGGCCCCTATACGACGGACGCGATGGCGACGGACGTTCTGGCGGTAATGGATCACGCCGGGGTCAACAAGGCGCATGTGCTGGGCGTGTCGATGGGCGGCGCCATCGCGCAGTCGCTTTACCGCCGGGCGCCGGTGCGGGTGCAGTCGCTGGTGCTCGTGAGCACTTGGGCGAAGCTCGACAATTTCGGCAAGACGATCTTCCACCATTTCAAGGCCAACCGTGCGCACACCACGGCAAGCCAATGGATCGAGACGCTCCAGCTTTGGATCTGGGGGTCGAAATACGTGGACAATAATCCGCAAGATCTCCTCGACGCGCGGGAGATGGCGGAGGAAAACCCCTTTCCGCAGCCGCGCGTCGGCTTCGAAGGCCAATGCGACGCCTGCATCGGCCACGATACGGAGGGCGCGCTTGGCGAGGTGAAGGCGCCGACGCTGATAACCGTGGGCGACAAGGACATCTTCACCCCGATCCGCATGTCCGAGACGCTGCACCATGGCATCGCGGGGTCGGAGCTGACGGTCTTCGCCGACTGCGCTCATGTCCACCACTGGGAGGATCTGGAGCGGTTCAATTCTCGGACTGTCGCCTTCATGCAAAAGCATACACCGGAGTAATTACATGTCAGGCAACGTCAAGTTAGGCCGCAAAACCTGCGCCTGGCAGATGAGCGGCGCTTCCGAGACACAATTAACACCTACGCGCGCCGCGGCTTCTAACACCTACGCGCGCCGCGGCTTCGACGGAAGCGCGCCCTGGAGCATGATCTCGACATGACGCGCGTGCTTGAAATGAAGGGCATCGTCAAGTCGTTTTCGGGGCAGATCGTGCTCCATTCCGTTGACTTCGAAGTGATGGAGGGAGAGGTCCACGCGCTTATCGGAGAGAACGGGGCCGGGAAATCCACCCTGATGAAAATCCTGATGGGCGAGTTTCCCTGCGACAAAGGTGAAATTCTCCTCCGCAGCGCGCCCATTGGCGTCGTTTCCCCCGCAGCGGCGCTTAATCTCGGCATAGCGATGATCCACCAAGAGTTGAGCCCTGTCCCCGACATGAACATTGCCGAGAACATCTTTCTTGGCAGAGAACCAAACCGGTTTGGCGTCGTCAATACGCGAAAGCAAGAGAATCAGACTGCCGAGCTTCTGTCCTCTCTCGGCCTTGGTTTCGATCCAAGAATGAAGATGAGAGATCTCAGCGTGGCCGCTACCCAGCTCGTCGAAACGGCGAAGGCGATTTCCTACAACTCTCGGATCCTCATCATGGATGAGCCTACCTCGGCGATCAATGAGGCGGAGGTGAGAAAGCTCTTCGACATGATTCGCCTCCTGCGTTCGCGAGGCGTGGCGGTCATCTACATATCGCACAAGATCGACGAATTATTCGAGATCGCCGACCGCGCGACAATCCTGCGTGACGGACGTCGCGTCGCCGGGGGGCAGATGAAAGAGCTGACGCGGCAGCAGCTGATCAGCCTCATGGTCGGACGGGAGCTCACCGAGGTTTTCCCGAAGGTGAACGCCACGGTAGGCGACGTGGTCATGACGGTGCGAGGCCTCACGCGTCGCCATGAGTTCCGCGACGTGAGCTTTGATCTGCACGCCGGTGAGATCCTTGGAATCGGTGGGCTGATGGGAGCGGGCCGGACGGAGATCGTCTCGACCATATTTGGCGAAAGACGGCCTGACGCGGGAGAAGTCCGCGTACGGGGACGCGCCCTCGCAGCAGGCAGCACACGTGAGGCCGTCCAACGGAGGATCGCATTCGTCCCCGAGGATCGCAAGAACCTGGGGCTGAACCTCAGCGGGTCGGTCGCGGACAACCTGTCCATCGTGGTCGAGGGGCGACTCAGCAACGCCGGGGTGGTGCGCAAGCGCACCGTGGAAAAGGCGGTCGACCGCATGATCGCAACCCTCTCCATCAAGGTGGAGTCGCGAAACCAGCGTGTTGGAACGCTGAGCGGAGGCAACCAACAGAAGGTGGTTCTGGGGAAATGGCTGCTCTCCGAGCCGGACGTCGTCATCCTCGACGAGCCGACGCGAGGCATCGACGTCGGGGCCAAGGCGGAGATCTACAGGCTCATCGGTCAGCTCGCCGCAAGCGGAAAGGCCGTTCTCATGATTTCCTCCGAAATGCCGGAGATCATGGGATTGTGCGACAGGGTCATCGTGCTGCACGGCGGCGCTTTGATCGGGGAGCTTTCGCGGGCCGAGCTCTCACAAGAGAACCTGATGACGCTCGCCTCCGGGATGAATTGAGCAGTTTGACGGCGAACGGAGGGGCAGAGGTGCCAGGAGCAATCGGAACGAAAAGGATTGGGATTCTTCTCGCGAAAGCAGGGATCCTTTGGGCGTTCCTCGGACTCTTCATTATCCTTTCAATTCTGTCGCCGGCTTTCATCACGCCGAACAACCTGATGAATGTCGTCAAGCAGATGTCTGTCAACGGCATCATGGGTATCGCCATGACGTTCGTGCTGATTCTGGGCGGCATCGACCTGTCAGTCGGTTCGCTCATCGCCTTGACGAGCGTCTGCGCGGCTTTTTTTGCTAGGCAATCTCTCGAACTGCCGCTGATCGTTCCGATTGCGGTCTCGCTTCTCGTCGGGGTGGCGGCAGGCGCGATCAACGGCTTTGGAATCGCCTACGTCGGGATTTCTCCTTTCATCATGACTCTCGCCATGATGAGCTGCCTTCGCGGGCTTGCGCAGGTGCTGAGCAACGGTACGCCGATCTTCGGCCTGTCGAAGCAGTTCAACGGCATCGCTAACGGGTTCGTCTTAGGGATTCCGAACCTCGTCTACTTCCTCGTGGTCATCCTGATCATCGGAATCTTCGTTCTGCGCAAGACGGTCTTCGGAAAATGGGTCTACGCGATAGGCGGAAACGAGGTCTCCGCCCGCCTTTCGGGCATCAACACGCGCTGGATCAAGGTCGTGGTCTACATGAGCAGCGGCCTTCTCGCCGGCGTGTGCGGCGTTCTGATGGCGTCCCGCATAACGTCGGGAAGCCCGATCATCGGAGTCGGCTACGAGCTGAACGCGATCTCCGCCGCCGTCATCGGCGGAGTGAGCATGTCGGGGGGAACGGGAAATCTGCTCGGCACGCTCGTCGGCGCGCTCATCATGGGGGTGATTCAGAACGGCTTGGACATACTCGGCGTTTCAGCGTTCTACCAGCAAATCATCCAGGGGCTCATCATCATGGTGGCGGTCTTCTTGGATATCAAGAGCAAATCAAGAATCTAGTCGATGCGGACGTCCAGGTCGGATGGATGGACGCCATTTGAGGAGGAAGCAGGAACATGAGAAAAGCATATCGAGTCGCGGCCGTGGCTGTGGCAGCTACGGCTCTCCTCGTTGGAGGAGCGGCGCTTGCCGCGGGGTCCTCGGACAAGAAGGTGAAGAACTTCGCCTTCTTTATCTCGCACCAGCAGAACGAGTTCATGGTGGGATTGGCCCAGGCGGTCGTCGACGCGGGCAAGGCGCAGGGCGTGAACGTCAAGGTCTACACCGGCGACAGCGATCCGGCGAAACAGAACTCCCAGGTCGACAACGCCATCGCGCAGCAGGTGGATGGCATCATGCTCGACCCGGCGTCGTTTGACGGGCTCAGCGCCGCGGTTCAGGCGGCCGTGGACGCCAAGATCCCCATCATCACGGTTCACGAGAGCGTCTCGAACCAGGATCTGGCCGCCGCCTACGTCGGAGTGGATCTCAAGCTCGGCGGTCAACGGGAGATGGAGCAGGCGGCGAAGGACCTCAACGGGAAAGGGAACATCGCCTTCATGTACGGCGCCTTGGGACATCCGGCTCAGATCGCCATCACCGAGGGGGGGAAGGAAGTCCTGGCGAAGAACCCCGACGTGAAGGTGGTGCTTGATGGGACGGGCAACTGGGTCGCTCCCGACGCCTTGAGCCTCGCGGAAAACTGGCTTTCCACCGGCAAGCAGATCGACGCCATCGTCTGCAACAACGACGGCATGGCGCTCGGCGTCCTGCCGGCTCTCCGATCCGCCAAAAAGGTCGGGGCAATCAAGCTCTACGGATTGGACGCTCCTCCCGAGGCGATGAAGGCGATCAAGGCCGGTGAGGAAACCGCGTCGATCTACAATGACTCCAAGACCGAAGGGAAGAAGGCCGTCGAGACAATGATAGCTGTGTCGGAGGGCAAGCCGGTCGACAAGAAGATCATCATTGCCCCCATCGTCATTACCAAAGACAACGTCGATCAGTACCTGAAATAGGCTCTCATCACGGGGGGAACGCTTCTCCCCGTCTTTCCACGATGATGTGGATCGGCGTGGATGGCCTGCCCCCTCGGGGTGGTCGGGGTTGAACGTTAGCGCATCTGACCGCCTGCGACCATGGTTGGGGTGGGCGAGCGCGTCGCTCCCACAGCGAGCGCGCTCGCCCACGGCGTGATGGAGCCGTTATCCTTCGAGATCGGCGGAACCGGGGGAGCGTTGGCGTTCAATTGGAGCGGAGCGGCGAGCTGCGTTTCTGCAGCGCGTCTGGCGGCGCGAGCGCGCAGGGGTTTCGCGCTATTCTGATAGGGCCCGCCAACCGAGCCGGCGAGTCGCTCGGGCCGACGCCGGCGATCGGAACGGCCTACATCGAGTCACAGGTGTTCCAAACTGGCGATTTCATCCGCGCGATTGTCAACGGCGCCGACGAGAATTCCGGATTCGTCCACGGATGGCGGATCCAGCCAAGTGATGGAAGCCATCGCGAGAGCGGCGAAGCGTGGACTCCGATCGCTCCCACAACCCTCAAGACAAGAAGAGGCCGCTATGCAGGGTAGGATTTCGGTCGACGCCTTCCGCTTTCGCGATCGGAGCGTGTCATGACCATCCGATCCTGTTCGGCGAAGTCTTGAAGCGGCTTTCAGCGCTCGGCTACGACGGCGTCGAGTTGTTTGGCGACCGCCCCTACAGCCATTCCGACGACGATCCAACCGTGGCGTCGCGGCGCGAATTGCGACACAGGCTCGCCGATCTCAAGCTCGAAATTTCCAACTACGGCGCCGATTTCTGGGGCGTCCCGCTCGACGCCGGCGATGCTGAAGCGCGCCACGACGACGCAACGAGCGCGCACACGCCGTTCGGCCGGGGCTTCTCGACCTCGACGCAATCGTCGAATCGTTTAAAGCCGTCGGATGCCGCCGTTCTTGGCGGACTATCGACCTCTGTTTCTGGGCGACAGCCTGGGGTCTCGTCGACTCGTCGCGCGCTTTTGTCAGCAGTCTTCTCAACCGTCGCGGCCTCCGCTGAGCCGAGACGGCTTCCACCGCCCAGACAACGAAGAATGGATGAGGGCCATGAAATTCGGAGCAAATACGCAAATCTGGGTTAGCCCGTTTTCGCAGACGGACTTGTCGCTCGTCGACAAGGTCGCAGAGCTCGGGTTTGACCTAATCGAACTTGTTTACGCGTCCCTTGAGCCGCCATTCAAAGTCGCGGACGTCAAGGGCCGCCTTAAATCCGCAGGCTTGGCTGTCGGCGTGTGCAGCGTCCTTTCCGCTGAGCACAACATCGCTAGTGCGGATCCGGCCGTGCGCCGAAGGGGCGTCAACTTCGTACAGGCGCTTGTCGCGACCACGGCCGCACTTGGTGGAAACATCCTTTCGGGGCCGCTCTACGCCGAGTTGTTTCGCTCGCGATACCTGTCGGCAGACGAGCGGGCCCGGGAGTGGGAGTGGTCGGTCGCCTCACTCAGGGAGATCGCCAAGTCTGCATCGACGCACGGGGTGACCATCGCCGTTGAGCCGCTTAACCGTTTTGAGACCGACTTCATAAATCAGTCGGAGAAAGGCGTTCGGCTGGTCGAAGACGTCGGCGCGTCGTCCGTCGGTCTCCTGCTCGACACTTTCCACATGGGAATTGAGGAGAAGAAGCAAGGCGACGCAATCCGCGGCGCTGGCAAGCATCTCAAGCATTTCCACGCATGCGAAAATGACCGCGGAACGCCCGGAACAGGCCAAGTCAATTGGACCGACGTGCGCGACGCGCTGACGAGCGTCGGCTACGATCGGGCCGTCGTAATCGAAGGATTCAATCCTGAGATCCCCGATCTCTGCAATGGCGCGCGCATCTGGAGGCCGATGGCGCCGTCGCCCGACGCGCTCGCCGGCGACGGAGTGAAATTCCTCAAGCGCCTGTTCGCGTAATTGGCGCGCAGACAGCTGGACCGCACCCCACGTGTGAGACAGGCTAATTCGGCGACAAGGCGGTTAGGCCTTGACGGTTCGGGTCGGCAGACTTTCTGAGCGCGGCCGCGAAGGCGATGGGGGATTGTTCGCCGACGATCGATTCCTATAAGCGGCAGGTCCCCAGCAGTTCCGGGCGTCGCCACGGCTTGCGCTCGCGCCGCACGACGGCCTTTGCGTGGATAAAGCTGCGCCACAGTGCGTTGAAAGAGTTTTGGTCTCGGTCTTTGCGCGAGTCCGTCGGCCGCATTTTGAGATGCGCCGGAGCGGCTCTCGGCTTTTGTCAGCGCGTTGGCGTCGCGCCCGAAACGGCGTTCCGACGCTCGGGGTTCCTTCTCGACTGCCCGGCTGACGGCGCCGGCCTCCTTGAGCGCAATTGAAGCGCGCGTGGACGCCGGCTGAGACGAGAGGGGCGGGACTGGGAGTCCGAGAAGATCGCGGATGAATTGGCCAACACCGCCCGAGCGTCCAATTCGCCCTTCACTTCGCAATTCGTCAGCGCGCTGATCGCAAAAGCGCGCAAGGGCTTCGGTCAGCGCGTTTTCGACGTGGGATGCGTCCAAGCCTTCGAAATCGAATCGTACGCCGGCCGTGGTGGCGACCTCGACGAGGGTTTCTTCATTGACCACCCGCGCCTTTTTCGCCGTTCGTCCGCCACGGAGCGGGCGAGGTCGGAATGGATCGCGATTTGCGCTCCGCGACGCAATTCAGCTTCGTCTGGCGAGCGTCGCGGAAGCCAGCTGGCGATTTCCTGATCGCGCTTGGCGAGGCCGTCGAGATAGACGGCGACCAATCGTTCGATGTCCTCGCACAGACGACTGACCTGGCTCTTCGACACGCCGGTTCCGCCCATCGCCTTGACCAGATCGTCGACCGAGCGGGTCGAGACGCCTTGAACATAGGCCTCCTGAAT
>Ga0326727_10006816_pt1 | contig 30901 bp, 27 predicted proteins | sample MB2enrmetagenome_FD_207643 | JGI IMG/M metagenome (GOLD analysis project Ga0326727, IMG submission 207643) | Lab enriched peat soil microbial communities from McLean, Ithaca, NY, United States - MB29MY | ecosystem: Environmental > Terrestrial > Soil > Wetlands > Peat | place: USA: New York... | reverse complement strand
TGCCCTCCACCTCCATGGCCCACTCGTGCTGGCCGATGACGGCATAAAGGCCCCAGTGGATAAACATCCCGAATCTCGCTTCGTGCCACCACTTCATCCGCCGGTCGCGGTCAGCTTGCTCCTCCGCGCTCGCCGGGCCCAAGCCCGCGGGCTCGGCTCCGAACACAACATTATTACCGAAAGGAAGGACACCCACCGCCGAACCTGCAAGCGCGGTGGCGCTGGTCCCCAAGAACCGCAAGTGGTCACGCCTGGACATTTTGGTTGGTCTCATCTGGTTTCGTCTCCTTTGGCTTACGTGGCCGCGCGGCGCACTATCTCCGCCTGCCTCCCGCCCCGCGCTGCGTCAAGAAAATACGCCAACTCGCGGCGCGGATCAAATTATTTGGTGGGAGGTTCAGGCTTGAAGGTAAGGACGTCGCAGCCGGAGGCGTCAACTTCCAAGATCCATGCCCCCACCCACTCACGCCATAGGTCCGTAATGCGGAGGACGCCGATCGCTTCACTCCGCCTGGGGATGAGCGGAACCACGCCTTCGGCAAACACGTTGCCGCCCAGGTTGGGCAGATTGCGCAATCGAACCTTTACATTTTGGGCGTCCTCGTCGCCGAGATTGATGATGTAAGCCCGCATCGTCTTCGACTCGGCCAGTGCTCCGGTCCCATTCTCGTTGTAGTCGGGCTCCACAAAGCTGGGGGACACGACCAACGTCGGTTTTTCATAGCGGCGGGAAAAGGTCTTGGCGAGATCGCGGACCTCCGCGGGCAGCCCTGAACCGTTGGTGGGAAAATGGAAGAAATGCGCGCACAAGGCGTCGGCGCGGGTGAGCAGTTCGGGAGTACCGGCGAAGAATCCTACCCCCGGCGATTCGGGGGCGATCAGACGAACGAAACGAATCTGTTGTTCGAGCTCCTCTTCCGTTTCGGCCCAGTTCTCGCCGGGATTGCCTCCCTTCCCCACCCCGAGTACGACGATCGTCTTCGGCAGGATGCCATACCTCCGCGCGGACCAAACCTGGCTGGCGATCCTCCAATATTGCCGCTGGTTGCCGACGTAGCTCTCCAACATAACGAGGTCCGCCACGCCGCGGTAAGTCTCCGCCAGAACTTGCGGGATCGGCCCACGCATCTCCCAGACCGCCAAGGCCAAATCTGGTTTCTTGAGTTTCGTCTGGCGGAGAATCCGGGCGGCTTTCTGATCCAATTGGCCACCGTAGTCGAAGCCGAACTCATCAATCATCATCACCGGCTGCGGGTTTCCGGCGTAGTCCTGCCCCGTCAAGATATCCACGGCTTTGTCAATGGGCGAGCGCAACAGGTCGAACCACGTATGGCCAACTCCCATCACTACGCCTCGCGACCGCCAATACCTCCAGTCGCCGGGGCCCAACGGCCCAACAAACGTCACGGAGTGCAGCCGCTTGAGATCAAAGTCCTTTCCGGGGCTGTAAGTGAAAGCGATTATCTTGTTCAGGCCCAAGACCTTGATCTTCGCGTGCCGGGCCGCGAAAAGACGAACGGCCGCCGCCCCAACTGTCACAGCCACGAGCATAGCCCCTGCAATGACCCGATGAATCGAGGATGGTTTCATCATGGTAACCCCGCCGTGCATCATTTGCTTGAACCGAGATTTCATTGTGGCCCTGCGGGGCGGGAATGTCTACCTGCGTCTCGAACGCCGTATGGAGGCAGCCAAAACTCGATATCCTGGGCCGTCTTCCCATCCATTCGATAGGGCCGGATCCGGCGACGGGATGGATGAGGTGTTCCGCCGACGGCCCGAACTCGTGGTAGCATGGGCATTGCACGGGTAGTGCGGGGGTGGCGGAACTGGTAGACGCAAGGGACTTAAAATCCCTCGGTCCGCAAGGACTGTGCGGGTTCGATTCCCGCCCTCCGCACCATTTTTTTCTTAGAGTTACAGCAGCCTCCCCAGACCCGTTCCCAGGCTCTTCCACGCCACTGGGTAACGATTTGGGCAAAAGCCGTTCGATCCGTTCGACCGCAGTGGCGAGGTTTTCCCCGCTCAGGTGGGCATACCTTTCCGTCGTGGTAATGGACTTGTGACCCATCAATTTCTGGATCGCACACAACGGAACGCCCTCCACCGCCAGCCATGAACCAATCGTGTCTGCGAGCTACGAACCACGTCAGCTTCCCAGGACACCGTTTCGGGCCCGTTGCTCTCACTTCTAAGCACTGCGCGACCAAGGGATGATTTTCCAATCCCACCCATGGCCGACACAGTGGACTCCGTATGCGAGTTTCCCTTAGCTCCCTGCGTGGCGGAGGCTCGCGCACTCTCTCCATGTCGGTGACAACTCAGTACATCACGCACCTTCAGGTAGGCTTCAAACGGAGCCGTTGGCCTGGTTTACAGAGGCAACATATCTCATCCATCCAATGTCACCACCCCGCCGTCGCCGTCCACCGTGATGTGCTGTCCGCCGCGGATGCGGTGGGTCGCCACGCCGGTCCCCAGCACAGCGGGCACGCCGTATTCACGCGCCACAATCGAGCTGTGACTCAGCGGGCCGCCCACATCCGTAACGATGCCTGACGCCATCGCGAACAGCGGGGTCCACGCGGGCGTTGTGATGTTGGCGACGAGAATATCGCCCGGCTTCATCCGGTCGAACTCTTCCGGACCGTGAATCACACAGGCTGGGCCAGTCACCCTCCCTGGGCTGGCGCCAATTCCTCGAATGGTGCTGGTTGCCGCTTGGCTACTGCGCGCGGGCATCCAGCGGCTGAGGTCTAGGCCGAAGAAGCGGGCGCCCCCCTTAACAGGCAGCGCGACAGGCGGCGTGACATCATGCTCCCGCTGCCAGGTCTCGCGCCGCTCCGCTATCGCGCGACGATAATCCTGCACGGGCTGACCGGCATCGAGTAAGCCCGCTGCCGCCTCTACCTCTTCCCACTTCAGCCAAAACACCTCGTCGCGTTCCGCCATGCCGCCCGCCGCAACCATCCGGCGTCCGGCTTCGCCCAAGATGCGGCGCAGCACCGGCCATCCCAGGCCGACGTCGGCGAGCGCATCCTCGCGCAGCGGCGCCGAGCGTTGCGCCCAGCCGAGCACGCGCTCGAACAATCGCCAGCGCAGCCCCCTCAGGCGCGCGAGCAACGATGCGGCGGCCTGCTCCCGCGCCGCCGCTGCCGCCGCCTGCCGCTCGTAGGGGTTGCGGCCTTGTCCCGCCATAAAGTATTTGATCGTTTCGAGCAACGCCGCCGGAGCCTCGGCGGGGACGCTCTTGGCGAAATCCAGGTCATAGACGGCGTGGCCAAAACGATTCAGATGTTCCGTGAGGCGTCCGGTGAATTCGCGCCAGCTCTCTACGCCGGCTATAGGCGCCGATGGCGATTGGTACGCTGCCGCAATGTCCTTGCCGCTCGTCCGCGCCAGATATCCGGCGAGCTCGTCTTCACGGCGCGCCCACATCGCGAGATCGTAGAGCGACTTCTCCGCACGGATCGGCGTGCTATCGAAACCCAGCAGGAAAGTCAGTGCGGACGGGTCGCTCTTGCGCTTGATGAGGCGGTTGTACACGTTGGTAAAAATGGCTTCGCTCAAATATGCGGCACCTACGACGAGTTGGATGCTCACATAGTAACTTGCCGCCGCCTCCACGATCTGGTGCGCGCCGGCGAGCAATTCCCGCGCGGGCATTGCGGCCAGGTCGCGCCCGGTCCACTCGCGGGCCACGTGGGCATAATGCGGGTGCGCTTCCTCGGCCCATTGCGTCCGCGCCGTGCGCACCATCGTGACCATCCTGCGTCCCCGCACCGTCATGGTGAAAAGCAACCTCACCCATTGCCACGCCGTCAACGTCATTTCGTAATAGGCATAGTCATGGATCGTCAGGAGCGCAAACGAGCCGCGCTGGAGCCCCATCGCCTGCGCCATGATATGTTGTGTCGCCTCGGTCCACAGCGGCAAAGCCAGCGTCGCGAACAAGGGTGAGAGCGGCTCGGGCAGCAATTCGGCCACGCTGGTTCGAATGTATCGTCCACCCTCTCGCGGGACCTTCCATTCGAGCGCCGCGCGTGGTTCGGGCAGCGCGGTGACCGGCCGCGCCTGCACAATGACGATCCGCCCACCGCTCATGGCCCATTCAATGTCCATCGGCCGGCCGTAGAGCTGCTCGATCTTCACTCCCAGCCGCGCCAGTTCCGCGGCTTGCGCCGGCTCCAGCGCGGCTCGTTGGCGCTTGCCGGCCGGGACAGGCTCTTCGCGCGTGCCTTCGGGCGAGCGCACCGTCATGACTTCTTTGCTGGCGATTTCCTGTGATGCAATCGCTCCCGTTTGCTTGTTGATGACAATCGTGTCTGGCGTAACGCGGCCACTGACGATCGCCTCGCCCAAGCCCCATGCGGCGTTGATCATCAGTTCGTCGCGCGCGCCCGTCACCGGATTCGCAGTGAAGACCACGCCAGCGACTTCGGCGGCAACAAGCTGTTGCACGACAACGGCCATGCTGACGTCTTCCGGCCGGATCCCCTGCCGCTGGCGGTAGCCGATCGCGCGCCCCGTCCACAGCGAGGCCCAGCACCGTCTGACCGCATCGATCACCTCATCGCCGCCGCGCACGTTGAGGTAAGTATCCAGTTGGCCCGCGAACGACAGGCCCGGCAAATCTTCCGCCGTTGCCGACGAACGCACCGCCACGGGAATATCGGCGCCCAGTTCGCCGTACCACCGCCTTATCATCTCGGCGATGTCGCCAGGTATCGTGCCTTGTGCGAATAGCGACTGAATCTGCGTTGACGCGCGGTCGAACGTGGCGAGGTCGTTGACTTGTGCCTGTGCTGCGGCAGACTGAGTTTTTTCACCGAGATGGTTCTCATCCACATAGCGGCGATAGGCTTCGGTAGTGATGTGAAAGCCGGGCGGAACGGGCAGGCCAGCCGCCACCATGCGCGCAAGCGATGCGCCCTTGCCGCCAACTCGTTCGAGTGTCGCCTGGGGGCTATCCAGATTGAGAATGATTGGAGTGGCTTGAGGTGAAGTCATCTTTGGTTTCGATCCTCTCTAAAGCCCGCCTCCCGCGCTCGATTTGCCATAATACACCATGGCCTAACCTCGGTGCCGTGATACTCGCAACTTGTTAACGTTAAGCGCCGTGCGCGGTGGTGTCACCAATTTCCGTATCGCCAGCCCCAAAGCGCCGAACGTTCGGCTTTGTCCGGATGACGGCGTACTCGGAAGAAATCTCCCCACCAACCCGGCAGCGGAGTGCCAATGGGCCGGATAACTTGCTCAGTTGAAGAAGTACAACCCCTGACTCCCCCGAGGTCCGCTTTGGGGACCCGAACCCCGTTTGTGGACCGCAAGTGGCAAACGTCTGGTTTGCCAACTATAGGTTCAAGTGGCCAACCATGTTGGCGTGGTAGCCATCACGGTCAATGCGGTCTTGGCCGTGGGTTCTAACCTTAATTGCGGAAGCATGCCGGGTAGCAGTGGGTAAATCGCCAACCAGAATCCCCCTGAGCTACCCGAGATTCAAGGCATAATACCGTGTGCCATGATCGAGGTATTTTATCGCGCTTGGCGTTGGGAGGAGTCTCATGGACGCAAGACCATTAAACCTCGCGGACGCAGCAAAGTCGAAACTCGATATCGCTGTGCTCGCGATACCCGCCTTGTTCAAAGTGACCCTGCATCTGCTGACGTACAAGGGGTTCGGCTTCTTCAGCGATGAGTTCTATTACATCGCCTGCAGCAAGCGGCTCGACTGGGGGTACGTGGACCATCCTCCGCTTTCCATCCTGCTGCTCCGCCTGGATCGCTGGTTGTTTGGCGATTCCTTGTTCTCGATCCGGCTGCTGCCGGCGCTCGCCGGAGGTGCGACGGTCCTCCTCACCGGACTGCTGGCCCGGCGACTGGGGGCGGGAAGGTTCGGTCAGTTGCTCGCCCAGGTGTGCGTGCTGGCTGCCCCGGTCTATCTGGGTGGCTGCCACATATTCTCGATGAATGCTTTTGATATGGTTTTCTGGCTCGCCGCCTTCTACATTCTGGTGCTGATCTTCGACGGAGGAAGCCCCAAGCTTTGGATCGCTTTCGGCCTGGTCGCGGGACTGGGGTTGGAGAACAAGATCACCGTGCTTTCCCTCGGGTTCGGACTGGCGGTGGGGCTGGTGCTGACTCGGCAGCGCCGCCATTTCCTGAGCGGGTGGTTTTGGTTGGGAGGAGCGCTCGCCAGCCTGATCTTTCTACCGTACGTATTGTGGCAGATACCGAACGGCTGGCCAACTCTCGAGTTCATGCACAACGCACGCCTCTACAAGATGGTGAAGCTTTCCTTCCCTGCCTACTTTTTCGGCCAGATCATACAGATGCATCCTTTCACATTTCCCGTCTGGCTGGCAGGACTCGTTCTGCTTATGCTTAGCAAGGCGTATCGAAAATACCAAGTCCTCGGCTGGTGCTACCTGGCAGCCCTCGTCCTCTTTGTGGTAACGGGTGGAAAGACCTACTACCTGGCCCCAGCCTACACGATGCTCTTCGCCTTCGGCGCCCTCTGGATGGAGAAAGCGTTTTCCAGCAAGGCTCTCCGTGTGGCGACCATGACGCTGATCGTTGCCGGCGGGCTCGTTACTCCTCCGGTCGCTCTGCCGATCCTCCCCGTGGAGGCGCATATCCGGTACTCGGCAGCCCTCGGATTAAAGCCCGACGCCGGAGGAGAGCGTCATCAGGTCGGCAGGCTGTCCCAGTATTACGCCTCCATGCTTGGCTGGGAGAACCTGGTTAGAGAAGTCGCCCGCGTGTATCAGTCGTTGCCTCCCGAGGACCGCGCCAAGTGCGGCATCTTCTGCATGGATTACCACCAGGCGGGGGCGATCGATTTCCTGGGAAAAAAGTACGGGCTGCCCGATGCCTCATCAGGGCACAACAACTATTGGTTGTGGGGCCCCCACAGTTCGTGGGAAGTGGGAATCGTCATCAACCGCGGGCCCGGCGACCTCGCGCAGCTCTTCCAGGAGGTCTCGCAGGAAGGCTTCATTCACGACGAAACCGGCTACGTTCAGCCCTCAGAAAACGATCTGTCGGTGTATGTCGTCCGGAAGCCGAAAAAGCCCCTTCTGTGGGCTCAGGTCAAGCACTACGACTGAATCGGCGTGTCAATCTCGGATTCTCTAGTTTCCTTGGGTACATTTTTTCGGGGCGGGTCACGCCCAACATCACTCCGACTCCTCTTGGTTCAGTTTTCCGGCTGTGGGTCGCCGGATGAAATCGGCTCTCAACTACCCTATCCCGGCTGCCCCTTGGACCGTTCCTAAGAGCGCCAGGATATTCACTTTCGCGCTCCCCAGCGCTTTCGCGATCGCCGCGACTGCACCAGGCTGATTCTGGACAGTGATTGTCAACACTTTGGTCTTGGCCATCTCGTCGCCTCCTAGCCCCCAGCCCCCGCACCTATCATTTCAATCCCAGCTTCTTGCTCGCTGCAAGCAGGCGGATGGCCTCCTCCAGCCGCCGCATTTTCGTTTCTTGTTGCTTAGCGGAATCGATCCAACCGATGCACATTCGCCGGTATGAGGGGGCAAGACTCTCAAAATAGCTCCACGCTGTCGGGTGGTTCCTCAGCGCTTCCTGAATGTACCGTGGGATCTTCGAGGGCGATGGCCTTGGCGCATCACCGCTTCGGTCCGTTGGCGCTCGGTTCAACCCCGCCTGCATCAATCGACCGCTGGCCTTGAGCTGCGCATAGCGTTTGCGGTTGCCGGTGGACCACTTACTATCAACTTTCCGCGGCGTGAACTTGCGGGCATAACGAGCGTCGTCGAGGCGCTTGATGAGGCTATCGACCCATCCGAAGCAAAGTGCTTCATCAACGGCTTCCTCGTAAGCGATCGAGGCCCGCCCGGTGTGACGTTTGTGAAAGACAAGCCACACCTCCGATTCCGAGTTGTGATGATCGGCGAGCCACCTCCGCCACTCCTCCGGAGTCCGTGCATCAAGGGTCTTCAAAGTCTTCGAGCGCACCGTCCGTTTGCCTCGTGTCGAGTTGTTCGCCCAACGGTCCGATTGACCCGCGCCAGGGGGTAGCTATGGTGTCGCCGCGGAACCCGTCCTGCCCGTGGGCTTTTCTCATGCCTAATATCCCAGAGGCAACCGCACATCGTCAATCTGCATTGGGAACGGCGCAGAGGAAATCAGTTTTCAGTTCTCAGTTTTCAGTTATCAGACGGGAGGTGAGGCGAAAGCTCACAGCTGACAGCCGACGGCTAGTCCCGAACCCCGTATCTCGAATCGCGAATCCCGAATCCCTTATTCCTGACCCCCGAATCCCCCACCCCGAGCCCCGAACTGGCTTGCGTTTCCTTGCTGGCTTCCCAATAATGGAAGCATGCTGACACGCCATAACGTTCGTCTGACGCTGGAAGGAGCGCGCGCCATCCTGGCAGCGGCCGAAGCCAAGGCGCGAGAGATTAAGGTTCCGCAGAACATTGCCATTGTGGATGAGGGCGCCCACCTGCTGGTTTTCGCGCGCATGGACGGCGCCAAGCTTTCCTCCGTGGAAGTCGCCTTGACCAAGGCTCGTGCTGCCGCTCTGCGCCGTGCCCCCACCGGTCCGTCGCCCGCCGGCGAGCCGAGCGTAATGCTCTCGCTCGGCCTCGCCCTGGCCACTGACGGCAAGCTCACGTGCATTCGCGGCGGCCTGCCGCTGATGGTTGACGGCCAATGCGTGGGCGGCATCGGTGTGAGCGCCGGCACGGAGGAGGAAGACGTCCTGGTGGGTCAAGGCGGGGTGGACGCGCTCGCAAGGTTTTCCGAATGACCACGACGGCTCAATCCGCGGCGGTGGTGAAGCCGGACTATTCCCACGGCAAGCAACTGGCGCAGCAGATTTTCCATGAAACCATGTCGGCCATCGACGTGCGCCACGCCATGCTCACGAAAATGAAGTATGAGGGCGGCGTGCTCAATGCCGGGGAAGTGGCGTATCCACTTGTCCGCCCGCCGCGTGTTGTGGCCTTTGGCAAGGCGGCCAATCGCATGGCCACCGTACTCCACGAAATCCTGGGCGGGCGGATTGAAGCCGGAGTCTCGGTGGCGCCGGCCGAAACGCAACAGAAGCTTGCGAACTTCCATTATTTCGTCGGTGGCCATCCTTATCCCAACGCCGGCAGCCTGGAGGGCGCGCGTGCTGCACTGGAACTCGTTTCCCATCTGACCCGCGAAGATACGGTCGTCTTCCTGGTTTCCGGCGGAGGGTCCGCCATCCTGGCGCAACCAATGGACCCGAGCATCACGCTCGCCGATTTGAAGGAGTTCAACCGCGCCCTGGTGACCTCCCACCTCCCCATTGAAAAGATTAACGTCCTGCGCAAACACCTTTCCGCGGTGAAAGGTGGCCGGCTCGCCCAGCGCGCTTACCCGGCCCGACAACTGACGATCTTCATCTCCGACGTGCCCGACGACCTGCCCTCGATGGTGGCCTCCGGGCCGACCATGCCCGATGAGTCCACCACAGAACAGGCCTACGAACTCGTGGAGCAAAACAGCCTGGCCAGCCACTTCCCTGCCAGTGTCCGGGGATTCTTCGAGCGCCGGGAACTGCCCGAGACTCCCAAGCCGGGAGACCCGTGCTTTGCGAATTCGTATTATTTTTCCCTGCTGTCCAACCGTAACGCGGTGGAGGCGGCCTTGTTGGCGGCGGAAAAACTCGGCTTCGCAACCGAAATTGACCGCGGGAACTGGGACACTGATTATCGACAGGTGGTGCTCTCGAACGTCGCCGCCCTCGACGCCCTGTCCCAGGCGCGCAAGGGTCAACCGATCTGTTTGGTGGTGGGCGGGGAAGTGACGTGCCCGGTCACCGGCCCCGGCATGGGCGGGCGTAACCAGGCCTTCGCTCTTTACGCCGCGCTGCAGATCTCCGGCCAGCGCCGCGTGGTGCTGAGCGCCGGCACCGACGGTCGCGACGGGAACAGCCCCACCAGTGGAGCCGTGGCCGACGGCCAGACGGTTTCGCGCGCCTTGGGCCGAGGTCTGGACCCGGACGCCTACCTCGCGGGCAGCGACGCGTATTCGTTCTTCCGCACCTTGGGCGATACGCTCGATACCGGGTTCACGGATAATAACGTTCGCGACGTGCGCATCTGGCTCGATTTTGGGGCTTGACCCTTTGTGGCGCCGGCCTTCAGAGCTTGCCCTGAGCGAAGCGAATGGATCGGCCTTTTTCGCGAGTGGCCGACGTGCCGACCTGAAGGTCAGCGCTACTCCGCGACTTGAGGGTTTGTAGCGCCGACCTTTAGGTCGGCACAAGCCTGGGGCCTTGGGACCATCACCATGGAAAACCTCACTGGAAAAGTTGCTCTCGTGACCGGCGCAAGTCTGGGGATCGGCCGGGCTATCGCAGAAGCTTTAGCGAAAGCCGGCGTGGATGTGGCCGTCAATTACTTTCAGCATCAGGCGGAGGCCGAGGAGGTTTGTGTGTTCCTCCGGCGCTCGGGACGGCGTGCGCTCGCCGTGCAGGCGGATGTCTCAAAATCCGCCGAGGTGTCGCGCTTGGTGAATATGGTTGAGGAGGGTCTGGGACCGGTCGAAATCCTGGTCAACAATTCCGGAGTCACGCGCCCCCAGCCGTTGGAGGATATCCAGGAAAAAGATTGGGATGAACTCATCACCGTGAATCTCAAGTCCGCCTTTCTGGTGACGCAGCAGGTGGTGCCGGGAATGCGTGCGCGCCACTGGGGGCGGATCATTAACCTCTCCTCGGTGGCCGCGCATACGGGCGGGGTGGTGGGGCCGCACTACGCCGCGTCCAAAGCCGGAATGCTGGGGTTGACGCACTCCTACGCCAACCTCCTGGTGCGCGAAGGCATTACCGTAAATGCCATCGCTCCGGCGCTGATCTATACCCAGATGGTGGCGGCGAACCCGCGCGCACGGGCCGATTTGATCCCCGTGGGGCGCTTCGGCCAGGTCGAGGAAGTCGCGGATGTGGCCGTCATGCTGGCGGGCAACGGCTACATCACCGGGCAAACGATCAACGTGGACGGCGGGTGGTACATGACATGATACAGGAGGAATTTCATGGCTGAACCAATTGGATTCATTGGACTCGGAATTATGGGCCAGCCCATGGCGCTGAACCTCGTCAAAGCAGGCCACAAGCTGGCGGTCTACAATCGCACCCCGGGGAAGTCCGCTGCCCTTGAGGCGGCGGGCGCACGCGTGGCCGCATCACCCGCCGACGCCGCACGCGACGCCAACGTCGTCATCATCATCGTCAGTGACTCGGCGGCGGTGGAAAGTGTTGTGACAAGCAAGGACGGCATCCTCGAGACGTTGCGCTCCGGGGCGATTGTCATCGATTCCAGCACCATCAGCCCCGCCGTCAGCCGCAAGATGGCCTGTCTGGCCGCCGGCAAGGGAGCAAGTTGGCTCGACGCGGCCGTTACCGGCTCCAAGCATGGCGCCGAAAAAGGCGAACTGACCTTCATGATAGGCGGCGACCGCGAGACTTTCGACCGCGCCATGCCCATCCTTCAGGTACTGGGGAAAAAGCACATCTACTGCGGCCTGCACGGGCTCGGCCTTTCCGCCAAGCTCGCCCAGAACACCATCCAGGCAACCATGGTCGAGGTCTTCTGCGAAGGCTTCGTGCTCGCCACCAAGGCAGGGGTTCGGCCGGAGACGATGCTGGAAATCATCCAGTCCAGCATGGCGCGCGCTGGCATTACCGACTTCAAAGCCCCGTTCATCTTCAAGGGTGACTTCACTCCTTACTTTCCCCTCAAGCTGATGCATAAAGACCTGGAACTGGCCGCCGAAGCCGGCTACGCCCAGGGCGTTCCCATGCCGGTGCTGGCGGCAGTGAAAGAGGTCTACATGGCTGCCAAGGCTCAGGGCAAAGGCGATCAGGACTACGCGGCGGTTGTCACCCTCCTGGAGGAGTTTGCCGGGGTGAAAGTGCGGACTTGAGGCAAGGCTGGCTACCCGATTGTGGATACCCCACAAATCCCCAGGATAGCCCAATTATGAGCGAATCGTTCCCGCCCCCACGAAACACTTGACAGCCTCCATCCAGGGTGGCATTCTATATCCGACTCTTATAGTCGGATATCGCTATGCTGAAACTATCCAAGAAGGCAGACTACGGGTTAATCGCTGTAAGGCATTTGGCTGAGCAGCCTCTGTCGGCGGCGTGCAGCGCCAAGGAAATTGCCCGCGCCTATGGAATCCCGACCGAATTGCTCGCCAAGATACTTCAGAAGCTTGCCAAGAACGGCCTCCTGGTGTCCCAGCACGGGACGAATGGCGGCTACGCGTTGGCGCGCCCCCCCAAGGAAATTTCGGCCTTCGAGGTGATCCGCGCCATCGAGGGGCCTCTGTTCATCACCAGTTGCGTGACCGACAAGCGCGAATGCGGCCAGATGACGAGTTGCACCATCCGCGAGCCCCTGAAAAAGGTGAACGAGACACTGGTGAAGGCCCTGAGCGCCGTCACCATCTCGAGTCTCTCAAGCGATGCCCCCGGCTTGGTGCAGATCGAGGGAGGCCTGTTGTGAAGCTTCCCATTTACCTCGATTACCACGCCACCACTCCCGTGGACCCGCGCGTCCTGGAAGCCATGCTGCCTTTCTTCACCGAGAACTTTGGTAACCCCGCGAGCCGGAACCACAAGTTTGGCTGGACGGCGGCCACGGCGGTGGAGAATGCCCGCAAGCAGATGGCGAAGCTAATTAATGCCAGAGCCAAGGAAATCGTCTTCACCTCGGGGGCGAGCGAGTCCGATAACCTGGCCATCAAGGGTGTGGCGCATCGCTACCGTGATCGTGGCGACCACATCATTACCTTGGCCACGGAGCACAAGGCGGTGCTCGATTCCGCCAAGCGGCTCGCGCAGGAAGGTTTCAGGGTGACTTATGCGCGTTTGCAGCCCGATGGTTTGGTGGACCTTGAGAACTTGAAGCAAGCCATCACCGAGAAGACGCTTCTCGTCAGCGTCATGGCGGCGAACAATGAGATTGGGGTGTTACAGCCGTTGGAGGAAATCGGCCGGCTGTGCCACGAGCGCGGGGCGCTGTTTCACACCGACGCGGCGCAGGCCACGGGCAAGATTCCGCTCAACGTTGAGGCCATGCAGATCGACTTATTGTCCATCGCCGGGCACAAGATGTATGCCCCCAAAGGCGTCGGCGCGCTCTATGTGCGGCGGCGTGGCACGCCGGTGGAACTTACGCCCATCACCGATGGTGGCGGCCACGAGGGCGGTCTGCGCCCGGGAACGCTGAATGTGCCGGGGATTGTGGGTTTGGGCAAAGCTTGCGAGATTTGCCGCCAGGAGATGCCGGAAGAATCGCGGCGCCTTGCGGGGTTGCGCGACCGGCTTAAAGAGGGACTGCTTGCGGCGCTCGAGGACATTCACATTAACGGCAGTCTCGAGCATCGGTTGCCGAACAATCTCAGCGTGAGTTTTCCCGGCGTCGACATCGCGACCCTCATGGCTGCCTTGAGCGACATCGCGCTTTCGTCGGGCTCAGCTTGCAACTCCGGGACTCCCGAGCCCTCTTATGTGCTGCAAGCGCTGGGCGTCTCCGCAGAGGTGGCGAACACGCCCCTCCGCTTCGGTCTGGGCCGCTTCACGACGGATGAGGAAATCGATTACTGCCTCGGTCGCGTGGTGGAAACTGTAAAGCAGTTGCGCAAGATGGCGGGAACGGCAGCCGCATAGGAGAGTGGCGAGTGGTTAGTGGCTAGTGGCTAGTAAGAACCAGGAACTAACCACTAGCCACTAACCACTAGCCACTGCCCTTTAACCACTGGAGGTTTTTAATGGCAACGCCGCAAACCGATGTCGAACTTCTGGCGACACAGGAATACAAATACGGTTTCGTTACGGACATTGAACAGGAAACCGTGGCGCCGGGATTGAACGAGGACGTCATTCGCCTGATCTCTGCCAAGAAGGGCGAACCCGAATGGCTGCTGGAATGGCGCCTGAAGGCCTATCGCCACTGGCTGAAAATGGTGGAGCCGACGTGGGCGAACGTGAAGTTTCCCCCCATCGATTACCAGGCCATCCGCTACTACTCCGCGCCCAAGAAGCAGGGCTCGGGCCCCAAGAGCCTTGATGATATCGACCCTGAGCTGCTGAAGACCTACGAGAAGCTCGGCATTCCGCTCAAGGAGCGCGAGCTGCTGGCAGGCGTGGCGGTGGACGCGGTTTTTGACAGCGTTTCCGTCGGCACCACGTTCAAGGCGAAGCTGGCCGAGCTGGGGATCATTTTCTGTTCCTTCTCTGAAGCGGTGCACGAGCATCCCGAGCTGGTGCGCAAGTACTTGGGCTCGGTGGTTCCTTACACCGATAACTTTTACGCCACGCTCAATTCCGCCGTGTTCAGTGACGGGTCGTTCGCTTACGTCCCCAAGGGCGTGCGCTGCCCGATGGAGCTTTCCACTTACTTCCGCATCAACGCCAAGGATACCGGCCAGTTTGAGCGCACCTTGATCGTCGCGGACGAGGGCGCTTACGTCAGCTATCTCGAAGGCTGCACCGCTCCCATGCGCGATGAGAACCAGCTTCACGCCGCGGTGGTTGAACTCGTGGCTCTGGATAATGCGACTGTAAAGTATTCCACCGTGCAGAACTGGTATCCCGGCGACAAGAACGGTAAGGGCGGCATTTACAACTTTGTGACCAAGCGCGGCAAGTGCGCGGGGGTGAATTCCAAGATTTCCTGGACGCAAGTCGAGACCGGCTCAGCCATCACCTGGAAATATCCAAGCTGCATCCTCCAGGGTGACAATTCCGTGGGCGAGTTCTACTCCGTCGCGGTGGTCAACAATTACCAGCAGGCTGACACCGGCACCAAGATGATTCACATCGGCAAAAACACCAAGAGCACGATTGTTTCAAAAGGCATCAGCGCCGGGCGCGGCCAGAACAGCTATCGCGGCGCGGTGCGCATCCTCAAGGGCGCGGCCAACGCCCGCAATTACTCGCAGTGCGATTCCCTGCTGATTGGCGACAAGTGCGGCGCCCACACGTTCCCCTATCTCGAGGTGAAGAATTCCACGGCCACGGTCGAGCACGAAGCTTCGACTTCCAAGATCGGCGAGGACCAGATCTTTTACTGCCGTCAACGCGGGATCTCGACTGAAGATGCGGTAGGCATCATCGTCAACGGCTTCTGCAAGCAGGTCTTCCGCGAACTGCCCATGGAATTCGCCGTGGAAGCGCAGAAACTACTGGGGGTGAGTTTGGAGGGCAGCGTGGGGTAAAGGAGTGGATAGTGGTTAGTGGTTAGTAGCGCCGACATCCTGCCGGCCAAGGAAAATGCCGCCAAGACGGCGGCATAAAGGCGAGCCCGCACAGCGGGCGCAAGATCGTAGCCCATGGCGTAAGCCGTGGGAATGGTGCACAGAAAAGATCATCCAGCCCCGGAGGGGCGAAAGAATCCGGCCACTGTTCGTGGATCAGTGGAAGACCCGGAACTGCTTCCGGGCTTTTCCATGAAAGTCGCGAGCCTGTTTGGAACTGGTTAGGGGGCACACTCGGACGAACCTGTGCGAAGCACCGACGGCGGCCGCTTCGGTCAAGGACCGAAGGAGAACTAACCGAATGGTAGGGGCGGCCCTCGTGGCCGCCCTCGGGCAACCACAAGGGTTGCTCCTAAGGAGCCAAGACCAACATGTCCAAGTTCACCGATTTGGCCTTCGCCTTGACACGAGTTGTATTTGCCTTCCTGTTCGCCTGCCACGGAGCAATGAAGCTCTTTGGGGCGTTTGGCGGGCATCCCATGCTCCACAATCCCTTAATGCTGACGGCGGGGATTCTGGAGGTTGGGGGAGGGCTGCTGATTGCGCTGGGATTTTTTACGCGGCCGGTGGCCTTTGTGCTGTGCGGGCAAATGGCGGTGGCTTATTTCAAGGCGCACTTTCCCGGAGGCTTCTGGCCCATCCTGAACCACGGCGAGCTGGCGGTGCTTTACTGCTTCTTCTTCCTGTATCTGTCAGTGCGGGGCGCGGGCAAGATCAGCATCGACGGGATGCGGGGGAAGGGGTGAGTCATTTTTGGATTTTGGATTTTGGATTTGCGGTTTTGGATTGAAGGACGTGGGCAGGTGTGAGCAGGTAATCGAAAATCCAAAATCGGAAATCCAAAATCGGAACAACGGAGCAATGAATGCTAACGATTAAGAATCTGCACGCCAAGGTTGGAGACAAGGAAATCCTGCACGGGATTGACTTGCAAGTGAACGCGGGCGAAGTGCACGCCATCATGGGGCCGAACGGCTCCGGCAAATCCACGCTCGCGCAGGTGCTCGCGGGCCGCGAACTTTACGCGGTTACGGGCGGTGAGGTGACATTCGAGGGCAAAGATTTGCTCGAGATGTCGCCGGAAGAGCGCGCGCGGGAAGGCATCTTTCTCGCCTTCCAGTATCCTGTGGAAATTCCGGGCGTCTCGAACACCTATTTTCTGCGCGCCGCGCTCAACGCCATCCGCAAGCATCAGGGCCTTGAGGAATTCGACGCCATGGACTTCCTCACCATCGTCCGCGGCAAGATGAAGCTGCTGGAAATGGACGAGAGCCTGATGTCACGCTCCGTGAATGAAGGGTTTTCCGGCGGCGAAAAGAAGCGCAATGAGATCTTCCAAATGGCGGTGCTCGAGCCGAAGCTTTCCATTCTGGACGAGACCGATTCCGGCCTGGACATTGATGCGCTTAGAATCGTGGCGAATGGCGTCAATGCCCTGCGCGCACCCGACCGCGCCATCATCGTGGTGACGCACTACCAGCGCCTGCTCAACTACATCGTTCCGGACTTTGTCCACGTGCTCTCCAATGGACGCATGGTCAAGTCCGGAGGCAAAGAACTGGCCCTGGAACTGGAAGACAAAGGCTATGGATGGCTGGACGAATCCATTGAGTCCGGCGTGGCGGTGCAATGAGGGAAGCAAGCGTAGCGCGGACCTGTTTTATAGGTTCGCGGCTCTTCCCCCACAAAAGAGGATGGGCGTGCAGTGATGGAAGAGCAAGTGCAAATGATATTAGGAAGGGACTCAAGATTTAATGACCACTGTTAAGGAACAGGAAGGACTTTATCTCGCCAGCTTCACCCGCCTGGAGAAGGCCCTCAATGAGAATGCGCCGGCAGGGTTGTCCAAGCTTCGCCACGCGGCCATGGGGAGTTTTGTCGAACTTGGTTTCCCTACGACTCGCGACGAGGAGTGGATGTACACGAACGTTGCGCCGCTGGCCTCCACGCCGTTTCTGCCGGCACGCGTGAAGCTGACGGAAGAACTTCGGCGGAAGATCGAGCGCCTGCCGATGGCCGATTTGGGTTGCAGCCGCCTGACCTTTTTTAACGGTTGCTGCGTTCCGGAACTCTCGAAACTGCGGGAAGTTCCCCAGGGACTGAGGGCGGGCAGCTTGGCCTCCGCTTGGAAAAATCACGGCGCGCTGCTGGAGCGGCATTTGGGGCGTTACGCGGACTCGAAGACCCATGCCTTCGTCGCGCTTAACACCGCGTTTTTTGAAGATGGTGCTTTCATCGAAGTTCCCAAGGGCGCGGTGCTCCAGAAGCCTTTGCATATCTTGCAGATTTCCCACGGCGGCGGCTGGGAAACCGTCTCGCACCCGCGCAATTTGATCCTCGTCGGTGACACCGGCCAGGCGAGCATTATCGAGACCTTCTTCAGCCTGACGGAAGACACGACTTTCACCAATACGGTCACGGAGATTGTGGCCGGTGAGGGCGCGCTGGTGGACTACTGCAAGGTGCAGCAGGAAAGCGACGAGGCGTTCCATTACGCGCGCGTGCAGGTGCAGCAAGCGCGCTCTTCGAGCGTGGCGACGCACTCCATCCAACTGGGCGCCGCTCTTACGCGCGAGGAAGTCCAGACGGTGCTGGGCGGTGAAGGCGCGGAATCCCTTTTACACGGCCTCTATGTGATTACCGGCCGGCAGCACGTGGACAACCACACCCTCATCGACCACGCCAAGGCCCACTGCTCCAGCCGCGAGGTTTACAAGGGCGTGCTGGAGGGTCAATCGCAAGGAGTCTTCAACGGCAAGATTATTGTCCGTCCCGACGCGCAAAAAACCGATTCCAAGCAGAGCAACAAGAACCTGCTGCTTTCCGAGGACGCGATTATCAACACCAAACCGCAACTGGAAATCTTTGCCGACGATGTAAAATGCACGCACGGCGCCACGGTCGGCCAGATTGATCCCGAAGCGGTTTTTTACCTCCGCTCCCGCGGCATTGCCGCCGAAGAGGCGAAAAAGCTGCTCACCTACGCTTTCGCCAACGACGTCATGGAGCGCCTCAAGTTCCAGCCTCTGCGCGAACGGCTGGCGGAGCGGCTGTATGCAAGGCTGGCGAAGAATTGACGATTGCCGATTGCGCGCAGCGCAAGTTTGAAAGGCAATTAGTCTTTGGTGGCAGAGCGGCACAGCAGGGGGGTTTATGGCTACGACTCGAGAGCTCGTTAACCCGGCGGTAGGGGAAATTCCGGCCCGGACTTTTGACGTACGTCGAATCCGCGAGGACTTTCCCATTCTCAAGCAGAAGATGCACGGCAAACCGCTGGTCTATCTTGACAACGCGGCAACCAGCCAGAAACCGCAGGCGGTGATCGACGCCTTGCTGCACTTTTACTTGGTGGATTGCGCCAACATCCACCGGGGCGTTTACCTGCTCAGCGAGCGCTCCACGCAGGCTTATGAGGACGCACGCGTCAAGCTCCAAAGGTTCATGAATGCGGCTGAGCCGCGCGAAATCGTCTATGTGCGCGGCTCGACGGAAGGCATCAATCTGGTGGCGCAGACTTACGGGCGCCAGCACATCGGGGCCGGCGACGAAATCCTGATCACGGCGATGGAACATCACTCGAACATTGTTCCCTGGCAGATGCTCTGTGAGGAAAAAGGCTGCCGCCTGCGCGTGGGCCCCATCAACGACCGCGGCGAACTGATTTTGGATGAATTTGAAAAACTCATCAACGATCGGACGCGTTTGGTGAGCGTCGCCCACGTTTCCAACGCGCTCGGCACTATCAATCCGGTCAAACAGATTGTGGAAATGGCGCATGCCAGGAACATTCCGGTGCTCATCGACGGCGCCCAGGCCGCGCCCCACATGAAGATTGATGTCCGCGCGCTGGACTGCGATTTTTACGCAATCTCGGGCCACAAGGCCTTCGGGCCGACGGGCATTGGCGCCCTGTATGGCAAGGCCAAGCTGCTTGAATCCATGCCTCCCTACCAGGGCGGCGGTGACATGATTCTCTCCGTCACCTTTGAGAAGACGATTTATAATCACATCCCGAATAAATTCGAGGCCGGAACGCCCAACATCGCGGGGGCGATTGGATGGGGCGCCGCGATCGATTACCTCACGCGTATTGGGATGGAGAATATTGCTTCCTACGAACATGCGTTGCTGACTTACGCCACGGAGGCCATTGGCCAGATTCCCGGGGTGCGCCTGATCGGCACGGCGCGGGAGAAAGCCGGAGTTCTCTCCTTCCTGCTGGAAGGAATCCACCCGCATGATGTCGGTACCGTGCTGGATCAGGAAGGCATCGCCGTGCGCACCGGCCATCACTGTGCGCAGCCGGTGATGGAGCGCTTCGGCGTGCCCGCCACGGTGCGCGCCTCGCTGGCGTTTTATAACACCAAGCAGGAAATTAACGCCCTGGCGGCGGGCCTGGAGCACGTCAAGGCGATGTTTGCGTAGGGGCACGCCATGGCGTGCCCGTTTGTGCCGAAGGCACCTTGGAGTGCGGCAGTAGAAACTGCCGCCTTTGATCCGTAAAGTGCAAGGCGGCAGTTTCTACTGCCGCACTCCAAGGCGCTACGCGCATCGAGGACCAAAATCAATGTCAGATCTAAGCTCGCTCTATCAGGAAGTTATCCTCGATCACGCCAAGCGGCCGCGGAATTTCCACCCGATCGAGAACGCTGACCATCAAGCCAAGGGTTACAACCCTCTGTGTGGCGACAAGGTCACCATCTACCTGCACCTTGTAGACGATCGTATCGTTGACATCAGTTTTCAGGGTTCCGGTTGCGCCATCTCGACGGCCTCCGCGTCAATTCTGACGGAGACACTGAAAGGCAAAACCCGCGCCGAAGCCGAAGCGCTTTTCGAAGCATTTCATAACCTGGTGACGGGCCAACCCGTGAAATCCGCCGACTCACCCGCCCTCGGCAAGCTGGCGGTTTTTTCCGGCGTCGCGGAATTTCCTGTGCGCGTCAAGTGCGCCTCGCTGGCCTGGCACACGCTGCGCAGCGCGCTGGAGGGCAGTCCGGCCGTCGCCAGCTCGGAGTAGAATTAGAAACTCGAAATTCGAAACTCGAAAATCGCGGCGAGTTTCGAATTTCCAGCTTCGATTTTCGTCTTAAGGAAACGGACTATGGCTGAAAACGCCTCACCGGCCCCCTCCCCTGCGGAGACCACGCTCAATGTGTCCGAAGTCGTGGCGCTCAACGACAAGATCATAGAGAGAATGCGCACTGTCTACGACCCGGAAATCCCCGTCAACATCTACGACCTCGGTCTGATCTACGAAGTGAAGGTGGAACCCACCGGCGACGTTTACGTGAAGATGACCTTGACCTCGCCCGGGTGCCCTGCCGCCGGCACGCTTCCCGGCGAGGTGGAAGACAAGATCGTCGTGATCCCGGGGGTTAAGAACGTCAAAGTGGATGTGGTGTGGGAGCCGATGTGGGATAAAAACATGATGTCAGAAGCCGCCAAGCTTCAACTGGGATTTTTCTGAAGTAACGTTTGAAGAAATTGCCGATTTTCGATTGTCGATTGACGATTGAAGAATTTGGGGGGTGTAAATCGACAATCGGCAATCGAAAATCGGCAATTTCCTCAATCACCCATCGCCAATCACAAATCACCAATGTTCAAATCACCTCTGGCCGACTATCACGTGACGCAGGGCGCCACGCTCGCGGAATATCATGGCGCGATAGTTCCCGCGCGTTTCACCGATCCCGCGGCGGAGAACCACGCCGTGCGCGCCGCCTCCGGGCTATTCGATTTTTCTTTCCGCGCCAAGTTCCGGATGAAAGGCCGTGACCACGCGCGCCTGCTTCAGCGGCTGGTGAGCAACGACGTCAAGAAGCTCGCGCCCGGTAAGGGCACGTACGCCACTCTCCTCAACGCGCAAGGGCACATCGTGGTGGACTTGCGCTTGTACTGCGCTGAGGACTGCTTCCTGGTGGACACCGAGGCTGACTTGCGCGAGAAAGCCATCCAGAGTTTTCGCCGTTACATTATTGCCGACCAAGTCGAAATCGAGCCGCTCGATCTCTACGCTTTGGCGTTCCAGGGGGTGCGGGCGCGGGGACTGCTGGAGAAGACACTGCACATCGACCTGCCGTCGATGCAGGAGTTTGACCACTTTGCCTCGAACTACGCGGGCTTTCCCGTCCGCGTGGTTCGCGCCTCGAGCACGGGTGAGGAAGGCTACGAAGTGTGGGTGAATGCCGCGGGAATGGAGGCCGTTTGGGGCGCGGCCTGTGGGCAGGCGCCGAGCTACGACATGCTCCCGTGTGGCTGGGAGGCGCTGGAAAATCTGCGCATCGAAGCCGGCATTCCGCGCTACGGGACGGAATTGGGTGAAGATGTGATTCCCCTCGAAGCGGGTCTTTGGAACGCGCTCAGCTTCAACAAGGGCTGCTACATCGGGCAGGAAATTGTGGAGCGCGCCCGCAGCCGCGGCCACGTGAACTGGAAATTGGTGGGCTTGATCGTGCAAGCAGAGCAGCCACCCCAGCCTAGCGAGAAAGCCGTAGTGGAAGGAAGGGAAGTTGCCGAGGTCACCAGTTCCTGCGTATCTCCCACGCTCGGCAAGACGATTGCCCTCGCGTACGTGCGCCGCGAGTTCTCCGACCCCGGCACTCAACTCACCCTCGCCTCCGGCGTTGCGGCAGAGGTCGCCGCGTTGCCGTTTATCCCAAGCGCCAAGGCGGAGAATCTTTAATTGGCGATTGATGATTGCCGATTGCTGGTACCTTCAATCGGCAATCGGCAATCATCAATCGGCAATTCCCCTACCCCAGTTGCAAAGCCATCATCACGAATGAGGCGGCGATGACCAACACGGAAAGCACGGCCAGCGCATTCCAGAGGTTCTCGCTCGGACGCGTAGCGGGTTCACCCTCCGGGACCAGATAACCGAGCGCGAGGCCGGTCGTCAACCCGCCGAAGTGCGCGGCGTTATCAACATTAAAGAAGATCCCAAAAATCGCAATATAGATCACCCACTTCCAGAGCTGGCTGCGGTATTGTTTTCCCAGATGTCCATGATGAAAGCTTGCGCCGATTAAGATTCCAATGAGTCCCATGATGGCGCCGGATGCTCCCACCGAGGTTCCGAAGGGGGACCACCAAAGGCTCAGCACGAATCCCGCGACCCCCGTCACCAGGTAGAGCACGGTGAATTTGGTGGTGCAGAAGAGCGATTCCACTTCCGGCCCTAAATCTACCAGGCACCACATGTTCATTCCGATGTGGAGGAGGCCGGAGTGCAGGAACATGGCCGTCACCAGCCGCCACCATTGACCGGCCAGGATGTAAGGAGCCTTGGCGCCCAGCCGCAACAGCACTTGGCCGCTGATGCCGCCCATGGGGGGGGCTCCATACAACTGCGTGGCCTCAGTATTCTGCGTCATATACCAGGAGATGGCATAGAGCGCGAGGTTGGCCACGACGAACACGGAGCTTGCGGTGGTGGGAATCGGGATCACGCCCATGATGCGACCGGGCGTGCTGCCGCCACCGCGCGCGCGCACGGGACCGGTGGCTTCACCGCAGAGAGGGCACACCTTGGCATCGCGGTCGATCAGGGCTCGGCAGTGCGGGCACATGCGGACCGTACTGCTGGGCGCGCTCTCCTGCCCGCCCCAGGACGAGGAGAAAACCTTTTTGAGCCGCTGCCACTGGAACCAGAGTTTGGGAGGTATAGACATGCTTATGTCCGAAGTCCGAGGTCCGAAGTCCGCAGTCCGAGCCGGCGCGGCAGACTTGGACGTATCGTCATTTCCATCCTTATCTTGACGGATTACTCATCTTGATTATATCTGACAGCGTGCAGGAAGAGTGTGGAAACTGTCGGTTGGCTGCGTCGCCGGCCTCTTGCGTGCAATGGCGTCAGATCCTGCCTTGTTTTTGACCCCGGACTTCGGATTCCGGGCCTCGGACTATCTTTCCCGGAATTTCATTTGTGGCGCGCCCGCAGCCTGGCTAAAATAACCACTATTGGGTTGGAGCAGGGTCATGAAACTTGAAGATGCAGGCCGTGCCTTGGATCGCGAACTCGACAAGCTGCGAGAATTTTTTGATAACGAAATCCGTCCTCAAACTCGGAAGGACATGGCGGAGTTCCTGCGAGGGGCCGCAGACCGCCTGGCGAAATTAGCAGAGCGATTGGAAAAAACAAAACCCTGACCCCGTGCTGAGTCACGTTTCGGAAGGACCGCTCGGAAGATTGCAATCCCCCGCTGCCCGAATCGGCGTGGCGATGGCGATGCTTTTCTGTGCCACGGGCTGCCTGCATCGCCACAAAACGGCTCCTCCTTCGGCTCAAACCATCCCCCCGCCGGCTGCTCCCACGACGAGCCCAGCCGCGCCCATCGTTCGGGGGGAAGAGGGCATCGCTTCCTGGTACGGCCATCCCTATCACGGGCGTCGCGCGGCGAGCGGGGAGATTTACAATATGTACGACATGACGGCGGCGCATTGCACTTTGCCGTTTGGCACCCAGGTGCGCGTCCACGACCTCGAGAACGGCCGCGACGTGGACGTGCGGATCAATGACCGCGGGCCGTTTGTGGAGGGTCGCATTATTGACCTCTCCTATGCCGCGGCGCAGGCCATGGGGATGCCCGGCATTGCGCGGGTGCGGCTGGAAATCCTGGGACTGGGCGCTACTTCCGGGCCCGCGGTCTTTGCCGTGCAGGTCGGCGCTTTTCACGACCCCGCCAATGCTGATCGCTTGAAGGCCCTGATGGAGGCAAGCTTCGGGCCGGTGGTCATCCAGAGTTTCGACCGCGGCGACGGCCTCTTCTACCGCGTGCGCGTGGGCCACGAGAGTTCCGAGGGCGCGGCGCGCGAATTGGCGGAAAAGATTCGCAACGCGAGTTTGGCGACGGAGACTTTTGTCGTCAGGGTGAACTAAGGGTGGATTGCCTCTTTTGCCGAATCATCGACCGCAAAGTCCCCGCGAAAATCGTTCATGAGGACGGGCGCGCCGTGGCGATTGAAGACATTCATCCGCAAGCGCCGGTCCACCTGCTGGTGCTTCCGCGAAAGCATCTCCCCTCGTTGCGGGAGGCGCTCAGCGAAGACGAGGCGTTGCTCGGCCATCTTTTTCTGCTGGCGGCTCAACTGGCGCGTGAGCGGGGGCTGGAAGCGAAGGGCTATCGCACCGTGATCAATAACGGCGCCTGGGCGGGGCAATCGGTGTTCCACCTGCATGTCCACGTGCTGGGGGGCCGCACGTTGCACTGGCCGCCGGGATAATTGTCCCTCTCGCCTTGCCGAAGCGAGGATTTCTCTCCAGACGCTTGGAAGCGCGGGGCTGAAGCCCCGCCCTTCTGGCAGTTCCCCAAAACTGTCCCAGCGTGTTGAGAAATCGCGGCTAACGCACCACGGCCAGCAAATTCTCCTCATCAATCATCACGCGCAGGGGTTTTTGCGGCATGGTGAATTTGAAGTGAGCTCCGCTCGCGCCCACCACCACCTGTCCCAGCGTGACCCGTTTGTCCCGGGGATAAAGAGCCACCACACGAACCGGCATCTCAAAATCCTCGGGAACATTGCTCTGCTTGATGTCCCCTTGTAATACATATTGGCCGGTGGCAAGCACGCGAACCTCTGTTTTGAAAGTGTATTCAGGAATCCCCGTGTCGTAGACCCACTCGTTAAAGAACCAATCAAGCTTGTGGTTGTGTTCCACGTCACTTTCCGCGGTCATGTACTTTTCCGCGTGATGAATGAAATCTTCGGTGGAGACGGACTGCCCTTGGTAATGGGTGACAAAGTCACGCAGCATGCGGAAGAAGCGGGCGTCCGAACCCGTCTTGGGATCGGTCATTAATCCCCGCAGCATGTGAAGAACCCAGCAGGCCTTCTTGTAGGTGATGTTAGAGTATCCCGCCGGATCCAGAGAGCTGGAAAGTCGATGCCCAAGCCAAATGGGACCGCCCGATTCAATGGTCGCGCCCTCGCTGGTTTTGGCCAGCAAAGCGTCCTTGTAAAGATGCAGCAGACCGCGGAACTGGCGGCTGCCGTCCTTGCCTTGCGCCAGGAAAAGGGCCGCCGCGTAACTGGCGAGTCCTTCCGAAAGCCATTGGTCGTGGTAGGTTTGCCAACCCAGGAGATTTCCCCACCACTGATGAGCAATTTCATGCGCGACAATGACCGGCCCCAGCGGGTCACCCCCTTCCCTGCTCAATCCCAGCTTCGACCGTTCGGTTTTGGGAAGGAAAGAGAGGGTGGACAAATACACAAGTTCCGGCCACCCTTGGCCAAAGCTCCCGGGGATTTGCGAGATGGCTAAGCGGGGGTAAGGATAGGAACCGAACAGGCTGGCATAATATTGCACGGCCTGCGAGGCGACGCCGGCGACGTTATCCAGCAGGGCGGAGGGCGCGAGAGGTACCGGCTCCAACTGGAGTGGATTGGCCATTGTCCGGTGTGATCCGCCAATCACCATGGGCGGGGACGGCTCCGCGTCACGCCGTTTTTCCAGCGAGCTTTCCACTGCCCGGGTGGCATAAACCGTGACGAGCGTCTTGCCCGCGCGCCGCTCGACAGAGGTGTAGGGGCCCAGATTAAAGCCTGCCACGCGGAAAACGCCGTCCGACCGCCACCGGCTCTCCGACCAATCCTCTGAGGTTTTCTCCTCGACGCGGGCGCCGGTGGCCACCAGCACCAGCTTGCGCGGGTAATGAAAGGTCATGTCGTACTGACTGGGAAGACCGATATTGAGGTTGGGGTACCAGCTTCCCCGCGCGCCGACATACAGCACTCCGTTCCCGACATCGGCGATAACGTTGCCGTGATACTTGAAAATCAAGCGAAAGCGTTCGCCGACCGGGCAGGGGCGGGGGAGTACGATTTCGACATGATCATAAGCGCGCGCCTCCGCCGGGCCCCCGCCCTGCGGCTGACCCCCGATCACCGTAATACTACGCCCGCGATCGTCCTCGACCCCCGTAACCGCGAGCCAGCGTGACAGGGCAAAGGAGATCACACGATCCTGCGCCGAATGGGATTCGAGTTGAATCTCCGCCCGGCCTTCCAGACTGTGGTCGGGATGAATGCGAACGTCCAGAGTGTATGCCAGCGCCCTGGCCGGAACATCCAACGACCCGGCCGGCTCGGCCTGCGAACTTTGCGTGGGGAAGGAACACCAGATATCGGCGAAGGTTTGGGAACCCACTTTACGCAATGCGCCGATGGAGAAGGGCTCGGCCAAGCGCGCGTCGTCAACCATGTCAAATACTCCCAGGTCTTCCCCCTTCACCCGGGCGTAAAAATAAGGATGGTTGCGGTCGCCGAGCAGATCCGTGAGGATGCGCACGGGCGTTTCAAAATCCAGCGCCTGCGCCCCAGCATCCCACTCTTCCACGAGGGGGCCGGGCTGCTCGGGATCATCCGGATCGGGCTTGCGCGACGCCGCCAGCAATTCTTGGGCAGTCTGGTCCGTGAAACGCATGTAAACGGAATCGACTTTTTCCTCCAGGATGGGCGCCCGCGTGAACTGCGCAAGGTTCCGCTTCTCGGCTCGGTCGGGCGGGATCATCAAAACTTCACCTTCTCCCCAGAAAACGGCCCCGGTGACTTCGCCCTTGACCGGCGTCATGAAAGCGATGAAGCCGCGGTTAAGATACAGGTTCATCCGGCCGCGCGCAATGTGGGCGTCGCGGATCACATAGACTTGGGCGGGATCCAAGGCAACGCTGTTCAATTGCTTCAGCAGTTCGAGCGGTTCGGGGGACTGTTGCGCTGCGCCGGGGGCAGCGTGAAGGGAGCAAGCGAGCAACCACAACGCGGGTAGCGCGAACCTGCAACCCATCCGGCAATTCTGCCCGGCAGACATTTTCGCGGACCCCATGCCACCCCCCTTTTATGTTCCTCGCTTACTGTAGCGCGGAAGTTGGCCGACCTCAACTCGACGCAGTGGGGAGCCCTGTTGTATGATGCCCACAGGATGATAGGGCGTCCCAAGATGCGGAAGCGCTTCGCGCCTCACGGGAAAGCTACGTGGGGCCGGATGTCTTTGTGTGTCCTCCTCCTATTTCCCTCCCTGCTGTTTGCGGATGTTATCTATCTAAAGAACGGTCGAAAGATTGTTGCCCAAGTAATAAAAGAGGATGAGAAACAAGTCACCTATGAAGTGGACGGGGGTGAATTTTCTGTTTCGAAATCCATGGTGGACCACGTGGAGAAAACGGATGCCCCGGCCGCGGCGGCGCAGGGATCTCCTCGGCCGAGCCGCGATGTCCCCTTGCCGCTCACGCCGCCCATAGATTCTTCGATTGAGGAAGGGTCGGGGGTTATCCACGACGATGCAGTGGACGAGGCCTACCTCACGCACTTGACGGACGACGCCATCCACAGTTCCACCCCGGAGAACCTGCACAAGCTCAAGCAGGCCTTCCAGGCCGCAGCGGTTTTCCTGACGCGTAAGGGCGACCCGGAGGGGGCCATCATCAAATATCGCGAGGCGATCAAGTATCTGCCTCACGACCAGGGCCTGACACTGGCGCTCGGTTACTTGCTCTGGAAGCAGGAGCATTATCTGGAGGCCGTCGATCTGTTGTCGCCGGAGGCGGACCGTCATCCCCAGTCGCCGGACTTTCGTGTGCTCTTGGGCTCGGCCTACTACGGGATGGAGAATCTCGATCAGGCCATTACGGAGTGGAACAAGGCGCTCGCCCTTCACGACAATGCACAACTGCGCGAAGCGGTGGCCAGGGCGGAACGCGAGCGGGAGGTTTCCGGATCTTATTCGGAATTGCGCAGTGAGCACTTCCTGCTTCGCTACGATGGTCAGCAGAACGAAAGGCTGAGTGGCGAAATTTTGAACAGCCTGGACGGTTCTTTTCGGGACCTGGTGCTGGACCTGGATTATTCCCCTTCCGAGGTCATCGTCGTGATTCTCTATCCCAATCAGGTCTTCCGCGACATCACCCGGACCCCCACTTGGGTGGGCGCTCTGAATGACGGCAAGATTCGCATTCCCGTTTCCGGCCTGACGCAAATGACCCCGGACCTGGCCCGCGTGCTGAAGCATGAGCTGACGCATTCCTTTGTCCGCCAGATCACGCTGGGTCATTGCCCTACCTGGTTCAACGAGGGTTTGGCTCAGCTTGAGGAAGGCTCCACCACCGCCGCCCTGGGAAGCCAGTTGGCGCGAGCCTTCGCCGCCGGGAAAATTCCTACTTATGCTTCGCTGGAAGGATCTTTTGTAAATTTGCCCCCCGATCAGGCCACCCTGGTTTACGCCAAGTCTTTGGCCGCGCTCGAATACCTTCGCGACGTCTTCGGCATGGGGGAAATCCGCCGGATGTTGCGCCAAATGCCTTCCTCTGATTTCGAAACCGTGCTGCAAGATGAGTTGCGGATGAGTTATCCCGCCTTCGAAGAAGAAGTGGCCAGCTACGTGGCGAAGAAGTACGGGTCGTAGAGGGCGCCGCGCCACGAGGATCCAGGCATTCGGCTCCGCAGCATATATGTGTCGTGCGAAGTCCTATGCTGTCATCCTGAGCGAAGCGAAGGATGACAGTCAGGGGAGAGGATAACAAATCATCAAATCCTTCAGTCCATGTTAAATCGACGCAATCAGCGCCGCCAATAGCGCCGCGCGCTGGGGTAATTCGGAGAGGACGACGTGCTCGTGGCGGGCGTGGGCTCCGTCGCCGGTTCCTCCCAAGCCGTCGAGGGTGGGGATTCCCAGGGCCGCGGTAAAATTTCCGTCGGAGCCTCCTCCGGTTGTAGCTTCCTTCAGTTCCAATCCCATTTGGCGCCCCAACTCACGGGCCTTGCGAAAGAGCGCAAGCGCCATTTTTCGTTCCAAGGGTGGACGGTTGACCCCGCCGGTTATTTCCAGTTTGGCCTCGGGATGAATGGGCGACAAAGCCCGCATTTTCTTTTCAATCCTCTCACGGTCGAGCGCGGTGGGTACACGCACGTCAACGCGTGCCACCGCAAGTTCCGGGATAACGTTCGCGCGCGTTCCACCCTGGATAACATCCACGTTAAGGGTCAGCCCCCGCTTGGGGCGCGCCAACTTTTCGATGCGAAGGACCTGCCGGGCCAACTCGGAAATCGCATTGACGCCTCCCGAGGGATTGACTCCCGCGTGAGCTGACCGGCCGCGCACGGTGACTTGAAACTCCCCCACTCCTTTGCGGGAGGTTTTGACGGCCCCATAGGCCGCGGCGGGTTCCAGCACCAGCACCGCGCGGGCGCGGCGGGCCTCCCCCAGCAACTCATCGCGAAATGCGATGCTTGACACCTCTTCATCCGCATTCAAGAAAAAGCGCACGGGGCCAGGAGGAGCTATTTTCGAGGCGGCGAGGGCCTGCACGGCCCAGAGGCCGCAGACGAGGCCGGATTTCATGTCGTAAATTCCCGGCCCGTAGGCGCGCCCCTCTCGTACTTGATACGGCATCTCCGCCAACGTGCCGGTTTCCCAAACGGTGTCCAAGTGGCCCAGCAGCAGGATGGGCTTTGTGCCGCGCGCCCCTTCCCAGAACTCCGCCACGACGGCCGAACCTGCCGTGGCGTGGTTCAGAAGTTGGACTTCCGCGCCTCGCTTGCGGAACTCCTGGGCAAAAAAGTTTGCCATGCGGTCAATCGCCGCTTTGTTCTGGCTGGGTGATTCGATTTCTACCGCTTGCCGCAAGCAAGTCACGAGCGCGTCCAATTCCGATTCGCAGTATGCCAGCAACGTTTTAGGGTCAAGCATGATTCCTCCTGCGCCGAGCGGCTGGCGGGTCGCTTAACGCGCGTCACTCTCCCGTGGCGAAAATCTTACCACGTCTTGGCGCGGGTGGGGCCGAGCCTCCCCTCCGGGGAGCTGAAGATCAGCTCTTTATTTGTAGCGATAGAATATTTGTTACTGGCAATGCGCAAGGTTCCATTCTATTCTAGGATTTTCCGAATTGCTCTCGACCGCCCGGAGGGCCTGCAAAATTGAGTAAAGTCTCTCTCGCTCTTGTCATCCATTCACACCAGCCGGTGGGAAACTTCGATCATGTGATCGAAGAAGCCTACCAGAAATCCTATGCGCCTTTTGTGCGCGCGCTGCGCGAGCATCCGCGCATTCGCTTGAGCCTGCATTTTTCCGGAATCCTGTTGGAGTGGCTGGAAAAACACCACCCGGAATACTTCCGGCAGCTTGGGGAACTCGCGGAGCGCGGCCAGATCGAACTGGTCGGCGGGGGCTATTACGAGCCCATTCTACCGGCTATTCCTGATGCCGATAAGATCGCGCAGCTCCGCAAGATGGCGGATTACCTTCGCGAACATTTCGGCTCAGCGCCGCGCGGGGCGTGGATTGCCGAACGGGTTTGGGAGCCCACGCTCCCCCGTCCGTTGGCCATAGCCGGCGTCGAGTACGTCGTTCTGGACGATACGCACTTTCTCGCCGCCGGCCTCCAGCCCTGGCAATTGCGCGGCAGTTACGTTACCGAAGAGGACGGCCTTCCGTTGCGCCTGGTACCCAGCTTGAAAGCCCTTCGCTACACCATCCCCTTCCAGGAGCCGGCGGAAACGTTGCGCATTCTGCGTGAAGGGATCAACCAGCACGACGCCCTCTTCGCCATGGGCGATGACTGCGAAAAGTTCGGCGTCTGGCCCGGTACTTACGATCATGTTTACAAGAACGGCTGGCTGGAGCGTTTTCTTC
>Ga0326727_10006814_pt1 | contig 30902 bp, 20 predicted proteins | sample MB2enrmetagenome_FD_207643 | JGI IMG/M metagenome (GOLD analysis project Ga0326727, IMG submission 207643) | Lab enriched peat soil microbial communities from McLean, Ithaca, NY, United States - MB29MY | ecosystem: Environmental > Terrestrial > Soil > Wetlands > Peat | place: USA: New York... | reverse complement strand
CATGCGACGGCCCGTCAATCCTCTGGGAGGTAAGACCACCAACTGGAGAGCCGGATGCGGGAGATCCGCCTGTCCGGTTCGGAGGGAGGGGGAACGGAATACAATCCATTCTCCCTACCCCTATCGATACACTGGACCTCTTCCAGGTCCGCGCTACCTCGCGATCACTTCGTCACCGTGATGTCGACAGAGGCCGATCCACCGGAGACCGAAACGGTTTGCGATGCAGGCTTGCCGACCTCGCTCCACGTCTTCAGTGTGTAGCTGCCGTCAGGAACGTCCTTGATGTCGAAATTGCCTTCCTTATCCGTGACGGCGAAATAAGGCGTGGGAACCACCACCACGTAGCCGGACATCTCCGGGTGCACGTTACAAAGTAACGGGGCAACTCCGAGATCGTTAAAGGTGAACGACTTCTGCTGGCCCTGCGGCCAGGTGCCCATATTGTGAGCAAGCTTTTTATTGCCACTGATGGAGGGCCAGTAAACGTTGTGCCCCACCGGATCGCTGTTCAAGAATTGCACAGTGGTGCCTTTCAGAACGACGACCACGTGCGGGACAAAGGTCATGTTTTTTTGATCCGCCACCGCGGGTTTGGAGGGTGCATCGAACGTCTTGCCAGGAATAGCATCAACATAGACGGCGATGTCTTCCGAAGACCGCATGCCTTTGGCCGTGACCTTACCCTTGATTTCCCCGGCAAATGCCAAGGCTCCGAAACCTAGCAGCAGGAAGCTAAGTGCGAGAACGTGGTATAGATTTTTCTTCATGCTTTCACCTCAAATTCAAGATGCTGACAATTCCCATGCCGAGCACAGGTCATCGGCAGCCTTTGGCCTCAAACAGCAACTGCACCATGGTCGAAGGATAAATGGGAACAAAGGGGTGGGTCAGTGATGGGTAACCAACGGCATTGTGACCTGCGTCACAACGGGCTCGCCAAAACAGACACAAAGCCCGAGAATCAGAGCTTTTCTGACTGGATTGCAGCAAATAATCGTCTTTTGTTAATTTTTTCCTAGTTTTGGTGTTGCGCCTTGCAACATAATAGCATCAGCAAGGTGACCACATGTCCGATCATATACCACGCGGCCCCTACAATTTGAAGGTCATCGAAAACTGCTTTGGGTGTGTGACAAAGGAGGAAGGACTATTCTGTCAGCTTCCTCACGCTGCGCTAGCCACGCTCAACACACTGCGCCAAACTGCTTTTTACCCCAAAGGGGCATTATTGTTCGTTGAGGGGCAACCGACTCGCGGGCTCTTCCTCATGTGCGCTGGCCAAGCGAAGCTCTACGTGAATTCCGCAGAGGGCCAGAGCCTCACGCTGCGGATCGTTGAACCAGGTGAAGTGCTGTGTCTAAGCTCCCTGATTGCCGATGAACCCTACCCGGTCACGGCGGAAACGTTGTGCCCCAGCCAGGTGGGCTTCCTCCCCCGTCTGGCGTTTCTTCAGTTGATGCGGGCGCATCCCGATGTTGCTCTGCGTGCGGCCAAGCATCTCAGCATGGAAATCAACCAAGCGTGGCAGCAGACGCGTTTACTGGCGCTGGCCCCCGATACGCATGCCAAACTCACTCAATTCCTTTTCGGATGGGCAGACAAACACGGCCAGGCTACTGCTGACGGTCTGCGTATCACCCTGCACATGACGCATGAGGAAATCGCTCGCAACATTGGCGCCTCCCGCGAGAGCGTTAGCCGTATCCTTAGCGATTGGAAGCAGCGGGGAGTAATTCGCGTGAGCGGCGGAACCCTTACGATCCCCAATCCTAAGGAATTCCGCGAGGCCATGGCTCCCGCGCGCTCAAGATAGAACCTCTTGTCCCACTCTGCTTGCACAACGAAAAGGCGTTTCCGGTTCGGATACCCCCTGCCCGCTCGGTTAATCAGTGAAATCGATGAACTTTCCGGCTAATTCCTCGGCGGTGGCGTGTTCGCGTCTCGGCAGTCGTCCGACTGTGAGGCGCCGCGATCAACCTTTCCGCAGGAGGGGGCGAGATTCCCCCAAAAGTCCTGGCTGCCGTTTTTCTCGATGAACTTCCCCGTGCCGCACGCGGGCGATCCGGGTTGCAGACGGTAACCGGAAAGCGTCGCCCGGCCTAAGCCTCCCGTGCCTGGTGCGACAAACTGGGGATCAACTGTCAGGGCATGGGGATCACCGGGCGCAACACCCGTGCCGTAATAAACGTTCGAATCAAACACATTGTCCTTGCTCTGTCCAAAACCTCCCACCGTGGCATAGGCCCCATCAGGTCCGCGGGAAATGCCGTAAGTGACTTGCGCGCTCCCCTTAACATAAAAGATATTATTGTAAAAAAAAGTTCCCTGCGCCCAGCCCCCCCAATCGGTGTATTGCAACAAATCAATCCGGTGTTCCGGCCCCACGAAGATTGTGTTGTTGTAAATCAGATTGTTCTTCACCGGGCCGGCTATATTGATGCCTCGGGTGCGGTCGTTTTCGCTGATGTTGTAACGGACGATGGTGCCCACATTCCCCGCGCTGGTTTCCGGCTTTTGTCCGCCGTCGTCGCAAATCAGCAGGAAGCCGCCGTCATTATCGTGGCTATAGTTGTACTGGATAATGGTATTCTTGCTATTCCAATCGGAATCGAACCCTTCCCCGTCCCGTTGGCCCTTCATGCCATAAGCTTCGTTATACTGAATCAGCGTGTTGTCGGCGCTCCAGGGCCAGATGGCAACGTTGTAGCCTTCGGACCTTTGGTTGGCGCGCCCTACCACATTGTGTTCCACCACCGCGCCGTCCGTCGCCACCACCACAATCCCGTCTCCGCCGATATCGTGCAGGACATTTCCGCGCACGGCCACGCCAAGGCTCGGATACCATTTCGACCGCTCCCACCGATCGGACATGCCGAAGATACCGCTGCGATCCACGTGATAGATCTCGTTGTTCTCGATGCGCAGATCGACGAAACGGCTCGGCCTCTGCTTGCCCACACAGGTGTAGTCAATTCCCCCATTGTGCTTTACCGCATCCGAGCCATTAACATCATGAATGGTCAGCGACCGAATGTAGATGTGATGCGCGTCTCCATAGTCTTCCACCGCCAGGTGTACTCCGCGGCGAGTCGCCGAAGTGGAGCCGGTGTTGGTGATCTCGAGGTTCTGGATTTCCCAGTATTCCTGATTCTTGAGCAAGACGGCATCTTCCGCCAGTCCATTTCCCTGAATCACCGGCTTCACTCCGCCGCCGTACATGTCCAGGGTATTGGGGCGCCCTTCCACTCCGGAACCTTTGGGCCACAGTTGACCTTTCCATAATGATCCCGACTTGAGGAGGATTCGATCGCCGGGGAGAAAGGTCGTGGCGTTCACCTTCGCCAGACTTTTCCATGCCTTGGTTGGGGCCGTACCCGCGTTGTCATCATTCCCCGCAACGGAATCGACGTAATAGATCTTGGACGACTGCACGCTTGGCGGATTCTGCCCGACGGATGCCGGCGCCAACAGCAGAAGCAAGGTGAGTGTGCCGGCAGAAATCCTTCCGAGCATGAGCAGTGTGCGGTTCACGTGATTATGCTTCCTTTCCGGAAAAGCACGGATTGCATAAAGTCGGACCGAGGCCGTTAGCCTGGACTGAGGTAGTGGTAGCCACGGTCACTGCCTTTGTGACCGTGGGCTTTTCGAAGGTGGGACGGAAAAGCCCACGGACAGGAAAGCACTGTCCGTGGCTACCCCTCTTTACACTACCCGCATCAACGGGAGGCCACGCTTGCGGTGCGCGCGGTTCCTGCAAGTTGGGTTGTGGCGCCGAGATGGTTCACATTCAGTCCCAGCGCGGCCTGGAACTCGACCTTCGCCTTGGCGGTATCGCCTTTACCCAGATTTCCCAGGCCGATCAGGTAATGGGCGTCGGCCAAGCGGAAGCGGCTGGAGCGCCGCTGTCCGAACTTGGCGAAGTAGTCGATGTCGGACCCTGCGGCCACCGCCTGGTCCCCTCTGGCGATCAATTCGTCAAAGATTTGCGTGGCTTCCGAGTTGCGGCCCAGCTTCAGCGCCGCCATCCCCCGGTAATAGAGTAATTCGGGCGGCTCGCGCCTCCGCCGGTGCGACTCGCCGGCCATCGCCTGCTGGAAGAGTTCGCGGGATTTGGTAGCATTCCCGAGCTTTTCGTAAGTCAAACCCATCAAGCAGTCCACCTGGGGCAGGCGGGTTTCCTGATCGGGCCGCCCCACCTCCAAGTTCTCCGGATATTGCAGTGCGGCCTCATAGTCCTTCAGGGCTTCCTGGAACTTCCCGGCATTGAACTCGCTTTCGCCGCGCAGCACAAAGGCATCCGCGTATAAGTCGTGAATCTCGCCGTATCCCTCCCAGTTGTGGAAGTGGTGAGTCTCGAGCAGTTGGATCGCCTGATCGTACCGGCCCAGCAGCAAATCGACTTTGGCCTCCTGCATCATGGCATCGGAACGTTGGGCGGCCACCGCCGGATTTGCGGCAAAGGAAGCAGCGCGCTTCTGCGGCGGCACGTTCCCCGCTTCGTAGAGCATGTCGAGTTCATACAAGAAACGGGCATTGTTCCGGTCGAGTTGCACGGCCTTTTCCATGGCGGTGATGGCCTTTGTGGTGTCGTTTTCGGCTTGGTCGTACGCCTGCGCCAGGTTCCGGTACACGAGGGCGAAGGAACTATCCATAGCTGCCGATTTCTCCCACATCTTGACGGCGACCGCGGGTTGGCGGTCGTAGAGAAGATTGCCAAGATAGTAGGGGGCGCGCGCGTCAGCCGGATTCGCCTGCATGGCCGCTTGCAGCACTTTCACTTCTTCGAGGCGAAAAGGAAACACGTAATCGGGAGGCATTTGCGCAGCCAAATGGTAGTAGCGGGAAGCTTCCCGGGTTTGGCGGCTCTGCGCAGCCAGGTAGCCCAGGTCATAGTAAACGAGGGGATGCACCTGGTTCGCGTCGGGACTCGCCGCCAATCCCTTGAGCACTTGTTCCGATTCACTCGCCATCCCGGCCTGCGCATAGTCCATCGCCAATTCCAGGTAGGACTGCACGATGTTCCCGCGCTTGATCTCCGCGCCCTCGGACCCTCCCAGCGAGTCGAGTTCATGGAGAGCCCAAAGGTCCAGCGGATCGACGGCCAGCGCTTTATGGGCAGCCTCCTTGGCTTCGGCCGCGCGCCCCAGCTTTCTCAGCGTTGCGGCCTTCAAGTCCCAGGCGCGGCAATTGAGCGTGTTCAGGGCCAGCGAATGATCGAGATCGGCGAGCGCTTGCGGCCAGTCGCCCTTCTGCCCGTCCAATTCGGCAAGCTGGTAATAGCTCGCGGCGGTCCAGGCGACACTCCACGCGGCCCGATGGAAAGCGTCTTCAGCATCGCGGTTCTTGTCTTCGCCGCGCAGGGCGATGCCCAGGTAATAATAAGCTTCGCCGTCTTTGGGACGCGTGTAATGGCGCGTGGCCCGGTCGAGCGCCGCCGTCAGCCTCTCGCGCGCCTCCTGGTAAAGCCCTCGCTCGCAGTAGAGGCGGCCCAGCGTGGTGTTCACGTCGTAGTTGCCCGGATCGCGCCGCAAGGCCTCCTGGAAGTAAGCATCAGGCGCCATAACGGGATTGTGGAATTGCACCAGCCGCAGACCGTCGCGGTAAAGCTCATCCACGGTCTTGACGTCCTTGGGAGGCGGCGGGGGCTCGACCACCGGAGGCATGGGTTGCGGGTCATGTTTCACTGGCTGGTAACCGATCAGTTCCTTGTTTTCACTATCCAGCAGGGCAGCTTTCAAATCGGTTTCCTTCGTCCCCTCCGGCAAAACGACTTCCTGAACGAACGGCTTGTCGGGGGCAATATCCATGCTTTGTTCGAAGAGAGCTTGAGAGCCGGCGGTGAGAACGATCCTGGCGCCGCGAAATGCCTGCGTGACGGCGAACCCCAAACGAGCCTTGCCGGACGGCTCGACCTGGAGATTTACCGCGCCATTCAGATTCGCGTTTTTGGCGCCACCGATGCCGCGTATCGGGAACCAGTAGGCGCTTGCTACTTTGGTCTCCGCGGGCTGAATCCAACTGTAATCGGGTTGATTGTCAGAGAAGTTGCCGGACATCAACTCGAGGTAGTCGCCCTGACTGTCCAGGATCTTGTCCCACATTTTTCCTTCCGGACCGTTTCCCCATTCGAAGAATTTCGCACCGGGCGAGACGTTATGGTCCTGGACGCTGATGATTCCGGCTTCCTTGCCGTGATCGTATCCGCCAAAGAAATCCCCATCGAAGTTCCAGCAAAAGAAGGAGACGGGGGCGGGGTGGTTCTTCCACCAACTCAGGTCCACGCCCCGGGTGTAGTCTACGCCTTGATAAACGTCGTGGGAGAGGGGCCAGTGAGCGAACTGGACTTTGGCGTGGTACACCGCGAATTGCGTGTCGGGCGGAAAAATGACCTGGTAGTTTTCATTGGCATGGACGCTGGTATTGGTGAAGTCCAGAAACGAGTGGACGTAGGGGGTGCGATTCACCAGGGTCGTGGTGACCTTCATGTACGACTTATCGGGGTAGAGGGTGATCCCCACCGCCCATTCCATGCGGTGGCGGAGTTCCACTTCTCCAATCCAGATGGTGCTGCTGCCGTCCGGATTCTTGATCAGCCGGTGGTCCACGGGAAGATAGCTCGAGGCACGATGGTGGTGGGGAATGTTCCACTCGACGCCTCCGGAAATCCAGGCGCCCAACATGCCAATCAGCGCGGGCTTGATCTCCGTTTGCCGGTACACGTAGTCATAACCATCGGTCTTGTCCGTGGCCGAGAGAATGCGCCCGCCCAGTTCCGGAAGCACGCAAATCTTCACGTACTGGTTTTCGAGATAGTCGGCCTGGTACGTCTTGTTGTCGCGCACATCCAGGAGGTTTTCGTAAAGCGCATAGGGATAAATCGCACCCTGGGCCCCCTGGTAATCCCGCCCGGCGTAAAACATCGGTTCCAGGTCGGGCGGTCCGATTTCGTAGGTCGGAAGCACCAGCGGCTCCTCGTGAATGGTCACCGGCGCCTGCGCCCAAACCAGCGACGTGGATGCCAATAAAAATGCGAAAGACCAGCGCACAAACTTCATATGATTTGTCATGTCAGGACTCCTGTTCAAGCCGACAGCTTACCGCTAAAAGCCGACAGATAACAGCTTTCAGCTATCAGCCCCGCCAACACGTCTCGTAGGGGCTGGGCTTGCCCTGCCCCTGTCGTTTGAATGTGGCATGGAACGAGGGCAGGGCAAGCCCAAGCCCCTACGATGGTTGCGGCTCCGCCACGCTGTGTTTCAGCGCGGGCCCCCACGCCGGGAATAGAGCTCGGATGCGACGGCTTGGGCGGCTTCCACCATTTCGGGGTAGTGCGTGTCGGCGACTGAAACTAAGCCGATGTTGTAGTTCTCGCCGTCAAACGACCGGCCCGTGAGCGGTTCATCGCAATACTGGAACCAATGGCATCCCACGAAGGATGGATTATCCTCCACGCTCTCGAGGTATTGCTTGTACATGGCCGCCCGCGCCTGCTGATTGGGCGTCGTCACCAGACCGCTGTGGAACATGCCGCGATCCACCGCGCCAAAATGAAACTCTCCGATGATGCAGGGCTTGTTCAAGGAAGGCGCAAATCCCCAATCCCGCGGGTCAACATGCGAGCGGTAGATGTTGAAGATCACCGTATCGTGGGGCGCGACGTTGCCACTGCCACCCACATATTTGGCTAAGTCCCGGGTGGGCACATCGTACAATTCGATACCGACCCGAACTTCCTGATCGGCCGGGTTGGAGACATCGACGGCAATGGCGCCGAAGGCACTCCAATCCCAAGGCGAAGTTTCGAACAAAAACTCAATCGAAGCCGTTCCTAGGCGAATGAAATCCACTTTCAGTGCGCTCTGGCTCTCCGTCAACCGATCGAGCTTGAGGAGAAACTCCCCATATTCAACGTAGATGTGCGGATCGAAATACTTCTGTGTACGGCTGGCGCTCAACCCTTTTTTGAAGCTTTCCTCCGCTCCCTTCGCATCACGCGAGTGACGAAAGCATCGTCTATTGGGGCGCGGGGAAGCCTCGCTTCTTCACGATACTGAGTGCCCGCAGGATCACGGCGTTCTCAGAAATGACCTTCCCGCGCGTATCGATGAATCCGCTGGAACCCCGAAGGCGGACCTCTTTCACAACTTTTCCCAGGCGCGGGTTGGCCCACTCGTAGGCAAAAAAGGTCACGGGGGTATTCTGTTGGTCTCCCACCGCGATCGCCTCTGCCCAGTAAACGTAGCCGCGCGCCTCACGCTTTGCCCAGTCCCACTCCCGGATGTTGACCCCGTAGCGGATGGGAATGGTGGCGACGAACCCATCTTCATAGACCACCTCGTACCACCCCAGCAAATCGGCGGTATCGGGAAAATTGAAGACATAAGTGTATCCCGGTTCATTGCCGGCAGGCCGGGCGCAGGCATGGAGAAATATCAGGCTGTCAACGTCTTCTCCGACGAGAAGGGCTGGTGGTTTTTCGGCGGAGTGCTCGCCGTGGGAGCCTCCGGTCGTTGCAATCACACCGTATTTGCCGCCCAGCGAATGGGGATCGGCCAAATCGAAAATCAAATCCCCGGAGGCCAGCCTGCCAGTCTTCAGGCCATCAGGATCAAGCCTCACAAGGTCCTGCGGCGGGTGGGGTGCGAATCCCGAGGCGATGGGTACCGGGGCGACGGGGTCTCCCCAAGCGCTGGGGATATCCTCCCCGCTGAGGTAGCGGCGAATGCCGGGCATCATGCCCTGCACGATATTGGGAAGTTGCTGCCGGTCGATCCAGTGGCTGGACCAGAGAAGGCTGGCGCAGCCCACAAAATCCCCCAGCAAGTCTTTGCCAAAGTTGAACTCCGTGGTCGCCGCCCAGGAGGAAGGGATACCGCCCAGAACGCTGGGCCGGCTGCTTCGTCTTCCATAATTCTGAATATCCGGCGTGAAGTTCCCATAAACCTGCTGCAAGCCCGCCTCTTGCACCAGCAGGTCGTCGGCTTCTCCGTAATGGAGAGGGCTCGAGGGCCGGTTATCCCTTTCATCCCAAAACCAGTTGAAGACCAGAATATCCTTGGGGATCAAGGCTCGAAGCTGCGCGGCAGTCAGTCCACCCGGAGCATTGTAGTGATAGCCCGAAGGGCTGGCCCAGGGACTTACGCGCACACCCGCGACCGCTTCCAGCAAATGGTCACCCCACATGCCCGTCTTGACGCCCTTCTCCGCCAGATGATCGTGAATCTTCTTGATGTCCCCAGCGAACAGCTCGCGAGGATCTTTGTCCCGGCAGAGCGGACAAACGCCCCAGGGCATTCTCCACTCGTCGTGCCCGATATGGATCATGCGTGGGTGCATCACCTCGATGTATTCGTCGAGAACATCAAACAGGAGCTTATAGACTTCGGGCCGCGACGGGCAGTAGGTATCCGGCCACTCGGCCTCGGGAATTTCGGCGAGTTCCCGATGCCTCGTTAGCAGATAGTAACTGTGGGTAAGCGAAGGAATTTCGGGAATGACTTCGATGTAGTGCTCGCGCGCCCAATGCACGAGGTCCGCAACTTCCTCCTTCTCCAGCACTCCGCTGTCGGCATTATCGTAGTTGCCGGAGTCCTGATACTGACGGTGGGGGCCCTCGGAACGGTCGCGCCGGGTGTAGGTGAGGTCGCGGCCAAATTCCTCCCACCCGGCGTTGATTTCCGGATGGCGGTCCAAACGCATTGCGCCGCTCATTTCCATGAGCAACGTGTTGTATTTGTAGAGCGCCATAAAGTTGCGCACGAACCGCTTAAAGAAGGGAATGTTCTGGTGGCCGGGGAGGTAGAGTTTTATTCCCCTGAAGGGTTTGTATGGCCAGTCGCGGATACGCGCGCCGTCGATTCCCACGCCTGCCGATGATTTCTCGATGAGCTGCCGCAGGGATTGCAGGCCGTAGAAGGCGCCGGCCTCGTCGCTCCCCGCAATCACTACCAGGTTCTCACTCACCTGGAGAACATATCCCTCCGGTCCCGGCTGCTGGTTGGTAACGTCGATCTGGTGCTGGAGGCAGTACTCCTTCACCAGCGGATTGGCAATCGACCCCATCAGAATCGCGCGCCGGTCCGGGGGCAACGTGGCGAGACGTTCAGCTTTGAGGGCGATGCCATACCGGTCGGCCAGTTCGGCCACCAGAAAACGCGCCAGGAACGAATCGTTCTCCGACGCCATGGGCGGGAGAACGATCACGGCTTGGCCGTCGAGTGGGAAGCGCGTATCCAGTACCTCCATTTGCCGGGGTTCGGGATAAACTTGCGCGCGGCCATAGCCTTTTATTGGGATGCAAGGACTCAATAGGCAAGCCCCAAGGGCTATTCTTAAAACCACCCTTGATCTTCTGTTGAAAATTCTTGGTACCATTTCTGCCTCTTCTTCGGGAAAGGAGGTGTAGCGCGGACCTGTTCTGTAGGTCCGCGGCTCGTTCCGTATGCACTAGGAAAAGCCGCGGACCTACAGAACAGGTCCGCGCTACCATTCCTTCCCATTTCGTCCAGCCTGCCGGGCGCGCAAAGCAGTCTACACCCCACGGGCGCGTTCGCCACCGCAATAAATTCCGTTTGCGCGGCGAAGGCAGTGGGTTAGACTTCTAACGGTAATAAACACCATGTGGGCAAAGCTCTTTCCGACAATCTTCATGACGACAATCCTTGGTGCGGCCCTGGTTTTGGGTGTAGCGCCGGGCTTGAGCCCGGCACATGCCGCCCTAGTTTTGGGTGTAGCGCCGGGCTTTAGCCCGGCACATGCCGCCCTAAAGGGCGGCGCTATGCTGGCGGCGGGTGAGCAGGCGCCGGAAACATCCGCTCCCACGCCTGCGGGGCGTTCCGACGCCAATGCGACCGTGAATGCGGCGATGGAGGCTCTCCGCAAGGGTGACTACGCGGCGGCCATCCCCGCCCTGGAAAAGCTCACGGCGCTCGCCCCGGACGTCCCTGAATACCAGGCGAACCTGTGCACGGCCGATTATTTTGCCGGACGGCCGCAGGATGCCATCGCCCCCTGCCGTAAGGCCCTCAAGTTGAAACCCGCGCTCGCCTCGACACATCATATCCTCGCGGTCAGCCTGGCCGAGAGCGGCGACTGCAAAGGCGCGTTGCCGCTTATCGCCAAGGATTACCCCAGCGTGAGCGATCAGCCACTGCGGCGCATCATGGGCCTGGATGGCACGCGGTGCGCGATGGGGATGAATGAACCCTACGCAGCGGTCAACTTCCTCGAGGGGCTGAACCGTGACTTCCCGAACGATCCGGATGTGCTTTACCTGAGCACGCACATTTTTTCGGACCTCTCCACCCGCGCCTCGCAGCACCTGTTGCAGGTCGCTCCGGGCTCCTACCAGGCGCACCAGCTCAACGCCGAGGTTTTGGAAATCCAGGAGAAGTTCACCGACGCCATCGAGGAATACCGCAGGGTGCTTACCCTGGCTCCGCGCTTGCCCGGGATTCATTACCGTATCGGCCGCTTGCTGCTGGCCGGCGAGCGCAGCCCCAGCGTTTTGGACGCGGCGCGCCAAGAATTCAAGGAAGAGTTACAGCTTAATCCGGCGGACCCGGCCGCGGAATACGAGCTGGGAGAGATGGCTCGGGAAGCTCGAAATTGGAATGAGGCCATCGAGCACTTCGGGCGCGCCGTCAGGAGCGAACCCAATTTCGCCTCGGCGCTCGTGGGACTGGGCAAGTCGCTGGTCTCTGCCGGCCGCGCGGCGGAGGCGGTAGCGCCGCTGGAAAAGGCCGTGAAACTCACACCAGGCGACCCCGTGGCGCACTACCAACTGTCGTTCGCTTATCGGCGAGTGGGGCGCGATGCTGAAGCCCAAAAGGAACTGGGGCTCTATCGCCAACTCTTTGAAGAACAGCAGCGCGCCAGCCTGGCGATTCGTACCGGGATTCTGGGGGATATCTCCCGTCCGCAAACGGCGGAGCCGCCGGAATAGGGCGCCACCCCTCCTGAACCAGGAGGGGAGTTGTTTAGGAACTCTCCTCCTCAGATGAGGAGGGGTGGCGCGCCGAGCGCCGGGGTGGTTGTCCCGCGTGTGGCGTTTTCCCGCACCCTGTAAAACCTCGAGTTTCCGAGGGCCGTGAATAATATCCTTAATGTAACTGGGCACCATGCGCGCAACACGTCGAAAGTTCCTCAAAACCCTGGGCTCCGCAGGAGCTCTTTTCGCCAACCCCTTACGCCTGGCCGCGCAGGGCATGGCCACGCGCGGCGTTCGGGCGGCGCCCCGGCCGAAGTTTTCCGGCCGACCCTTTCCCGTGACTTTCGCGGACGTCGCGCCGCGCGCCGGCCTTACCACTCCCCTCATTTCCGGCGACGAGACCACAAAAAAGTACATCGTGGAGGCCAACGCTTGCGGCATCGCCTTCTACGACTATGACCAGGATGGCTGGCTCGATATCTTCCTGCTCAACGGCACCAAGCACGAGGGGTTCCCCGCGGCTCAAGAACCGACCAATCACCTTTATCACAACAATCGCGATGGCACCTTCACCGACGTGACCGAAAAGGCCGGGCTGCGCCACACCGGCTGGGGCTACGGCGTATGCATCGGAGACTACGATAACGACGGGTTCGATGACCTGTTCCTGACCTACTACGGCAAAAACGTCTTGTATCACAACAACGGCGACGGGACGTTTACCGACGCGACCGCGAAGGCCGGGATCGAGCCAAAGACCACGCGCTATGGCTCGGGATGCACGTTTGTGGATTACGACTGCGACGGGCGCCTGGATTTATTGGTCTCGCGCTACATCGACATGGATTTGGCCACCACTCCGGTGGGCGGCGCCAATCGGTATTGCATGTACAAAAGCGTATCCGTGAACTGTGGACCACTGGGCCTGAGGAAGGAATTCTGCTCGCTTTACCATAACAACGGCGACGGAACCTTTACCGAGGTCACCGAAAAAGCCGGCCTCTTGAAGCCCGGCGGGCGTTACGCCTTGACCGCGCTGGCCTTTGACTACAACAACGACGGCTGGCCGGACCTCTTCGTAGCCTGCGACTCATCTCCCAACCTCCTGTTTCGCAATAATCATGACGGGACCTTTACCGAGTGCGCCATGGAATCCGGCGTGGCGGTGAATGGCGACGGCCAGGAACAGGCCAACATGGGTGTGGGCGTTGGAGACTACGACGGCGACGGCTACCTCGACCTGTTTATTACGCATTTCAGTGATGACACTCCAATTATCTATCGCAACCTGAAGGGTGAGTTTTTCGATGACCTGACCTCCGCCGCCGGCCTCGCCGTCAACACGCGGTACGTCGGCTGGGGAACCGGCTTCGTCGACCTGGATAATAACGGGTGGCTCGACCTCTTCCATGTCACGGGAACCGTTTACCCGGAAGTCGAGCGAGTCTATCCGGAATACAAGTTCAAATCTCAGCGCGTGGTCTATCGCAACCTGGGAAACGGAAGCTTTGAGGAGGTCTCCGATCTCTGCGGCCGCGCCGTTCTCGAGCCCCATTCCAGCCGCGGCTGCGCCTTCGGCGATTTCGACAATGACGGGAACATCGATGTCCTGATCATGAATCAGAGTGAACCGCCTTCCCTGCTGCGCAACGAGAACCGCAGCGGGAATCACTGGCTTTCCGTCAAGCTTCTCGGCACGCGCTCGAACCGCTCCGCCATCGGCGCCCGCGTGGCGGTGACGGCGGGGGGGCGAAGGCAGATCCGCGAGGTGCTCAGCGCTTCAAGCTATATCTCGCAAAGCGACCTTCGGCAGCATTTCGGCCTCGGACCAGCTAAGAAAGTGGATCAAATTGAAGTCCGCTGGCCGAGCGGCGCGGTCGAACCGGTGGGAAGCGTCGACGCGGACCAGTTCCTGACCCTTCAGGAAGGACGCGGCATTATCAAGGCCGGGGGATTCAAGTGAGGCTTGCTCACGGCTTCTCCTCCAGAGCCTGGGGGGCGGGTAACTTTCCCGAAACCGTGTCTTCAAAATTCTTTCGAGCTTCTGCCTGCAAGCGCCCTGCTTCGCCGATTTCTTTCTGACCTTTCTCGCGCTGGCCGGTTTTCAAGTAAGCCTGGCCTAGTTGGAAATGCATCTTGGCGCTGTCCGGGGCGAGGACCAGGGCGCGCTGGAAATAGGGTATGGCTTGCTCGGGTTGGCCCTTGCGCAGATACGCCTTACCCATCCCATCCAGCGATTTGTAAAGCTTCGGATCGATCTTGAGCGCTTCTCGGAGCGTCGCCTGGGCCCTGTCCGGATCACCCTGTTCCAGGTACAGCAGGCCCAGGTTCTCGGCGCTCCCCGGGTCGTCGGGAGTGAGCGACATTTCCTGTTGGTACTGCGCCGCCGCCTGGTCCCGCTTGCCTTGTTTCTGGTAAACCACTCCCAGGTTGTAGTGGGCAAAATGCAACCGCGGGTCAAGGGCCACCGCTTTCTCCAGCTCGCTCTGGGCTAGTGATGTTTCTTGGAGGTCGAGGTGAGCCTTGCCCATCAGCAGGTGCAGTTGGGGTGAGTCGCCGCCGGCGCGGACCAATTGCTCGAAGGTCCGGTTGGAGTCCTCGGGGCGCTGGATCTTCGCATAGGCAATACCCAGCACATATAAGAAATCCAAATTGGTCTTTTGGCTGTCGCCGAGGGGGACAAGCGTCGCCACGGTGCGCTCGAAATCATCGGTCAGGAAACAGCTCATGCCGAGCAGATAGCGCGCCTGCGCCTGCTCGGGATCGGACTGGAGAACCCGCGCCAAGGGTGGAATGGCCGCCGCAAAATCGTTCTGGTGGTAATAGGCTAGGCCAAGGTTCAGGTCAAGCCCGGTCACCTGGGGCGCGAGTCTTTTGGCATTCTGGAAAGCCTCGATGGCCCGGCCGTACTCGCTCTCGCGCATGTACACCACGCCCAGGTTGGCGTACGCCGGCGCCGAGCGCGGGTCGATGCGCAGGACCGCGCGAAACCCTTGCTCTGCCTTGGGATAGTCATGAGCACGCAAGGCGCGCTGAGCTTCCTCAAAGAGGGCTTTAGGATCGGGTGTCGGCTGCTGACTGGCTTGGGCCGTCCCGGAAGACATCATGAAGAGCAGCGCGGCGATGCCCAGAACCAATGCGTTTTTCAAGTCCCAGGACTCCTTCATCACCATCATAACACCACAGCAAAAACCTGGGGTAGTTTCACGTGATGAAATTCCCATGTTGAAATTTGAAATTCCCTCTTGACTCCCCATCGTATGGTGATAGAGTCAATCACCCAAAAAGGTTTTATTTCTATTACCGAAAAGGAGTAATTCCATGTCAAGTCGGCGCACTTTTATGAAGCAAACGCTGGGTGGTTCGGCAGCCCTGATGGCTTCCGGATTTTTCCCCTCCAGCCGTGTTCTGGGAGCCAACGATCGCATCCGCATTGGCTTGATCGGTGGAGGCGACCGCGGCCAGGAAATCTTCAATGCCGCCATTCATTGCCCTAACGTCGAAGCGGTCGGAGTGGCGGACGTTTATACTCGACGCCTCGACGAAGTGAAGGCGATCGTTCCATCCATCAAAACCTACAAGGATTTCCGCCAACTGCTCGACGACAAATCCATTGACGCGGTCCTGATCGCCACACCCCAGCACCTGCATGCCCTGCATTTTGTTCCCGCTATCGAGGCGGGGAAAGACGTTTACCAGGAAAAGACCATGGCCTTCAATCCCGACCACGCGCGGCGCATGAAGAAGGCCTTCGAGAAGTCGGACCGCGTGGTTCAGGTTGGGATCCAGGCCACCAGCACTCCCGGCTGTGCCAGGATTCGAGAATTGGCCACACCGGAAAAGATGGGCGTCATCAGCGGCCTGCACTCTCATCACTATCGCGATGCACGCTACGGCGGATGGACCCGCCCCATCCCCGCGGATTGCAATCTTGAGCATGTGGATTGGAAGGCCTTCGAGGGCGAGACGACCCCTGCTCATTCCTTTGACCCGCAGCGCTACATCAATTGGCGCTTCTTCTGGGATTACGACGGCAGCAATGTGTACGAGAACATGGTCCACCAGGTGGGCTTCTGGTACAAAGTGATGGATTTCAAGATTCCCGACAGCGTCACCATGACGGGCGCCAACCTCCTCTCTCCCAAGATGCAGATGCCTGACACCATCGACGTCTCAATGCTGCAAGGGAATGTCCTGTTCACTTGGAATTCCATGTTTGGGAACGATTTCTACGGCGAGGGCCATGACATGCTGCTCGGCACGAAGGGGATGATCGCGCGGAATGAAGGCGACCAGGTGCGCTACCTGCACGAAGGTGGCGAGCGCCGCGGCGTCGAAACCCTCTCGAGCGTAACCCCGGAGGGAGGGAAAGAAACAGGTTACTTCGAGGGAACGCCCGTACACATGCAGAACTTCTTCGACTGCATGCGCAGCCGAAAAGTACCCAACTGCCCATTCGAGATCGGTTACCGCTCAGCCATCGCCTGCCAGATGTCGATCGCTTCCTATCACCAGAAGCGAGCGGTGCGCTGGGACCCGAAGACCGAGGACATTGTCTAGCTTTTGGACGCATTGATGACATTGATAGGGTAGTGGAGGCCAACATGCGAAAATCCGCGTTGAAGATTTGCGTAGGCCTGTTCCTTGCCGGCGCGGGATGGGTTATTTCCGCGCGGGCGCAACAGCTTCCCACCGGCAATCCCCAAGACTTTAAGGTCAAAACCTGTTTGCATTCGGTCAGCTATGCAGGGGTCTGGCGCGGCCAAGCGGTCCTCACGGTGGACGAGTTCCTGGTCAAGGCCAAAGAGCTGGGCTACGACGGTGTTGAAATCATGTGCAAACGGCCGCACCTTTCGCCCCTCGATTATGATGAGGCAGCGCGCCAGCGGCTGCGTGCCCGGATCGACCAACTCGGTCTGAAGCTCGTGGCCCTGGCGGCCTACACGGATTTTTCCGCCGGGATGGACAAACCCGGTATTCCCCAAGTGGAAATTCAAGCCGCCTATCTGGGAGAGGTGGCGCGCCTGGCGCATGATCTGGGCTCGAACCTGGTGCGGGTTTTCACCGGCTATGACCGCGAGGGCATTCCCTACGATCAGCAATACAATGCGGTCGTGCAGGGGTTGCGCCTGGGTGGCCAGCAGGCGGCGCGCTATGGCGTCACCCTGGCGGTGCAGAACCACCACGATCTGGCGGTCAGCGCGGAGGGCATGTACTGGCTCTTGAAAGAAGTGAATCTCCCCAACGTTCAGGCTGCCTGGGACGCGTGGAGTCCCTCGGCGCAAGGATTGACTCCCGCGGAAATCCGCCAAGGGGTGCAGAAGCTGAAGCCCTTCATCGTCCATACGACGGCAGCCCAGTACATCAGCGTGCCGCGGTACCATTACCTGCCCGATATCGTGGATTACCAGAAAATCCCGTCTGTGAACCTCGAGGTCCAGATGGGCCCGGGCATGATCGACTACGACAGTTTTTTCAATTCCCTGAAAGAAATCGGGTATCAGGGTTATATTGCTTACGAAATCTGCGCCGTCACCGAGGGTGGTGGCTCCATCGAAAACCTGGATCGCACGGCCAAATCGTTCCTGGAATATATGAAGAAATTCCGCTAGGGGTTCGAGCCGATCGAGGTGTCGCGCCGAGCTTTGGAGTGCGGCGGCTCGACGCCGCTTTCTGACGCCACGACTCGTCGCGGCGTAACCCCCACCGCTGACGAGTCAGCGGTGGAAAAAGCGGGAGCGAGCTCCCGCACTCCAAAGTTTCGCACTCATGGCCGCCGTGAAAGGAGATCCCATGACCACTCTTTTCCTATTGGCGCTCCTCGCATCACCAGGTATTACGCCAGCCAGCCTTCGCTGTGAATATCGGGTTGACCCGCCAGGAATCGACGCTGTCCAGCCGCGTCTTAGTTGGACGCTCGCCTCCTCGGAGCGCGCCCAGACGCAGACTGCTTACCAGATTCTCGTGGCTTCATCGCGGGATGGGCTCGACCGCGGCGCGGCGGACCTTTGGGGCAGCGGCAAGGTGGCAAGCTCCGAGAGCCTCAACATCCCCTACGCGGGCAGGCCCCTTGTGTCTCACCAGCTCTGCTACTGGAAGGTCCGGGTCTGGGACAAGAACCACACGCCGGCGGAATGGAGCGCCGTGGCAAGATGGTCCATGGGCATCCTGAAGCCCCAGGACTGGCAGGCAACCTGGATCGCCTCGAGCCACACGGCCCTTAACTCCGGCCCGCTGCCCATGTTTCGGCGGGAGTTTGCGCTCAAGCGCAAGGTAACCCGCGCCACAGCCTACATCTGCGGGTTAGGGTTCTTCGAACTGTATCTCAATGGCCGCAAAGTGGGCGACCACGTTTTGGAACCCGGCTGGACCAACTACCGCCGCACCAACCTGTATGTGACTTACGAGGTGGAAGATTTCCTGCGCCCGGGCGCCAACGCCATCGGCGTGGTGCTGGGGAATGGCATGTACAACGTGGCGGGGGGCCGCTACGTCAAGTTCACCGCCAGTTTTGGCCGCCCGAAATTCATCCTGCACCTTCGCCTCGAGTACGATGATGGGACAACCCAAGCCATCGTCTCGGACGAAAACTGGAAGGTGGCGCCCAGCCCCACCCGCTTCTCCTGCATCTACGGCGGCGAGGACTATGACGCTCGCCAGGAGCAGCCGGGATGGAACCAGCCCGGTTTCACCGAGAAGGGCTGGGAGGCGGCCGAGGGCGTGGATGATTCGACGGAGCGCCTGTTTTCTCAGGCGCAGCCACCCATCAAGGTGATGCAGGTCTTCCACCCGGTGAAAATCAGCGAACCTGCACGCGGAATCCATGTCTACGACCTCGGCCAGAATTTCGCCGGCTGGCCGCAGATCACCGTCCGCGGCAAGGCTGGCGATCAGGTCCGCCTGACCCCCGGAGAGCTGCTTGATGGCAAGGGCTTCGTCACCCAAAGAAGCTCGGGTGGTCCCGAATATTTCACCTACACGTTGAAGGGTGGCGGACCGGAAATCTGGCATCCACGCTTTTCCTATTATGGCGTCCGTTACCTGCGGCAGGAAGGTTCAGCCTTGGTGTTCGAAGTTGCGTCCGGGCTGTACACGTTTAAGGTATCCAAGCCGTGAGGTTGGTCGCAAATGCGCCGCAGGCGCTTTGGAGTGCGGTCGCAGCAGCTACCGCCTTTCTGGCTCCGGCTCTGGCATCATTCCCTTATGAATCACAGCGCGGCGGAGCCGCAACCAACACGTCTCGTAGGGGCTGGGCTTGCGCTGCCCTCGTTCCATACCAAATAAAAACTAGGGGGGCAGGGCAAGCCCAGCCCCTACGAGACGCGCCAATTGTTTGCTAAAAAACAACAATTTATGATATTGCAATGCCGGGAGGTAGGAAATGATCAGCAAGAAATCCATATGGTGCTTGGTGGTGACAGCCGCCGCGGCGCTGTCATGTGGCCCCGTGCTTTTCGCGCAGGCGGAGAGCCCGTTGCCGATCTACCTCGACTCGAAACGGACGGTGGAGGAGCGAGTCGATGACCTGATGAGCCGCATGACGCTCAAGGAGAAAATCGGGCAACTCAACCTGCCCTGCGTCTATGTGGATGAACTCGGTAAGGACATTCCCTCCAAGCGAGAGGCGTGCAAGCGGTTCACCGCCGGAACCTACACCCAGGAGATTGGCCCGGCGTGCGGCTTCTTTACCCTCGCCGACGAAATCTTGCGTGACGGCAACGCCCGCCACGTCGCGGCGTACTTCAATGAACTGCAAAAGATCGCCCTCACCCAGACGCGGCTGAAGATCCCCGTGCTTGAAGACGAGGAGGGCGTGCACGGCGCCATGTATGCCGGGGCCACGATCTTCCCCGAGGGCCTGGCCCTGGGCAGTTCCTTTGACCTCGACTTGATGAAAGCCGTTTACGGCGCTGCGGCCGCCGAGTCCCGAGCCGTCGGCATCCACATGCTCTCCACTTTGGTCATGGAGCTCGATCGCGATCCGCGCCTGGGCCGAAACTCCGAAGCCTATACGGAAGACCCTTACCTTGACATGCGCTTCGGCGAGGCCATCGTCCACGGCACCCAGGGCCTCAATATTGCAGACCCGGATAAGGTCATTGCGGTGCTGACCGATTTCCCCACGCAGAGCTCAGCTACCAGTGGTCTGGAGGACGGAGCGATCGAGTTATCGGAACGCACCCTGCGCGAGATTGACATGCTTCCCTGGATCGGCTCCATCACCAAGGCCGGCGGGCTGGGGGTTATGGCCGGAAGCCCCGAGGTTGAAGAGGTGCCCGCGCACGGCAACGAGAAGTGGATGACGCGAGTGCTTCGCCAGGAGATTGGGTTTAGGGGAATTGTGGTCAGCGAAGGCGGCGGCTTCGCAACTTTGATCAACGAGCACATTGTTCCGACCGAAAAGGAAGCGGGAGCGCTGGCGCTCAAAGCCGGAGTCGATGTGAGCATTTCCTACGAGCCCGCCTACATGGGGCCATTGGTCGAGAACGTAGAGGAAGGGCGGGTCCCCGTGGCGCTCATCGACCGGTCGGTGCGCCGAGTCCTGGAGCTGAAGTTCCGCTTGGGACTGTTCGAGAATCCCTACGTTGACGTGGACCGCGCCGCGCAAATTGTGCACTCGCAGGCCCACCAGGACCTGGCGCTGCGCGCGGGCCGCGAGGGGATCGTCCTACTGAAAAATGATAAGAACCTGCTGCCCCTTAAGAAAAACCTGAAGTCGGTGGCGGTGATCGGGCCAGACGCGGACAACCTGATGAACCAGCTCGGCGACTACTCGCCCAAAGCGATTCCGCAGCACATTGTGAGCATTCTGGAAGGCATCCAAGCCGCCGTCGGACCGCAAACCAAGGTGACGGCGGTGAAGGGCTGCAAAGTCGTGGGGGATGACAAGAGCGGATTCGCTGAAGCCACCCGCGCCGCCAAGAGTGCCGACGTGGCCATTGTGGTGGTGGGAGAAAACCAGGGCCAGAATGATGTGGACGAAGCCAAGGACACGCCCACGGACGGTGAAAGTCACGACGTTGCCAGCCTGGATTTGACCGGCGTTCAGGAAGACCTGGTCCGCGCCGTCTACGAAACGGGCACGCCCACGGTGGTGGTGCTGATCAACGGCCGGCCGCTCTCCACCCGCTGGACCGCCGCGCACGTGCCGGCCATCGTCGAGGCGTGGCGGCCCGGCGAGCGCGGAGGAACCGCCGTGGCCGACGTCCTGTTCGGCAACTACAACCCGAGTGGCCGCCTGACCATCACCGTCCCCCGCCACGTCGGCCAGTTGCCCGCCTACTACAACCACAAGCCCTCCAAGGAGTATTGGATCAACCGGGGATGGACCTTGAACAAAGGTTATGAAGATATGCCGGGCACGCCGCTTTACCCCTTTGGGCATGGACTAAGCTATACCCAGTATGAGTATAGCAACTTGCGCATTGAGCCGGCGGAGATCCATCCGGGCGGCGAGGCGCGGGTCAAGGTGGACGTCAGAAACATCGGCGCCCGCGCGGGGGTGGAAACGGTGCAACTTTATACGCATGAGAAGTACGCCCCGGTTGCAACGCCCGTCAAGCAACTGCACGGCTTCGAGCGCGTGGCGCTGGAACCCGGCGAAACCAAAACCGCGACGATGATCCTGACCCCCGAGGATCTCCAGTTGCTCGACATCGATATGCACTGGCGCGTGGTACCGGGCGACTTTGCCATCATGGTGGGCAAGTCTTCCGCGGATATTCCCCTGAAGGGGACATTGAAGGTAACGCCGTAGCAAGCGTGGCACGGGCGTCTCGCCCGTGTGCAGGCATGGCCAGGATGGCCATGGCACAAGCCCTGGCATGTAGACAAAACTTCCCGCTCAAAAAAAACTGGCCCTGGCTACTCTGGGAAGAGCAGCCAGGGCCAACGTGCAGTCAAACAAGCATAGACTCAGACTACTAGAAGAGGAACTTCATCCCCAATTGGACGTTTCTGGGGGCCCAGGCAGTGTTGACTTCCCCATTGCCTGAGTTGAATTGAGTCCCGCCGCAGGTACGGCCAAAAGGCGAGCTGCCAGCGGCAAAGTTGCCATTGCATCCCGCATTGAAATACACCCACTGCGGATGGTTGAAGGTGTTGAACGTTTCCAGCCGGAACTGAAGCGTGGAGTGTTCACCCCTGGCCCAGGGGAGGCTGATATCTTTGTGCAAAGCCAAGTCCCAGTTGTTGCGGCCCGGACCGATGAGGTTGTTTCGCCCCCCGTATCCGAACATTCCCGACTGGCCATTGGCATAATACTGGTCCAAGGTGGGCTGCTGCAACACCGAGGGGTTAAACCACGTCTTCATGGGGCCGAAGGTTGGGTCATCGAAGGTTCCCTTATCGATCTTAAGTGGGCCCACCGTGTTGCACATCACACTCGTGCCGATGCCGGTGGAATAGCCCGACGCGCCGCACCCGATGGTGACCGGCTCACCGGTGAAGAAAGTGTTAATGCCGCTGAGCTGCCATCCTCCCAACGACTGCCGCACGTAGCTGTGAGTGGAGTTCTTGAAGAACGGCAGGGTGTAAATATAGTTCATCGATAGCACCTGGGCACGGTGCAGGTTTGAATCGGCCTTCCATCGGTTCAGATCATAGAGCGCATCAGGAAGGCCGCTGGCGTACGCACTGGTGGAATTGTCGATCGTGTGGCCCCAGGTGTAAACCGTTTCCAGGGTTAGCCCGTAGCCTGTGGTGTGCCGGAAGTCGGTTTGCATGGCGTTGTAACTGGACACCGCATCGAACTCCTTCACATTAATGGCCGAGAACCCCTGGTAGGGTAAGAAGTAATTGGCAGAGGTTTGTTGATGGATCAGAATGTTCTGAACATCACAATTGCCATATTGGTCGCAGGGGCCGCCGTTTCCGGAGGACTGGGCGGGAACATTCATGCTCGGCACCACGGGGATGCGAATCTGATTGTCATTTTGATTCGTATCGAGGTGGCGTCCCTGGTTGCCCACATAACCGACCGTCAGGAAGTTATTCCCCTTGAACTCGTGCTGAACGTTCAAGTTGTACTGAGCGACGGCCGGGTTCTTCTGGTAGTAGGGAATAGCCTGAATGCTGGCCGGCCCCACACCCGCGAAGCCGCCGGAGTTGAAGTTGTAGCCGGAAATGTAGGGCTTAGTGGGCGCGAGGGTGGTGGGAGCATTGCCTTCCAGCCCGATTTCGTTGGCATCGTTGCCGTTTCCGGGTTCGTAGTAAATACCATATCCGCCGCGGATCGACCATTTACCGTTGCCCGTCGGATCCCATGCAAAGCCGAGGCGTGGGCCGATGTTTTCCTTGTAAGGCACCTGGCAACCCTTCGAGATGGGTCCGGCGCCGCATTCCACCAAGCCGTTGCCGAAGCCCGAGAAATCGTAAATCTGGCCGGTGGCATAGTTCTTATGGAGATTCCCGTCCGGTCCGAGCACGGAAGCCAGAGCAGGATTGAACAGAGAGGGCTCGAAGCTGGAGTCCACGGTCGGATGGGTAACATCATGCGGAGGAATCAAATAGTAGTAGCGAACGCCAAAGTTGACCGTCAGCCGGCGAGTGACTTTCCAGTCGTCCTGGAAGTAGGGCTCAAAATCGGTTCGCCGCCAGTGCCCCACGCCGTAGCCTCCGGTGTAGATTCCATGGTCGTTGTAGGTCCCTTCCTGGTAGGAGTTAATATCGCCGAGGAACATGTCAGCCAAGCCGTTCCCGGTGCTGAAGCCGGCCGGGCCGGAGCCGCCGGAGAAGTTGTATATCCCCTGAGTTTCCGTGCCGAACTGCTCGGTCAACTGGAATTTCTCCAGGAAGAACCCCGCCTTGATGGTGTGCTTCCCGTGGATCACGGCCAGGTTATCGCGGTAGGTAAAAACGGGCTCGGCATCGTATTTGCCGACGTAGTTGCCGTTATCCACCCACCAACCGAAGGGCACATTTCCACCCATGCCGTTCGCGGGCAGCAATTTATTCGAAGCGTTGGCCGGGAAGAAGGTGCTGGCGCTCCAGTCGGAGGGCTTGAGAATTGACTTCGCGATGCTCCCCGGACCGGGCAAGGTGGAGATGGTGTGGGGCGTATCGGTGTAGCTCATGATGAACTCGTTCATCACGGTGGGGCTGAAGTTGTAGTTGAAGTGCATCACCGTCTGGCGGGCGGGAACGGAATAAGCCGACTCCGTCGTATCGTAGCTCGATCCCGACCAGAGGGCGGGCACGGTGGTGTTCACCCAGGTGTCGCTCGCGAAGCGCACGAACAGCGAAGCCTTATCACTAATGTTCTGGTCCACCCGGATGATGGTGTCGCTGAAATTAGTGGGGTGGCTGCCCGCATTCGCATAGCCAAGGGGTCCGTTGTTGGGTAGCGGAACATAGGCAGCGAGCCAAGCGGCTGCGTCACCGTTCACGGCGGTGACTTGGTCCACGGCTTGGCCGTTCACGATGGGCAAGTGGCAGTTGGCGGGGGTAAATCCCGGGTATTGGCCTCCCAAATAGGCGCCCGAGCTGGGGTCGCATTCACTGAAGTCGCCGTTTCTCATCTTTAACGTAGGAACGGAGCCGCCGACAAAGTTGGCGGCGCGATACTTGGCCCATTCCTGCGACCAGAAGAAGAACGTCTTGTTCCGGCTGGTATTGTAGACTTTGGGAATTTCAAAGGGTCCGCCCACCGAGTAACCAAAGATGTTCCACTTGAGAGGGGTCTTGGGGGCGTTCCCGCCGGCAGGCGCAATCTCCTGGTTGGCAAACCAGTCATTGGCATCCATCTTGTCGTTACGCACAAACTCATAAGCGGAACCATGGAGGCCCTTGGTGCCGCCTTTGGTGACCGTTTCCACCAAAGCTCCGGCATGTTGGCCGACGTCGGCGCCGTAGTTGGAGGTGGAGATATGAAGTTCCGCGATGGCGTCCAGCGCCGGAACAACGGCGCCGCCCATACCCGTGGAGCTTTCCTGGGAATTGTTGCCGCCATCGAATTCCAGTTGGCTGTATTCGATCCGGTTCCCGTTGAAAGACACGTTGACTTCCGAACCGGAGTGACCCAGTGCCATCGCTTCCGGTTGACTATTGTCCTGCACGGCGCCCGGGACGAGGAAGGTCAAGGCCAGGAAGTTGAGACCGTTGAGGGTCAGGTTCTGAATCTGCTTGGAGGTCACCGTGTTGCCTAAGGTCGCGTTTTCGGTTTCGACCTTGGCAACGTTCCCGGTGACGCTGACCTCCTGCGTGACTTGCCCGACCGTCAAGGCGAGGTCAACGCGCTGGGTTTGGCCCGCGTCAACGACGATCCCCGAGCGTACAAGCTTCTGAAAGCCTGTCATCTCGGCGCTGACCACGTAGTTGCCAATGGGAATTCTCGCCGCGTTATAAGCTCCCGCTGAATCGGACGCGACTTCGCGCGTGAATCCTCGATCGGGGTTGGAAACGGTTACTTTGGCACCCGGCACAACGGCACCGGTTGAATCGGTTACGGTGCCCACGATGGTGGCCGTGTCTTGCGCCCACATCGCGACCGGCATCAAGAATAGGGTGACTAAGAGGAGCAGGGCGGCCCTTCGAGCGCCGTCTGCAATTGAAAAAGACGGGCGTGTCCACTCACTACGCCGAGAAGCATGTTCCATGAATCATTCTCCTTATATTAGTCGGATCCGACGCGAGACTCGCAGACGACCGAAATCGGTCGTTAAGTGTTTCAGAGGTAGATGACTCTAACTGTTCTTTCATGGCCCCCCGCAGGGCCGGTGCAAATTTTCCAGGGCAGTTCATCTTGCGAGGGACAAACTCCTATCCTGGGACACGGCATTATTAAATTTCACCAAGCGTTTTGTCAAGCAAAATTTTTTTATATTTCATATTGCAAAATTACCGCTACTCAAGTAATATGGCCGTCTGTCAAGCGATTTTTCAAGTCGTTTCAAAATGCGAAATACCCATTCGAGTGAAAACCTGTTTTCCTTAGTTGCTTTGCGTGTTTTATTGTGTAAAATAAAATCGGAATCTCTCGCAAAGGTGACCTATGCTCGGACCTCGAAAATCCAAACCCGTGGGCGTTCTGACCAAAGCGCTGCGCATCGTGGATTTGCTCCAGGACTCCCGCTCCCCCGTCTCTCTGCACGAAATCAGCACCCAGGCAGGAATCAACAAAAGCACGGCCCTCCGCCTTCTGGCTCATCTGGAGGGAGAAAAATATCTCCGGCGCGATGAAAAAGGCGGGTACAGCCTGGGGCCCAAGCTCTTGCGCCTGGGGAGCGACTATAACGTGCAGGCGCCGCTACGGGAGTTGGCTCGGGAGTCGCTCTGGGAGCTCTGGCGGGTCACCCAGGAGACGGTCAACCTGGCGGTCCTCGACGGCCTGGATGTAGTCTATATCGATTGCCTTGAAAGCCCGCATGATTTTCGCCTGGTCAGCAATTCCGGCACCCGGGCCGTCCTTTACCGTACGGCTCTGGGCAAGGCGCTGCTGGCGTTCCAGCCTTCCGAACAGCGCGAACGGCTGATCAAATCACTGCGCTTCCAGGCCTTCACGCCGCACACCCTGACTTCCGCCCTCGAGTTGTCGCGGGACCTTGGCTCGATCCGTCAGTCCGGTTACGCCGTGGACAACGAAGAAAGCGTGCTGGGACTTCGCTGCATTGCCGCCCCCATCCTGGACCGAAGAGGAATTGCCATGGCGGCGATCAGTATCTCGGGCCCTACCAGCAGGATCTCACCGCAAAAAACCCCCACGCTGGGAGAGGCGGTGAGGACCGCTGCCCACGAGGTTTCGGTGCGGATCGTCACCCATCCGGCTGTCGCTTGACGCGCGAAACACTTTGGAGTGCGGGAGCTCGCTCCCGCTTTTGCTACCGCTGACTCGTCAGCGGTTGGTGCTTCGCCGCCACGAGTCGCGGCGATGGAAAGCGGCGACGAGTCGCCGCACTCCAAACTTCGGTTCGCTTGCCCGTGGTGAGAATTGCGGGTTAGAGCCACTCACCACATCGCCTGCTCATCCACGATCGGCAAATCAACTGGGGATTGTTGTTTGGCGGACTGGTACATGGCCAGCGCCCACTCGAGCGTCGCCCGGACGCTCGCCAGGGTGATCATCGGTTCGCGACCGGCTGCGATTGCACCCACCATGTCTTCAATCACCGCTTGATGGTCGAGAAATCCCAGGTCGGCCGCGCCCCGCGCGCCGGTGGCGGCCGCGGCGCTTCCCAAGTGGCGAATCCCCTCATCCTCAGGGCCCTCATCCTGGAATTTCCAGGTATCCATGCGCTCGCCAGCCAGGATCGCCGTGCCTTTTTCCCCGTTGATCTCGATACGAACGTCGGTCCCGGGCCATAGGGCGGTGGAAGCCTCCACCACGCCCTGCGCGCCGTTCTGGTAGGTCACAAAAGCCAAAGCGGTGTCTTCCACCGCAATCCCGGGGTGCGCGAGGTTGGTCATCTGGGCGTACACGCGCTTCACGGGGCCAGCCAGGTATTGCAGCAAGTCAAGGTAATGGAACGCCTGCTGAATGGTCACCCCCGCCCCGGAGCGGCGCGACGAGCGCCAAGCGTCCATCCGATAGTAGTCCGCGGCACGAAACCATTTCATGCAGGTATCGGCGTGATAGATTTTCCCAAAACGGCCCTCGCCGATAGCTTTCCGAATCGCCTGGACGGAGCGCCGCGTCCGGCATTGGAGCACGACGCCGATCTTGACCCCTGCCGCCGCGCCAGCCTCTTTCATGGTGTCCATCTCGGCGAGAGACATGGCCGGTGGCTTCTCTACCAGGATATGCTTGCCGGCGCGGGCCGCTTGCAGCACGGCCTCAGTGTGCAGATGGTTCGGGGTGAGAATATTGACAACTTGAATCTCCGGGTCGGCGAGCATCTCCTCCAGGCTGTTGTATCCCTGGCAATGGAACTCCCCCGTGAAGTTTGCCAGGCGCACCGGGTCCGTATCCGCGGCCGCTACCAGGCGAGCCACGCTCGAGGCCTGAATGGCCTTGGCGTGGAAGGGAGCAATCAGCCCCGTCCCCAATAATCCGAAACCCACGCGCGAGTCCTGTGGCATAATATCCTCACTCAGCGGAGATTTCGTGCCACGGGTGTCCCGCCCGTGCCCGTGCACGGCCCGGACGGCCGTGGCACGTCTCAGACGCAACGCTGTCATTGCTCCGGAATCAAGAGCACCTTCAACTCTCTCTGCGCTTCGATGCCCTCGAACGCACTTCTCCATTCTTTCAGGGGCAGTCGGCGCGTAATCACTCCGCCGGCGGGCAACTGGCCACTCGCGATCAGGTGAATGGTTCGGTCCCAGCTTGTGTAGCTGGTCGAGAGGTTGAAGATCACGTCGCACACCTTGAAGGCCGCCTTGTCCCACGGAAACGGGATGGTGTCCTTGCCGGTCAGGCCGATTACACAGATGCGCCCCTTCTTGCGGATCAGGTCGACGGTGGAAGCAATCGCCGCCGGCGCGCCGCTGCACTCGATGACCAGATCCGCTCCCATCCCCCCGGTGAGATCGCGAACCACCTCCGCGGGATCGACCTGCGCCACATTGATCACGGTTTCAAAACCCAACTCGCGGGCTTTCTTCAGGCGGATGGCCTCATCCGCGGGGGCCCCCACAATCGCCACTGCGCGGGCGCCGGCGGCGCGGGCCGTCAATGCCGCCAAAAGGCCGATGGGACCCGGCCCCAGGACGAGCACGAAGTCACCGGCCGCCACCCTGGCTCGCTCGACCACATCGTGCACGGTGTTCGCGGTGGGTTCCACCAGCGCCGCGAGGTCATAGCTCATCGAGTCGGGGATTCGGTGCAGGAGCCGCTCCGGCATCTTCAGGTACTTCGTAAACGCGCCGTCGATGCCCCAGCCGGGCGAGCGCTTCAGGGCGCAGATTTGGATGTTCCCGGTCCGGCAGAGGTAGCAATGCCCGCAGGCCTGCGTGTGGGGCTCGCCCACCACTCGGTCACCGACTTTGAACAGCCCGGTTTCCGGGCCCGCCGCAACGATTTCACCGGAGAATTCGTGCCCCATAATTACCGGCGGCCAGTAGGGAAACTGGTCGTGCCAGACGTGGATATCAGTCCCGCAGATGCCGCATGCCTTCACTTCGATCAGCACCTCACCCGCGCCGGGTGAGGGCTCGGGGGCGTCACGGAGTTCAATAAAGCCGGACCCTTTTTGCGTTTTCACCAGAGCTTGCATCATTCTCCTCAACCGCACCCTTCTTGCCTGGGGTGCCGTCGAAATTCGCTCCAAGGGTAGTGGTACAGTTTGATGTCGTAGCGGCGAGTTTACCTCGCCATATGGCGGCGTAAAGCCGCCTCTACGTCAAACTGTACCACTACCGCTCCAAGTCGATTCTCAATAGACCAAGCGCATTATAGTAGTATATGAATTATTTCGAAATCACCTTCATCGACTACCGTCGCGGCATGGTGTTTATCAAATGGCTGGGTAGCCATGAGGAGTATGACCAGATCGACGTGAGGACGGTGCAATATGCTGATCAAACCCATCAAGACTGAAGCCGACCATGCGGCGGCGCTCGGCGAAATCGAGCGCCTTTGGGGAGCGGATGGAGGCACCCGGGAGGGAGATCGACTGGAGGTCTTGACGACGCTGGTCGAGGCCTACGAGCAGGCGCATTTTCCCATCGATGCTCCCGATCCCATTGAGGCGATCAAGTTCCGGCTGGAGCAGCAGGGAGCGGACCAGAAGACGCTGATCGGCGTGATCGGCAATCGGACGCGGGTTTACGAAGTGCTGCGCCGGGATCGCCCCCTGTCTCTTGCCATGATTCGCCGGCTCCATCAAACGCTGAATATTCCCGCCAACGTCCTCATTCGCCCGGTCCGCCGACGCAAACGAACCGCATGACCCAACTACGTCGAATGATGCTGGTGGGATCGTGGTACATTATTCCTCGCAGTTTCCGGCCATTAATCTCCACAGATGAGTTAGGAGGAGGGGTACGATGAAAGCCATCCGATGCATGCTTCTTTGCCTTGTGTTGCCAATGTTTGCAGTCTCTCGGGGCGAGGCGCAGGACGCCAAAGGCTGCAAGGACTCACCCTTGGTTAGCCGTTTCCCGGGCGCCGTCATCGCTTCGTGCGTCGATAAAGACGATGATGTGGCTGCCATGCCGATGGGGTCGGGCAAACCAGACAAGAAGATTGAGGGCGAGTATCACGAGCTTAATTACCACTTTCCCAGTACCGTCTCCAAGGCTCAGGTGCTGCGCAACGTTACCACCGCGCTGCGGGCGGCAGGGTACACCGTCGACTACGACTCGGGTGCGTACGGCGATTTCACCGTCCATATGGGTAACACGTGGATCTGGGAGTCAATAGGCCAAGGACGCTATTCGCAGATCATCGTCGTGGAAAAGCAGTTGGAACAAGTGATGGTTGCCAACGCCGCGGCCCTTTCCAGCGGCTTGAGCGCCAACGGCCATATCGTGGTGAACGGGATCTACTTTGACACGGGAAAATCCGAGGTTAAGCCGGAGTCGGCCGCCGCCCTGAAGGAAGTCGTCACGTTGTTGCAGCAGGACGCGAAGGTAAAGGTCTATGTTGTGGGCCATACCGACAACGTGGGTGCCTTAGCCGCGAATATGGAGCTCTCGCGCCAACGCGCCGCCGCCGTAGTGCATGTGCTCACCACGCAGTATGGGGTGGCTGCCGCCCGGCTCTCCCCCTATGGCAATGGTCCCTATGCCCCGGTGACTTCCAACGACACGGAAGACGGACGCGCCTTGAATCGCCGCGTCGAACTGGTCAAACAATAAACTGCTCACCTCCGGGATGGTCGCACTCGGAAAGTAAGCTTTGACGGGAAACGGTGGAGGGAAAAGGTGTCAGGCACTCTTTCCAGGGCGACTGGGAAAAGGAAACGGTACCTGGAACGTGTGAAGAAATTAACAAGAATGTGTAACTGGAGTAACTTGGGTCTGGCAGACTGCAAGCATGAGCACAGACACTCCGGTTCCTCGTCCACGATTGGGTGCGGTGAATCGGCGGCAG
>Ga0326727_10006813_pt1 | contig 30904 bp, 18 predicted proteins | sample MB2enrmetagenome_FD_207643 | JGI IMG/M metagenome (GOLD analysis project Ga0326727, IMG submission 207643) | Lab enriched peat soil microbial communities from McLean, Ithaca, NY, United States - MB29MY | ecosystem: Environmental > Terrestrial > Soil > Wetlands > Peat | place: USA: New York... | reverse complement strand
ATCAGCGAGGCCATATCTATCTGCATTACACACTGAGCTGGCTTATCTATCTTGGAAAGAGTAGCTGGATTACCATTTTGGATCAAGTACCAGTTCGTTCCATAGCAAAAGGCAAACTCCCAACCATAATAGCCGGTTGATGGATTTAGTGTGTCACTATACTTGTGCCATGTGTTACAGGGGCAATCCCAAAGCGAAGCATTCTTCGAATAAGGAAAGAACGGATCAGAGCACCACACTGGCAAGTGGTATTGATCGGTTCCTGGGGGATAAGTTGATGGATAGACAAGCGGACATGACGACCCTCCACCAACCAAGCACCCGCTAGGAGCTGCCATTAGATACTTCTCGTCATAGTCTTGTAGATATTGAATGACCGCTATTCCCAGTTCCTTCATGTTATTGAAGCAGGTGACCTGCTTCGCCTTATCGCGGGCTCGTGCGAAGACGGGGAATAGAATCGCTGCCAGAATCGCTATTATCGCTATCACGACGAGCAATTCAATCAGCGTGAAACCTTGGGATTTTCTGATAAACATTTTGCCAATCTCCTCCCGGATGCGAGCGGTTTGCTCTATTACCGGCATTGCCGACTGCGACACCCAAAACCACACTATATGAGTCAATCGCCGTCAACGCCCGCCGTTTCAGGCAAGCGTTCATCAGCGTACTAATAAGCTATCACGAAACCGCCTCAATGTCCTCCGTTTTGTTGGGCAAATATAGCGAAATTTTGCATACCGATTCTCGCGGCTCCATTCGGCCCCGGTATAGCATCTTTTCGGTTACTCGCCGGTCGTGCGAGGCATCCAGTAGGCCCGATCAACTCCACTTCTCACAACCGTCCGTAATGTTGTATACTACAATCTGAAGGGATTGCACAATTCCGATTCCTTACAGAACCGCTAGTCCCTTTGTCATGAGAGTGAGGCAGACCACGTTATGAATGTTTATCCTCCCGTGTTGGCGTGCGGGAACAGCCTTTTCCCTCCGGGGGAGTTCCGAGTTCGCGTCTCCATTCTTCTGGGCCGTGATCCCAGCGAGAGGTTTGTTCAGGATTACCATCCGGAACTGGAGTTCCATCTCATTCGGCATGGGGTAAGCAAGTATAACATCCGGGGCGTAGAATACCCCTGTGAGAAGAACTCCCTACTGATTATCCATGAGAATGAGCCTCATGTCTATATAACCAGCGAAGAATGCGAGGACAAGAACATGTGCCTGATCTTCGCCGCGGAGGTGATGCAGGATCGAGTCATAGCTCGCACTGCCCTTCAACGCCTAGCGCCTCTGCATCACTTGATCCTATCCGAGCAGGAGGCCAACATCGCGGATTACTTGATCGCGGAAATCGGCGCGGAACGCCTTCACAGGGATATGCATTGGCAGCAAGTCATAACGGATTATGTGGAAACGTTTCTTACCATACTCTACAGGGCCGCAGGGCGACCAGCGTTCGTGCCTGAAAGCGAAGACCCACTTATTCAGGAGGTAGTAAAGTATCTGGAAAATAAGTTTGCCGAGAATCCGCCTCTTACTCACGTAGCAAAGAAGTTCAACATCCCAAGTTATGCATTGAGTAAGAAGTTCACTCAGTATATGGGACTTGGGTTTCGTGAATATATGATCCAGAGGCGCATCCTGATCGCTCAGAAGATGCTCGAACGGACGGATTCGAAAGTCTCCGCGATCGCCAAAAAGGTTGGATTTGACAGCCTGACCACTTTCAACCGGGATTTCCGCATGTTGACCGGTGTAACTCCAGCCGTATACCGAAGGATATCGTGGATGGATGAACTGTCCACCGAAGCGGCTCGCTGGAGCGTCGAGGCACAACAATGGATTAAGGAGAGAGATTCAAGAGAGGGATAGAGCGAACCATGTTTTCACGATGAACCAGGCCTGCCTCAACACATCAGAGGTTTCTTCGAAGTTCTGTTTACCTCACTCCGATACGCGCCCGGCGTTACCCCCGTCATCCTGAGAAATTCGCTGTTGAATGACGAAAGGCTTCCGAATCCAACCTCATACGCTATCGTGGAGACCGTCATATCCGTGGTCTCGAGAAACTTCCGGGCTTCGGCAACCCTCAATTGAATGATGTATTGTCTAAATCCGACACCAGTGTATCGCTTGAATCCCTTACTCAATGTGTAAGAGGATAGCCCGAACTTATCCGCAGTCTCAGAAAGCGAGACGGCCTCAGTAAACTCCCTGCCCAGAAACTCCGTGATCTCCTGCATCAGCGGATCTTTATCCTTGGGCCGGAACCCATGTCCGGTCACCGCCCGCTGAAGGATGACCAGCAGCGCCTCTATATAGTTGGCCACCGTGCTCTTCCACTGCAAGTCCTTATGCTCACATTCGTCCGCCGCCCTGGTTAGCAGGCACTCCGCGCCGGCAGCCTGAACATCGGAGAGAACCATGTGATGTATCAAGTCCAGACTCGATAGAGCCTGCAGCGCTGCTGGACGGTCCTTGAATAATCTCGGAGCCAATATGAGAGATATATTCTTTATGGAACCGGTGGCGCCAACCGGGCCACGGTGAGTTTCATTCTTGTGGACTATCAGAACGGAGTTCTTCTCAAAATGACAGTCCTCGCCGCCGATAACGTAAGTTCCATTCCCATGGCAGATCAAGTGAAGTTCCAATTGCGGATGGACGAGACGCGGATCCGACTCGGCCCCACTCCACGAACCCACATATACGGCAAGTGGAAAATCCTCCCGCCGAAAAACCTTTTCCCGGCTACACTGAACATCGCTCTTCGCACTCATCGCATGATCACCTCGCGAACCTTTGATACGAGTATATCACAATATGCTCAACAGGCGAAACACCGCGTGGAATGGAAGTCCTCTTACTTCAAGTCGGCAAGATTTCGCCGCTTTTCGCCAAAATGCTGAAGACAATAGCGCAAATTACTGCTATACTGTGCTCAATAGACGGTGAAGGCTTCGGCCATCCATGGAAGAGAGCGGATTATGACTCAATCAGCAATAATTGACATACACACCCATTTTTTGGATTATCCCGAATTTGATGACCCATTCCTGAGTATGTCTCAGGAACGAGGCATTAAGCTTGCAATTTCCTGCCTGGGACTCGAAGGTGACTTGCAGATCAATCCCACCATTGAAATGTGCCGAGCATGTAATGACAAAATCGTCGAATTGATGCCCCGGTTTCCGGATATGTTATATCCCTTCTGTTTCATAAATCCGCTCAACGGCAAGGATGCCATCGATGAAATCAGACGTTGCGTCGAGGATCATGGAATGTCGGGCATAAAACTTTGGGTGGCGTGCAGGGCTAACAACGAAGCAGTATATCCGATAGCCGAAGAAGCGATCAGACTGGACATTCCAATACTTCAGCATTCATTCCTCCGCCATTTGGATATCAATCCCGGCGAATCCAAGCCTGAAGATGTGGCGGAACTCGCTCGCAGATACCCGGACATGAAAATGATCATGGCTCACATGGGCTTCTTCTGGCGCAGGGGCGTCATGGCAGTTCAGGACTGCCCGAACGTGCGAGTGGACACGAGCGGATTCGACCCCGAAAATGGGAGTGCCGATTTCGCGGTAGAAACGCTCGGCGTGGATCGGGTCCTCTTCGGCTCGGACGGACCCGGCAGAGATCTTCTCTACCAGCTAGGCAAGGTAATGGCTGCAAAGCTATCCGACGAGCAGCAGGCGATGGTTCTTTCCGGCAACGCCCAGAGGCTTCTGGGCCGGGCATGATGCCCGGCGATGTTGGATGTTGGATGTTGGATGCCGGATGCGATACTCAACGATGAATTATTGATGTCGCCGGATATTCATCCGGTGACGATGTTTTCGGGACTTTAGTCCCCGCATACTCTTGCATCGAAAAACCGTCATCGGCACGTTAGGTCGCAGGCTGACGTCCTGAGCTTGTCGAAGGGCCGAAGTGTGAAGAGAATCCCTGGATTCCCGAGAATCCAGCCTCGGGATAACATATCCCTCGGGATCATTTCGGCAGTCTTGCTTCCAACGATATAACAAGGCGTTGGGTAAGCCATCCGGATGTTGACTCTAGCTTCTGACTTCTAGATTCTAAGGAAGACACACATGGATATCATAGATTTCAACGCTCATATGGGAAGTTGGCCGGATATCTTTCCCGACTTGGGTACAACTAAAATCGAGGCTGAAATGGATGCCGCCGGCATTGGGAAAGCAGTGATTTCCAGCTTGTCAGAGGCATTCGGCGCACACGTCCCAACGGACGCGAATTCAGATCGGCTTGTGCCGTTCCGAAGCGCGGGTCCCGACCATGATCTCAATGACCTGGCGCAATCTGAGAACATCAAGGGTGTAAGGATCTACCCAAGCTATCAGGCCTGGGACTTCCAAAGCCCCACTTTCTCTGCATTGATTGATTTGGTCAAGAGCAGGAACTGGGTCTTGCAGGTCTATCTCAGGTTGTGGGACAGCAGGGTTGTGCCGACATCCGAAGAACCTTCAGGCATTATCGCGAAGTTAAAACCGGTTGTACAAAGTAAGCCAGGTTTAAAACTCGCTTTCAGCGGAATCAACTTCCCGGAGATTCGGGACAACGCCGAATTCATCGAGCAAAGCGCCTGGGTCGATATCTCGCATCTGCACGGCCCAACAACTTCCCTGCAGATGATTCTTGGCATGGTGAGCGCATCCCGTGTTCTGTTTGGCAGCAATATGCCGACCTATTACCCATACGCGGGCGTATATCGCCTCGAAAATGAATCGATAAGCAATTTTGACCGCCGACTGATCGCCTGCGGTAATGCGAAGAATCTTCTCGATTTATAGGAGCGTTCCATGACTGAAGTTTTGAGAAGGACTACAACGAAAAACCTGGCTCTGGCAAAATCCGCTACACTATACAATGAAGCGATAAAACTGATCCCGGCTGGATCGCCTACACTCAGCAAGAAGCCGGAGTATTTCGCAATGGGCGCTTTCCCGATGTACATCCAAAGAGGCCAGGGTTGCCGCGTATGGGATGTGGATGGTAACGAGTACCTGGACTATATAGGCTCTCTTGGCCCTATCACCCTGGGTTACTGCTATCCAAGGGTCGATGACGCTATCAAAGAGCAGTTGAAGAACGGCACGATCTTCTCCCTCATGCACCCGCTGGAAGTCGAAACCGCCAAAGCGATTACGGATATGGTGCCGTGCGCCGACATGGTTCGGTTTGTCAAGACCGGAGCTGAATCCACCAGTGCAGCGGTCAGGATCGCTCGGGCATATACGGGCAAGGATTTGATCGTCAACTGGGGCTACCACGGATGGCTGGATACATGGCGGTGTGAGGGCTTAAAGGATACAGTTTCCGCCAACGGCCTCCCGGGAGTAATGAAATCGCTGATCAAGAGCTTTATGTACGGAGACACGAGTTCCGATTCCAGCCTTGAGGCGGTCTTGAACCGGAACAAAGGCAATGTGGCATGCATTATCATGGAGCCGCTTCTCTACGAATCAACGGAATGCTGTGATTTCCTGCAGTGGGCAAGAGACCTGGCCGATGAACATGATGCAGTGCTGATCTACGACGAGATCGTCACCGGATTCCGCATAGCAAACGGCGGAGCGCAGGAGTATTCCGGAGTCATTCCGGACATCGCCTGCTTTGCCAAAGGCATCTCAAACGGAATGCCGCTTGCTGCCGTAGCAGGACGCAGAGAGATCATGGAAGCCACTGCTAACGCCGGTATAAGCTCCACCTACGGCGGCGAAACGCTCTCCCTTGCAGCCTCGGTCGCGACGCTGAGCGAATACCGGGAAAAGGACGTCATCGATCACATATGGGATCTTGGATCGAAGCTCAGCGTGGGCATGAACAGCATTGCCAATCAGTATGGCCTGCAGCTTTCCGTGAAGGGTTGGCCGCCCATGAGCATGTATGAGTTCCAATATGAGGACGATGTCGTTAACGAAGATCTGATGACCCTGTTCCTTCAGGAGATGGCTAAGCAAGGAATCCTGTTCCGCAGAGGAGGCCTGATCATGATGACGTACTCCCATCAGGAGGAGGACATTTCCTTTACCCTCGACAAGTGCAGGGAGGTCTTTCCCATCCTGGCTGATGCTTACGCCGGCAACTCGATCTCGGAACTCCTTCAGGCCGGAAAAGCCCAGGCAGGCTTCAGAAAGTTCTGATGAATCCGTGATTTGGAGAGCGCTCCTGCATGGCAAAACTGAAGCGAAGTAAACATTTGCAGAAAGAGCCCCGGTCTTGAGAGACCGGGGCTCTCCATTTCACCGATTATCGAGTCCCCTTAGTCAGAAAACCCGCAGTCATTAAGCAGCCACCATTACCATATGGCACAGGCGTTATTCCAGTCGCTTTGCAGCGAAAGAACAACTTTCCATGTACCGGTTCCGGTATCGGTTGCCGAGAAGGAGTTATAGCTTATCGGCAGACCACTGGAATCGAATACCAGACAGTTCGATGGCTGGCTGGAGTGAACTGTCTTGCTCCAGTAGAATGTACCGGATTTGCATGTCAGTATCTTCTCCTTGCCGATAAGATAGCCTGCATGGAGCTCAACGGGCGTGAACGGGAACATGTAGTTGGTGATCCCATACGCGCCAGATCCCGCGCCGGAAGTCGGGATGTATGCAGAGTAGTAGTACATCAACTCACCATTCGTCAAGCACATAATCGCGTACTTGTTCACGGCTTGAGCAATATGCTGTCTGCCATACATCGAATCGACACCCGTTGTGTTGTACGTGGGATCCGATGCAGATATGCCAAGAGCAATCGGGGAGGTCAGATGCCCGGAAGCCATCGACTGTGAACACCAGGGCTGAGTCGTACCGTTTACCAGATTCTTGAACGAAGTCAGATCCGGCACTGATGTCTGGTACGTTTCAGCGAAGTTGTTGTAGTGGAACTGCCTGCATACTGAATCTCTACAGTGAGTATTGGTAACCAACTGGGCGCCCATCGTGCTCGTGACATAATTGATAAGCCACGCCCTTGCCGGAATTCCAACCAGCGCCGTATCAGTGAAGTAATCTGACGGGGTGGCAGTGCCGTTATACCACATCGTGTAGCCGTCCCACTGACTTTCGTCCCAACGAGGGCTCCAATAGAAGCTCGGATCATTGCTTCCATTATCGTACAAGTCGGGCTCGATGCCAAACATATCGAAGTAAATGCCCTTGGTGCATCCCGCATACTTGGATGCACTGGTCAGGGCATTGTTCAGAGTGAAATCAACCTGGCCTTTCATATACTGTGTTTGGTAGTTGAAGTTGGTCAGTGTGTACTGCTGCCAGTTCGTTCCGTAGGTTGCCCATGCGGTCGGCGTGGCGCCGGGATAAGTTTGCAGGTTGAACCAGTTCGCTGGGTTCGTATCAACGGTCTGCGAAGTGTATGAGCTGGGACCGATGAAGCAGCAATCCACTACCTCCGTGTTCTGCGTGGAAGTCGTGAACAGGGTGGCATCGTTCCACTGATTGCAAACCGTGTTCGACTGGACGATGCTGGTCTGCGCTGAAGACAGCGGATTAAGTTGCCACCAATTAGGCGATCCACCGCCTGGCAAGAGATTGCCGTTCACTATGGTCGTCTTGTCGATAGCAACCTGCACCGTTTCTATCTTGCTCATGAATGTTGGGGTTGACGTCAGACGCGCGGTATCCGAATTCGTCGCGCTCATCACTCCTGAAATGTACTGACTCTCATCAGCAACGTATGTGGAATTCGGGGTACCCGATCCATCCAAGAACTCGTACCATGGGTCCATAATGTAGTATTGGCACGCTCTGCCGGGGTAGTAGGTCTCGCCGAATGACATTGGGCCATAGCATGTGTAGTTCACGCCCCAGTCGTTTCGGACTGAGTTTATGAATCCCCAGTAATCCTGGCTAAGGGCGCCGGGATACAGGGAGAGATTGAACGTATAACTCTTGTTCCCCGGCAAACCAAACGCCTGAGTTCTCATATCGGTGGTATTGTAGTTGCTTCCGCCGAAGTCAGGGTCCGTTTCCTGTATCATGTACAACTGACCGCGGAAGACATCGTCCTCAACCAGAATGCCCAGCGAACTGTTGTCCTGGGAGATAAATGCGCTGGGGTTCTCGGCACAAGGCACAACCTCTTTGGTCCCGGTGGTACTGAAGCAGTTGACTGAGTATCCGGTAAGATATGCTTGCTCGGAGCTGTCCCTGTTGGCCATAACCGGGTAATAGCGCACTCCTATCGGAATTGGGTTTGCCGTGAGGTTGGTGAACTTATCCTTTGTGGTAAACTTATCGCCATTCCAGGATATACTGCGGGTTACCGTATAGCTGCCGCAAGACCCGAGAACCGTGATTACACCGGCGCTGGAGGACACGGTGGTCGTCCATAGCGGATCTGCCGACGCATTCCATCTCCAGTAATGGTATTTGTTTACGCCGCTAACAACCTCTGAGAACAAGGAAGAGATCAGATACCTGTCGCCGGCGTAGTCCATCTCAATTGCGCCGATATTGCTACCGGAGTTGGCCACCGTCAGCGTCCAACCGTTTCCGGTGATCTGCGCGCCGGGGAAGTAGGTATACTGGGAAGTATCCCCTGAGATCTTGACATCCGCAATGTTGCCGTTAAACCAATAAAGGTTGTTGTTGCGATTGCCGATGTGCGGCACGTCATTTACGAAAGGAACCGGTGTTGTCGGCGCCGATGGGTTGCTTGCGCTAGTTTGCACCACTCCATCCACAGTAAGCCACATGCGGTTTGCCACAACGGACTGGTTTGGGTCCAGGTCAACGCGAACAAAATGCCAATTCCCATCGGCAAGCTTGCCGGTGCTTGTCGACCTCATATACAATTGATTGGTGGTGCCGGACAAACCTGCTTGCCACCTAGCAGTGATGTCGCCGGATCCATAGCCTAGAGACACAGACCCAGGAGCGTTTAGGTAGCTTGAATTCCAGTCTATCCCGAGCATGTTGATCGAGGAGGCTGTGGTGTTGAACCAGCATGAGTAATGCATTTGGTTCCAGGCGCTCATATTCACGGAGTTGGAACTACAAAAGCTGGTTCCGGCTCCCAGGAAGCTTGCGCTGCCGGAAAGCCCGGATCCGGGAGGTACCGCGCTTGACCAAGCTGGGCCGCCGCTGATGGTGAGCGTATGCCCGTTGCCCGAGGAGTCATTTGAGAAGGTTGCAGAACTGAAAAAGGGCCATTCGGCCCCATCAGCCAGACAGATGGATGAAGCTGCGACGCTGACAAGCATGGTCAGCATCAGCGCAAACAGTGGGAAGTTGTTCTTCGTTATCAGGCGAAGCACATGAATTCTTGAATCTTTCGTTTTCATTCTTAACCTTGCCTTTCATTTTCACATTGCGATAATTGTTTTTACTGCAAAGATCCTCCGGTGGGAAGTATCAGGAAACTGCAAGGTCTACACCCACATGCCGAATCTTCACTGAGACCAAGATTCAGCCGTCATATATCTCACCACCTCCTCAGAAGACAGGAACTAGGATTTAGGGCCGGAATCCAGAAGGGCTCAACGCCTTCGTTGCCGTCCAGTGTTGTGAGCCGAAGGCTCATGGTTGATTCCCTTGAAAGCCAAAGGGGCCTCTTGCGAACACGCAAGCAGCACCTTTGAAATCGCTAATAAATCGCGCAGGTATTGTTCCAGTCGCTTTGCAGTTTTACCTTCACCTTCCAGAACTGACCCGTTGAACTTACGGAAAAGGCGATCGGCGTGTTCGGCATGCCGTTTATATCAAATGTCTTGCAGACACTGGGCGCCAAAGGATGATCCTTCTTATTCCAGTAGAAAGTATTTGAAACGGCAGTCAGAATCCTTTCCTTGCCGATAAGGTATCCCGCATGAAGCTCTACCGGGGTGAACGGAAACATGTAGTTCATGACGCCGTATCCGCCGCCGCCCGTCGTGCCGGGATCGTTGATGGAGGATGAGTAGTAATACATCAATGATCCGTTCCGCAAGCACAAGATTACATACTTGTTAATTGCAGACGCGAGGTGCTGCTTTCCATACTCTGAATCCACACCGGTTGTGTTGAAAGTGGGGTCGCTGCATGTGATTCCAAGAGAAATCGGGGACGTCAGATGACACTGGGACATCGTTTGCGAGGTCCACGGTTGGCCGGTTGATAACAGTGTCTTGAGAGCGGTCAGACTCGGCACAGCCTCCTGCCACGTCTCGGCAAAGTTAAAATATGGGAAGGCCCTGGTTACGGAATCCGGGCAATGCGTATTGGTAACCACATACGCATGATTGGTGTTCAATATGTAGTTCAGCAGATATGCTCTGGCCGGGATCCCCACTAGCATAGCATCGGTATAGTAAGTAGAAGGTAAACCATTGCTCCCGATCATCACGCTGTAACCGTCCCACTGGCCCTCATCCCATCGATTGTTCCAGTAGAAGCCTGGGTCTGAACTGATGTTATCGTATCCATCCGGTTGAATACAGAACATGTCCAAGTAAAGCCCTTTGTGCATGTTCGCCGGAACCGTTGACAGAGCGGTATTCAGGCAGAAATCCACCTGGCTCTTCAGGTATTGGGTCTGGTTGTTGAAATCAGTTCCATTAGAATTGTAGGCTGCCCAGTTTGTTCCGTATTGCTGCCATGTGGATGATTTCGCCCCGGGATAGGTGGTCAGGTCGATATAGTTGGCGGGATTCTGATCCGTGGCGAGTGTGCCGGGCCAAACATTTTCAGCCTCGACCATGCCGGTTGTCTTCGCCGAGCTCGACCATAACCATGAGTCGGAAAATTTGCCCCAGTTTGAATCGGCCATCACCACGGTTGTCTGCGCGGCTGTCAACGGAAACAGGAAATAAGTATTTGGAGAACCACCGCCAGGCAACGTGCTCCCATTCGCAATGCTCGGTTTGTACAGAGTAGCAATCGGCGTTTCCAGTTTGCACATGAAAGCGGGACTCTTAACATAAGCATTGGGATCGGCGTTTATCTGATTTGCCACCATCCCTAAATTGTGCTGTACGGTTGAAGCGAAGGTTGAGTCCAAAACTCCGGCGCCGTCCCCGAACTTGTACCAGGGATCCATAGTCTGGAACATAACCGCCCTGTTGCTGAAGTAGTATGGATCGTCCTCCCAGGGTCCCAGGATTGTATAGTTGACGCCCCAATCGCGCCGAACCGCATTGACAAACGCCCAGTAGTCGTGCGTGACTCCCCCCGGATATAAAGAGAACTTGAAAGTGTATGAACCGTTGCCAGGCAAACCGAATTGTTGATTGCTGATATCCGATTGGTTATAAACCGAGGAGTTCTGATCCGTCTGCTGGTATAAGATCTCATGCGCACGCATGACGTCGTCCTCAGTAAGGATGCCGAGCGAACTGTGTGCTTGTGCTAGAAAGACCGTCGGATTCGGCGCACATGAGACTTGTTCATCAGTATTTGAGATATTGTTGTAATCGAACGGCATACCGGTGAGAAATGCCTTATTGGTTGTAACCAGGCTTGTCATTACCGGAACATAATCGGTCTGAACTGCAATCGGCGATGTGGTCTTGTTGGTAAGAGTGTCCTGCATGGAGAACTTGTCGCCATTCCAGAAAATTCTGCGGTTTACCGTAAAGCTCGAGCAAGAACCTGTCAGGTAGATTGTGCCGGAGCTGTTTGCAACGGACGTAGTCCAGTCTGTATCCGTAGGATGGGTTTTCCATGTCCACAGGTGATACCCCATAAGGTTGCTTTTTGAATAAGAATACGAGGACGCGATGAGATAAGTGTCGCCGCCGTAATCCAACTCCATCACCCCGGCGTTTGAACCTGTACCGCAAACGGTTAGCGTCCATCCTCCTCCGGTAATCTGAGCGCCGGAAACTGTTGGATAAGATGAGTTGGATCCCGAAACCTTTACATCCGCAATCTCGCCTACAAATCGGTAATAAGTGTTCATTCTGGAGCCGATATAGACGGTGTCGTTGGCAAAGGCGGTTGAAGCGCCGGTTGGATCGCTGCCGCCGCCGAGATCCGTCGTAAGTATGCCGTCCCTGTAGAACTGGCAGCGATTGAGAGCCGGCGATGCGGACGGAGTAATGAATGCCTCGTATTTGTGCCAGTTGCCATCATTGCACCCTGTAGCGAATTGTCGATAATAGACATGCGGCGAGCCCGAGGCTCCGTATGCATTCCATCTAAAGTTGACCATAGGTCCGGCAGTTCCGGCGGTAAATGTGCCCGGAGCGCTGAAATAGCCGTTGTCATCCTCGTCCAGGCAAACGTAGCCTCCCGTGCCGGTGTACTTGAGAGAGAAAGCAACATACATGTTCTGCCAGGTTGACATGTTGACCATGTTAGGCGATGTGGTGAATTGTGTTTGATTACCGGTGAAATTGGCGCATCCGGTTAAGCCGGAACCCGCGGGGAAGTCGTTCAACCAGGTAACTCCCGTGTTCTTTAGCGTATGGCCGTTGCCTGTGGCGTCCGTTGTGAGGCCGGCAGAACTTGCGAACATCCATTCCGCTGAATCGCCAGCATAAGCGGGCAGTCGCATAGTTAAAATGCAGGCGCCGAAACCCAGTGCAAGCAATAACGCGCCTTTCCGAAAAGAGGGCGAGAATATATGGCAGGTCGCCGTTCTTGTGGCCCTTGCATTATCTATCATTGTGTCGAACTTCATACTTAATATCCTCATTCTCACCCGGGGCACGTCCGGGACGCGCGAGAAATCTCAAACGAATTGCCAAAAAGCGGGGACCGCCCACGGAAATCCAGAGCGGTCCCCTCGGGAGTAACACAATCTACGACCATTGCGTCATTGGCGGTCGTAATCAGCAGAAGCTAGTTGGAACCCTGATACCATGCCAGGCCCAGGAGCGAGTAGTCCTGATCTTCGATGAAGCCGTCCTGGTTGATATCGCCGTTTACCAACGTGATGTTTACGGTAGTCGCATTTCCACCGGTAATAACTGCTGTTGCTGTTTCGGTTAGACAGCACGTTGACGCCGCTCTCACCAGATATGTGCCTGCTGCAATTGTAGGCCAGTTGACAGTAACTGGGCTGTTGTACGATGTCCCAAACACGGTCTGGGTGAAGAGAGTTGTCGTGTCAGCAGAATCCCTCACATCCACACGGATGGGAAGGAGGGTCAGATCCGCAAAATCCGACAGGAAGGGATTCGTCACGTTTGCGTTCAGACTGCCGGGACCCAGATTACCCCAAATCTTAACGTCAGCAATCTGGCCGCGGAACGGAGCGTATACGGAGGAACCTTCGTATGTAGCAGCGCCGATACAAAGCGAAGTGTTGGCGAACGCGGCAGGAGTACCGACCGGATCAGTGCGCCCACCGTTGTCAGTGCTGAGAACACCATCCATGTAGAACTTCAAGCGCTGAGTGGGATCGGCCTGGGACGGGTCGATGTCAGCCTGATATGTGTGCCACTTACCGTCCGCGCAGCCATGGAACCATCGGTCACAGTAGTGAACACCGGTGTTGCCCGAACCATTGACTGTACCCCACTCGTTCCATCTGAAGAACACACACCCTGAGCTGTCGACAGCCGCCGGATAGTTGTAGGTGGCCTGACTCCTGAAGCTGCCCTGGTCATAGAAGAAGCCGTTTGCGGCATCCTGATCCAGGACGACTGAGTTCGTCGTATTCGTGTATTTGAGTGAATACTTGACATGTATAATCGGCCATGTTGACAGGTTTATGTTCCGGACGCCGCCGGATGCATATGTGTCCAGCCAATCCTGGCTACCGTTGAAGCTCATTGACCCCGTATAACCGGCCGGAGCATCCGCCAGCCATGTGATGCCGATCCAATCCGTTGCCAGAGTATGTCCGTTTCCGGACACATCCACCTTGGCAGCGGTACCTGAAGCAGCAAATGTCCACTCTGCCGAGTCGCCGGCTGCTCGGGCTATTGAGACAAAAGCTGTCGAACTTATCGCGATCAGAGCAATCGCGAGCATAATTCCTTTTTTCATTTCGTTCTCCTCTCTTGAAAGAAAGCCATACAAAGATACCGACCAACTCCGTTAGTTGCCGCCTTGGTACCAGCCAATACCCATAATGGAGTAATCCTGATCCTCAACGAATCCATCGCAATTCAGGTCGCCGCCAAGCAGGGTCAAGCTAACTGTGTTGGTTTGACCTCCTATGGCGGTAACCAGTGCCGACTCACTTAGAAACTTGCCGGCGAGCGCTCTCACCAGATATGTTCCGGGGGCGACGGTTGGGAAGCTGATCGTCGTGGGATTCAGTGTAGGCGCCGAAGCAGGCGTGTAGTTCTGAGTCTCCAGGGTGGTGGTGTCGGCGGAATCTCGTAGAAGAACTCTAATTGGATTGAGCGTGTAGTCTCCGCTGCTGTTCAGTCCTCCCAGTTTTACGGTTACGCTTATCGGAGCCATGGCGCCCTGTGCGATGATCTTGACTTCGCCGAGTTCGTTGGCATAGTTGTGGCCGGCTGTATCCTGGTTTGATCCCATCCAGATCGGATGGTTGAGGAATGGATACAAATTCTGACCTGTCGGATACGTTCCTACTCCGAAATCTCCGCCCGCACTGAGAGAGAATCTATCGGCAGGAAGAGCTGTCTGATTGTAAACCGCAGTCCATCCGACCCAACCCGGGTTTGATCCGCCGAAGGCATCATCGATAACTAACTTGTACGGTCCGTTTATATCGGCCATCCATGCCGCTACCAGACCGGCGCCGCTCTGATAAACAACGATCGCCCCGGGTGTGTTCATGTCGCTGTCGCTCACAATGTAGGCGACTCCCGCGGTTCCGTTTGAACCCTTGGTCCATCCGGAAATACGGACAATGGCTGAAGGAGTCAGATTCATTGTGTCAACAGTTGAGAACTGAGTCTGGGTTCCGGAGAAATTGGCGCATCCCTGTGAGGTGCTGCCATAGGGCGGGTCGGCCAACCAGGTCACACCACTGTTGTTCAATGTGTGGTTATTCGGCCCGGAATCGCTGGTCAGCAGGCTGGAACTATAAAACATCCAGTCAGCCGAATCGTTAAATACTTGAGCCCTTACTGATTGGGCCGATACTGAAATAAACACGACTAGCGTCAATGCCAAAAACAGAATACCTTTTTTCATAACTTTCTCCCCTCTTGAAGTTGTATCCAAGTGTTTACCTTCCGTACTACATACAGTGTTTCTTAGACTATACTACCACCTGCCTCTATTGTCGGTTAACAGGCGCAATACCGCCCGAACTTGTCACTACTATAACATGGCCTTGCCGACCTGTCACACAGTATCTTGGCCAATAATAGCGAAATTTTGCATCTCCGACAGTAAGGATGAGCTTATTAGGTCTTTTCGCCCATGATCACCGCGGTTGCATTCCAATCCTGGAGCTTGATTGTGACATCCCAGGCGCTTCCCTTCCTCTTCATCACCACATCCGGAATCTTCTCCCGACCCTTGGTATCGAACGTTTTGACCACCGGCTTATCGGCATGATTCCACCTGAACGTGCCGGAAACCGCCGTCAGTATTCTCTCTTTCCCGATCATATATCCCTCGTGCAGCTCCACGGGCGTGAATGGGAACATATAGTTGATGATCCCGTATTCCGCCGCGCCTTCACCCGCGCGAGGGATATCGCCGTATTCGTAGAACAACTGGGCGTTTCTCAAGCAGACGATCACGTATTTCTGAATCAGTTCGCCCCTGTGGCTCCTGCCGTAATCCTTGTCAACCTCGTTAAACCACATGTGCAGTCCCAATGTAACCGGCGAGCATAGATGTCCCATCGCCATCCTGGGGATCAATTCCGGTTTGGCAGGAGTCAGCAGCCGTTTGAAGGTCGCGAAATCCGGAACGACTTCGTAGTCCGCTTCCGCAAAGCTGATATACGGCAAAGTCCGCATCTCCCAGGAGGCCGGGTGCATATTAGTGACGGCAGTTCCGCCCTTGCTGAGAATATGCTCGACGATCGCCTTTCTTGCCGGGATGCTTGCCAGCGATGTGTCCGTATACTTACGAGCGATCTCACCTTTGCCGTCGATATCCACGGTATGACCGTCCCATTTCCCGTAGTCACCGCGATCGCTCTGGCCCACAACTTCGTCGAACTCGAACATATCCATGTAGATGCCCTTGCAGCCGATCTTGTCCATGCAGTAGTCGATCTGATAGAGCATGTGCTTGTACTGGGAGTTTCCGAGCATGGGATAGACGAGAAAATCCAGATCGCCGACCTTATCATCCGTGTACCAGGTGTCGATCAGCGCATGTCCGTCGGATGTGGTTTCCATGGAATCCCACCATGGGGTATGCTTGAGCACTTCCGTCGCCTTATCATCCAGCGCAAGTGGCAACTGTTTCGGCGTCTTGGGAATTATCTCCGAACCGGGAATATCCTTCCTAAGAAGCGCAGTGCTCGGCGTCTCTATCTTCGGAAATGCGATTGCATCGGGGTACTTTGCGTGAACCTTATCGATTTGGGCCTTCAGCGTGGCCGCATACTCATCATCCGACAGCCCGACGCCGTCCTGGAAATGGAACCACGGCGGGACCACGAACATCGCTATCTTGCGGTCGTCTTCTTTGTTGCTCAGGACTTCCGGCTTGACCACAAACGCCCACGGCCCCGGGATAGTGAAGTTCACTTTCATATCATCGCGCAGTCGATTAACGAATGAGAAGTAGTCCTGATCTTTCTGTGGGTAAAGCGTCCATTTGAGCGTATAGCTCTTCCCTGGCTCCAGACCGAAGTGCTCCGTGCCGAACTGGACTGAATTGACCTTGCGCTCCATGCTGAGCTGGCAGTTGAAAACGGCATCTTCCGCCACTATCCCGAGCGCGGTTTCCGGTTGCTTTAGAAAAACAGTCGGGTTGTATGCGCAGCGTTCATAATTCAGCTCTCCGGGCACACCCGACATATAAGCCTGCGCGCCCGTCAACCGTTGTGGTACGGCGACTACATCGTGCACAACCATCCCCAGCGGGGCATCGGTCTTGTTCAGGATGGTATCTTCCACAAAGAACTTGCCGTCCTTTGCGGAGACCGTTCGAGTGACCGAGTATTTTGCCGACTCGCCCTTCACCGAAACCTTACCCTTGCCTGAGCCTGAAACAAAGTCGGTCTTCCAGTCGGCATCATCTGCTGCTTCCCAGGTGAACTGATGGTACTTGATGGTATCGGAGGGATAAGAGAAGCCTGATTTGAAGGCGTATGTATCCCCACCGGATTTCAGGAGCATTGCGCCCGACTGTGTGACCGTCAGGGTTTGGCCCCTGGATTTGAGGGTCTTTCCCTCAAGCGCCGGAATGGCGATAGGAGTTGTCGGCTGGATTTTATCGACAACCTCTCTAGGCAGATAACCCACGGAGAGATCTTCAATTCGCATAGCCTTGGGATTAGGATTCGGGCTGGTATCGGTGAGGGTGCTGGTGAAGACGATCTCATTCGGTTTTCCGCCGACCACTCGCCAATCGAGGTCGGTCTTCACATACTCGGCAAGGTCGGAAATATTGACCACATACCAATACCCCTCTTCTCTCGGCTCGATAATGCGTGAGTCCATCTCGCCTGTCTCAAGGCCGAAATAGGTCATGAGGCAGTCCCCGTCCCACCATGGGTATCGCCCGTCGGAATGTCGGCCCCATGCGCCGCGATTGAGTATGCGATACGTCTCGTCCGGCATCAACATGCCGAGCGATTTACCGTTGAGCTTGATCTGAAGATTACAGTTGGCGAACCTGATCCCGTATTTCTCCACGGGATAGAACGCTCGGAACTTCATGAAGAGGACCTTGCCTGGCTGTGCAGGCGCGGATGGGCACTCGATTGACGCCGTTCCGGGTTTTGCGGTTATCGGGATGTTGATCGCATCCTTGGCCTGATATATCGGCTCCAGTTGAAGCTGGCTCGCCAGGCTTTCGGCGTGGACTATGCGCACTGCCGCCAAGAGTGTGATGGCACACGCGATAATCGCGCAGTTTCGCAAAGACGATTTGAACATTCTAATCTCCTTTTTCCTTGAAACAGGGACGACACAGTCGGAATTCCCCTCCTTGATAAGGAGGCTCTGGTAAACCAACCAACACGGCAACCACCTGAGCTTCGGCAGCGCCGCTTCGCTCTGCTACCGAAGCATCGTGTTATCTTCACACGTAGGGGAGGGTCACCGTGCCCTCCCGAATCAACGGATGCCTCACTCCCACTCTCTCCCCGCTCCTTCGATACGGCGCCGTCCTTCGATACGCCCGGCCATTCATCCGGGCTACTCAGGATTGAACGGTCGCCTACTCAGGACAAGGCAGGGAGCAGGAGGGGGGTACGGCTGGCTCCTATTTCAACTCCGAGGGACTCATGATCACCGCCGTCGCGTTCCAATCTTTCAACTTCACGGTCACATCCCACGACTGCCCCTTCTTCACCATGGATACATTCGGCGTGGTCTTGTACCCCTTGGTATCGAACGTGAGGCAAACCGCCTTCTCCGCATGGTCCCACTTGAACGTGCCGGAGATCGCCGTGAGAATCCGTTCCTTGCCGATCATGTAACCGGCATGCAACTCTACAGGCGTAAATGGGAACATGTATCTAACTATACCATATTCGCCCTTGCCCGGGCCAGAATCCGGAATGTTGGCATACTCATAGAACAACTGGGCGTTCCTCAGGCAGACGATCACGTATTTCTGAATCAACTCAGCCCGGTTGTTTGCAGCAAACTCCTTCGCCGCCGGCCCGGACTGATACAGATCAGGCCGCCAGAGACCCAGACCCTGGGTGACCGGCGAGCACAGGTGCCCCATAGACATTCGGGGATAAATCCCAGGCTCCGATGGATCCATCAGGTTCTGCAAGCCCTGGAAGTCGGCGGCTACCTCATAATCGGCCTCGCATGCGCTCATATATGGAATCGATCTGAGATCGCGTGATGAAGGGTGGCCGTTGGTGGTCGCTATCCCGCCCTTATCGTAAATATGCTTCATAATCGCCACTCTTGCCGGAAGACTCGCGAGCGCCATGTCAGTGAACTTCCGAGCCACATCCCCCTGGCTGGTAAGATCTACCGTGTGGCCGTCCCATCGTCCGTAATCCGTTCTAGGGCCGGCGCCTACCTCTTCATCGTACTCGAACATATCCATATATATGCCCTTGCATCCAACCTTATCCATGCAAGAATCGATCATGTCGATCATGCTCTTGTACTTCGAGTTCCCGAGCATGGGATAGACCATCAGGTCGATTTCTCCCGCGTCGTCGTCCGTGTACCAGGTATCTATGAGGCCCCTGCCATCCGCGGTCTTCATCATGGAATCCCACCATGGCGTTTTCTTGAGCACTTCCGACTGCGCCGCCGTCAACTCAAAGGGCATCTGCTTGGGAGTCTTTGGAATAAGCTCCGACCCAGGCAGGTTTTTGCGCAGGATTGTGATGTTCGGCGTCTCCAGTTTGGGCATTACAATCGCGGTAGGGTTGACCTTGGTAACCTTATCGATCTGGGCTTTGAGCCTCGCGCCATACTCCTCATCCGTCAAACCTGCGCCGTCCATGAAATGGAACCACAGATCGCCCATGAACATCAGAATCTTCCTGTCCTGCCGCTTGCCGATCCAGTCCTCTTCTCGCATCTGAGTGGTTCGAGGGCCAAGGACCGTGAAGTTGACGTTCCACTCCCGGCGAAGGAGGTTGATGAACGACCAGTAATCCCTGTCTGCCGATGGGTAGATCGCCCACTCCATCGTATAGCTTGCGCCCGGCGCCATCCCGAAATGCTCCGTGCCGAACTGCGCCATGTTGGGCTTTCGCGACATGCTCAACTGGTTCTCGAACACATTATCGCTAACGGCGACCGCCAGGGAACTCCCCTTCTGCTTCACAAACAGTGTTGGATTATAGGCGCTGCTCTTGAAGTCGGCGATGCCGGGCACGCCCGAGATATAGACGTCGTCCGCCGCCAGCCGTCCCGGGGTGATGATCTGGTTGTGGATGCTCATCCCCAACACGCCGTTGGCCTTGTTCTGGATCGTGTCGAATACCAGAAACTTGCCGTCTTTCGGCTGAATCCTGCGCGTGACCGAGTAATTCGCCGATTCACCCTTGACCGTGACATTCCCCGGCTCGCCCGGCAGGAAATCAGCCTTCCAGTCGGTGTCATCGGTGCTCTCCCAGGTGAACTGGTGATACTTAATCGTATCGGAGGGATATGAGAAGGCAGAGCGGATGGTATATCGGTCCTTGCCATAATCAAGCTCCATCGCTCCGTTGGAGGCGATGTTCAGCGAGCATCCTATGCCGACAAGCGTCTTGCCTTTGATCGCGGGGGCGGAAACCAGGGTGACCGGCTGAATCTTCTCAATATCCTCCCTGGAGGCGTATCCGATCGTGAAATCCTCGATGCGCATCTCAGCGGGCGATGGGTTTGGGCTCTCATCTGTGACAGTACTCGTGAGGATGATCTTGTTCGGATGGCCGCCGACCACCCTGTCGTCCACATCTTTCTTGATAAACTCCGCGACGTCGGAGACGTTCAGGACATACCAGTAGCCTTCATCCCGATCCGCCGTCAGGCGGGCGTCCGGGACCTCGCCTGCCGGACCCCACATCACCTCCATGCGGTCGCCCTGGAACCAGCCTGAGACGTTCCTTGCCGTTTTCGTCGTATCGCGACGGTTGAGAATGCGCTCCGACCCATCCGGCATCGATTTCCCGGCCCACTTGCCGTTGAAATCGATGATCAGGTTGTTCCCAACCCACTTGTCCGACGGGTGCTCCATGGGGTAGTGGGCCTTGAAACGCAGGCAGAGCACCTTTCCCGGCTGAACCGGGACCGAGGGAAACTCTATGGTCTTGCGGAAGTACTTGCCGGATACAGGCAGATCAATCGGCTCCTTGATCTGATAGACCGGATCGATCCGGAACTTCTCCGCCAAACTCCCCGCCGCCTGAGCATGCGACCCGCATAGGATTGCAATAATCGCCGTTACGGCAATAAGCGTCACGCTTGCCTTGAACAAAATTCGATGGATCGTTAACATATTTCACGTCTCGTGGACATCACAGAAGTCGGAAGACAGAATACAGAATGACCCGCCAATAGAATTCCCCTCTCCTGCTCCCTGCCTGCACAGAGCATAGCGAAGGAAGGGGCAAGGGAGGTTCCTTGCCGGGCTCCCCTCCTTAATAAGGAGGGGTTAGGGGAGGTTCCGGAATCCCTACGCCAGCGACAAGCCCTCTGACTTCAACTGACTGACAACCGAATGAATCGTCTCCAATACCCCGTCCAGGGGCCCGGACCGGAACCCTCCCTAACCCTCCCTTAGCAGGGAGGGAACAAAGATCCGAAACTTCCGAATTCCCGCGTCTATCCCGATGCTTCGGTCGCAAAGCGAAGCGGCGCAGCCGAAGCTTTCTCTGCGTTTCATGTGCAAGAATAGCTGGAATACCTCTACTTATTCTCCGTCGCCTGTAGCAATTCGATAAACTTCGCCAGATTCTCAACCACTTCCTCATGGATCTTTTGGCCATACTCGGCGTTCGCCTTCGAGAAGTCTCCCATAACGCCGACCTGCATCTCTTTCCACTGAACCATCTTCGGCACAACCCACTTGTGATCGATCAGCTTGCGCTTCTCCACATAAGAATCCGGATCGTTCATGAACTGCTCGACCATCTCCGGGCTGTCCAGCTTTGCCTTGTCCATCCTGACCAAATCCGGGCAATAGTACATCATGATGGAGGTCTCGACCCTGGCAGCATGCCAGTCGCGCGCATTCTCCGCGCTCATGAAGGTCGGCGAGCACTCGGCGGATGGAACCAGCGCGATTGTCACGCCCTCTCTGCCGGGGTCCATCCGCTGGAAGTTCTCGCACGCATCGTTCGCCGCTCGGACGGCCTCCGTTCCACCGTGTCCCAGCAGAACCACTATATTCTTGAACCCCTGAACGGCCAGGCTGCGGAAAATATCCATGAGAACAAGGGAAAAAACCTGCGGGCTGATGTTGATTGTGCCGGGGAGCATTCCGCCGGAAAAACAGTAGTTGACCTGAGGGGCGACGAAACATCCGGTTAGCGCCGACGCTCCCGCCGCGAAGTTCACGGCCTGGCGGGTATCCACGCTCAGCGGGAGATGGTAGCCGTGCTGCTCCACGACGCCGACGGGCACGATTATGGTCTGAGTCTCCTTCAGTCCGTTCCGCACCTCCTCGACCGTCATGTCGTACATTATCCGAGATTTATCCACGTTTCTTTATCCTCCATTCGTTCGACTCTCAATATAGCACAGGCGGCATTCGCCGTCTCACAGCAACTTGGTCAATCATGGCGAAATTTTGCGGAGGGGATTGGGGTTCCACAAGCAAAACGGCGGGAGTGGGTCAAATGGTTAGGGCGATCTGTTGTTGGAGGACCTAATATCGTCAGGACGATTGTGCTATCTCCTGACCTCCCACCATGGCATGGGCCGATTCTCAATTAGAGAGTGTGGAAACCGCCCGGCGATCTCCGGCCAGATGGGCAAGGCCTCGGATAACTTTACTCCGTTACCATCCTTCGTCACTAATATGTGCCCAGTGCGTACGGGGCCAGGCTTGCTCTGGCCAAAGACAACAAATGTAGTGATGTGCGTCACGGCATCCAATGGAACGGCATACCGCCTGCGAAGAACCGGGTCGAAAGCTACTAGCTCGGAGTCCGTCACATCATACCGCAACACATAGAACCAGAGCGATCGAAGCGACAAGGCGGCGTAAATCGTAACAGCTAACGACCCAATGGGCACCATAAGGCTTATGAGCAAGTTGGCGCCCTCATAGTAGGGGCTGTGTGCTGTAATGCCCGTCACGGCTTTTGAGGCGGTCGAAAATGTTAGCGGCATGAATACAGCGACGAGCAGTATTGATAGATATGCATCAACTTGGTATTTTAGCGGGTGTTGATATGTGTTTCCTGGGTTGCCCATGCTTGTGCCATTAAAAAGAATTTTAGGGTCTATCGCCGGGATGCTGTCGTTACGTGGCAAGAATATCACAAACCAGGTGGTGCGTCAATCGGTTTGAGGGGCGCTTTGGCTCACAGTCGGCGTAACTGGTATAATAGAGACTCAGGCGAGCGCACGCAGGGAGAAAGGCGAGAAAGACCGTCATGGTCGGCTGATGATCAAAGCGACGAATCTTACAAAGACATACAAGGGCGGGTTCACCGCGGTGAACGATATCAGCTTCACCGTGAGCGAAGGGGAGTTCTTCGGCTTCCTGGGGCCGAACGGCGCGGGGAAGACCACCACGATGAGGATCCTCGCGACCCTCGACCGGCCGACCTCCGGCTCGGTGGAAGTCGATGGGATCGACGTCGTCAGGCGCCCGCATGACATTCGCAAGCGGATCGGGTTTGCCATGCAGAGCGTCGGGCTGGATGAGATGGCAAACGCCCGGGAGAACCTGATGCTGATGGGGCAACTCTACGGCCTAAGCAAGATCGAGGCGAAGAAGCGATGCGAGGATCTGCTGGACCTCTTCTCGCTGAAAGAAGCCGCAATGCGCTTTGTCTCCACCTATTCCGGCGGGATGCGCAGGCGTCTGGACGTGGCGGTCGCGCTGATGCACCGTCCGAAAGTCCTTTTCCTGGATGAACCGACCGAGGGCCTCGACCCCGCCGGTCGGCGGATCATATGGAAGTATTTGCAGGATTTGAACAGCAACGGCATGACCATCTTCCTGACCACCCATTACATGGAAGAAGCCGATTTCCTGGTGGAAAAGCTGGCGATTATCAATAAGGGAAAGCTGGTCGCCGTCGGAACGCCCAAAGACCTGAAGGCGGGGGTCGGGAGTTCCAAGCTGCTGATGCGAGTCAGCCAATCCGCGGAGGCCAGGGCGCAGATATGCGAAGCATATCCGGGCGTTGCCTGCCTGGAAGAGGATCACACGCTGATAGTCGATCTGAAGGACGGCCCGGCGCAGGTGCAAAGAGTTTTCGAGTTGATGGGGCAGAAGGGGATCGCGGTCGAGGAGTTCGAGCTTCGATCACCGACCCTCGATGACGTGTTCATCAAGTTCACCGGAGAGCGCTTTGAGGATGAAGGCCCTCAGTCGCGAGATCCGTACATGTCCATGAGGCCGAGATGACGCCGTTTTTCCGCTCATTCAATCTGCTGTTCGTGAGGGCGCTGAAACAGACCACCAGGCCGCTGGCGGCGCTGCTCCCCAGCTTCTTCATGCCGTTTTTCTTTTTCATCGTCAACTCGGCAGGGTTCAAGAGCGTCGCCAAGCTGCCCGGATTCACCGGCGGCAACTATCTGGCGTTCTACGCGCCGGTGGGGCTGTTCATGGCGGTCTTCTTCTCATCCGGCGATGCCGGATTCGAGATGATGCTGGACATCACCTCCGGCTACTTCGAGAAGCTGCTGCTCACTCCCGTGCCGCGCTACGCCCTGCTGCTTCCCAGGATCGTGGCCATGGCGGTTCGGGCGATCCTTCAGGCGATCGTCATGCTCTTGATCCTGCTGATCTTCGGCGCACCGTATCATGCCGGATTCATTGGAACGCTCCTGCTCTTTGGATTGGTGGCAGTCTTCGCGATGGGGTGGTCGGGGGTAGGCCTCACATTCGCCGCACTCACCAGAAATCCCAGGCTGCTTCAGTCGGCGTTCATTCTCACCTTCCCGCTCACCTTCATCACCACGGCCCAGCTTCCGCTGAACCTGCTTTCGGGGTGGTACAGGACGGCGGTACTGTGTAATCCGGTGACCTACATCCTGGAGGGCGTGCGCTCGATAATGGTGACCGGCTTCGATTCTGAGAAGGTGCTCACCGCGTACCTCGTGGCGTTCGCGTTCCTCGCCCTAACCTCAACCACTTCGCTCCTGGCATTCCGCAAGATTTCCAAGTAAGGCGAGATGATTCCGTACCCGAGAGAATGCCGTTTGTGCAATTTTGCATCCAAATCTGGTACAATATTCTTGGGTATCCTAATAGTAGAAGACTGCTTTGGAGGTTGCGACCATGGATTTACATAATCCCCAATCATCGCCTGATACGCAGGGTCGCCTAAAGGTTGTACAAAGGGCGCGGAACTTGTCCGCAATCGAACTACTGGATAAGTGGATGGCAGATGACTCAGGGTATGACGAGAGCGTCTGGCCAACCGTCAAGAACGCCATCGAGGAAAACCGACTTTCTACACGGCGGCGATTCCGTGAGTAGGCTGATACTTGACTCAGGCCCGCTTGGCATGATAGCGCATCCCCGGCCTAACAGGGAATTTGATGGTTGGTTTCGCTCGCAACTCGAACGAGGAACTGAGATAATCATACCGGAGATTTGCGACTATGAGGTACGCCGCAGTCTTCTGCTGGCGGGCCTTATGCGATCAGTTGAGCGACTTGACGAACTCAAGGAAGTCCTCACCTATCTTCCCCTTTGCACCAAAGCCATTCTCCAAGCCGCGCAGTTTTGGGCCGACGCCAGGAAACAGGGACGTCCGACCGCTGATTTCAAGGAACTGGACTCCGACGTAATACTGGCAGCCCAGGCAAAACAGACAGGTGGAATGGTAGTGACAGACAACACTGGGCACCTTGCTCTCTTTGTCGAGGCTAAGTCATGGCGCGAAATACCCTGAACGCCATTCTATTGAGCTCGCATTCATTCGACTCTGTGCCGCGAAGATATGATGGTCAAGTCCGTCCCATTACCGAACGGAAGTGAATTCCACGATGAACTCCGAGGGCGTGATTCCTTCCCAATGCTTGAACAAATAGCTGAAATAGTGAACGCTGTTGTAACCAACTATTTGCGCAATCTCACTGATAGTGAAATCGGTCTCGACCATCAAGCGTTTTCCCTGCTCGATGCGATATTCCGTCAAGTATTCGAGCGGCGTCTTCCCTGTCACTCTCTTGAACATTCCTCTGAAGTAACTCGTGCTCAAATCGGCAGCCTGCGCGATATCGGTGATGGATATACTCAGCGCAAAATTTTCCCTGATGAATCTTTCGGCTTTTTGAACGTTTCTCTGGCTCTTGAGTAGCGTAGGATCTTCCGATGTATCCTCCGCTGTTTCATGAGCCGACAAGACTGTGCCCAATAGCGAGAGCAGTTCGCCGTCAGCGACCATCTGCGACTGAGGGCCGCTGCTCAGCATTTGAAGCACGACTTCAGAGAACTTGGTTCGGACATCGGTATCCCTCCTCATGTGAACGATTCGGGGCCAGGGATTGCCGTCCTCGAGGAGGGGCGTTTCCAGACGATGTTCTGCTTCTCGGTAGAAATCGAAATAGAGGTAGTAGCGCGAAAACGGCATTTCGCTCCGCGAAATAACCGTGAATTGCTCGCCCGGGAGGACGGTGATAACATCGCCTTGCTCAACCGGGAACTCCACGCCGTTGATAATCAACATGCCGCTTCCCTGATATACAAACTGGATGTCGTGAGCAATGGTGTTGATTATCTGCCTATCAACGCGTCCTGGTTGAATAATGACTCGTCCGCCTTCGGACAGAACCTTCGGATGAATTTCAGAAATGAGCATTTTCGTCACCTGCAACCATATCTGAACCAACGAATTTCATGACTCATACCTTTGAGATTACGTTCCTGCATTCCGGAAAAAGTCGTTTTCTGTAAAAAAGTGCTCTGTTCTCCTAAATACATTTTCGTCACCACGAGCCTATAATAGCACATTATGTTGAGTGTCTGCCATTCAAGTTAGTGGACCGCACGGCAGTCGTATGTGAAGTTGGATCGGAGTAACCTTTTGAGCACTGAAGTATACGGTATTCGCCGGGTTTTGACGCTGCTGCCGGTCGTCTTGCTGCTTCTTATGGCTTCAATGAGCCATGGTGAGACCGTCGGGATTCCACTGAAGCCGGATCCGCCATTTTCCATTGACGGGCAACTTGGGGATTGGAGCAAGGTTCCCGGTGGCTGGAACCTGATCGGCGCATCTCATGTTACGGGTGGAGCGCTGAAATGGAAGGGCAATGACGATCTCAGCGCAAACATTAAGCTCGCATGGCGGCCGCAGTATCTTTATGTCGCCGTGGATGTTACCGATGATCAGATCAACCAGACTCAAACCGGCGCGGCAATGTGGAAAGGCGACTACGTCGGCTTCTATGTCGATACCAACCCTGACGCCGACAAGGAAACCGCCAGCGCAAACATTTTCAATATCGGCCTTAGCCCGGGTAACTTCAAGCACACAGGCGATTTATTCACGGACCTGTCCCCTGAAGCATACATGTTCGCGCCGCGCGCCTCGGAATGTCCCGATGTTCTGGTGGCGGCTCAAAGGACGGAAAAAGGTTACACGATTGAGGCGGCCATCCCCTGGAAATCCCTCGGAATCGTGAACCCGGCTGCGGGGATGAAGCTCGGCATAGAAGTCATGGTTTCGGATTGCGATTCCAGAGAGCCCTCTCAGGACAAGTTCACGACGATAGGCACGACACCGTTTTCTGCCGATAGAAATCGCATGATCCCTGTTGTTCTTGCCGGCGCCGACGGAAAAGCAAGCGAATTGCCTTCCAGTCGAAGACTTTTTAATAGCGTGAAGATTGTAACCGGCGCTAAGAAAGACTTCAACTTTGATCTTCAACAGGTTCCGGAGGGCAGTGATGCCGTCATAAGTCTGCTCGCCCGGTTCGATACTCCCCGTCTCGCGGGCTACACTCCAGGGATGGGTCTGAGCATGAATGGCGTGCCCATCGACGCCTCGCGATTGGTCAACAAAACGCCAATGATGGACGCAAGGGGCGGGTCTCGGGTTTCCATGATGGGAAACGGCCTGTTTGCCGTTTGGTATGCTCCCGATTACATATCGGCTGACGGCGATGAAATCTACGGATTGAAAGCGGCGAGGACGTCTCAGTACGAACTGAGAGTTACCGATCTTCTGAAGCCCGGTCAAAACACCCTCGAAGTGCGCAACGGACTATCAGGAATAACCTACGAGCTTTATGTGGATTCCGGGAATCTGGATTTCAGACCCATGGTCACTTCCAAAGTCAAGCAAGGTCCACCGACGGGCATAATTCCCATCTGCATGCCGGCGGCTGGGGGAAACGCCAGGATTGGCGTCGAGACACTGGCTGACGGCGCATTAGCGGTAACCCTGGGCAAGAACAAGTATGTGATCGAATCCGAGTATTCAACGCCCGCTCCGGCCTGGGTAAAGAACTCGAACGAATTCTTCACCGTAAACCGGGAGATTGAAAAGCGCGATGACTGCATCATAGTTAAGGACACGTACCGGAACCTCACGGATGACAACCTGCCGCTCATGCATCGGCACACAGTGAGTGTTCCCGGAATGAAGAAGACCTGGCTGGCGGGTCTGCTGCACGAGGGATCTTCCGCATTCAGCGCCACGCCTGAGAACCCCACATCGTTCGGAGGGACTGACGATGCAGGGGTCGGCCTTTGCGCGCTGGACGATGTGTTTCGCGTTCACGTCAACAACTTCATGAAGACCGACAGCCTGGGATTGGCAGACAACAACCTTGTCCTCAAGCCGAGGACAAGTTACGTTTCGGAATGGGCGATAGTCCCCACTTCAACCCCTGACTACTGGGACTTCATCAACACTCTCAGGCGGCTGATGGGCGTCAACTTCAAGCTGGATGGGGAGTTCTGCTTCATCCTATTCCGACCGGATTTCATGGGGGATATGTCGGACGCTCAGCTTGCGACGTATGTCGAGAACAGGTCTCTCAAGTACGCTATGAACTCCAGGCCGTTTCCCGCATACAAGACCCTGGATATGGCAATGGGACCCTATTGGCGACAGATAGACCATTCAGTTGAGAAGGCTGGACTTGCCAGATGGCGGAAATCATCGCCGGGAACGATCTTTCCGGTCTATTTCCATTGTTTCATAGATTCGCTGGCGGAAGATGCCGCCAAGTATATGGACGACGCCATGCTGCTGAGCGACGGTAAACAGGCTTATTATGGTGGGCACGATTCATTCGCGCTCTTTGTCCCGACGACTGAAAACAATTGGGGCAGAGAGATAGCGAAGAACATCGATTTTAACCTGAACGATATTGGATACGACGGTATTTACTGGGATGAGTTCGAGACCAGCCAGAATACCTATCACTATGGCAAACCCTGGGACGGCGTGAGTGCGGATATCGATCCGGTTACGATGAAGATTGCTCAGATCAAGTCATCCATACCGCTTATCAGCCAGGACTTCAGGGTCAGGCTGGCCAGGAAGATAATGGCGAGAATTCCTCTAATCGGGAACGGCGCGCCATGTACACGTACGACGGCGAACCTGCACTTCCCCCGTTTTACGGAGACTGGTACGATCAGCAACTGCACGCTGACACATCTGTACACGCCCATCGCTCTTGGCGATCACCTGACCGAACGCACGGAACTGGACTGCTACAAAGTGATGCTGGAGGCGCTCGACTACGGATGCGTCTATTACTGGTACTCCGGATACATCAAGGTGACGCACCCGACGCTGACGGCTTACATGTACCCGATTACGCCAATCGAAATTCACGAGGGCTACATTATCGGCAAGGAGCGGATAATAACCAATCGCAGTGGACTGTACGGTTGGGGCGACAAATCCAATCATGAAGTACACGTATTCGATGATACCGGCCGTGAGGTTCCCGGTTTCAAGGCTCCTGCCATCGTGAAAAATGGCGAGACCTTTACGGAGTTGCGGATAGGCGAAGGATGGTCGGCGGCCATCGTGAAGAAGTGACGAGCGATGTGTTGGGGAGGGAACGAGTTTCGCGTGGTCCTTTAATAATCTGGCCGGATATATCCGATGCGCGTTTACCCTGAATTAAATCTGTTACCTGCATAGTCAGAGGCGGTACTTACGCAAGTTTTGGGATCAATCGGCAACTTTTCGTAGCAAATTGCTCCGAATTAGGTTGACTCAAAGAAGGAATTCGAAGCGTATCTATCGAAGTAGGCACAACCTGTACAGCCAGAAAGTTGTCGCATGCTTTTTGAATTCGAGCTTCCATGATCTATTTGCCATAAGAGAACGGTACGGGAGGTGAGGCCTGTAGATTGAACAATTTGGTTTCGTTGTGGTTTGGCTGGATTCCAGCCAATAAAGAGAAAAGCGGCATGAAGCCGCGAATTTAAAAGGAGAAAGAGAAAATGATGAAATCAGCAAGAGCATTGGTATTGGTAACCATCGTGATTGCGCTGGCTCTGGTAATGAGCGGAGCGCAGGCAGGGAATTTCTTGGCCGCTGTAAGCGGTCCCACGAATGACAGCGCCCAGTGCAGTGTGACGATTTACAACGTCGCGGGCGGCGCCAGCACGGTGCAGCAGACGTTCTCGGCGTTGTGGAATTCGTCTGATATTGCATTTGATAGCAATGGGAACCTGTTTGTTGGCGAGGAGACGGCCGCAAATAGCGGAACGTACCAAATCACGGAGCACGCCTACCAGTCCGGCACTCAGACTTGGGATCCCACAGGCACACGGGTGTCCCTGATCGAGTCCGGGTATCCCCTTGGCCACGGAATGGCTGTTGACAAATCCGGTAATATCTATCTGGGAGTTGTGAATTGGTCCGCTCCGGCCTGGATTTACAGATACACGCCGTCCACCGGGTTTTGCAACCTCTGGCAGTCCGGTCCGGCTCCGTCGGGCTATGCCGCTACAGGCGATTTGCGGATAGATCCGTCTGGAACCAATCTTTGGGTGTCCGAGGCGATGAAGGGAATGTACAACTTCAACCTTGCCACGGGAGCAAACTCCTACCAGGCTTATACCAGCGATTGGCCGAATATGTATGGGTTTGATATCAATCCGGCAAACGGCAAAATCTATGCCGGCGGCCTTTATGAAGGTTGGACCGGTGTGGTTGTGTTTAGCTCGGCCGGTGGAACTACTTATGCGGCCTCGCGCATCTTTTCTCCTCAGCCGGATCCCAAGCTGAACAATCCTCGTTCACTGGTATTCGG
>Ga0326727_10006810_pt1 | contig 30908 bp, 23 predicted proteins | sample MB2enrmetagenome_FD_207643 | JGI IMG/M metagenome (GOLD analysis project Ga0326727, IMG submission 207643) | Lab enriched peat soil microbial communities from McLean, Ithaca, NY, United States - MB29MY | ecosystem: Environmental > Terrestrial > Soil > Wetlands > Peat | place: USA: New York... | reverse complement strand
GCAGCTTCTCTTCCATAACACCGCTCGTTTTCCAAGGCATAAGGAACGTTGTAACGCCACCAGCCTTCGTTGCAGTGTCGGAGATGCGCCCGGTCCATTTCGTCGGACATCCGCCCGGTTTGTACCCAAGGGGGTATCCCCCTCCCCCCCATGTTGAGGGGTTAAGTGGTTTGTTTTCAACTACTTATGTATCGCCAGACCCTCCCGTAACCCGTTGAAAACAAAAGGGTTACGATGCGAAGACTTGATAAATAAGGAGTTACGGGCGGCGTTTGCACCGTTTACAGTGCAAGATGCGCCGTGACGAGGTGAACTGCCCGGGAAACGGATGCGGCCTGGAACCGTCTCGCCAGTGGTCAGCGCGCGGTGCCGGCCCCAGGTTTCAGGAGGAGATTTGCCCTGATTGGAGAGTAGCGCGGGAGGGGAAAATGATCTGCAAAGGTGGCGGGGGAAAAGTATGGGAGGCCATCGTTTTGCGCGGTCCCTGCGGGAGGTTGGCGCGCGGCGGGGCCGCGCGCTTTGATTTTCAAATAAATGTGAAGGGGTTGTTGTACGGGCTGAAGCCCGTACCCTTCAGACTGAATCTGTGCCCTGATACGAGGCGGGGTGGGGTTCGCGGTTTCCCACCCTTGCGACAAAAACAAGAGCGTCGCGAGGGTGGGGCACCCGGCCACTTAAGGATCGTGGCTCACTCTATGCCAATTGGAGAACCGCTATTGCCGCGCTACGCGCGTGATAGCGAGTTGGCGTGCGCTGGCGCGCACGATGGCGGCGAGAGATTTGTGCCTTCCCACGGTTTTCACGATGAGGCCGTGAAAAGGATGGGGCGCCCGGCCTCAAGGCCCAGCTACGACTTGGGTGGAGTGGCCTGGCTTTGCGCCGGAGCGGCTGGAGTCTCTTGCGCCGGCTTCTCGGTTGTGGGTTGCGTTACGGCCTTCTGGTGCTGCGTGGCCCGTTTCTGCGCCTCTTCAGCCTGGCGTTGCTTTTCAGCCTCGGCCTGTGCGTCGCTGATGTATTGGAACTCCTGCATCCGGCCAGGGTACTGCTCGGTGGTGAAGACGCGGTTGTTCTTGTCGATGGCGACGCCGACGAGCGCCTGGAACTGGCCGGGAAGGTCGCCGTGCTTGTAGCCGATGTAAGTGAGCAACTGGCCGTCTTTATTGAAGACCTGGAGGCGGTCCTGAACTTCGTCGGCAACCCAGATGTGTCCGTCGCCGTCGATGGCGATTCCCTTGGGCCGCTCGAAGTAGCCGGGTCCGTCGCCGTTCTTGCCGAAGGTGCTGATAAAAGTGCCATCGCCATCGAAGATCTCAACCCGATCGTTCAGCGTGTCGGTGACGTAGACGTTGCCTTCGGCATCCAAAGCCACGCCCTGCGGCGCGCCGAAATCTCCAGGGCTGGTGAGCGTGTGATTCTTGCCGCCGGTGCCGATCCGGCGCAACAGCTTATAGGTATCGGCGTCGTAAACAATTACCTGGTCCTGCTGGGTATCTACTACGTAAAGGATTCGATTGGCAGTGTCGATGGCCAGACCAACCGGGTCCCGCAGGCCCTCAGTGATCTGCCCTTCCAGCTCATGCTTGGGACTGAAGACCAGGACGTGATGCAATTTGCCGTCCGACACAAACAGCCGGTCGTCATCGTCGATGGCGAGCCCATTGATCCACTCAAAGTGCCCTTCGAACCCGTTGCGAATGAGTTCTGTGTCGTGCGTATCGGTGTTGAAGATGAATACCGCTCCGACTTTCTGGTCGGCGACATAGACTTTGCCTTTGGAATCGATGGCAATGCCGTAGGGACCGATGAGCTGAAAGGGAAACGTCTTGGGATTGACCTTTTCCTGATCGGATTGTGTGCCTGCCAGTCGATCCATCCAGGACTGTTTGGTCTTGGAGGCGGCCGGCGCGGAGTAGTCGATCTTTGCGCCCGCGAAGTAATCCATCCAGCGAACCCGCGCGATATTGGGAGGACTGGGCCAAACCAGTTTCTTGGGGTCGAAGTTGAACTTGCGCGGGCCGTCAGCCGCCGCCCGAGTGTCGGTCGTGGTTTTTTTCTTGCTCGAAGCATGAGCCGCAAAAGGAGCGGTAATGCACAGCCCGGCAATCAGCAGCAGGGCTGAAGTCCTTGGAGCGCGTGTCGAATTGAAGAAGAAACTGGACATTTGAATCTCCAATCAATTCCCAGGGGAAACAGTCTCATTCATATTGAGCCGGTTCTTGTGGCACATGTCGCAGAACTGCATGTTATTGGCCTGGTCCTTGACCAGAAGATCGGGTTGTGCCGACGCGTGAGGCTGATGGCAGGTCAGGCAGGAGAGATGGGCCTTGATCTTTGACACGTTGTTGGGGTCGGTCACATCAGCGACGGGGTGGTTATCGACCGGGTGCCCGAAGCCGAACTTGAGCGGGAGCACCGGGACCTTGTTTTTCTGGTAGTAGTCGGCTGGCAGCTTGATTTGGCCGTTGAAGATGGCCAGCATTCCGTCGTCGGTCTTTTGCGGTACCGAGTCGGGGCCGTGGCACTCGAGGCATAGAGCGTTTCCGGCGGCGCGCAACAGATGATCGTTATCGCCGCCGTGTGGCGTGTGGCAGGTGGCGCAGCCCAGGCCGAAGGCAGGCTGGTGGTGGAATGGCTTCTTCGCCTCATCCTGTATGTCGCTGTGGCAACCAAGGCAGATGCTGACCGAGTCGGTCTTGGGCAGGTCTGGCTGGTTGCTGGCATGGGGGCTGTGGCAATCGGTGCAGTCGCCGGCCGCGCCGGGGTGCGGAACCTTGGCGTTTTCGATCAGCTTGCCCTTGTCGTCGTGGCAGGTGACGCAAAGCGACTTGACGTCAGTCTGGGTGAGCACGACCTTGCCGTCCTTTGCCGGAGCATGGCAAGTGTCGCAGCCGCCCGCCTGGAAAGGCGCGTGCTCGAACTTTGCCATCAGCTTTGGCTGGTCAGACTGATGGGGATTGTGGCACTCAACGCAGCTTGCCGTGCCGAAAGGCTGGTTGTTGTGCGCTTTCTGAAGATCGGCGTCCTTGGGGTCGTGGCAGTCCACGCAAAGCGCCGGCACCGGCTTGGTGAGATGGAAGTTGTTCTCGATCGTGGGTTCCGGTCCGGTCTTGTGTGTCAGATGGCAGGTATCGCAGCCCATGTCGAGCGCGGCGTGACGGCTGCCATCCTTGGGAACGTACATGCCTGTCGTGTGGCAGCTCAGGCAGAGATTGTCCTTCGCCTCGCCCGACGCCGGCTTGAGCAACTGGTCCTTGTTGCCGCTCGTGTGGGGATCGTGGCAGGTGAGGCAGTCGCGAACCGCGGGGGGATGGACAGTGCCCTTGATGTCAGAGGCCTTCTTGTCGGCGTGGCAGGTGAGGCATAGCGAAACGGGAGTGGAGGTGATGAGCTTGACGCGTGTCACATCCTTGTTCACGCGGATCTCATGGCAGGTCAGGCAGCCCAATTGCATGGCCGAGTGAACTGACTTGCCCTTGGTCTTGTCTTCATGGCACTGGAGGCAGGTAGATGGGTCGGCCTTGGGATCGAGCGGAACGGGGTGAATCGCAGCCGACGCCCGCGCCGCGGAGAAAACCAGGATCGCGGCCGGGGCCAGAATTCTGAAGACAAACGCGCTGCCGCTCGATGGGGCGGCCTCGCTCGAAAACCATACGCGATGACGGAGAAGATTCATAAACCTGGGAAAGCGCCAATTTAAGTGCCTGCCGACCCAAAGCACAAGAGCGGCTGGAAGTTGATTCACTCGTCTGGCAAGTGGAATGACAACAACTTCGCAGGATCATTAGAAACTGATTGGCGCGTCCTGAAAAGTGATTCAAATCACACGCATAAATCCTTCTGATAGTTTGCCGCACGATGACCGATGTGACGTGGACGTCCGTCGGTGTGATTTGGCTTACATCGCGTTATTTTTCAGTGAATTACGAGATTCCTAGCGCCTCAAATAGGCCTAGAATAGCCCCAGTAATATCTAAACCGCGCAACATCTGCCGATAACTCAACGGACACGTTAGGAGGTCCTAAGAGATGCGGCGATCCGTGCAGTTGCTTTGTATGGTTGTGGGCATACCGTGCCTGGCTTGGGCCCAGATGTCGCCGGGAGCGGGGGATGCACTTGGCGCCCACTTGATCGGCGGCCGCGGCTGCAGCGCATGTCACGCCGGGCACACCGGATTTGACGGCAATGGCAGAAATGCAGCCGACGATTCTTCCAGTGCCGCAACCGCACTCTGGGGCCAGGACGTAAACGGATTGAACGGAAAGACAATTGCAACGGGCGGCGGCCAGTACACCGAGGTTCTCCCCACGAGCATGTCGGCCGGGACGCCGGATGTGGAGGGTGTGCTTATCTGTCTCAGTTGCCACGATGGGAACTATGCGCCATCGGCGATGTTCAAGAACAAGGTTTATGAGACTCTTCCGGCGACCTATGGGCATCAAAACACCATCCCTACGCTGTTCGGCTCAAGACAAAGCAGCTATCTGCGCCAGCACCCCATGGGGCTGAATGCGCGGGTGCGCTGCGGAGGGGCGGGGGGCTGGGATTGCACCGAGTCGAACGGCGAGATCAGTATGAACGGCCCCATGGCGAGCAGATTCGTACGAAATTACGGTTTCTTTGTCGCGCCGGGGGTGTTCAACCACACATCGGTGGTAGTTTGCACCACCTGCCACGATCCCCACTCGATGAGAGCGGTGAACATTAACAGCCAATCGAATTCGGGCCTCCCCAGGGGAACCTACGTGACCATGTTCTTTCTGCGCGCCCCTTACAACCCGAATAATACGAATCCCAATTCAAACACCACGGCGCAGTTCTGCCGCCAGTGCCATGCCGACAAATCGAATGAGATGAACGGCAGCACCGCGGGGACAGTGATCTAAGAGGCCTGCAGCCGCAGGCTCCTATTTGCGCGTCGAGATACCTGCCCGCAGCGCAACGTGGGAAACAGTGCCATTGACGTTGTGCGCCTCCTGGTGGCAGACCAGCACGCAGCTGTTGGTGGCGTGGTTATAGCTGACCGGTTGGCCGTTGTTCGGGGCAACAACGTTCACGTCGAAGTTGATCAGCCGTTCGCCCGTGAGGGTCGCGCTCGTGGTGCCGATGCCGTGAGCGGTGTGGCACACAGAGCAGGAAAATCCCGCATTGATGTGGGTGCTGTGATACTTCCAACTGGTGTTCTTCACCACCTGGCTGGCCAGATTGTGGCACTTGTCGCACATGGCGTAGGGGCCGGTAACAGTGAGGTCGGGATTGGGAAAGAGGTTGTCGATCGACCCGCCGGGCGTCGCGGTCTGGCTGAACTCGTAGCGGCGTTCGAGTATATGCATCCATTTTGACCCGTGCGGACCGTTCGAGCCCGTTCCCCCGAACTCGCGATTGTCGTCGCTGTTGTGGCAATCGGTGCAGAAGATTTGGGTGCCCATGACGCGGCCGGCCGTGACTCCGTCAAGCTGCAGCATGCGCGTTCGCAGACTCGGCTGCGGCAGGGCGCTGTTGCCGACGTGCATTACCGGATGGCTCGAGGTGGCCGTGAACCCAAACTGAGGAATGAGATTGAGCGGGTCGCCAGCCGAAACGGCGCGGTTGGGGAAGTAACCGTAGATAGGCAACGTCTGCTTGCCTGCGCTTGTCCCGTGGCAGCGCAAACAGTTCTCATACTGGTTGACAGCCAGAGTCAGGATCGTAGTGCCATCGGTGGCGCTGATGCCTGCAATATCCCTTTGCGAAATGCGGATGAGCGGAGGGGGCGGAGATGTTCCCACGATTTGGGCGCTATGCGCATTGTGGCAATCGACGCAGGTGGCATGGCGGTTGTTGTTCAAAAGTACGCTCTCAGCGAGGTCATGGGGATTATTCGATGTCGGGAAGGGGTGACCGACCTTGGGCGAGGCATACTCGGCAAAGACGTTTGCATAGCCCGGCATGGGCGAAACATTCGATCCGTTGTGGCAGCCGATGCAATCCTGCTCGTTAAAGCCGCGCAACAGCCGCGACCCGGCCGCGGCATTGTGCTCGGCATGGCACGATTCGCAGGCGTTTGCCGTTACCGTGGAGTAGCTGCCCAGCAAGGCACTCTGCGAGATCTTTGCAGCTGAAGTGGCGTGGGCGCTGGTTGACCAGTCTTCGATGGGATTGACCTGGCCGCTGATTTTGCGATTGGGGTTATGGCAGGCGAGGCAAAGCTGCCCGCTCGAGCTATTTTTGACGAGGAAGTTAAGGGCAATGGGGTCTTTGGCCTGGATGTGCGGGTCGTGGCAGGAGGTGCATTCGACGTTTCCGTTCACCAGGGTCACTGCCCCGGTGGGATCGTTGGTGCGGCGGTTGGTGGTCAGGGAGCTGTAGAGGTGGACGCTGTCTTTGAGCGGCAGCACCATGCTGAAGGGATGGGTGGGCTGCATGTTGTTGCCGAAAATATCCTGCGATTTCATTGAGCCATGGGTAGTCGCCTGGCCGTAGACCACGGTTGTGCCCATGGCAACCGTGCCGTCGTGGCAGCTCAGGCAATGATTGCTCACGCTGCCCAGCACCGGCTGCGTACCGGAGTTCTTTTCCGTCTTGCTTGAATAGGTCGCGTAGATCTGCTTGGTGAGCTTCTGATTCCACAACCCCGTGTTCAGGCCCGAATGGGGCGCGTGGCAATAAGCGCAAGTGTCAGGGCGCGCGCCGGTCACCGGTGAAGTCCCGGTGGGCGCAAAGTTGTGAACGCCCATCGCGTCGCCAGTAATCTGGCCGGCTGCCGGTGCAAGCGCTGACGTGAGCGCAAGGGCGGTGAGGAGAACGTGGAACCTCACTTCGTCGCCTCCCCGGCCGGCTTGTTCAAACCAAAGTAATGGAATACTTGGACGCGCTGATTAAAGGAATCGACCACAAAGACCTGGTCGTCATGATCGATGTACAGCCCCGAGGGCAGTTGAAACTCGCCTGCGTGGGTTCCTTTCTCGCCGAAGTAATACAGCAATTGACCCTTTCGGTTGAAGACCTGCACAACGCCGAGCGACGAGTCGACAACATAAATATCCCCCTCGGAGTCGACACCAATGGCCTTGGGCCGGAAGATTGTGCCGGTAGAGTCGCCGAAAGTTCCGATGGACGACTCGAAGTTGCCGGAGTGATCGAAAAACTGCAGGCGGAAGTTCATCGCATCGACGACGATGAGGTCGGGACCGGCGAGGCGCAGTTCGGTAGGGAAGTAGAACTCCCCATCATCCTGGCCCTTCTTGCCGATCAGTTGGAGAACCTTGCCCTGCATATCGAGGATCAGCACCTTGTTGCGCAGCGTATCGCTGACGTAGATGCGCCCTGCAGCAGAATCGACGGCTATGCCGGTTGGCCGCTCGTAGTATCCTTCACCGCCGCGCAGGCTGCCGATCGTCCGCTGGAATTTTCCGTTTTCGTCGAAGACAAAGATCACGCCGGCATTCGAGTCGGTGACGTAGATATTGTCCTGGGCATCGACGGCCACGCACTGCGGCGAAAGCATCGCGTCCCGTTCGCTCTTTACGTGCTGGATGAACTTGTACTTGTGCGCGTTGAAATCGAAGATGTGCACTCCGGCCGCGCCGGGGTCGGTGACGATGACGCGGCCGCGCGAGTCAGTGATGACGCTGTAGGGGCGCACCATGGAGTGCATCTCCGGTTCACCCGCAACCACGTCGACGACCTTGACCCAGAATCCGACCTTCCGCACCTCGGATTCGGAACTGAAACTTCGCTCCCAGACGAGCTTTCGGCCGCCATCGAGCGAAAGTTCCCACATTTCCGAGGGTGGAGCCGTTTTAGGCTTTGCCAGAGCCAGGGCCGGGATGAGCAGAAGGGGAATGAGAACTCGTGATGTCTTGCGGCGCAGCCGCCCTTCCTTTAGAAGAAGTTGAACCAACGCGTTATCCCCGCATAGTACGACGAGAGAATCTCCGGCGCGCCGCTGGAACCGCTGAATCCCTGCTCCAGCCGTGCCCAGCCGCTTGTAAATCCCATTTTGCGGACCTGGTACTGAATAATCGCATTGTACTGCTCATTCTGACTAATGGTTGCGATACCGCTGCTTGTAGTGTTGCTGTTTGCCCTAGAATAACTGGCCGACATCGTGAGTCCCTTTATGGGAGAGCTCGATAGCGCCCCGGAGTAGTTGGTGCCTCCGTAGAACATGAAGGTATCGGAGGGCAGGGCAGAGGACGGGACCGGGACCGCAACCAGGCCAGCACCGGTTGCCAGCGCCAGACCGCTTGACTTCGAATAGCTGCCGTTTGCGTTGATCCAGTTGCTGTAGCCGAGGCTGGCGTTGTACGAATTGCTGCTGCTTGAGGTGCCGGGCTGATCGGTCAATGCGGTTCTCGATCCGCCGGCGCCCCCGCTAAAGGTCATTTTGCCGAATCTTCGCCGCACGTTTGCTGAATAGTTGTAGGACGAGTTCAGGTAAGTAACCAGCAAAGTCTCCATATTCTGCGCATAGCCGAACGATTCGTCGATGTGCCATCCAGCGACTTCGTCGGAGTAATGCTCGGCTGCCGAGAATCCCAGCGAGTCCGAGCTGCTTTGCTCCGCTTGGTTACCTGAAAACGTAAGTGTTGCGCTGAAATTTCCGCTGCGGAGCCGATGCGTGAAGGCCCCGCTGCCGCCATAGGAGTTTACGGCGTAACTTTCGCCTTCGAACAACTGCGAGCGGCGCTCGATAAACAGCGTGATCTGCAGGTATGGATCAGGGATATAGGTCGCGGTAGCCTGCGTATCAAGCGAGTTCGACGACTCACTCTCAGAAGAATTCGAGACCGCTCCGCCCTGGGCGATGATCGCTTCAATCAGTTGTCCGGCCAGATTGTCGCTGTATTCGAGAAATCCCGATAGAGTGAGCTTGGCAGCTGGGCGCAGGGACGCGAACAGATCAGCAGTGTCGACGGTACCATTGGAAGAAAGACTCTGGTAGTAGGTATTCCAAGTCGATCGGCTTACCGTGGCCGACATGGATCCGGAGAGCGGGAGATTGTGCGATATCCCGAAGCCGTAGCCGTCTGAATCCGATCGGACATCGGTGTTTGCCGATCCGCTCACGATTTCAGGGATATGAGAGTGGCTGCCGCCGTTATTGTAGAAGGCGGTCATATTGAACCCTTCCAGGTCGTAGGCAGAACGCAGATTGAGGCTGTGAAACGCGCTGTTCCCCTGGCTGCTGGAGCCATAGACCGAATAGCTGTCGTGGCCTATCTGGTAGCCGGCAGTAAAACTTGGCTTTTTGGGAAGATCGATGCTCCACGAGATCCCGAACTCGTCGTTGTTGCCATGGGTAACATAGTTGGAGATGCCTGGAATGCCGTAATTGCCTTCGCTGTTGTAGCTCTTTGAGTAGGAGATGCCTCCGGGAAACTCGCTGCCGGAAAAGATATTGCTCGAAAGCGAAAAGCCGCTGGAGTTAGAGATGGACTGGAAAGCGGAGTTGGCGCGCGATTGATTGAGAAAAGCCGTGACTGCGTAGTTGAGGAAGTTGGGATTATAGAAGCTGCCGTTGAAGTTTCCGGTGCCGCCTACCGTCCAATTGTGGTCTGACGACGTCTGGTTCCCGAAGTCGGCGGTGTAACCGGACGTGACCGTGCCGTTAGCTGTATTGCTGAACTCGCCGAATTTTATCTGCGCGGCCAGGGGGGTCGCCAGGAGCAGGCCCGCTAGTACAAGCAACGCAACTCGAAGAGTACCCGGCACTGTATACGATCCATCACTTCACAGGCTTAATGTTGCGGTTAATTGATTCGTTCTTACCGGCGCCGGCCGGTGAAGGGCCTAAAAGCTGGCGTGGCCATTCGGGAAGGCTATGGTTCTTCAACCCGCGCGTTTTGCCGCAGCTTCTGATCGAGTGCGGCGCGCAGCTGGTTGGTCTTCCTCTGTTGAAGCGCGGTCGTGAGCCTGGCGCGAACGTCTTCGAACTTTTCCTTGCCCGCCGGCGTATGCGCATTGAGCCGGACGATGGTGAAGGCTTGCCCCACCTCGATGACATTGCTGACGCCGCCCACCTTCATAGATCTGAGCGCCTGAACCACCGGGGGCGGAAGCTGATCGACCGGCGTCGATTTATGCTGGCCCTCCATCACGCGGTAATCGTCGTCGGAGATTTTCTCGGCCAGCAGGCCGAACTCATCGTTGGTCTTTGTCGCCTTGGCCTGGGGAAGGATTTTCTCAGCACGCGCGCGTATTGACTTCAACTGTTCGGGAGTGGCATTCTCCGGAGCGATTGCCGAGAGCGTCTGGAAAATGAATGACTCGGGGACCTTGAAACGATCGGGATTCTGGTCGTAAAAAGCCCGGACTTCAGCCGGAGTAATCTGGCTCTTGCTCTGGACCTCAATTTTGAGGAGTGCTTCGATCAGGAGCGAGCGCCGGATTTTTTCGTCGAGCAACTGCTGCGAGCCGTGAAACTCGCTCTGCACGAAGGCGTTGTACGCTTCGGGCGTGGCGAAGGTTTTGCGGAAATCCATCTCGGACTTTTGCATGCGAGCGGGCGAAACAGTCATCTTGCGGCGCAAGGCCTCCTGGTACACCAGCTCTTCGAAGATCATCATTCGCATCGCGCCCTGGCGAATTTCGGGCTCAAGCTCTTTGGGCAAGCCATTATGCTGGCGGGCGTAAGGAAAGATTGCGTATTCTTCGCGGACGAGGTCGGCTTCAGTGAGGACTGTACCGTTGACATGGGCTACAGGATTTGGGGTAGCGACCAGAGGCGCAACGTCAGAAACGGCAGGTGCGGGAGCGGGCTTTAGCGCAGGAGCGTGGGAAGCGATCTGGGCCGAGGCTGCTCCCGCGGCCAGGAGAAGGAGAAGGCCAGATGTTGAAAACTTAGTATTCATGGTTGACCTCCAGTTGAAGGGAACGGGGAGGAAGGGAAGTTGCGGCCCTCCCCGCTGTGTAGCGCAGAGCGGATTACCAGGTGGTAGTGGCCGTTCCGTTGTTCATTTCGTTCGATTCGCCGCCATGGCACTGCCGGCAGAATTGAGCTGCAGCGTTGCTGGCGGGGTTGGTGGGGTTATAGGGTCCACGCAGGAAGAACATCGTCTGATAGGTTCCCGCGGTCTGGCCGGACATCCCAGCCTTGACTGTCGAACCGGCAGCAATGTTCGCGGTGTAGGAAACTTTGACCACGTTCATCGAGTGCTGGTTGTGGCAGGTGGTGCAAACCACGATGGGAGACGTTGTGCTGGTGCTGGTGCCGAGCGACACGAAGAAGCCATAGTTGTTGATGAACTGGGCCATGTTCGGTCCGGCGGTAATCGTAGTGCCGCTGATCGCGCAGTCCCAGTTGTAGCCGCTCTCGCCATAGGTCTGGCCCGTGGGAATTTTGTTGCAGCCAAACGTTGCCTGGGCGCCTACCGGGTGGTCGTTCAGGTAGTTGCCCGTGGAGGTTCCGTCGTTGCCCAGCAGGGTTGGAATCGAGGCGTTCCAGGTCCCGTACGTCGAGGGCAGCGTCTCATAAACCTTGTTCTTCATCATGGCGCCCTGTGCGAGGTTGCCGTCGTGGCAGCTCAGGCAGGTGAGCAGGCCGAACGCTTCCGAGGCGGTCGACATCGCGGTAGGAAGGGTCTCGGAGTAGCTGCCGCCACCAGTGACGATGGTCTGGCCGTACAGGCTGGCGACATCCTCGCCCCAGAGAGCCACATTGCCTGAGGTCGGGTCTGCAGTCTTGGCCGCGCCGTTGCCGTATGCGCCGCTGTGCGGTGCGTGACAGGCCGGGCAGCCGCGGCCGTAGTTGAGGTGTGCGCCCAGGACATCAGTCGAGGGCGAGTAGTTCTGGGCGGCCACGAAACCGGCCGTTGCCACGAACATAAGAGCGATAAGTAGATTGCGCTTCATTAAAAATTGCCTCCTGGTGCACATTCTGTTGCTCGGCTGAACCTCGACTTCGACCCGCGTTGAAGTGTTTTTCAGTTCAGGTTTCACGAATCACCTGCACAGGAATCGTGCTGTTGGTGCGAGATCGAGCCAAGAACCTCTCAAAACTCGCATTGGGTTAATGTCAACGACGGTTCGAAGTCCCAACTTAAAGCAATGCGATATGTGTGAGCCAAATCAGCTTCAGGCGCGGTACCGATGGAGTTCGGTAAAAACCGCCAAAGTCACCGATTTTTGCCTTCGCTGTGTCCAAAAGTGAGAACCGTCACTTTTTTCGATCAACTTCGACCTCCCTTGCTGTGTCGCCACACCTCTGGGAGTTCCGATTGCATAATCGCAGGTGATTGGTCTCACGGAAGTGACGGTAATCACACGACCTTAAGACCGCTAAGATTGTGATCGACGTCACTAAACAACCGGGCGCTTGATGGTCCACTGAGGCTGGCGATGCTGTGCAGTTGAGCGAGCCGGAATGAGGCGGCGCGAGGGATTCCAGCGCAAGGGAGGAAGCGCCGATAATGAGTGATCGGGGCCTTATCGGCGAAGACCAGAGGCGGCTGGAAGGCGATTCCGATCGGAGGTGATTACGACATGGCAAACGAACCAATCAAGACGCCTGCCGCCGAGGTTTACCTCGAGGCGACACGGGTTTATGCAATGGCGGCAATCTGTCTGGGAGTTGGCCTGGCGGCCGGATATCTGATCAGAACGGCGATGGCGAATCCGGCTTCAGCGGTTTCGGTTGCAAAGGCCGCCGTGACCTCGCCTCACTCCGGGGCCATGACCCCGGCCGGACACATGCCGAGCCTGGCTGAGATGCACCAGATCGCCAGCCGGCAGGCGGCGCCGCTGCTTGAGAAGCTGAAGAGCGACCCGAACAATAGCACGCTCCTGATGCAGATCGGCTCGGTTTATCACTCCGCGCATCAATTCAAGGACGCAGCCGCTTATTACGGCAAGGCAGTTCAGGCAGACCCGAAAAACGTTGAGGCTCACGCCAAGCTGGCCGTGAGCCTGTACCGGTTGGGCGAAGTTGATGGAGCGATTACCGAGCTGAATCGCGCACTGAGTCTCGATCCCAAAGACCCGAATTCACTCTTCAATCTGGGAATGATCCGGCTGCAGGGCAAACGGGACCCCAAAGGGGCCCTGGCCACATGGCAGAGGCTTTTAAAGCTGAATCCGCAACTAGACCCCGAACGCAAGGCCCAGGTGCAGAAACTGATGGCCGAAGCGATGGCGGCCACCAACGGGCAGAGCGTCGGGAAGGGAGCAGGAGGCAATGACTGACGCGAAGCGGAAACCACGGAAGCAGTGGACGCAGAATCAGGCCGTGATCCTGTCACTTGCGTGTCTCGCAGTGGGAATCGGCGGGGGATGGTTGATCAACTGGCCGCAGAAGAGCAGCAGCGCAGCGGCAGCTAATACCGCGAACGCGGCTGCGGCAAAAAGCTTGCCGGCACCTTCAGCGCAGGCGAACGATCCGGCGCAGTTGAAGGCGTTGGCCGATTCCCAGGCTGCGCCGCTCGTCGAACAGCTTAAGTCGCAACCCAACAATGCGGAACTGCTGACCAGCGTTGGCAACCTCTACTATGACGCAAAACAATACAAGGTCGCGGTGGACTACTACGGGCGCGCTCTGAAAGTAAAACCGGCCGATGCCTCAGTCCGCACCGATATGGCTACTGGGTACTGGTACATGGGAGATGCCGATCGCGCGATCCTGGAGTTCAACCAGGCGCTCAGCTACGCACCCAACAGTCCCAACACGCTGTTCAATCGGGGTCTGGTGAAGTGGCAGGGTAAGAAGGATGGTGCCGGAGCGCTCGCGGACTGGCAGCAACTTCTAGCGGCCAACCCCGATTACCAGGCGAAGGACCAGGTGGAGCAGATGATCGCCGAGGTAAAGACTGCGACCCGGGCAAAGCGCTAAAGCTGATTCTCGTTCATTACCAGAGCCACAGCGGTGCGCAGCCGCGCCTGGCTGCCGCCGCGCGCAGGGCGAAGCCGCGGAATGCGAACCAGCTGGTTACGCCGCATCTCAGACTCGATGATCGGGGCGGCCATTTGCCACACAGTGGTAATGTCGCCCACTACCACAATCTCGCTGGGCGCCAGGGCTGAGGCAACCATGTGCATGCCACGACCGAGCGCCCTGCACATCTTTTGGATGGCAGCACAGGCTGCCTGATCGCCTGCTTCGGCCATTCGCAGCAGTTCATCAAAGGCCGGCGAAGGTTTTTGCGCCAGCTCGGCATAGTAGCGCATGCCGGCGCGATTTGAAGCGATGGTCTCCCAGCAACCGCGGTTCCCGCAGGCGCAAGGCAATCCTTCGGGCTCGAGTTGCACGTGGCCGAATTCGCCGGCCACGCCACCTTCTCCGCGCAGCAATCGGCCGTTGGCGATGATGCCTGTGCCGATTCCCTCGGTCACGCTGACGGCAACCAAGTCGTGGAGGCCGTCGCTCGATCCAAACCAGATTTCGGAGAGCGCGCAGGCGTTGGCCACATTATCCACAACCACGGGCAGCCCCGTGGCCTGTTCCACGCGTGACTTGATGTTGCCAATCGGCCAGTCGATATTCGGCGCAAAGATGAACTTTTCGAGATTGGCATCGAGCCGGCCGGGAAGATTGATTCCAATACCGTCAAAGGACCGGTCTCGATGGGCGGCGATCATCTCGCGCACCGCATCGACGATCGCACCCACAACTTTCTTCGGATTCTCAGGGGGGACGACGATCTGCTCGGCGATGATGTTGCCGCCGAGATCGGTAACGGCGACCGTGGTCTGGCTGGGGTGAATGTCGAGGGCCAGTACGCCGCGCTGGCTGTTGACGTTGAGAAAGGTCGGCCTGCGCCCGCGCGGAATCTGCGCGGTTGAGCCCTCGACAATCCAGCGCTCGGCCAGCAGTTCTTCAACGATGAGAGAAACCGTGCTGCGCTGCAGTCCCGAGGATCGTGCCAGGTCTGCACGCGAGATAGGCTGCCGGGTTCGAATCTCATTGAAGATGAGGTTGCGGTTGATTTGGCGGGGCATCTTGTTGGATGCGCTCAGATGATTGTTCCCGATGAACTGCGAGGTGGGCATTGCGACGTTCCGTGCCTCCCAAATAGTCCGGGTATGGAACTCAACGAGTTTCCCTCCCGGAGAGTCGGGGTCTTTCAGTGAGGGATTCGACGTGCGCTTGAATCGCAATAGATACTAACACGCCGGGAAGCCCTTGAGCGGGCCGGATCTACCGGGGGTTGAGACCAAGCTAAATGCTTTTACTTCTGGCCGCTGGAACGCGTCTGTGCGGTAAACGTTATCAATCATCAGGCCCGCTTGCGAGCGGCATTTTGCGGCGCAATCCGGTGCGGCTCATCCTATGAAAGGGTGGGACTCGATCGCGGCGCCCCGCCAACCGGGCACGCGTACACTTGAGCGTATAAGAGCGGAACCAGAGTAAATGTGACCTGCTGGGCCTTGTCCAAGGTCGCCATTCCGTGATGGTCCCACCCCAACGAACAAGATCGGTCGCCGGGGACCCCGGTTTGCCGCGTCGACTCAGATTCTGTGGTTTCGGGACACATCGGCTCTGGTTCCGCTGTAGCCGCGCAGAAGCGCTGTTTTTGCCGAGCTCAGGGTTCGGTGCCGCGATTTGTGCGAGTTTCCGATTGATGGCGGTGAGGAATGCTGACTGGGTTTTCAATCGTCAACGGCAAGCCACTTGAAGCGAGTATTGAGAGCAGTGGCGGAAATTTTTACGGGGTTGATCCTGCCGCCGGAACTAAACTCGAGCCGCCCTACCACTACGCTTCGCTCGAAGATCTGGATCGTGCGGCCGAACTGGCCGAGGAGGCATTTGCGACGTACAGCAGATTGCCCGGCCGCGAGCGGGCGCAATTGCTTCGTCACATTGCAGCCGGCATGGAGGCGATCGGCGCGGAGATCGTCGAGCGAGCGCGTGGCGAGACCGCGTTGCCCGAGGCGCGGCTGAAGGGCGAGCTCTCGCGCACCGTGAATCAGCTTCGCCTGTTTGCGCAGGTCGTCGAAGAGGGTTCCTGGGTTAACGCCCGCATCGATCCTGCTCAGCCTGAGCGCAAACCGCTGCCGCGCGCCGATATTCGCTCGGTGCTTCGCCCGCTTGGCCCAGTTGCCGTCTTTGGTTCCAGCAATTTTCCGCTGGCGTTTTCAGTTGCCGGGGGAGACACTGTGTCAGCCCTTGCCGCAGGGAATCCGGTCATCGTGAAGGCCCACTCGGCGCATCCGGGGACGAGCGAGCTGGTGGGCCAGGTGGTGAGTCAAAGCGTCCGCGCCTGCGGTCTGCCGGCCGGCGTGTTTGCGCTGCTGTTTGGAGCGGGATCGGAGCTGGGAGCCACCCTCGTCGCTCACCCCGTGATCAAAGCTGTGGGATTCACGGGCTCATTGAGCGCGGGCCGGTCGCTGATGAAGGTTGCCGCATCGCGCGCCGAGCCCATTCCATGCTTCATGGAGATGAGCAGCTCAAATCCGCTGGTGGTGTTGCCTGAGGCGCTCGTCATCCGCGGCACGCAGATTGCGAACGGGTTGTTTGGCTCCTTCACGCTCGGCGTGGGGCAGCTCTGCACCAAGCCCGGGCTGGTATACCTGCCCCGCAACGATGCAGCCAATGCGTTGGTAGCGACGCTGAAATCGCTCGTCGAGCAGTCGCAGGCGTCGGCGATGCTGACTGAAACGATCTGTGGGAATCACGCGTCGGGAGTTGCAGCGCGCAAGCGAAACAGCGCGGTTGAGACGCTTGCCGAAGGCGCTGCGGGAACCGGCGGCTTTTGCGCCGCGCCCGCACTCTTTGAGGTGAGCGGCAGTGAGATGCTGCGTTCGCCGGAACTGGCGCACGAGATCTTCGGACCGAGCACGCTGGTGATTCGCTACGACGGCCGAGAGGAGCTCAAGGCTCTTCTGAATACCGTCGAAGGGCAACTCACGGCGACGGTGCATGGAACCGACGCCGACCTCGCCGCCAACGCCGACCTGATCGCAATCCTCGAGCGCAAGGCAGGAAGGCTGATTGTGAACGGATTCCCGACCGGAGTGGAAGTGTGTCATGCGATGGTGCATGGCGGGCCGTTCCCGGCGACCAGCGAGAGCCGCATGACGAGTGTGGGCACGCAAGCTATCTATCGATTCGTAAGACCCGTCTGCTATCAGGATTTTCCGCAAGCCGCATTGCCCGACGAACTGAAGAACGAGAATCCGCTGGGAATCTGGCGGCTCGTGAATGGCGAGTTTACGCGGGCCGCGGTTGTTGCCGATGCGCCGGCGGCCGCAGGCAAAGCGTAATCACGGCCGCAACCAACAGCGCAATCGACATGCTCAAATAGCCGGCACGCGAATTGCCGGTGAGCGCCTGGAGCCAGCCCACCAGCCATGTGCCGGCGAATCCGCCAAGAGCGCCGCAGGTGTTGATGAGCGCCATCACCTCGCCGGCGACGGTGCTGGGCAGCATCTCAGGCACGATGGCGAAGAAAGGACCGTAAGGCGCGTACATTGTGCCGCCGGCAATGATGAGGGCGGCGTAGGCAAGCCAGAAATTGTGGCCAGCTGTGGCGTAGGAGACGAAGAGGGCGACGCCCGCAATCATCAGAAAGGGCCAGACAAAGGCCCTGCGTTTGAGCGCGCGGTCAGAAAAATAAGCCACAATCAGCATCAGGATCACGCCGAGCAGAAATGGCGCGGCGCTCAGCACCCCGACCGCTTCGATTCCGCGCGACAGCCCCGAGTGGATCATCGCAGGAATCCAGAGCACGAGGCCATAGACCCCAAAGCTCCAGAAGAAAAACTGGAAGCACAACAGGATTACTCCCGGAATTCGCAGGGTCGACGCCCAGTGTGCGTATTGGGGCAGCGCAGTCTGTTCGAGTTCGAGCGCACGGGTAAGTTCCGCGCTCGATTCGGGCGTGAGCCACGATGCCTGAAGCGGCCGATCGCGCGCGACTACGATCCAAACAAAGGCCCATACCACCGAGGGGATGCCCTCGATGATGAACGTCATCTGCCAGCCGACAGCGCGAATCAGGTAGCCGGTTACGGCGGCCATCCATGTCACGGTGACCGGGTTGCCCAGGATGAGCACCGCGTTGGCCCGCGAGCGTTCTGCGCGCGTAAACCAGTTGGTGAGCAGGACGAGCATGGAGGGAAAGATGAGGCTTTCGGCAACGCCAAGAGCGAGGCGATCGGCCACCAGAAGCCAATAACTCCGGATGACGCCGGTGAGCGCGGAGAAGATCCCCCAGCTGATGAGAGCGAAAAAGATGAGCCGCGTGGCGCCTTTGCGGATGGCATACGCGGCGGCAGGAATCTGGAACAGAAAATAGCCGAGAAAAAACGTCGAACTAAGAAAGGCGGCGCGCGACTCGGTAATGTTGAGCGATTTGGCCAGCCCTGCCGCAGCGCCAAAGCCGAAGTTGGAGCGGCCGAGGTAAGCGAGGCTATAGGTGACGAAGACCACCGGCATCAGGTAAAACCAACGGCGGCGGAGATCGGGCCGGTTATTCAGATTCGCAAGGGATGCTTCGGCAGGCACACAAGGTTTATACCATTCGAAGAAGGCGAAGCGCGGCAGCCGAGCAGGTTCGGCTGCGACTTTGCCTGGGCGGGTCGCGGGCCGGGCCGGTGCATTCCTTGGCGGTGCCGGGAACGGTAGAATGATCGAGCCGGAGTGAGCCGGGTTGCGCGATCGCCGGCTGCGTGAATCAAAGGAAACGCTACGAAGATCTCTCTCTCATCCGTTCTCGAATCAGGCGGCGGTAACTTTGCCGTTCAGACGCATGCGCGCGGGCCTGCCGGAGCGCTGCCGCTCACGGCAGAGATGCTTCTCACCGAGCCTTCGGGAAATCTCTTCGGCCTGACCCAGAATGCGGGGATGGGATGGGAGCCGAACCGCCTTCTCGATCCGGAGTTCCTCATCCTGAGCACGCACGGGGGGCTTCGCGCCGAAAACGGCGAACCGGTCGCCCTCGGATTTCACACCGGCCACTGGGAAGTCGGGTTGCTGGTGGCCGAGGCCGCGCGCGAGTTGAAAGCGCTGCGCGCCACGCCGTTTGCCGGCGCGTGCACCGACCCCTGCGACGGGCGCACGCAGGGCACAACCGGCATGATGGACTCGCTGCCCTATCGCAATGACGCCGCGATTGTGCTGCGGCGGCTGATGCGCTCGCTGCCCACGGGCAAGGGAACACTGGGCGTTGCCACCTGCGACAAGGGACTGCCGGCGATGATGATGGCGCTCGCATCGTCGGGCGCGAAGCCCGCGGTGCTGGTGCCGGGCGGCGTGACGCTGCTGCCCGAGTCGGGCGAGGATGCAGGAAAGATTCAGACCGTCGGCGCGCGCTTTGCGCAGAACCAGATCACTTTGGAGTACGCGGCCGATGTTAGTTGCCGCGCCTGCGCCTCGCCGGGCGGCGGCTGCCAGTTCCTGGGAACAGCAGCTACGTCGCAGGTAATCGGTGAGGCGCTCGGTCTCAGCCTGCCGCACACCGCGCTCGCGCCTTCAGGGCAACCAATATGGCTCGACGCCGCGCGGCGCTCGGCCCGCGCTCTGCTGCGGCTGGACGAGCTCGGGCTCGGCGTGAAGGATGTGCTTACCGATGCGGCCGTGCGGAACGCGATGGTGCTCCACGCGGCTTTCGGCGGGTCAACGAATCTACTCATTCATCTTCCGGCGATTGCTTATTCGGCTGGCCTCAAGCGGCCGACGGCCGAAGATTGGGCCCACGTCAATCGCCAGGTTCCGCGGCTCGTGGACGCGCTCCCCAACGGCCCGCGCGGTTTTGCCACGGTGCAAGTGTTTCTCGCCGGCGGAGTTTCCGAAGTCATGCTGGCACTTCGTGCCGTGGACCTTTTGGACGAGAGTGCAGTCACGGTCAGTGGCGAAACGCTGGGCGCTTCGCTCGACTGGTGGCAGCAGAGCGAGCGTCGAGCCGCCTTGCGGCAAGCGCTCACTATGCAGGACGGCATCGATCCGGACGACGTGATCATGTCACCCGATCGCGCGCGTTCGCGCGGGCTCACTTCGACGGTCTGCTTTCCCATGGGGAATCTCGCGCCCGAGGGCTCAGTCATCAAAAGCACGGCCATCGATCCCTCGCTGGTGGGCGACGATCAGGTCTATCGGCACGTTGGTCCGGCGAAGGTCTTTGTCGCAGAGCCGGCAGCGATTCGCGCCATCAAGAGTGGCGAGATTGCCCAGGGCGACGTGATGGTGCTGGTGTGCGGCGGGCCGGGGGGAGCCGGGATGCAGGAGATCTACCAGATCACATCGGCGCTCAAGCAACTGCCGCATTGCAAGCACGTGGCTGTGCTCACCGATGCGCGCTTCAGCGGCGTCTCGACGGGCGCGTGCATCGGCCATATCTCTCCTGAGGCGCTCGCCCGGGGACCGATCGGCAAAGTGCGCGACGGCGACCTGATCGAGATCGTCATCGACCGCGCCTCGCTGGCCGGGACTGTGAACCTGGTGGGCGAGGGCGGCGAGATATTCGGGGCTGAAGAAGGCACGCGCAGGCTTGCCGGGCGTTCTCCGCGCCCCGATCTGCGGCCCGATCCCAATCTGCCCGAGGACACGCGCCTGTGGGCTGCGCTGGTCGAGGCCAGCGGCGGCGTGTGGGGCGGCTGCGTGTATGACGTGGACAAGATTATCTCTCGACTGGAGGCCAGACAGTGAAGGTTTACCGCACGGATGCCGGCATTTTTGCTGAGCGCGAGGGCAGTTTTTTCCAAGTGCCCGAGTCCTCGTGGGACGAGTTGATCGCTCACCCCGATCTTGCCGGCTATCTCGGCTCGATTTCCGGCACGAATACTATTGGCAGCGCTTTGCCGGGCAGGATTCTGGCGCCCATCGGCAGCCAGGAGGTGTGGGCGGCGGGCGTGACCTACTACCGCAGCCGCAGCGCGCGCATGGCTGAGGCGAAAGACGCTGGCGGAGGGGATTTTTACGATCGGGTGTACTCGGCTGAGCGGCCCGAACTCTTCTTCAAAGCGACCCCCAACCGCGTGGCCGCGCCGGGAACACCGGTGCGGATTCGCAGCGATGCAAAGTGGTCGGTTCCGGAGCCGGAACTGACGCTGGTCATCAATCCATACGGCAAAACTGTTGGCTACACCATCGGCAACGACATGAGCTCGCGCGATATCGAGGGCGAGAACCCGCTCTATTTGCCGCAGGCCAAGGTGTACGACCGCAGTTGCGCGCTCGGCCCCTGCGTTTTAGTTAGCCATGAGATGCTTCCCGCGACAGCAACGATCCACCTCAGCATCGAGCGCGGCGGCACGGTTGCGTTCACAGGCGCCACGACGCTTGCCGAATTGAAGCGCTCGCCGCAGACATTGGTCGAGTACCTCTTCCGCGAGAATTATTTCCCCTTCGGCGCGTACCTGATGACTGGCACGGGCATCGTTCCGCCGGACTCGTTCACGCTTGCGAGCGGCGACAAGGTGCGTATCGCAATCGATGGAATCGGCACGCTCGAGAACGAAGTGGTGCAAGGTGGTCCGATACCACTTTCGTAGCGCACCCGCAGCCCGATTGGTGTAGTTTGTGAGATGAAAAAACTCGCACCCTTTTGGTCTGTGATGCGTCTTTACCGGATGGAGGGGAATGGAGTTGAGCCCGATTTGTGTCCAGTTTTCCGCAGGCGTAACCGATTGGATGCTGGCCGGGCTTTTCGCACTCCTGTAACCTCGCTTCATGCACAATGATCGGATGGGGGATTTCTGTTAGGTGCCGCGCATTCACTTCCATCAGCAATTGGCCGAGCTCAAGGACAAACTCCTTGGCATGGCAGCGCTTGCGCAGCAGGCGGTCGAGTCTGCGGTCGAGGCATATTTGCAGCGGGACAAAGGCCTGTGCAAGTTTGTCAAGCAGAATGAGACTGCGATCAACAGCGCGCAGCGCGAGCTGGACGAGATGGCCTACGAGCTGTTGGCCAAGGAACAGCCGATGGCGGTCGATCTGCGCTTCATCCTGGCGGTGATCAAGATCAACGGCGACCTGGAGCGCGTGGGCGACCAGGCAATGGCGATTGCGCGGCGCACCAAGGAGATTCTGAATATCGGTGAAGTCGAGCTGCCGGTTGATTTTTCCGCGATGGGCGAGTACGCCGCGCGCATGATCCGTACTTCGCTGCAAGCGCTTCTCGAAGGCGACGCGCGGCTGGCCGACTCGGTGCGCGAGATGGACGACGAGATCGACCGCATGAACCGGCGCGCCCACGCCGATCTGCTCAAGCTGATTGAAGAGAAGCCGCAGTTCACGCAGCAGGCGATGAACGGCATCCTGGTGGCAAAGAACCTGGAGCGGATCTCCGATCACGCATCGAATATCGCTACCGACGTCATCTTCTGGGTCCGCGGCGCTGACGTGCGCCACCAGCTTAGCGCGGCGATGGACTGAAAAGACAGCCGCCAGCTATCAGCCGTCAGCTTTCAGCTCTTCTTCAGGTAGAACGGGCGATCTTGGTTTTCCCAGGAAAAAACTGAAAGCTTCCAACTACACCCCGATCACGTCGCAGAGTTCCTTGACGGCGGCCGCGCTTTTCTTGAGTGCGGCGTCCTCTTCGGGCGTGAGCTTGATCTCGACGATTTGCTCCAGACCGGCGGCACCCAGCTTGCAAGGCACGCCGATAAAGTAGCCATCGATGCCGTACTCGCCCTGAAGATACGCCGCGCAGGGCAGAATCTTCTTCTTGTCCTTGAGAATGGCCTCGGCCATCTCCACCGCGGCAGCCGACGGAGCGTAGTAGGCGCTGCCGGTCTTAAGGTGCTTGACGATTTCGGCGCCGCCGTCGCGGGTGCGCTGCACAATGGCGTCAATCCGTTCCTTTGAAAGCAATTCGGTAATCGGAATGCCGGCCACGGTAGTGTGGCCGACCAGCGGGACCATGGTGTCGCCGTGACCACCCAGAACCAGGCAGCTCATGTTGTGCACGCTTACGTTCAATTCGGCGGCAATGAAGCTCTTGAAGCGGCCGGAGTCGAGGATGCCGGCCATGCCCAGAACCCGCTCGCGGTTGAAACCCGACTGGCGATAGGCAGTCTGCACCATGGCGTCGAGCGGGTTGGAGACGACGATGAGAATCGATTCAGGGGAATACGGGACCACCTTGGAGACCACGTCGGACATGATCTTGAAGTTGGTGTGGAGCAGGTCGTCGCGGCTCATGCCGGGCTTGCGGGGAATGCCGGCCGTGATAATCACAATATCGCTGTGGGCTGTGTCGGCGTAGTCGTTGGTGCCGGTGATGTGAACGTCGGATCGTTCGATAGGAATAGCCTGCTGCAGGTCGAGCGCCTTGCCCTGCGGGACGCCCTCGATGACATCGACCAGCACCACATCGGCCAGTTCCTTGGCCATAATCCAGTGCGCGGCAGTAGAGCCAACGTTGCCGGCTCCGACGATTGTGATTTTCTTACGCATTTCTATTCTCCGCTAAGCTACCAGCTTCTAGCTGCTAGCCGCTAGTTGTTCTTTCGTGAATCGAGCCTCTTGGTTGCAGCCACTCACTGTCGCGACATGACGTTGAGTGAGGAGCCATCGCTAAGAGCTAGTGGCTAGAGGCAAGGAGCTGCTGCTACATGTTCCCGATGATCCGCGTCGCAAACTCGCTGGTTCCCACCTTTGTTGCGCCGGTGAGTTGCCGCTCAAAGTCGTAGGTCACGAACTTCTGCTGGATGGTCCTTTCCATCGCGGTTTCGATCATCTTGGCCGCTTCTTTCCAGCCGATGAAGTCGAGCAGCATGACTCCCGACAGAATCACCGAGCCGGGGTTGATGACGTCTTTATCGGCGTATTTGGGAGCGGTGCCGTGCGTGGCTTCGAAGACCGCGTAACCGTCGCCGATGTTGGCGCCGGGCGCGATGCCCAGGCCGCCCACCTGCGCGGCTGCCGCGTCAGAGATGTAGTCGCCGTTGAGGTTGGGCGTGGCGAGAATGCTGTAGTCCGAGGGGCGAATGATGATCTGCTGGAAGATGGAGTCGGCGATGCGATCGTTAACCAGAATCTTCGACTTCCACGCGCCGTTGCCGTGCGAAGCGCCGATCTTCTCGAGAACAGTTTTCACCTCTTCATAAACCGAGGCCTGGAAGCTCGGAGAGCCAAACTCCATGCCCGGCTCGATGAGCGCTGCATTCTCTTCGATCGAGATCCCGGGATGCGCCTCGACGTTGCCGAGTATCCAGGACTCGCGCTCGGTCACAATCTGGTCGCGGAATTCGTCGACGGCGACTTCGTAGCCCCACTCACGGAACGCGCCCTCAGTAAACTTCTGGATATTGCCTTTGTGCACAATTGTGACCGTCTTGCGGCCGGTCTCAAGGGCATGGCGGATGGCCGCGCGCACCAGCCGCTTGGTGCCGAAGATCGAGATGGGCTTGATGCCCACGCCCGAGTCGGTGCGGATTTTTTTCTTGCCGCCCTTGAGCAGATCGTCGTTGATAAACGCGATAAGCCGAGCCGCATCTTCAGTGCCTTGCTTGAATTCGATGCCCGCGTACACGTCCTCAGTGTTTTCGCGGAAGATGACGATGTCGACCCGCTCGGGGTGCTTCACCGGGCTGGGTACGCCCTGGTAGTACTTCACGGGCCGCACGCATGCGTAGAGGTCGAGAATCTGGCGGAGCGCCACGTTGAGCGAGCGAATGCCGCCGCCGATGGGTGTGGTGAGGGGGCCTTTGATGGAGACGCGCAGGTCGCGCGCCGCGGCGACCGAATCGTCGGGCAGCCAGGTCGAGAAGTGGCGGTAGGCCTTTTCGCCGGCGAAGATCTCAAACCAGCGGATGGCGCGCTTGCCGCCGTAGGCCTTCTCAACAGCCGCATCGAAGACGCGCTCCGATGCCTTCCAGATGTCGCGACCGGTGCCGTCCCCTTCGATATAGGGAACGATGGGATTGTCGGGGACTGAGAATTGCCCGCTCTCGTAGGTGATGGGCTGGCCGTTGTCGGGCAGCGCCAGGCCGTTATAGGTGCTCTGCATTTTGCTGGGTTCGTCCTCCGCGGATGGTCAGACTAGAGGCTAACATCTTGGATTTTCAGGTGGCAACGGCGGCGGAGTCATTGCTTCGCAAACATAACGTGTAGCACGGCCTTGTTTTGGGCGTAGTTATCGTGCGCGCCGAGTGGCGACTCGAAGACCCAGAACCAATGGATGGCATTGCGAACCTGCAGATTCACGACCTGCACGCCTGCTACTTGCGGCACCAGCCAGGTGAGCAGGTCGCTGGGGTCGTTCCAGGCCACAATCTGCGCGCTGGTAGGCGGCGCGCCGGCAACGTTGGTGCGCCTTTGAAGGCCCTGGCGGTACTGGCCCCAGCGGCTGACGAGGGCGTTGAAGCGGCGCGGGGATGGCGCGGCTGCCGCTGTCGCGGGCGCCGCAGCCTCGCCGGTGATCCCGGTGAGTTCAAGATTGGTAAATTCGAGCAGAGATAGCTGGTTGGCGAAGAAATAGATGATCGACATGCGTTCGAAGAAGTATTGAATTGCGCCGTCTTCCTGCGCCTGCTCCGACTGGAGTAGTTCGGCCGGCTGCGATAACTCGGCGGCTGCTTTGAAGGGCGGGTTCTCGAGATTGAACGTGTTGAAAAGCAGGTAGCTGCCCAGGCTGTGCGTCACGCCGATAAATGTCTGGTCGGTCGTGTTGCCGCTTGCGAGCCGGCTCTTCCAGTCGTATCTCATTCGTGCTGAATCGTCGGCGCCGTTGGGGTCAAAGGAAGCGGACTCGACCATGAGCTGGCGCAGGCCGTCGCGAATGATCCCGGCGAGCGGACCTACGCCGATGAAGGCGTCAGAGAATCCCCAGTCTTCGAGGCCATTCTTCAAATTGCGATTGATAAGGACCGCGTGCGCGGGCATTTTTGCGAGCCGATCGGCCACTGTTTCTGAGAGCCAGGGATAGAAGCGGCCAATGTTGTCGGGATCTTGACTGGACTTGCGTGAGCAGACCTGGAGCAGGCCCTTGTTGGGGCCGGCAAGAGATGCCTCGCTGCTGACCACGTACTCGCATTTGAGCGCCAGAACCAGCGGCCACCAGTTGATTTCGTCGACGACGAGCGGCGACGAGTAGCCCTTGAGACGTATGACATAGTGAGCAACGAAAGGCGCAGCGTGCCACCACTCGTCCCTGGTTTTCCAGATGTCATTGCCGAGGTATTTCAGTTTCGGAGGATCGGAATCGGGCGCGAATTCGCCCTTGCCGGGAAAGTCAGAACCGGCGTATTTCCAATCCTTCTTGTTGCAGAGGTGAAGTTTGCCGCAGATAGCGTTGCGCAAGGTAGATGAGTCTCCCGCGCCGATCTGGTTGATGCCGTGCACGTAAACGATGTGCACGGGACGATGATCGGACGAACTGAGCGCTCTGCTGATGCTTTCCGGAATTTTGGCCGAAGCCTGATCGTCCTGGGCTGGAGCAGGTTCGGTTGCGGCTCCCCCAAACGCGAGGAGAAAAACAAGGGCAGAGAATTGTCTGCGTGTTGGCATACTGCCACGCCTCCTGAGGCGGAACAGGCAAATCCGGGAGGGGAACCGAGCAAGAGAAGCAAAGCAAGCGGGAAGCGATCGAAAGCGAGCCCGGCAACGTGCGAATGCGAGCCGGTGAACGCGCATCGGGAAAAGCGGCAGGGTACGGCAGAACTATAGCATTGATTGGCCTAAAGGAATGCAAATCCCGGGCGGAGTCTGGCGGAAAATACTGAGAGTCTCTCAGGCCCGATTCACGGATGGCATAACGTTTTGCATCGCCCCTACGGGGCTAGCAGCGTTTTGTGGGCAAGATTACCCCACGCCGAGGCGCGGGGCTAACATCCTTTGCGCCTACGGCGCACCGCGAGGCTAATTCGCCGCAGCGGACGCCTTCGGCGATCCAAGGAGCCAACCGCAGGTCCTTCGACTGCGATTGGCGCTCAGCCACCCCATGGACGAGGACCAGTCGATAGGGACCCCGGGGCACGCCCCAACCTCCGCCCAGAATGACAGGTTGTTTCTGATGCGAGGCTCAGAGGCGGACCATGGCTATTTTGCGTCCTTAAAGTCGCCGGCGTTGAAGTTGGGAATGCCGAACCTTCCGCGCAGGTGCATGAGGTCGACCGGGCTGATGTTGCCGGCCACCGTCAACAGGACAAGGCTCCTGGGAGTCTCGGCCAGCACCACGCCGCCCTTGACATTAGCGCCATCGAGAACGATCCAGACGTCGGTGGTGCCGTCGTGGATGGGGCCGCCGCTGCCGGTAGTGCTCACAAGGTGTTTCCAGCCACGAAGATGGTAGGCCTGTCGGATGGAGTCGACCGCGGCTTCGTCGGGAATCCCGGACTGGCCAAAGCGGAGAACATGGACGCTCACGCCTTCGATTTTGGCCACGCTCTTTTTTACGTCGGCATCGGAATCGGAGAGCAGGCTGGAGGCTGCCACCAGCATGTTGTGGTCGAAGGTGAAACTGTTCTTGACGGCGGCCTGCGTGCCGAGTTGATGCAACGCTGGAGGCACGTAATCCAGGTCCACAGGTCCCTGGTTGGCTGTTGCGGCGGGGGGAGGGCTGTCGGGAGCCGATTGCGAGGCAGGTGACTGGGCAAATGCAGTGGCGAAAAGCAATGAGACGGTAAGGGCCGGGATACCGGTCAGACGCAGGAAATCCCTCATGCATAGTTAAACGCTAAAAACATGAAAAAGTTGCATGGCCGGGGGCCGGAAATAGACTCCTTGCAGACTTTTTTGTCCCTGGCGGGGGCACGGCAAAAATGTCCTGTAAACCGGAGATGAATTTGCGCGAAACTCTGTTCCTGGCGGCCCGGATGCGATAGACTCATGCGGGAACTATCCAATATCCACCATCTTCAGAACCCACGGAGGGCACATAGAAATTGGGAAAAAGCATGGTCCCGAAGAGGCTTTTCTTTACCAAGGGCGTTGGCAAGCACAAGGAGAGATTGACCTCGTTTGAGCTGGCGCTTCGGGATGCCGGCATTGCCTCGCAGAACCTGGTTCGCGTGTCGTCGATCTTTCCGCCGCAGTGCAAGGTCATTCCACGCAAAGAAGGACTGAAGTATCTCAACCATGGCGAAGTCGTGTTTGCGGTGATCGCCGAGAACTCAACCCGCGAGCCGCATCGGCTTATCGTTTCGAGCATTGGCGTCGCCATCCCCGCCGATCGCAACACCTACGGCTATCTGAGCGAGCACCACAGCTTTGGCGAGACCGAAGAGCAGGCCGGTGAGTACGCCGAAGAGCTGGCAGCCGAGATGCTGGCCACGACGCTCGACGTCGACTTTAATCCCGACACGAGCTGGGACGAGAAGAAGGAGATCTACCGCATCTCGAACAAGATCGTGCGTACCAGCAACATTACGCAGTCGGCGGTCGGCGACAAGAACGGCAAGTGGACCACGACGATCGCTGCGGCCGTCCTGATCCTCGAAGAGTAGGCATTGCATGCAGCGGGCCCTCGGACGAGTGTTTCGGCGAGTGGGCCGAGACAGCCGGCTCAATCAGAACGCACAGGCCAATTCCGGATGCGGAGTTCGAGCGGTTTCAGAGTTCGTGTGCGATTTCCGGTCCTGTGACAGGTGACATTTCCTTAAGAAAAATGTCATTCGGCTTCGTGGTTTCTGGATTCAGCAACTCTGAAACCGCTATGGCCTTGTTGCGTAGGCGCAGGCGCGAATCTTTGGCGCGCTGGCGCGCATCACTCAAAAAGAAGAGATGACTGAGAAACGTAAATACGCGGTGGGCCTGGTGCAGATGAGCATGGGCGCCGATCCCGCGGCGAACTTCGCCTCGGCGGTGGCACACATTCGCGAGGCTGCGCGGCGGGGCGCCGACGTTGTCTGCCTGCCCGAACTGTTCCTGACCCAGTATTTTTGCCAGCGCGAAGAGCTTGCGCTCTTTGACCTTGCGGAGGAGATTCCAGGCCCATCCACGAGGAAGCTCGGCGAAGTTGCGCGCGAGGCCGGGGTGGCGATCATAGCGTCGCTGTTTGAGCGGCGCGCGCCGGGTCTCTACCACAACACCGCGGTGACTCTGAACGCCAGCGGCGAGATTGCGGGCGTCTACCGCAAGATGCATATTCCTGACGATCCGCTTTACCACGAGAAGTACTACTTTGCGCCGGGGGATCTCGGCTTCCAGGCTGTCGACCTGCATGTGGGCCGCGTGGGCACGCTGGTGTGCTGGGACCAGTGGTATCCCGAGGGGGCGCGGCTGACGGCGCTGCAGGGGGCCGAGGTGCTGTTCTATCCCACGGCCATCGGCTGGCACCCGGCGGAGAAGGAAGAATTCGGTGCCGCTCAATATGATGCGTGGCAGACCATCCAGCGCGCGCATGCCATTGCCAACGGCGTATACGTGGCCGGCGTGGACCGCGTGGGACACGAGAACGGCGACATTCTGGGCAATCGCGTTAAAGGGCCTGGCCTCGAGTTCTGGGGCGGCAGCTTTCTGGCCGATCCCTTTGGCCGCGTGATCGCCAAAGCCTCGCACGAGCATGAGGAGATCCTGATCGGCGAGGTCGATCTTGGCCTCATTGAGGAGACGCGGCGCAACTGGCCCTTCCTGCGCGACCGGCGCATCGATGCCTACGCGCCAATCTCGCGGCGCTTCCTTGACCCCGCGCACTCGCGGAAACAGAGCGGAGAGCCAAAGTAGCGATGCCAGAACCCGAATGCACGCCGCGCGCACTGGGGTTCCGCATGCCCGCCGAGTGGGAGCCGCACGAGGCCACATGGCTGGCGTGGCCGCATAATCCCGAGGACTGGCCGGGCAAGTTCGCGGCGATTCCCTGGCTCTATGCCGAGATTGTGAGGCTGCTGGCCGCCCGCGAGCGCGTGCACCTGATCGTGGAGAACGCGGCGGCCGAGAAACGCGTGCGCTCGATGCTGAAGCGGGCCGGCGCCGACTTGGGCAATGTCGATTTCCACCAGTGGGCGACCGATCGCGGATGGACGCGCGATTCGGGGCCAATTTTTGTGCGCGACGGCGCGGGAAAGCTCGCCGTTACCAACTGGCAGTTTAACGGCTGGGCCAAGTACGACGACTGGCGGCTGGACGATCAAATTCCCGGACGGGTGACGGAACTGCTGGGCCTTCCCTTCTGGCAACCTTCGGTCCAAGACAAGTACGGTACGAAGCACCGCATGGTGCTTGAGGGCGGATCGATTGACGTAAATGGCGCGGGGTTGATGCTGACCACCGAGGAGTGCCTGCTGAGCATGGTGCAGCAGCGCAACCCGGATGTGAGCCGCGAGCAACTGGAGCAGGTTTTTTCGGACTACCTTGGAGTGAACCAGGTGATCTGGATGAATCGCGGCATTGCCGGCGACGACACGCACGGCCACGTGGACGACATTACGCGCTTCGCCAGCGTGGATACGATCATCACGGCCGTAGAACCAAATACGAAGGACCCGAACCATGAGCTGCTGGCCGAGAATCTGGCGCGGCTGAAGGCGGCGCGCACGCCTGAAGGCAAGCAGTTCACCATTGTGGAATTGCCCATGCCACGGCCGGTCGTCTTCCGCAGGCAAAGAGTGCCGGCCAGCTACGCCAACTTCTACTTGGCTAACGGCGTGGTGCTGATGCCTACGTTTCACGATCCCAACGACCGCGTGGCGCTGAACATTCTCGCCGAGACCTTCCCGGAGCGCGAGGTGATCGGCGTGCACAGCGTTGATTTGATCTGGGGCCTGGGCGCGTTGCATTGCATGACGCAGCAGCAGCCGGCGTAATTAAAGACTCAGCCGCGCGCATCTCGAATTAGAATTCCGATTGACACACGACGAGGCAGGAGTGCGCATGAAAAGCTTGAATGAGCATTGGGTGCGAAGTGTCTGGAGAGGCGGCCGGGCTGTTGCTGCGGCTGCGCTCATGACGGGACTTTTGAGCGGCGTAGCTGTGCGGGCCCAAGCTGGTCAGGGGCAAACGTCCACAAAGACGGAACCGGCCGGGAATGCCGCTGCTTCTGTGGCAAAGAAGCCGGCGCACACGGGATTCAGCCAGCCCGATCCGATCGACTTTAACGACCACACGGGTTACGTG
>Ga0326727_10006808_pt1 | contig 30911 bp, 30 predicted proteins | sample MB2enrmetagenome_FD_207643 | JGI IMG/M metagenome (GOLD analysis project Ga0326727, IMG submission 207643) | Lab enriched peat soil microbial communities from McLean, Ithaca, NY, United States - MB29MY | ecosystem: Environmental > Terrestrial > Soil > Wetlands > Peat | place: USA: New York... | reverse complement strand
GGACTGGGCGCAACGGTGTGGATCTATCAGCACGTTCCCACCGGCTTTATTCCCCAGGAGGATCAGAGTTTTCTGATGGTGATCGTGCAGGCCCCGCCGGGATCGTCGCTGGCCTATACCACCGCGTTGTCGGATCGGGCGGAAGCCATCATTGCCCAGAATCACGATATCGCCGGATCATTTTCCGTGATGGGCTTCAGCCTGGCCGGCAGCGCATCGAATGCGGGCATGATGTTCATCTCCACCACGCCCAGCGATCAGCGGCGCGGCAAGGGCCACTCCACCGCCGACATTGTGGCCGACCTGAACCCCAAGCTGCAAATGCTGATGTTCGCGCCCAATGGCGGCCTGGTGGCCATGTTCGAGCCTCCCGCGGTTTCGGGCGTAGGCAGCTACGGCGGCTTTCAGTTTATGCTTCAGGACCAGGGCGCCAACACGCTCAGCGACCTGGACCGCGTCGCTCACCAGATTGTTGGCGCAAGCCGCCAGCGCAAGGACCTCACCGGCCTGATCACCACCTACTCGGCCAACGACCCCCAGGTGCTGGTCACCATCGACCGCGAGAAGGCCAAGGCGATGAACATTCCGCTCTCCCAGATCACCAGCACGCTCGGCGTCTTCATGGGCTCGGAATACATCAACGATTTTGACTACAACAACCGCACATATCGCGTTTTCGTGCAGGCCGACCAGCCCTTCCGCATGTCGGCTCGCGATCTGCACAACTATTACGTGCGCTCGGACTCCGGCCAGATGGTCCCGCTCGACAACCTGGTCAGGGTGACAGAAAGCTCCGGTCCGCCGGTCATCACCCATTACAACCTTTTCCGCGCGGTTGAAATTGACGGCTCGCCCGCGCCGGGCTACAGCTCCGGACAGGGACTTGCGGCCATGGAAGACGTAGCCCGCCAGGCGTTGATGCCCGGCATGGCCTTTCAGTGGACCGGCCTGACGCTCGACGAGATCGAGTCCAGTGGCCGCGCGCTCATCATCTTCGGCCTCGGCATTCTGGTCGTTTATCTCACCCTCTCGGCGCAATACGAGAGCTTTGCGCTGCCCTTCATCATTCTTCTGGCCGTGCCCATGGCGGTGCTGGGAGCGCTGGGCCTGGTCGCGCTGCGCGGCTATGCGAATGATGTCTACTGCCAGATTGGCCTAGTGATGCTTATCGGCCTCTCGGCCAAGAACTCAATTCTGATTGTCGAGTTTGCCGAGCAACTCCGCAAAAAAGGCCGCACCATCGCCGAAGCCGCCGCCGAGGCCGGCGAGCTGCGCCTGCGCCCCATTCTGATGACCTCGTTTGCCTTCATCCTCGGCGTTCTGCCTCTGGTCTTCGCCACCGGCGCCGGTGCTCTGGGACGCCGCTCCGTGGGCACCACGGTGGTCGGCGGAATGTTGCTCTCCACGGTGCTGAATCTGTTCTTTATTCCCGTGCTCTATGTGATTTTGAGCAGGCTGCTCCGGCGCGGCGACGACGACCTGCCGCAGCCCGCCGACACATAAAGACATGGGCGTCCCATCCTCGCCGCTGTCATCCTGAGCGAGCGCAGCGAGTCGAAAGCCTGCACTGAGCGAAGTCGAAGTGGACCTGCGTTTTGATATTTTGCGGCTCGGGGTCCCCGGCGAGCGATCTTTGCTTGTTGGGGTGATTTAGGGTGGGGTTCGGATAGCTCAGTTCTCCAAGCCGAAGGCCGCTGGCCCCACCGCAGGTGGTCACTGCGCCTCCCGGTGCGCAATGACATAATCTTTTATCCGGTCATAGACTTGGCTGGTCACCACGCCGTACTCCAACAGGTCCTGCTTGGCGTGGTAAGGCCGGAAGCGAACGATGCGTCCCGCCCAACTCGGCGTCATGCCGGGAACTTTCATCAATTCCTCCACGCTGGCGTGATTGATGTCTACCTTCGCCTCGGGCCGTGGGGCTGTTGCGGATGTTTTAGGTTTGCCGCGAATCTCCCGATCCTGACATCGCGCCGTCCCGGCCAGGCAAAGGCCCATCATTACTACCGCTGCCGCCGTGAATCGCGCCCCTGCTCGCACGGCTTTATTCTCCGCCCTGCCGCGCCCCATCCGCAAGAAAAGATTTGACACATCTCCCGGTTATCTCGTAACCTCTAAATCAGATGCAGAGCCGCCGCCATCACGGTCACCACCATCATCATGGAACCTCCATGCCGGCGGACTGCCATGGCCTGATGTAATCGGCCAGAGAGATCAAAGAAACCAAGCCCGCCGGCAACTCAGCCCGCGGGCTTTTTAGCGTTCCCAGGTAAAATCAACCAAAACAAGGAAAATCATGAGCAATACGAATCCCACAATCGATTTCGACAAGATGGACGGCCTCGCGCCCGGCATTGTGCAGGACGCGCGCACCGGCGAGGTGCTGATGCTGGGCTTTCTCAACGCCGTCAGCTACGCCAAAACCCTGGAGATCGGCTACGTCACCTTCTGGAGCCGCACCCGCCAAAAGCTGTGGATGAAGGGCGAAACCAGCGGCAACCGCCTGCGTGTCGTCTCCGCCGCAACCGACTGCGACAACGACGCGTTGCTCTTTCGCGTGGTGGTCGAGGGCGACGGACTCGTCTGCCACGAGGGCACGGTCAGTTGCTTCACCAAACCAATCCCTGTGGCCGGTGCAAACCAACAATCCGGCGATAAGAAAGAGGCAACTCGTGGCGAATAAGCTAAGACTCGGCATTCCCAAAGGCAGTCTTCAGGATGCCACCATCGCTCTCTTCAAGCGCGCCGGCTGGAACATTTACGCCGACGGCCGCTCCTATTTCCCCTCCATCGACGACCCGGAGATCGAGTGCATGCTGATTCGCGCGCAGGAGATGGCCCGCTACGTCGATCACGGCGTCCTCGACGCCGGACTCACCGGCATCGACTGGGTGGTCGAAAGCGGCCTCGAGGTCACCAGCGTCACCACCCTCACCTACGCCAAGCAAAGCCGACGCAAGGTGCGTTGGGTGCTGGCCGTCCCGGAAGGAAGCGGTTTCGAGAAGGCCGAGGACCTGGAAGGCAAAATCGTGGCGACTGAGTTAGTGGAAGTCAGCAAGCGTTACTTTGCCTCAAAGGGCGTCAACGTCAAGGTCGAATTCAGTTGGGGCGCAACGGAAGTCAAGCCGCCCATGCTGGCCGATGCCATTGTCGAAGTCACCGAGACCGGCAGCTCGCTCAAGGCCAACCACCTCAAGATCATCGATACGGTCATGGAGAGCGAAACGCATCTCATCGCCGGCAAAAAAACTATCTCAGACTTGTGGAAGAGCGAGAAGCTCCGTCAGATTGCGCTCATGCTGCGCGGCGCCATCGATGCGCAATCGCAGGTCGGCCTCATGCTCAATGTGCAGCGCGCCAATCTTGACGCGGTCCTCGCCGTGCTGCCCGCTCTCAACTCGCCCACCATCTCCCAGCTCAGCAACTCCGACTGGGTCGCGGTTAACACTATCGTCGAAGAGCGCGTGGCCCGCGATGTGATACCGCGTCTGAAGGCGGCGAAAGCAACCGGCATCGTCGAGTACCCGCTCAACAAAGTTGTACTCTAAAGTTCTTCACAGCTTCTGATATATGGGTGCCCCACCCTCGCCGCGTTCTTGTTTTTGCGGCTAGGGTGGGATGGCAGACTCTAATTCGGAGAATAGCGATGAAACTGATCCGGACAACAGGACGCGGCGCAAGTAAAACAGCAGAACTCATCGCAGCACTCGAAGATCGTGGCGGCGCGGCGCTCGATGCCGTGCTGCCCGTCGTCAAACGCATCGTGGCCGATGTGCGCAGGCAGGGCGACCGCGCGCTGCTCCGCTACGCCGCCAAATTCGACGGCCTCGCAGGCCCTGAAGCTCTGCGCGTTACGCCCGCGGAGATGGCTGAGGCATGGAAGTCGATCGACCCTAAGCTCAGAACGGCAATCATCGCCGCAGCAACGCGAATCCGCATCTTTGCCAGGAATCAGATGCCAGGCTCATGGAACAAGTGCTTCATCGAAGGCTTGACAACAGGTCAGCTTGTGCGTCCCCTCGGCTCGGTGGGCTGCTATGTGCCCAGTGGACGCCATCCGCTACCCTCCACGCTGCTGATGACGGTGATTCCCGCGCAGGTGGCGGGTGTTGAGCGCATCGTTGTTGTCTCGCCCAAGCCCGCGCCGGAAACTCTCGCCGCAGCTTACCTGCTCACGATGCCGGAGTTCTACCGTTTGCCACCTGGAGCCTCTGCTACTGGATTAGAGTGGATGCGACCGTGGGTTCCTGAGTTCTATCGCCTGGGTGGAGCGCACGCCATCGCCGCTCTGGCCTATGGAACTAAGTCTGTCCCGCGCGTGGACAAGATCGCTGGCCCCGGCAATCTTTACGTCACCGCCGCCAAGCGTCTCGTGGCCTTCGATTGTGCCATCGATATGCTCGCCGGGCCAACAGAGATCGTCGTCACCAGCGAACGCGGCCATGCGGCTGAGATCGCATCGGACCTGGTCGCGCAGGCCGAGCACGATCCTGAAGCGCTGGCCATCTTCATCACCACGCATACAGATTTGGCGAAAGAGGTCATACAAAAAGTAAAAGCGTGGAGCGCCAACAATGCCGTCGCGCGCCAGGCTCTTGATCGCAACGGCCTGGTCATCGTTGCCGCAAACATCGACGAAGCGCGCGCTATCACCAATCGTCTCGCGCCCGAGCATCTCACCGTGGATGCCGCCAGCGATCTCGACTGGGTTCAAAGCGCAGGCTCGGTCTTTGTGGGTCGCTGGTCCTCGCAGCCCATGGGCGATTACATCTCCGGCCCCAACCACACGCTGCCCACCGGCGGCATGGCTCGTGTGCGCGGCGGATTGAGCGTCAACGACTTCGTCAAGCTCATCACCGTGCAGCAGTACACCGCAAAGAGGCTCCGCTCGCTCGGCCCACCTGCAATCCTGCTGGCCGAAGCCGAAGGACTCACCGGCCACGCCGAAGCCATCCGCACGCGAATTCAGAAAGAGGGGTCCCGTGGCTGAAGCCGTCAATGCACAGTACCCCGAGCCGCGCGCGCGCGTGCAGGCTATGAAGGAGTATCACCCTCCGCTCGGCAATCGCGACGCGCTACGCCTAGACTTCAACGAGAACACCGTGGCCTGCTCGCCCAAGGTGCGCGAAATGCTGGGCCGCATCTCCGCGGGAAGCCTCACGCGCTATCCGGAGCGCGCGCCTGTCGAGGCCCTCGTCGCCGCGCATCTCGGCCTGGCGCCCTCTCAAGTCGCGCTCACCAACGGCGTCGATGAAGCCATTCACGTGCTCTTCGAAACCTTCCTTGAAGAGGGCGACGAACTTCTGCTGCCCGTGCCCACTTACACCATGTACGGGGTCTACGCATCTGCCACCGACGCGCGCGTGATTGCCGTGCAGGCTGACGACGATTTGCAGTTCCCCTTCGAGCGTTTGCTCGCCGCCATCACGCCACGCACCAAGATCATCGCTATCGCCAATCCCAACAGCCCTTCCGGCGCCGCGGCCACGCGCGCGCAGTTGCTGGAAATAGCCGCGCAGGCGCCGCGCGCCGTGCTTTTAGCCGACGAAGCCTACTTCCACTTTCACGGCGAAACCGTCATCGATCAGGTTGGAGTCATACCCAATTTGATTGTCGCGCGCACCTTTTCCAAAGCCTATGGCCTTGCCGGATTGCGCCTCGGCCTGCTCGCCGGTCCCGCGGAACTGATGCGCTGGATCAAGCGCGTACTCTCGCCTTACAGCGTGAACTCGCTGGCGCTGGCCTGCCTTCCGCCTGCGCTCGAAGACACAGCGTATCTCGACTGGTACGTCGGCGAGGTGCTTGCAGCGCGCGCTGATTTCGAGGCCGCGCTCGACCGGGCCGGCCTCCGCCGCTGGACGAGCAGGGCCAACTTCGTCCTCGTCGAAATCGGCGCACAGCACAAGGAGTTCACGCAACTTATGAGCGCCGCGGGCGTGCTGGTGCGTGACCGCTCCAGCGACCCCGGCTGCGATGGCAGGGTACGCATCACCATCGGAACGCGAGAGCAGATGCGGCAAGCCGTCGTGGCTCTCAACGAAACGCTGGCCACACTGCGGGCCGGAAAAGAGGCACAATGACAACAAAGAAAACAGCCGCGACGAATCGGAAGGCGCGCACCGCCATCGTGGAGCGTAATTCCGCGGAGACGCGCATCGCCATAAAGCTGAAAATCGAAGGCAGCGGCCAATACAATATCTCCACCGGCATCCGCTTCTTCGATCACATGCTGGAGCTGTTCACACGCCACGGCGCATTCGACCTCGACCTCGCCTGCAAAGGCGATCTGGATGTCGACCAGCACCACACTGTCGAAGACGTGGGCATTGCTCTTGGCGAAGCCTTCAACCGCGCGCTGGGCGATAAGCGCGGCATTCTGCGCGCCGGTTACTTTCTCATGCCCATGGACGAAACCCTCGCCGTCGCCGCTATCGACCTCAGCGGCCGCGCCGCTTTTGCTGTCGATACCAAAGTGCGCACGCGCCTGGTGGGCGACTTGCAAACCGAACTTGTCACCGATTTCTTCGAGGGCTTCGCGCGCGGCGCACGCGCCAATGTTCACGTGAAAACCATGTATGGCCGCTCCAATCACCACAAGATCGAGGCCATCTTCAAAGCCTTCGCGCGCGCCTTGCGCGTGGCCTGCTCGCGCGACAAGCAACTGGGCAAGATGCTGCCCTCGACGAAAGGGTTGCTCTGATGCGCGTAACCGTGATCGATTACAAGGCGGGCAATTTGACTTCGGTGCTCAAGGCTCTGCACCACCTGGGCGCGGAGACGATGGTCACAGACGGCGATCTTGCGCTTGTCGAAGCCGCGGAACGTATCGTTCTTCCTGGCGTGGGCCATTTTCAAGCGACGGACCGGCTCGACGCGACGGGGCTCACCGGCGCCATTCGCGCAGCCATTACGCGCGGCGTTCCCTTCCTCGGTATCTGCGTCGGAATGCAGTGGCTCTACGCGGGATCCAGTGAAGCGCTCGCGCAGCCGGGCCTCTCTCATTTCGCGGAAAAGTGTACGCGTTTCTCCGAAAGCCCGGAAAAAGTTCCGCACGTCGGCTGGAACTCGCTCGAAATCCGACCCGGCTCGCGCCTTCTTGCCCGAGTCGAACCGGGAGAGTACGTCTACTTCACGCACTCCTACAAGGCTCCTGTTACTGCCGACACCGCGTCCACCACTTACTACATTGAGCCCTTCGCGTCCGCCGTCGAGCGCGGCAATGTGATGGGCGTGCAATTCCATCCGGAGAAATCAGGTGCAACGGGGCTAAGGATTCTCAATAACTTTCTGGAGATTGGAAGATGAAGCTCAGTTTCACACTCACTCTGGCAGATTTCAAAGCTGCTTATCGGCTTCACCACAGCCAAAAGCTTGGAGGTCGAGGCGGCTACACATTTCTATTCATCTGGCTTCCCATTATGGCCTTTCTTGGATTGATATTATTTATTGTCCTGAGTTTTTATGGGGACCAAGAACTCGCAAACGGATCTTCTGGATTCGCGATATTTTCGGTTCTTTGTCTCTGTTCGCTTTACCTGCTCGCCCGACGTTCGTTTGTTATTCGTAGACAGGTCAAAGCTAACTCAAGAAAGTTCCCGCCTCATCAATCAGATATAAACAAGATCGTCGATATCGATGACGAGCGAATTATCGTAGTAATACCTGAATCTTACGAAAGTAAATTTTTCTGGAAAGTGGTTGTCGCATTTGCACAGGACGATTTAATGTCATTGATTTATATAACGCGGAAGCACTTCATACTAATTCCGGCTCGCGTAATGTCTCCAGACCAGCGCACCGAACTTAACGACATAATTGCACGCCACGTTACGAAGAGGAAGTTATGATCACCAAGCGCATTATCGCCTGCCTCGACGTCCATGACGGCCGCGTCGTCAAGGGCGTACAGTTCGTTGATCTCATCGATGCGGGCGACCCGGCCACGCAGGCCGCGCGACATGCCCGCGAGGGCGCCGACGAAATCGTCCTGCTCGACATTACCGCGACGCACGAAGGCCGTCAGACGCTGCTGGACACTGTGCGCCGGACGGCGCGCGAACTCTTCGTTCCCTTCTGTGTCGGCGGCGGCATTCGCACCGCCGACGATGCCGCGCAGGTCTTCGAGGCTGGCGCGGACAAGGTCAGCGTGAACTCCGCCGCGCTCGCTAATCCAACGTTGATCGACGCCATCGGCCGCAGCTTTGGCGCGCAGGCCGTCGTCGTGGCCATCGATGCGCGCCGCGACCCCGAAGCCGCCGACCCGGTGCGCGATGCGCAGGTCTTCGTGCAGGGCGGGCGCAAACTCACCAGCCGCCGCGCGGTCGAGTGGGCGCGTGAAGCCGAGTCTCGCGGCGCTGGCGAAATCCTGCTCACTTCAATGAACGCCGACGGAACACGCACCGGCTTCGATTGCGAACTAACCGCGGCAGTCAGCGAGTCGGTTAACATTCCGGTAATCGCCTCGGGCGGTGCGGGAACGGTGGCGCATTTTGTCGATGTCTTCGGACGCGGCAAGGCCGATGCGGCTCTCGCGGCAAGCATCTTTCACTTCGGCGTCTCCAGCGCGCGCTCGCTCAAAGAAGAGCTGGCCAAAGCCGGTGTTTCCGTGAGGCTTCCATGCTGATTCCTTCCATCGATTTGCTGGGCGGCCAAATTGTTCAGCTTGTGCAGGGAGAAAAACTGCGCCTGGCCTTCGACGACTTTGAATACTGGATCGATAAGTTCTCCAAATTTCCTTTAATCCAATTGATCGACCTCGATGCGGCCATGCGCCAGGGCGATAACTCCGCGTTAGTCGCGCAGATTGCCAAGCAGCTGCCTTGCCAGGTGGGCGGCGGCATCCACTCCATTGATCGCGCTCGCCAAGTTCTCGCCGCGGGCGCCAGGCGCGTCATCATCGGCTCGGCGCTTTTCTCTGCCGAGGGCGCAGTCAACACCGAATTTGCGGCCGCGCTGGCCGATGCCGTGGGTGCGGAGCGCGTGGTTGCCGGCATCGACACAAAAAACGGCCGCATCGCCGTGAAGGGCTGGAAGGCGCAGGTCGCGCTCACGCCAGACGAAGCGATTCCACAACTCGAGTCACATGTCGCCGCGTTTCTTTACACGCACGTCGACGGCGAAGGAATGATGCAGGGCTTTCCCATCGCCACCGCCGCGCGCCTGCGCAAGCTCACCCAGCGACAGCTTATCGTCGCCGGCGGCATTCGCTCGCAGCAAGAGGTGGATGCGCTGGACGCGCTGGGCGCCGATGCGGTGGTCGGCATGGCCATTTACACGGATCTATTGAATATCTGAATTTTACTCCCGCGCTTCGCCGATGGCGCGGCTTGTCTCAACGCGCGAGGCATGCAGCACACGGGCGATATGCTTGAGGTGAAGCTGCACAGCATAGGCGCGCAGTATTTCCGCCTGCGAGAACTGGAATCCGGTGTGCCGCACCTCGGCCATGCGCGCTTCCAGTTGCGCAATGTCTTCTTCAAGCAGCAATCCCGGAGGCGGAATGTGAAAGCGCCAGCCGTGAATGCACTCTGCAACAAATTGAAATCCCGCGCCAATGTCCACGGCCAGCCGTCCCATGGCGGGTTCCAGTTGCAGCGCATACGCATCCTCGTTGCTATCCTTAACCGCTAACTCCAGCGCGATCAGGGCATCGAAGAGCGAGCGTCCAAACTGCGAGAGCATGCTCAGGCCCTCGCGCCATCCCGGGCCGCCGGAGGGCTCATTACGCGCGGCTTCCAGCAGTTGGTTGTTGTTGCGCAGCCGTTCCAGCACATCCTTGCGCAGCGCGGGTATATTGGCCGCGGGCACTCCACGAAAGCCCTCGAGAATCGCCACAAAGAACGAGCCCAGTACCAGAAATTCCTGCGCCAATCCTTCGCGCAGTCGCAGCCGGGCGCGATCCGGAAAGACCAGCGTGGAGATAGCCAGCGCCACCAGGATGCCTAGAAATACCTCCATCACGCGATGCAACGCAAGCGTCCAATGCGAGCCGGTTCTAACCAGCATCACAATAGAGATGGTCACTCCAGCCAGCCGCGAACTGTTGCGCAGGCCCAGCAATCCGCAAACCATTACCGCCACCAGCACGGCCAGAATGTAGTTCCACGGCAGCGCTCCAATCAGCGAGAAAGCAAAGCCGAGCACAGCGCCTATCAATGTTCCAAAGATGCGATTGCGCGAGGCGGAGATGGTGGCTCCGAAGTTGGATTGCAGCACGATGATGGCGCTGATTGCGCCCCAGTAGCCGTCAGTCAGCCCAAGGCGCATGGCAATCCACCAGCAGAGCGCGGCTGCAATCGCTGTCTTCGCGGCGTGAATGAGCAGTCTGCGGCGCTCCCATGTAAATAATCCCTGATCCTCCGATTTATCCACGCGCAGCTTGATTGCCAACTGCTGCTGGGAATGCGTTTTGTTTGCCTTCAGGCGCATGGGTGCAATCCGCGACGCAAGAATCATATATTAATAGAATGCACGATTTCGGTGGATTTTGCCGGTGACCTGACTCACTTTATCTTTTGCGTACGTCAAATTCGAAAACCAATTATTTCGCATTGCTGAATGATATTTCCATGTAGCATAGGAGCCAGGCGAAGATAATGCTGCGAGTCGGTTATCCAGGCGCATTTGCTACGGAGTTGTTGCGCGATTTTCCCCCGGAAGTCGAACTTATTCCGCTGCCCGACGATCTTGACCACGACATCAATATCGATGTCTGGATTACCGACCCCTATCCGACGCGCGCCATGCGCATCTGGCCGCATCTCCGCGGCGTGCGTCTGATTCTGTCGCTGATGGCCGGCACGGAGTGGATTCCTCCCTTAGCCGGGCCGCACGTTACCATCTGCAACGCCCGCGGCGCGCACAACATCTCCACCGCCGAGTGGACCATCGCCGCCATTTTGGCCATGCTGAAGTATTTCCCGCTTTATCTCGACGTGCAGCACTCCGGCCAGTGGAAGCGCCGCTTCGAGGCCAATGCCCATTACGCCCGCATCACTGGGGATGCGCGGCCAATCCATCCCGCCGTCATGCTGCAGGAACTTACTGGCAAGTCCGTACTGTTGGTGGGCTACGGCGCCATCGGCAAGGAGATCGAGCGCATGCTGGCGCCCTTTCATGTGGAGCTTGCGCGCATCGCCCGCACCGCGCGCGCCAAGCCGGTTGTTCACGCCGTCAGCGAACTCGACAGTCTCTTGCCGCAAGCGGAGATTGTGATCCTGATCCTGCCCCACACCGTCGAGTCGCATCATCTGATCGGCCGCCGCCAACTCGCTTTGATGCGGCAGGGCGCGCTGCTGGTCAACGCCGCGCGCGGGCCAGTTGTGGAGACAGACGCATTAGTCGACGCGCTCAACGCCGGCCACATTCGCGCCGCTCTCGATGTCACTGATCCCGAGCCGCTGCCCGAAGGCCATCCGTTGTGGAGTTGTCCCAACCTGCTGCTAACGCCACACGTAGCCGGATCGAGCCCGCAGTTTGCGCCTCGATCGCTCAAGACAGCCGCCGATGAACTGCGCCGCTACATCAACGGCGAGCCACTGCAAAATGTGGTTCAAGCCGCGGTCTGATTCGCCGCCGCCCTCCGCCAATCCCTCAGTCCCAACACGGCCAGCCCTGCAAGCAAAGCATAGAGCGCTGCTGTCGGCCTCAGCCCCTTGTAGATGTACTCGCCGATATAGACCAGATCCACCGCAATCCAAAGCCACCAATTCGCTGTATGCTTGCGTGTTTGCCACCAACTGGCCACCAGGCTATAACTCATCAGCGTCGCGTCCAGGTGAGGCAGCGCTGCGCCCACGTGTTCCATCAGAAACCCCAACAGCGCGCTTCCCGCCGCTCCTGCAGCCAATCCCGCCAACATGCTGTAAGGAGAAAGCCGAATCACGCGAACCTCTCCCTCTTCGCGCACGCCGCGCCACCAATACCACCAGCCATACAGCGTAAACCCCAGAAAGAAAATCTGCAGCAGTGCATCGGAATACAAGCGGACGCGGTAAAAAACAATCAAATAAAGCACGTCGGAGATCAGCACCACCGGCCAGCAGAGGAGCTTGCGGCGCGTGGTGAGCCATATGCCCACAATTGTTGTGACGACGCCCGCATCTTCCATCCAGTTCGCGGCAAGGTAATTCGCAGTATCCGTCCAGTGCATCAGCCGTCTTCTCTCCCGAGCGATGCCGCATGCCGCTCGCGTTTCGCTGCACAACGCCGAATTGCATCCAACAGTTTTTTCCCGCCTGCGCTGCGGAACCAGCGCGCATGACCCACAAGGTAATCCATCGAGGCCAGCCTCGCTTTTTCCTTCGAATGTAGCACTCCCAGAAAATAATCTGCTTCCGTCAGCGCAAACTCCGCGTGGCAGAGCGCCGTCATCGGTGCCAGAGCTGCGGCCTCTTCTTCTGAAAGCGTCCGCACCTGCTCATAGCCGTCGAGCAATTCCTCCAGATGGTCAACATGCACACGCACTCCTTCTCCCTGTGCGGGATCTTCGATCAGATCAATCCACTCCACAATGTTGCGCTCGATTGTCTGGGCCAGATCGTGCACGGCATTGGTGCGATCAGCAAGTCCGAAATCGATCACCGCCACGGCCCGCGCCTCGTCGCTGGCATCGCTCCAAAGAAGATTCGACGCGTGCAGATCGTTATGCGTCCACAATGGTTTCAGCGCGGGCAACAGCGGCCTCAGTTCCTTATGAAACGGCGCCAGCAATTCGAGCGCTTCGCCACAGTCCGAGCGCACATCCGCATCACCGGCCAGCGCATGCCGCGCCGCCAGGTAGCGCTCCAACGCCGCAACCGGGTCCTCTGCCGCAAAGATTGTGAAGCCCGCCACCAGAGGTTGCGCCTTGCGTGGCGGCGCATCGAATTCCTGCGAGGCTTGGTGCAGCCGTGCCAGCGCTTCTCCCGCCGAGCGCGCGTGGGCCGTCGAGCGAAACGGCGTCCATGAGATCGCGTCTTCATAAAGGTCAACACCTGCCGGAACTTCATGCACCTCATAGGTCCATGCGCTGGTTTCAATTGCAGTCTCGCCAGAAGAAGCCGCAAGGACGCGCGGGACCGGCGCGCCGCGCTCTCGAAGATGCTGCATGAAGCGATGTTCCTCGAGCAATCCTTCGCGGTCACGGACGTTCCGAGAATGTCGCTTGATGAACACTCGTCCGCTGCCCGTCGCCACCACGCTCGCCGCCGAAAACGGTCGCGGACTCACCGACAGAATTTCGATAGGTTCGCCGCAGCCGGGAAACAGAGAGAGCAGATCGCGCACTTCGCCCAGCGTGAGCGGCGGCCAGTCGGGTTCCACCAGCCTGCCATCCATACCATGCGCCCTTGCCGTTGTGTTCATCGCCAGTGCGTCCTTTGCCGTGCATGCATAACCTAGAAAGTATAGTGCGCTGAAAACCGCACCGTCGTTGGCGCTCCCAGGTGGATGAATGTATCGCCATAACTCGCTCCGGTATCCTTCCAGTAACGTTTATCGGTGATGTTATCGGCATAGAGGCGCAGAGTTACATGGCCTTTTTCGCCGCCAGGCATGTAACGCGCGCCCAGGTTGAATAGGTTATAACTCGGCACGCTAACCGCATCGTCGCGAGTAGCTTCCTTGCGGCCGGTATAACTCCAGCCCGGCATCACGTGTAAGTTGCGCGATTTCAACACTAATAAGTCTGCAAAGAGTGTCGTGCGCAGATGAGGCGCATTTAAAACCTGCTTGTTATCGAAAGCGGGCGTGCCGGTATCGCTCGAAATTGCTCTCATGGCCGTCAACGAAGCGCTTAGTTGCATCCAACTCGCCGCCTTGCCCTGCGCGTTCAACTCGATGCCGTCGTGCGTTTCGCGTCCTTCGGCTTCAAAGCACAGGTCGCCGGCATTTACATTGCTGCTGCAATAATTGTCAGCCGCTTGAATCACTTTTGGATAGAAGAATGGCTGGCGCATTCTAAACAACGCCCCAGTCACCAACAAACCCTGAAGATAGCGGTCATATTTAACACCAATCTCGGACTGCCGCGTCAAGAATGGGTTCAGAAAAAGGTTAGCATTATCCACCCACCACGGAGCCTGAGGACCAAGCGACAGCAGTACTCCATAGTTGCCGTAAAAGGTGATCGGTCTATATACAGGATCGCGCCGTATGGTCGGCGTGTAAGTGACGGAATACTGCGGCAACCACAAGGAGCGCGGCTTCGAGTAGTTGAAATCGCTCACTTCCACGAACCGTCCCCCGGCCTGCAGCGTCACCCCGCCGGGCACGGAAAGGCGATCCTGCACAATGCCCGCGGTTTGGCGGTTGAAGTCGGCCAGTGTCGCGAGACCGGCTTGCTGATAGGGGCTTTCCGGCGCATATGCGATATTCGGCTGATAGATATTCTCCACGCCCAACGCCGCGTCGACGATGCTCGGTGATAAGTCCACGGAACGGTGAAAAAGCGATCCGCCCACGATCAGGTAATTTTCAATCGCGCCTGTCCTGATGCTTCCCGCCACTGTTGCTTCACCCGCCGCATTGACGCGCAGTTCGCCCGGACTACGGTAGTCATAAATCTCATAGCTGCCGTTGGGGCAGAAGAAGTAGGCCGGTGAGTTGGGGCAAAGCGAGTTGCCGCTCGCATCCAGCGCCGCTCCATAGGGCCAAATCACGTTGTCGTCAATCAGTGAGTGGCTGTAGGAGCCAGCCAGACGCTCAGACCAGAGACCATCCTTCGACACATGTTGAAGTCGTGAGCCGGCATTGAAGACATCGAATGTATTCGGCTTCGACCACGCCTGGTCGCCCAGCATCACCGAAGGATATACACCCGTGGGGAGCGTACTCCCGCCTAGCAACTGATACCCGGCCTCGGAGCGCTGCACCTTATGCTGGTACTCAAAGTCTGTATATAACTTGGTCAAGTTGCTGATGCACCAGCGTCCGTCCGCTGCACCCATGCCCCGCCAACCGTTCGCGCTTTCAACATATGTGTGAATGTCTTCACCGGCCAGGCTGACCACAAGGTTCGAGTGGCACATATCGCCGAATTGATGTCCAAGAGTAAGCGCTCCGTAGGATGTTCCACGATGATCCGTGGCCATGTCGATTGCCGTGTGTCCTGGATAGCGATCTTTGGTGACATAATTGATGACTCCTCCCGCCGAGGCCACGCCACTCTCCACTCCGGCGAGGCCCTTGAGGAATTCGACGCGCTCCTTGTTTTCCAGTGGCACATCCTGTTCGCCGGCAACGGTCATCCCGTTGATTCGGATTCCAGAACCCAGATCGATGGGGAAACCGCGAACCGAAAAGTCTCCATAATAACCTACCGGCGCATAATCTTCCCCAATCGACGCATCGTTCTTCACTACATCCGAGAGCACCCGTGCTGCCTGGTCGTCCATCAGGCTGCGGCTCGCTGCGGTAATCGACAGAGGAATTAACTGAACTGACCCGAATTCGTTCCCCAAATCGCCGAAGTTGAGAAGAAACGTCTTATAGTCGCCCGTCACCTCTGCATGCACTTCGACCGTCGTAATCACGCGCGGTATTTTCTGCGTGGACGGAGCCGGCTTGGGCGTCTCGGCAGGCGGGGCCGGCTTGTCTTGCGCCGGCGCAGGGCTCTGTGCCAAAGCACCAAGCGAAACGGCCAGACAGCAGAGCAGCAATCCTGCTGCCCAGGGCACGCACGCTCGACGCCAAGCCGACGCCTGGCCAGAAAGCCAGCCTGATAACTTGAGCGGACGCTGTTGAAATGCAACACGGGCCGGATCGGCCTGAGCAGCTCTGAACATAATCTCCCCTTGTTTCCAATTTCATGAAACAAGAGAACTCACTGCAATTCGAGGAAGTAGGCCGTTCGGCTTCGAAAGCTTCCCACGCCGGTATTATCCGGATCGGGTTCGAGGGTATTTCTCAGCCCCACTTCGTGGAGCACCCCTGTTTCAATATTCTGATTCAAACACTTCCGGGCCGGTTTTGCAACCCCTGGAAACCAGGCATCGATTCCCACAGTCTTTGTTCGGCCGATGCGCAGGTTTAATATGATTACGTAGCGGGTGACGGCATACGGCTCGCGCTATTCTGGTACGTGACTGCCGTCACAGACGGCTATTTGGACAATGTTAGTCTGAAAAGCGGCCCTCGGGGGTCTCAATAAGCATGATGCAATCCTTTCCCGCTGTCGATCCGATTCCCTTGCCTGCGCCGATATGGCTTTTGAAATTGCTGCATATCGTTACGCTGGCGCTGCACTTTGTCGCCGTGGAAATGCTGTTGGGCGGGCTGCTGCTGGCAGTCCTGCTCAGCCTCTTCCGCTCCTCGCCGGCCTCTTTGGTCACCGCCCGCGCCTTGGCTCGCCGGCTCACGGTTGTCATGACGTATGTCATCAACCTCGCTGTCCCGCCGCTGCTCTTTTCCCAGGTGCTCTATGGCCGCGCGCTTTACACCAGCAGTGTGCTTATCGGCCTCTACTGGATCGCCGTCATCGGCCTACTCATGCTGACCTACTGGCTGCTCTATCGCTTCACCGCACGGCTAGAGGCCGACAAATCGGCTTGGTGGATCGGCCTGATCGCGTGGTTGCTGGCCGGCTCCATCGCACGGCTACTCTCGACGAATATGACCTTGATGCTGCGCCCCGAGGTCTGGCGCCAGATGTACTCCGCCTCCGCCATGGGCGCGTATCTGCCCACCGGCGACCCGACGCTGGAGCCGCGATGGCTGCTGATGATGGCCGGCGGCCTGTTTATCGGAGGATTGTGGCTGGTCTATCTGGCAGGCCGCTCGACCTTCACCGCGGACGAGAAGCGATTCCTCGCCGGTCTCGGCGGCAAGGTAGCTGCGCTCTTCGGCGTCGTCTATCTGGCCGCCGGATTGTGGGCCGCCAGCATGCAGCCGGCTGTAGTCAAGTCGATGCTGGCGACACCTCCGGCAGGCTATGAATTCTACAAGTACTTCGGATTTGCCGGTTACGGCTGGCTGGCCCTGGTAGTGGTTGCCGTGCTGGTCGCCGCCATTGCCGGATTTAGCAAACTCACCGCGCGCTGGACAAGCATCGCGGTTGTTCATCTGGCCGTGCTCATCGAGCTCACCCTGGTCGTCTATCGCGACGGCGTGCGCGATCTGACTCTGCTCAGCAAAGGCTACGATGTCTGGAACCGCGTGGTGGTCACCAATTGGTGGGTCGTGGGCCTCTTCCTGGTCCTCTTTGTCGCCGGACTGGGCGTGATCGGCTGGCTCATATCCGTCGTAGCAAGATCCAAAAAAGTGATGGAGGACGCGGCATGACTACCCGCGAGAAACTGCTATGAGCCAAGAGACTTCACTCCCCGCAAACATCGTTGAGGAACCCGGCGATAAAAATACCCGCCGCGTTTTTCTGGCCGCTGCCGGACTCGCCGGACTGGCGTATACCGCGGCTATGGCCTATCCCATCTATCGCTACCTGGCCTCGCCTTCAGAGATGGCGCTAAGCGCCGCGGCCATCACCGAGGTCACGCTCAAGGACGCGCACAAGCTCCCCGCCGGCTCCGTGCTCATGTTCAAATTCGGTCCCTCGCCGGCCATGCTCATTCACCACCAGGATGGCCGCTGGATTTCCATGACCGCCGTCTGCACCCATCTCGGTTGCACGGTGCAATATGAGCCTGAGGCCGACCGCATTCACTGCGCCTGCCACGGCGGCGTCTACAACGCCTATACCGGCGACAACGTCAGCGGACCGCCGCCCAAACCGCTCAAGCTTTTCAAGGTGGCCGTCAACGAAACCGGCGTGTTGGTCTCGCGAGCATAGGTTTTTCACAACGCAAAACGATTTAGTTCTCTCAAAAAAGGAGTTATTTCATGGCAGTTCTCGATCTCTTTAGTCTTAAGGGCAAAAACGCGCTGGTTACCGGATCCGGACAGGGTCTCGGAGCCGGCATGGCGATCGCCTTTGCGCAGGCTGGCGCAAATGTCACTCTGCATAGCTACGACAAGGTGCTGGAATCGACGATCGAGGAAGTCAAGAAGACCGGCGTCAAGTACATCTGCCGCTCGGGCGATGTCTGCGACCAGAAGATTGCCCACATGCTCGTTGATGACACCGTCAAGAGCTTCAGCTCCATCGATATTCTCGTCAATAACGCCGGCACCATCCGCCGCGCTCCCGCCGCCGAGCACTCTGAAGAGTTCTGGAACACCGTCATCAATACTAACCTCAACTCCGTATGGTTTATCAGTCAGTACGCGGGCAGGCTGATGCTGGCGCAAGGTCACGGCAAAATCATTAACACCGCCTCTTTGCTGGCCTTCCAGGGTGGCATTCTCGTCCCCGGTTACGCCGCGGCCAAGGGCGCGGTCGCGCAACTGACCAAGGCGTTGGCCAATGAGTGGGCCGACAAAGGCGTCAACGTCAACGCCATCGCTCCCGGATACATGGCAACCGACAATACTGCTGCTTTGCGGGCAGACCCCGTGCGCTCCGCTGCAATTCTTGCCCGGATTCCCATGGGACGCTGGGGCTTGCCGTCCGATTTGGCCGGCGCCGCGGTCTTTCTTGCCTCGGATGCAAGCAACTACGTGAACGGTCACATTCTGGTCGTTGATGGAGGATGGCTCTGCCGCTAATGCAACCGTTGTCAATCGAAGATTCCGGAGGGAGCAGGGGGCTTCAGCCCCCTGAAAGAAAGCGAACATGTGCGTGCCTTCAGGCGCGGGCCTTTGTCGCTCTTCGAGAGAGTGTTTCAAAAACCGTCTTTGCGTCAGGGCACGACTTTAGTCGTGCCGCAAAAGCGGCAAAATAACCGGGCTTTAGCCCCTGAGGGAATGGAGCGGTTCCGCTGAATCCACAGGGAAGGGAAGCAGCGAGTCAGAAGGATAGAACCATGACTTCAAAAGCAATCTACAATTGGGTCGATGAGCGGCTGGGCCTCAGCGAGCTGGCCGCTTTTGCGCGACACAAGACCGTCCCGGTTCACTCCCAGTCTTTCTGGTACTACTGGGGCGGCATCTCACTCTTCCTTTTTCTGGTCCAGTGCTTCACCGGTGTGCTCTTGCTGGTCTACTACCAACCCGGCGCAAATGCCTACGAGTCGGTCCGTCAGATCACATTCGTCATGCACTTCGGCTGGCTGATCCGCTCGGCGCACGCCTGGTCCGCCAGCCTGATGATCTTTTCCATCCTGGTGCACATGTTTTCGGTTTATTTCATGAAGGCTTACCGCAAGCCGCGCGAGTTTGGCTGGCTCAGCGGCATGGCTCTGCTGGGCATAGCCTCAGTCTTCGGCTTCTCCGGCTATCTGCTTCCCATGGATGAGTTGAGTTACTTCGCCACCAAGGTCGGCTTGCAGATTCCGTCGGCCATTCCCTGGATCGGCGCGGGGCTGGCCAACATGCTGCGCGGCGGTCCTGACGTCAGTGAATTCACAGTCCAGCGCTTCTTTGCCCTGCACGTTGTCGTGCTGCCGGCCATCTTCCTGCCCCTGCTCGGATTTCATCTGTGGCTGGTCCAGCGCCACGGCAACGCCTCTCCGCCATCCATTGAAGCTCTGCCGCCGGAGCAGCGCAAGTCCATGCCCTTTTTCCCCAACTTCGTGCGCAAAGACCTGGCCATGTGGCTCATCGCGCTCAACATTCTCGCGCTGCTGGCCTCCGTCTTTCCTTGGACCCTCGGCAAACCATTCGACCCGCTCGCTCCCGCTCCCATGGGCATTCATCCCGAGTGGTACTTCATGAGTCCCTTCGAGATGCTCAAGCTGCTCGGCTTCGTTTTTTCCGGCAAGTATGCCGGTATCGGCGAAATTGCCGGCATTCTGCTCTTCACGCTCGGCATTGTGCTCTGGCTGCTGATTCCCTTCTACGACAACCGCAAGGAATCCGGACAGCGCGCCCGCGCCGCGCACTACTTCGGCCTGCTGGCGGTCTTCGCCCTGCTGGCCACTACCATCATCGGCTATTGGACGATCCGGTAGAGCAGTGAATGAGTGAAGAAGTGAATGAGTGAAGAAGCGAAAAGAGAGGAAATAATGTGATGGTCGATAAGCCCAGGACGAGGCCGGCATTACAATCTTTCCGTGACCTTCAGGTTTGGCAAAGGTCAATGGAATTGACTGTTGCTGTCTATCGGCTCACTCAACGCTTTCCTCGTGAGGAAGCTTTTGGGCTCACTTCTCAATTGAGACGTTCAGCCATTTCAATTCCAAGCAACATTGCTGAAGGCCACGGGCGTATGAACTCACGCGAGTTCAAACACTTCCTTCTGATCGCACGCGCATCTAATTGCGAGCTGCAAACACAACTGGAACTCTCCGGCGTGTTGGGATTCGCGGATAGTCAACTTCTTAACCTGGCACAAGGAATTTCGAATGAAGTGGAGAAGATGCTCTTTTCATTCTTATGCAATCTCAAGAACAACAGCGGTTAAGGAGAGATCAGTGAACGAGTGAATGAGTGAAATAGTGAAACAAACACTGTGCGTAAGATGAGCTCCTTTTCACTGCTTTCTTCACTCGATTCACTTCTTGACTCATTCACTCATTCACTTATTCACTCTTTCACTGGAGTTAACATGAACTACCCTTTTTGGAACATCCCATACCTCGGCTCGGGCTGGGTGATCGGTATCATCGCCATCTTCCACGTCATGATCTCGCAATTCGCCGTGGGCGGCGGCCTCTATCTGCCCATGGCCGAGCGCAAGGCCATGCGCATGCCGGAAGGACAGCTCCGCTCCGAGTGGCTCGCGCAACTGGCCGGCTACTCCAAATTTTTCCTCATCCTCACCGCCGTCTTCGGCACCGTCAGCGGCGTGGGCATATGGTTCGCCATCGGACTCACCCATCCTGAAGCCACCAGCACGCTGATTCACAACTTCGTCTTCGGCTGGGCCATGGAGTGGGTCTTCTTTATCGTCGAGCTGACCACCATCGCCGTCTACTACTCCACCTGGGGCCGCATCGATCCCAAACTGCACTTAGCAGTGGGCTGGGTCTATGCCGGCGCTTCGGCTTTCACGCTTATCATCATCAACGGCATTCTCACCTTCATGCTCACCCCCGGCGATGCCTGGCTGGCCGTCGCCGGAACCGGCCAAGAGGCCAGCAAATTCTGGTACGCCTTCTTCAATCCCACTTACTGGCCCAGCCTCTTCCTACGCTCCTGCGTCTGCTGCGCGCTGGCCGGCATCTGGGCGCTCATCACCGCCAGCCGCATCGACGGCGTCAAGCACCCCGCTCTCAAAACCACCATGGTTCAGTGGAGCGTCAAGTGGCTGGTGCCCTCTTTCGTCGCCACGCCCTTCATCCTCATCTGGTATCTCTGGATGGTTCCCGCATCGCAGCAGGCATTGCTCACCCTGGGCATCGACACCATCGGCTCCGGAACCTTCTCTATCATCACCCGCATCGCTCTGCTCATCATCGTCACCTCGGCCACCATCGTGGGCGTCGCCTACTTCCTCGCCTATCGCAATCCCATCGACTTCAATCTCTCCCACGCCATGGCCATCCTGCTGCTCGCGCTCATCGCCACTGGCTCCGGCGAGTACGCTCGCGAGATGCTGCGCAAGCCTTACGTCATCGGCAGCTGGATGTACTCCAACGGCGTCCGCAAGCCCTACGTTGAGCGCATCAATCAGGAAGGTTATCTGGCCTACTCCATGTGGCTCGCGAATGACTCGAGTTCGAGTTACTCCCGCGGCGAAGCCATCTTTCGCGGCGAGTGCGGCTCCTGCCACACCCTCAACGGCTACCGTCCGCTCGCAAAGCTCCTCGCCGGACGCGACCGCGCTAACATCTTGAGCTTCATCACCATGCTCCACGACTACAAGCCCGACTCGCCCTATCGCCGCTACATGCCGCCCATGGTCGGCACAAAACAGGATATCGACGACCTCACCGGCTTCCTCAACGCTCAGGTCAACCCGCCGCAGAAACCGATTCAGACGGCGCAAAAGTAGCTTTCCCAACTGTCTGTCGCCGCATCAATGCATCGTGTCCCATCCTTCCGCCAACCACCCCACGGACAGGTCTTCGTCCGTGGGGTGGTTGGCGGAAGGGTGGGAAAGCACTGAGGCTCACTCGCCCCTCATAACCGGAAAGTCGTAATTACTCTTGCTTGGCAGCGGCGGTCATTCTCTCTACCTGCTCCGCGGCAAAAACTACCAGCTTGGTGCAAAGATTCTGGTGCAGTCCGCGCTCCTTGAAGGCGCGCTGGCCTGCTTCGGTGTCCAGCGCGCAGCCGGTCAATTCACGGCATAGTATCGCCCCATGCGCTTCGCGGAAGGTCTCTGTCAGTTGTCTCGCCCGCTCATACAGTGCGTCGCGGCCGGCGACCGGATCAGCGGACATGGCTTCTCCCTCAATTTCTCCAAGAGCCAGCAACGCCCCGGTCAGCGCTCCGCAAATCTCTCCCTGCCGTGCAACGCCGCCGCCAAAGGGCGCGGCCAGAGCCAGCCGCTGCGCCTCGCTCAGGCCTTCGCCGGCAGCGCTGCCCACATAAACCGACTGGGCGCAGTTGTAGTTCTGCGAAAAAAGTTCCACGGCTCGTTGACTCTTGCTCTTGCTCACAGGCGGCCTCCCTGGGCTGATTTGTCCTCTCATTTTAGTATATTCAGCGCTTCACGCCGTACCCCATTCATGCGATCCTGAAGACGCATGAAAATCATCCTCTGCATTCTTGCCGTTCTCATCATCGCCGCCTTGCTTTTTGCCGACTACAAATGGCGTCAATGGATGGCCGCCCGACGCCGTGACCGCCAATAACCATCTGCCGCGCAAGCGGCGGTTGGCCGCACCGCTGGCTCCGGATGGTTGTCAAGATAACTTGTGCGAGCGATAACGAGCGGCTGGCCCCACCGCAGGTGACCGCAGGTGCCCGCAGGTGGTTACAATAACAGTTAGGGAGCCGTCCAATCGCTATGACTCTTTCTTTTGTCCTTGCCCGTCGCTTACCCGCTTGCATCAAGCGAACCAGCCTTTTGCTGGGCCTTGCCGCCGTTGTGCTCTTCGCCGCCACTGCCGTGGCCCATGCCCAGTTTGGTGTGCCGTCGGCCACAACGCAGGTGCATGATTCTGCCGCCCTCAAGCCGCCCGCCGGAGCCCGCGTGGCCCTGATCGAGTTTGCGGACTATGAGTGCCCCGACTGCGGCCGCGCCAACCCCCTGCTCAAAGAGGCCGTCGCCAAGTACAAAATCCCCTGGGTGCGTCACGACTTCCCGCTGCCATACCATGCCTGGAGCTTCAACGCCGCGGTCAACGCCCGCTGGTTCGACACCCACAGCAAGGCCTTGGGCGACGAGTACCGCGACCAGATCTTCGCCAACCAGGCCACCATCGTCAGCCCGGATTTCTTGCAACAGTTCACTGAGAAGTTTGCCATCCTCCACGGCCTCGCCCTGCCCTTTGCCATCGACCCGCAGGGCAAGTTTGCCGAGATGGTCAAAGCCGACTACGCACTCGGCCAGCGCATCGGCATCGAGCACACGCCCACCATCTGGGTGGTAACAGCCAACTCCAAGGGCGCGCCATTCGTCGAGGTCGTCGACCGCAGCAAGCTCTACCAGCTCATCGACCAGGCCCTCGCCGACACATCTTCGCGCAAACCCGCTTCCCCCAAGCCGCCGGTGAATAAGCCCGCCGCGGTCCCGGCAAAGACGCCCGCCAGCAACTGATGGCCGCAACTCTCTGAAGCGCAAAACGGCGCATCCCGCGCTGGGTTGCGCCGTTTCCTTGGACAATCAATTCCGTTTCGTTTATTCCCTGAGAGCAAGTGGGTGCCCTACCTTCGGCGCAAGTGGGTGCCCTACCTTCAGCGCAAGTGGGTGCCCTACCTTCGGCGCAAGTGGGTACCCCACCTTCGGCGCGCTTTTGTTTTTGCGCCTAAGGTGGGATATTTATGGTTTTTGATTTTTATTAGCTCTTGTTCTGAATCTATAGCAACTCACTTCCCTGCTCTTTCTATTTCCACCAGCTTCTCCACCCCGCCCCCGCCCGTGGAAATCCCCGGCGAAACCATCCGCGTCTGCGGCGCCCGCCAGTGATCGATGTAGCTGATCCGGTGCACGCAGCCAATCGTGCAATTCGGCGCGCAGCTCTTGGCCGTCAAAAACTCCCGCTTCACGTCCGCCTTCGTGTAGCTCGCCAGCGGCACCCCCGGATACCCTCTCTGCTGCGAGCAATAATGCACCAGCCCGTCCTCGCAGATATACAGGTAGCGCGACCCCGCCCGGCAGCGCCAATCATTCGGCAGCCCTTGTACAATCGCCTCCTGAAACAAATCAAATCGCGAGTAATTGGTCTTCTTCCGGTGCGTCATCTCGAAGTAGACGCGCGCCTCGTCCTCCTTCAGCGGCTTCAATTGCCCGTCCCCGTCGTGGATAATCCCAATCGTCGATTCAAAGCCCAGCTCCAGCGCCCGCCGTCCAATCACCAGCGCGTCGTTGGGATTCTTGAAGCCTCCGCCCACCACCGAATTAATGTTTATATGAAACGTGGCGTGTTCGGCCAGCATCACCAGCTTCTTGTCCAGCACCTTCAGGCTCTTTTTCGACACCTCGTCCGGCTCCAAATTATCGATAGAAATCTGCATGTGGTCGAGGCCCGCCCGGTTCAGCCTCTCAATCCTGTCAACATTTAAGAGGTATCCGTTGGTAATCATTCCGGCAATCGCCCCGGTCATACGTATCCGCCGGATAATCTCGTCCAGCTCGGGATGCGTCAGCGGCTCTCCGCCGCTGATGCCGATCATCGCCGTCCCCAGCCGTCCCAGGTGGTCGATCCGCCGGAACATCTCGTCCAGCGCCACCGGCTCGCTCACCTTGTCGTACTCGTTGCAGTAGCCGCAACTCAGGTTGCAAAACCGCGCTGGAACAATCTGCGCCAGCACCGGGTGCCCCGTATGCAGCAGCGCGCTCGCCACCATCCGCAGTTCGCGCACCTTCCGCGTAGCCCTGATCCACAGCCCCCGCACCGTCTTTTTCCGCGCCATCGCCATCTCTACTATTGAAACACAGCGCAGCCCAGAGCATCCAATAGCGGTACGCCAGAACGTGAACGCAATGAACTGTCCTGCATGAGAAAATTGAAGTCGATGCCTACACCGCCGCCAACAGATTACCGCGAGATTCGCAGAATTGCCATTACTGCCATCTTTTCAGACGACGTATTGTTTGAGCGCGTTGTTCTGAAGGGTGGAAATGCGCTCTCACTTGCACTGAGAATGAGTAACCGGACGTCTCTTGATCTCGATTTCTCGATAGAAAATGACTTCGAAGATTTGGACGACATTCGTAGTCGTATTCAGAGGGCACTTGAAAACCGGTTTCTCGCAGCTGGTTTTGTCGTGTTTGATTTCAAGTTCGGTGCCAAGCCCAGCATTGTCCGCGAAGGACAAAGCCCTCGCTGGGGTGGATATATGGCAGCTTTCAAGGTGATGGAAAAGCAGAAGTATGAAATGCTAGAAGGTAATTTGACTATTCGTCGCCGCGATTCCCTCGTCATTGGGCCGGGACAACAACGTGTATTCACTATTGACCTCAGTAAGTACGAGTACGTAATTGGTAAACTGGAAGTGGAACTCGATAATTACGCCATATACGTCTATAGTCCGACCATGATTGCTATCGAGAAGCTACGCGCAATCTGTCAGCAAATGCCTGAATACACATTGCAGCGGTGTCCCTCAGCACGGGCAAGAGACTTCTACGATATTCATCTCATCGTTTCCTTGACAAATATGAACTGGAACTCTCCAGAAAATCTGGAGCTGGTCAGGCATATATTTGCAGCTAAGGAAGTCCCGCTTAAGCTCCTGAGAAAGATCAAGAATCAGAAGGAGTTCCACCGCCCGGATTGGGACAACGTCAAGATCTCCTCCAATAACGACAATCTCGCGGAGTTTGACTATTATTTCGATTTTGTCGTGGAACAAGTAAATTCAATGAAGACTCTTTGGGAAGAATAACCGCCAATTCGAGTCATATTCCTTATCCTTGAGGCCGTACGCTAGATAGAAATCGTAATCGAGACCAATGCTTCTCAGTCTGTTGTATTGGCTCTTTGTGTAGCCTGCCTTCTGCATGTAGAAGCCAATCGCTTGATGGTAAGGATATACGTAGTCCAGCTTTTTGAGCGTTGCTACTAAAGTGCCCACGGAGACACGTTCCTTAGCTCTACGATATGCCTCAAGTACCTGGAATACTCCCCCCGCATAAGATGGTCGGACGGCAATATCGATGAGGGTCCGCTCGAGCCCGGTCACCCTCAGATTCGTCCCGGAATATTCCATATCGATCACTTCCAGTTGACCAGTATTTTTTCCCCAAAGCAGTAACGCCTCAGAATCGCCGAATTTGAAGATGAATTGAGATTCGCGCTGCTTCCCCGCAAAGGCCCGATTGATGCCTTCCTGGGTGAGACGGCCGGAGCCTGGTTTTGGGCTCTGTTCGCTGTTGACATAAATTCGCGAGGGGATTTGTTCTGTAAGGCCATGCAAGAACATTGCAGTTCCGTGGCACAGGTAAGCTTCACGCTTCATGGAGAGAGCTATTTCATATGCAGATGCCTCTTTCCACACGTAACGCGAAATGCCTGGAACATTCGGATGATTCAATGGCTCCAAATATTCGAGATGAAGATCTGTCTTCTTCCGAAGAAATTCAAGGAATTTAGCTGTCGTGGTATTCTTGGCCAATCTCCAAAAGACTCGATTTTGTTCCAAAATCTGCGAAATATCACTGGGCCAAAAAACTCGCTTGCCAGTCTCTTCGAAGGCTTTGACAATGTCGGATTTGGCGATTTGTAAACGACTTTGGCCAGCCATGTTTTTTTGAAGGGTAAGTATATATACTAACCCTTCTTTTCCTTTCGAATCCTACACTCAAATGATTATATCACAAGGTATATATACCTAGTGATATGACTTCTCTTTAGGCTACTCGAATTGGCAACCTATTTATTCACAATGGTTTAGATAGTTATTCGTTTCAGAATGAATGATGTTTGTACTTGGTGTATATACCAAGTACAAACATGTCATTATTCTGTATTCGTAAATCCAGCAGTTGATGCTCATTAGTGCTGAAAACAAAGGCATTATCGATGATTTTCATACCGTTCCGCATCGGGTATATATACCCGATGCGGAACGGTATCTAATTGCATGAAACTAATTTAGGTATAGATCACCAGGGTAGGAAGATAGAAGGATGGAGATTGACGGGAGCCAGGCCCGATTCTCGTCCTGAGAAGGACCTCATATCCTCAATTTCCCTATCTCCCCGCCCCAATCCGTCGTTCCGCCTCCATCAAATTGCTCAGAATATCGTTGATGCGGGTCAGGTGCCCATCGCCTTTGGCACGCAGTCAATAGCCTGTCCTGAGCGTGGCCGAAGGCGTCCGCCTGGACAGCCAGTTCCCCCACCGCAGGTAGCCGAAGCGTGAGATCTCTCTGTGCCAGGCTCTACCGGCCATAAATTGCAGTGCATTTCTACTGCAAATGCAGTATAATCTTACTGCAATGATCTCCCTCCGTTCCGGGCTCCGGCGCAAGCTACTGACGTTCTTTTACGTCAACCGTTCCGCGCGCGTCTACGTCCGCCAGTTAGCCGGCGCATTGCACGCCGATTCCACCAACGTCTCGCGCGAGCTCGCCCGCCTCCAGCGCGAGGGCTTCCTGCGCTCAGAAACCGAGGGACGTCAGCTTTATTACAGCGTCAATCCCGCCTATCCCTATCTCAAGCCGGTCTTTGCCCTGCTCCAAGGCTCGGTCGGCATTCAGCCCGCTCTCCAGCATGCGCTGCGGGCCGTTCCCGGAATCGAATCCGCCTGGCTCTACGGCTCCTTTGCCAAGAACGAGGCCGACGCCTCCAGCGATATTGATGTGCTGATCGTCGGCCAGCCCCAACAGGCGCTTCTTGCGGCCGAAATCCGCAAAACCGAGCAAACCCTCCGCCGCGAGATCAACTACACTATTCTCACGCCCCGGGAGCTTGATCGGCGGCTTGCCCGGCGCGACGCATTCATCGCCGATATCTGGAACGGAAAGCGGATCGAGCTGGTCGGCCATGGCAACGACAAAATCGCAGCGGATCAATCCCAAACAAGTTAAGCAGTTCCTGGCAGACGCCGTCAGGAAGGCCGCCGCCGCGCGTAAGAATCTGGCAATAGACGAAGAAATTGCTTATCAAACGGCCTATCAGGCGATGCTGAAGGCATCATTGGCCTTGATGTTGAGCCACGGGCATCGTCCCCGCGTGCAACTCGGCCACCATGTCGCCATTATCGAGTTCGCGCAGAAACATCTCGATCCCGGCCTCGCCGCCACATTTGCACTTTTTGACCGCATACGGCGCAAACGCAACGAGTCCTTCTATGAGATCGCGCTCATCAGCGATGTGGAGGCCAAGGATGCGGTGCAAACGGCGGAAGTCTATCTAAAAGTAGTCACGGCTGATATTCAGATCAGAATCCCGTAGCAGGGACACTGCCGTCCTCCCGCTTCTCTCGTCTGCGCGCCTGCAATCAGCCCCAACGCACCAAGGGCGCCAGCCGGAATCCGGCGGCGCCCTTTGCGGTGCTGCGCTCTCAATTCCTCACACGCGGCCGTCGAAGCCCAGCGCCTTCATCTCTTCCATCTGGCGCTTCAACTGCTCCATCTGTTGCCGCAGCTCATCCATCTGCTTGGGGTCAATCTTGAAATCTTCCGGCTTGATGTTCTTGCGCAGCTCTTCCATCTGTTGCTTCAGTTGCTCCGTCTGCTTTTGATCGAGCTTGAAATTCTCGCTCTTGAGGCTCTCGCGCAGCTTTTCGGCCTGTTTGCGCATCTCCTCAGTCTGCTTGCGCATCTCCTCGGCCTGTTGAGAGCTGATCTTCGAGCTTAGCTCTTTGGCTTGATCCTTCAAAGCCTCCGCCTGCCCACGCAAAGCCTGTGCCTGATCGGCCGCCTTCTGCGCAATCTCGCCCGGATCAATCTCTGCCAGCACCATTCCATCGCTGCCCGGGAAAATCTCCTCCAGCTCCAGCATGCCGTGGCGCTTCGAATCCACTTGCAGGGTTAGCGTCTGCTGCTTCCTCTCGCGCAGCACCGTTACCTGCACCGGCTTGCCCTGGTTGGAATGAAGCGCGCGCTCCCAGTCTCCCAATGTGGCGATGGCGTCCGGCCCAACCTTGAGAATCACGTCGAAGGCCTTCAATCCCGCCGCGTCGGCCTCGCTCTTGTGCGCCACCTGCCTGACCATCACTCCGCCGCTCACGCCCAGGTACTCGGCCATCTGCGAAGTCAGCGGCTCCACCAGCGCGCCTACGTTCAGGCTGCTGCCAAAAAACGGCATATGAAATCCGCCCAGCAGCGGCGAGTCGCCGTCGCCCATCAACGCCATGCCCGGCCCCGGCGCAAAAACGTCGCCGCCCGCGCCGATGTTGTTCCAGACCTCGTGCTCCATCACCTTGCGGTTGGCCAGCTCCACGGCCAGCGTCTGCAAGCTTCCGTCGCGGCTGATTTCCAGGCTCACCTTGCGGCCCGCCGGAATCTCCCTGAGCATCCGCCGCAACTGCTCCGCGCCTTCAATAGTCTGCCCGTTCAATTGCAGCACCACGTCGTTGACCTTCAGCCCGATCTTCCCCGCTGGTGCGTCGTGATCGATCAGCGTGATGATGGCCCCGCGAACCTCCTTCAGCTTGAGCGCCTGCGCCTTCTCCTGGTCCACGTCCGCCAGATCCACGCCCAGGTAGCCCTGCGAGCTGGAGTGCAGCAGCTTACTGGGTTCCTGAAGCAGCCCGGCAATCCCCCGCGCCTGCGCTGCTGCCCCCGGCTGCGCCATCGCAACACACGCTCCCAGCAGCATCACAAATCCTAAACTTCGGTACGGCCTCAAAAAATGTTTCATCGCTTCTTCTCCCGCGGATGTTGGGTGCCCCACCCTCAACGCGTTCTTGTTTTTGCGGCTAGGGTGGGATTACTCAATCCCCATCCGGCCCCGCATTCTTCTGTGACGATGCAGTCGCCGAAAGGTCACGTTTCTACTGAATCTCCGGCACGCTGTTTAATACCTGCCGCGAAACATTCCTGATCTGTGGATTGCTGTCGGAATTGGAGACTGAATACAGCACCTGACGCACGCTGGTATCGGCTTCCACAGGCGCCAGAATATTGATGGCCGCGGTGCGTATCCGCGGGTCGCCGTCGTTCATCAGCGCCTCCAGAACCGCATCCCGCACGCGCACATCCTCGGCCACGTAAGGCTCCAGCCCCTCCAGCGCCTTCTCGCGCACGCCCGCGTTTTTGTCGTAGCGCAGCGCCACCATCAGCGCATCGCGAATTCCCGCCGCCTTCTGGCATCCGTGCCCGGCCTTGCACTCGGCCGCCATCAGTCCCACCGAGTCGTCCCGCAACCCCGCCGATGCCGAATTCTGACTGGCCAGCATCAGCAACTGACGAATCGCCGGATCATCCAGCGATCCCTCGATCTGCTGCGGCACCAGCTGGTTGTAGCGCACTTCCACCCTGTGGCTGTTCGGCTCCCTCACAATGCTGGAAATGTTGGCAATCTCCTCGGGCGCGCCCACTGTAGTCGGGACCGGCTGGGTCTGTGCCCGCGCTGCCTGGGCCGCCACAAAATGCGCCGCGCGATTTGCTGCCAGCTCGTTGCCGCCCAGCACTCCCGCGCCTACGCCAATCACCAGCAACAACCCAGCAGCCACCGGAGCCGCCTGCAAGCTGGCAAAATTATTCCTCATCCGCTGGCCCAGCCGTTCATGCCAGCGGAGCGGCGGCAGCGCGTCCAGCGCTTCTTCCAGTCTCAGCCGCGCGCGCGCCACCAGGTTGGCGTCCGGCTCCGCAACCGGATTCGCTCCCGCCAGCGCCTTCAGCGCCAGCAGCTTCTCCCGCTCCTTGCCGCATTCCGGGCAATCGGCCAGGTGACGCTCCAGTTCGCGCGCCTGCTCGCCGGCCAGTTCCTCATACGC